>Ga0307476_10001856_pt1 | contig 12765 bp, 13 predicted proteins | sample atmos_gasesECM2C_2_FD_203314 | JGI IMG/M metagenome (GOLD analysis project Ga0307476, IMG submission 203314) | Hardwood forest soil microbial communities from Morgan-Monroe State Forest, Indiana, United States - atmos_gasesECM2C_05 | ecosystem: Environmental > Terrestrial > Soil > Temperate... | reverse complement strand
GAACTCATGCGCGGAGTGAAGCTGCGGCCCGAGGCGCGCCACGTGATGGTGCACGCCGAGCAGGGCTACACTTCGAACCTGCCGCTCGTAGATTTCTTGCGCCCGACGACAATTTTCGCCCTCCGCCACGACGGCGAACCACTCGCTCCCGAGCATGGTTATCCGTTGCGCCTCGTCGTGCCGCACCTGTACGCGTGGAAGAGCGTGAAGTGGGTGCGCGGGATCGAATTGATCGACCGCGAACTGCCCGGGTTCTGGGAAGAGAACGGCTACCACATCTACGGGGACCCCTTCAAAGAGCAACGATATTCTGGGTGAGCGGTCAACCAACAGGTTCGCGAGGGCGCCGTTGTCCACTTGGTGAGTCGATGGTAGACTGCGCGCATGCCTAACAAGAAAGCAGCCCGGCGAAAAGCCACAAAAACCAAAAAAACGACCAAGCAGCCACGCGCAAAGGCCGCCAAGCGTACTCGAAAAGCCGCACCCAGACGCAAACCTGCGGCCACTAAGCCCGCTAAGAAGAGCAGGACAATTCGTGGTACCAGTGCAGCCGCAGGCCGCGCTCGTTCAATCCCGTTCAGGCCAAAGGGGCCGGGCGCGGAAACCGCTGGCCAGTCGGGGGATATCGAAGGATTGCGGAAAGTAGCGCGCGCTAATTCAGAAAGTGTGGAAGAACTGGCGGAAGAAGGACAGTCTTTCGAGGCTGATGTGGTGGCGGGTGTCGAGGACGCAGAGGACGCCGAAGAATCGGAAGTCGTCACTCACGAAGTTCCGGAAGACGATGTTCCTACCGAATATGATGACAACGAACATTAGACCGCTGCTCCCCCTTTAACCCCACAAACTGCATATAATTCGCCGCTGGCCTCCGAAATTCGCGCCGTGCATGCCTGTCTTTACAGTAGTCGTTATAACGAGTATTATTAGGATCTCATGAAGCGAGCCACCCAGCTCAAGAACAGGCGCCCCGGTATGCCCTCTTCGGAGGAAGCCGCCTTCTTGGATCTGCTACGCACGACCGACATGCTCTCGCGCGGTCTGGTTACAATTCTCAAGCCTGACGATCTCTCGTCGACGCAGTACAACGTGCTCCGAATCCTCCGCGGTGCCCCGCAAGGGCTTCCGTGTGGCGAAATCGCCAAGCGAATGATCACGCGGGACCCGGATATCACCCGCTTGCTCGATCGGCTCGAAAAGCGCGGTCTTATAGCACGATCCCGTGAAGCCAGGGACCGCCGCACCGTGATGGCCCGCATCACAGGCGCCGGTCTAAAGCTGCTTGCCCGGCTCGATGAACCGGTGCAGGCGGCCCACCGCAAACAGTTGGGCCATCTCGCTCGTGGGCGCCTTCGCCTGTTGACGGACCTTTTGCGGGAAGCCCGCAGCCAATTAGGCTGATTTATTGTGCCTAATATCTGTTGTAACGATTATCGGTGTAACGCATCTAATCGCGGAGTAGGGCATCAAATCACACTAGAAAGGATACGGATATGAGCACACTGGCGGCACCGCAAGTAGCAACCACCACCTGGAATATTGACCCCGTTCACTCTGTGGCCGAATTCAAGGTCAAGCACATGATGATCTCCAACGTGAAGGGCCAATTCACAGGCCTTCAGGGCGCCCTTACGCTGGATGAAGCGAATCTAACCAACTCGCACGTGCAGGCCTCGATCGATGCGGCCTCGATTACCACCCGCGACGCCCAGCGCGATGCCCACCTCAAGAGTGCCGACTTTTTCGATGTGGAGAAGTTCCCTGCCCTGTCATTCAAGTCCACGCGCGTAAGTCGTACTCGCGACGGAGAATTGGCCATCGATGGGGACCTGACGATTCACGGGGTTACCCGCAACGTTGTGTTCGCTGTGGAAGGACCGACGCCCTCGGCCAAAGATCCTTGGGGGAATACGCGCATAGGCTTGGCGGCCAGCACGAAGCTCAACCGTAAAGACTTCGGCCTTAACTGGAACACCGCCCTCGAAACCGGTGGCATTCTCGTCGGCGACGAAGTGACCATCACGCTCGAGGCTCAATTTGTGAAGGCTTGAACGATCCAGGCCGCGCGGCGCTTATCGAATCTGTCCGCCGCGCGGCCGCAAAAGGAGACCTTATGTCACTCCGGCCGGTTAAACGAATTATTGAACCGCAGCCCACTATCGAAGGAGCGGGTGTCAGGCTGCAGCGTGCTTTCGGATTCGGCAAAACCAAGGAGTTCGATCCTTTTCTGTTGCTCGATGACTTCCGTAACGATAACCCGGAAGACTATCTGGCGGGATTCCCCTGGCATCCGCATCGCGGGATCGAAACAATCACTTACGTGCTCGTCGGTTCCGTGGAGCACGGCGACAGCCTCGGCAACAAGGGCAAGATGTCTGCCGGCGATGTGCAGTGGATGACAGCCGGCAGCGGCATCCTGCACCAGGAAATGCCCAAGGGAGATACCCAGGGGCGCATGCATGGTTTTCAGCTATGGGCCAACTTGCCCGCAGCTCTGAAGATGACCGACCCGCGGTACCAGGATATTCCGGCGAGCGCGATTCCCGAGGTCACCGAGGATGACGGGACCCGAGTGCGCATCGTCTGCGGTAAGTTCGCGGGCCAGCGAGGTCCGGTGGAAGGCGTCGCAGCCGATCCCAATTACCTCGACATTTCGGTGCCACCTGGAGTGCGCAAGCGGCTCAAGGTCGAGACTACGCGCAACGCCTTTGCGTACGTGTTCGCTGGCTCTGGTTCTTTCCGGGACGCCTCGGAACCGCGGGCGGTGCTCACAGACGACGTGGCAAAACCAAATGCTGCGCCCGTCTACGACGTCCGCAATCATTCGCTGGTGCTCTTTGACCGCGGAGACGAAATCGTTGTGCAAGCCGGCGGTGAAGGAATTCGTTTCCTGCTGGTTTCGGGAAAGCCCATCGAGGAGCCAGTCGCGTGGTACGGCCCTATTGTCATGAACACGCAGGAACAACTACGCCAGGCAATGGCCGAACTGCAAACGGGCGCCTTCATCAAACATCGCTAAATCAGCGGCAAATACTGTGGACGCCCCGCGCTGATCGTCTGTGCGGGGCGTATCTTTTAGTTGCAAGGGTGCCCTAGAATGCCTTGTCGCCAATAACCAACCGTCGGAAACGTTGTCCCTCGCGTGCTTCTCTTTAAGGAGCCTTTAATGAAACGCGCTTTGAACCCATTTCTAGCCTTAGCTCTGCTCGGTCCTCTTCTCTTCAGCGCCTTCTGCTCGAAGGCTGACGGACAGACTACAGCTGAATCAATCGCCTCGCGCACGGCCACCGTCGATGGTGCCAAGCTGCACTATTTGACCGCCGGCCACGGTACGCCACTTCTCCTGTTGCACGGTTACGCAGAGACGTCGCTGATGTGGAGGCCGATCATTCCAGTCTTGGCCGAGCGCTTCACGGTAATCGCGCCGGACTTGCCGGGCATCGGAGACTCAGACATTCCCGCAAACGGTCTGGACATGAAGAGTGCCGCCATCCGTATTCATGGGCTGGCCAAATCTCTTGGCGTTCAGAAAGCAGAAGTCGTTGGGCACGACATCGGTCTGATGGTTGCCTACGCCTATGCGGCGCAGTTTCCGGCGGAAGTGACGAAGCTCGTCTTGATGGATGCTTTCCTGCCTGGCGTGAGTGGTTGGGAGCCCATCTACAACAACCCTGGCATTTGGCATTTCCGCTTCAACGGCCCGACGCCCGAAGCTCTGGTTCGAGGTCGCGAACGTACCTACTTCGACTATTTTTGGAATGACTTCGCCGCCGACAAGACTCATTCGATCCCAGAGGCAGATCGCAAAGCCTACACAGCAGCTTACTCACGCCCAGGGCGCATGCACGCGGGATGGGCATATTTCGTTTCGTTCCAGCAAGCTGCCAAGGATTTCGCTCAACTCTCTCAGACCAAGCTGACATTTCCGGTGCTGACCATTGGCGGCGAGAAGTCGCTTGGAGAACCTCTAGGCCAGCAGACAAAACTCGTTGCTACAAATGTGACCGTCGTCGTCCTCAAAAATACTGGGCATTGGGTGTTGGAGGAAAATCCAAAAGAGACGACGGACGCGCTCGTCAAATTCCTGTGATCTTCGTTTTGATCGTGCAGTCATTTCAGAAGATCCCGGCGTTGAGAGAACTCGCACCGACCTAGACGGAGCCTCCATTCTTGGCTGCACAGGTACTGGCGCTGCTGATTTTCGTTACGCTCGCGGTCTTCGCCACCGTGCGTTTCACCCCGAACGAGTCTGCGCGGCCTGATTGGAAGACTTGATTGAAAGAAGAATCGTCACTGCTGTGCTCGAACTGCCGGCGACTCGCGCTCCTCAGCCTGTTTTTCAGCCAAGGGCAGCCATACTTGGAACCGCGTATCGCCAGGTTTTGAGCTCACCTGAATATTGCCCCTGTGCTTCTTCACGATTCGCAGAGTCGTATCGAGTCCGAGCCCTGTGCCTTCACCGACTCGCTTCGTGGTGAAGAAAGGTTCAAAGATGTGCGCCTTTATGTCCTCTGGAATGCCCGGCCCGTTATCGCCGATCTCCACCACAACGCAATCGTCGTCCCGATAGGTCCGCACTCGAAGTTCGCCTTTGCCGCTCATTGCGTCGATGGCATTGTCGATGATGTTGGTCCAAACCTGATTCAGTTCGCTGCCAAATGAATTCACAAGCAGAGGCACGCGCTGGTAGTCGCGCTGTACGACGACTCCGCGTTTGAGCTTGTGGTTCATGATCGTAAGCGTGGTTTCTAGGCTCTTCACGATGTCGACGTTCTGCACCGGAGTCTGGTCCATATAGGTGTATTCCTTGATCGCACGGACCAGGTCGGATATTCGCGCGGTGCTGTTCTCGATTTCATTCAGCAGAGTTGCGATTTCAACCGAAGCGGCGATTCTGACAAGGGCGGCCCGGGCAGTGCCTGCGTCCAGGTTGGCAAATAAAGATTCGAGCGCCGCGGGTTTGATGTTCTTCCGCGCTAACTCCGCAGCCATTTGCCACATGTCGTTTTGCCCGTGACTGCGAAGCAAGGAATCAATTTGGTCTTCCAGGTCGCTGAGCGCCAGTGGGTCGAGCGGAACTTCATTGTGTTGGACGAAGGAAGCTTCCAGCTTCTCGATTTCGGATTTCTGGGCAGGAGTCAGGTCGCGCCTTCCTAATTCGTGGCTCGCGTCCCGGATTTTTATCAGGATATCTCGCAGCTGGCCTGCGGCCCGCTTGGCTGCCGAAGCCGGATTATTGAGTTCATGCGCGAGCCCCGCTGAAAGCTTTCCTAGCGAAGCCAAACGGTCGCGCTGTTGCTCAATCCGGGTGGTCTCACGAATTCTGTCGGACATCAGGCCCACCAGGCGCTGGGCTAACTCCGGCATCTTCTGCACGAGCTCGGGAAATAGAGAGGAAGGAAAACGCAGGACCGTCGCATCCGTGAGGGCCCGGGCACCCACCGTAAACTGCTTCATTCTCGAGAAGGGCAGCACGCCGGTCACATCGCCCGGCTTCATCGAGAACATGATCGTTTCGCCGCCGATTTCGCCGCGCCCCTGGAGCTGTCCTTCCATGATGACAAACATTGCGTCGGCGGGATCGCCCTGGCGAAAGTAAGTGTCGCCGCTTTTGAAATGCAGCTCTTCCGCCTGGCTGATAAACCATGCGATCTGGTCGTCCGGAAGACCGATGAATACCGGGACCGCAAGCAAATCCGATTTGTCGACCATTTATACCTTGCTCAGATATTGATGGATGAACTGCACGGCCACCGATCCTTCGCCCACTCCGGAAGCCACGCGTTTCACCGAACCATGCCTCACATCGCCAACTGCAAAAATCCCGGGGACGTTTGTCTCCAGCAAAAAGGGATCTCTGTCGAGCACCCACCCCTTCGGCCGCTGACCATCCCGTATGAGATCGGGACCGGTCAGAATGAACCCGCGTTCATCCCGCTCGACAACTCCGGCAAGCCAGTCCGTTCGCGGCAGCGCTCCAATAAAGATGAACATGCCGCTCGCCGGCACGCGCTCAATCTTGTTGGTATCCGAACAAAGGAAGGAAATCTCTTCCAGATGCGTCTCGCCGTGAACTTCGGATACACTTGCGTGCGGCCAAAGCTGGATGTTGGGCGTCTCCTTGACCTGATCGATCAAATACTGCGACATGGTGCTCGATAAAGAACCGCCGCGCACCACAATAACCACCCGGTCCGCGTACTTCGCGAAGTTCATCGCCGCCTGGCCTGCCGAATTGGCTCCCCCGACCACGTAGACCAGCTCCCCTTTGCAAGATAGCGCTTCGCTCGCACCGCCGCCATAATAGACACCCGCGCCCTGCAGCCGGTCGATTCCCGGAGCTTCCAGTCGCCGCCACTGTACTCCCGTCGCGATCATCAACGCGTGGCAGGAGATCTCGTTACCGTCTGCCAATTTTAAGAATCGGTAAGGCCCTTCCACGCGCACGGCCACAGCTTCTTGCGGGGCGAGAATTTCCACGCCAAAACGCTGCGCTTGCACCACAGCGCGCCGCGCCAAATCGCCTCCGCTGAGGCCCATTGGAAATCCGAGATAGTTCTCGATGCGGGAACTCATTCCCGCCTGCCCGCCCGGAGCTTCCCGCTCGATAATCATCGTATGCAGGCCCTCGGACGCGCCGTAGACGGCAGCGGCAAGACCTGCCGGCCCTCCGCCCACGATTGCCAAATCATAAAAGTTAGTTTGCGCGCGTGTCCGCAGGCCAACCTTTTGCGCCACATCTGCGGGTACACTCTCGAGAAGCTTTGTGCCGTCCGGGAAGAGTGTTACTGGAAGGCTGGCCGCCTCCGGCCCCAGGACGTCCAACAGACGCTTGGTCTCCGGGTCATTGGCGGTAAGTTCGACGTCAATCCACTGGTAGGGAACGCGGTTGCGCGCCAGGAAGTCTCGCAACTCATACGATTTCGGAGACCAACGGGTCCCTAACACCCGGATTCCTTCGAATGTAGGACGATACGAAGCTTGCCAATCATCCAGCAAATCATCCAATTGCGGATACAGATGCTCGGCTGGAGGGTCCCAGGGCTTCAAGAAAAAGTAGTGGATGCTGGCTTCATTGATCGCGCTGATCGCAGCGTTCGTATCAGCATAGGCAGTTAGCAATGCCCGCTTTGCATCGGGGAAGATCCGCATTCCTTCCTGCAGAAATGCAACGCCATCCATTTGCGGCATCCGCTGGTCCGCTAGCAGCAGAGCCACGCTGTCGTTCCGCACCTTCAATTGTTTCAAAAGAGTGAGCGCGCCGTCGGGAGAATCGCTTCCTATCACCCGGTATTCGGCGCCGTACTTGGACCGCAGGTCGCGCTCAATCGCCCGCAGAACGTCGGAGTCGTCGTCCACACTCAGCAAAACTGGTTTCGCCATAAATCGGTCCCACCGCCAAGAAGTAATTCTAAGCTTCCGAGCCGCTTAAACAAGCCCGCGTAAAGAAGTTAAGATGAGCGAACTTCGATTTGGTCGCACGCCTTCCGTCGCGCCACACCTATCCGCGTGGGCATCCGGTAGGAATCAGTACACATTTTTTGCCAGATAATTAGTTACGAGAGCCCCATGCGGGAGCCGCTAACTATGCTTTCCGCATGAAACCGTACAGCACTTCCGGATTTTCAACGAGGATCCGATGACGGGTCGCTTCGTTCGGAGCCCATTTCTCGAGCAAGTCAAATAGCACGGCGTCATCGGGCTTGTTCGTTTCGTTCGGGTGAGGCCAATTGCTTCCCCATACCATTCGGTCGGGCGCCGCCTGCACATACGCTTGAGCAACTTTGGTTATGTCGGCATATGCCGGCGGCCCGTCTTTGGTGTTGTCGTAGGTCACAGAGAGCTTGACCCACGTCCGGCCCTTGTCGATCAGCCTGCGAATCAGTGCGAAACAAGGGTGCTTTGTGCCAGCTGGCTGCGGAATGTGCCCCATGTGGTCGAACACGATCGCCGAAGGAATTCGGTTCCACAAATCTTCGGCCGCGACGATGCCCTCGCCGTCCATATTGATTTGCACGTGCCAGCCTAGCGGGGCGATACGCTTTGAGAGCGGCTCGACCATATCGAGCGTCGTTACAGCCTTGTTGCCGTTAGGGCTCGAGTTCAACGAGAACCGAATGCCGCGAATTCCGCCTTGATCCAGGCTCTTCAACTCGCCGTCCGTGATCGTCGGGTGAATGACGGCGACACCCTTGGCGTTCGGAGCCAGCTGAGAGATAGCGTCAAGCGTGACGCGATTATCCGTACCGTACGCACTGGGAGTGACGATGACGTCTCGTGTTGTGCCGATACGCCGCTGTAACAACCGATAATCCGCCACGCTGGAATTGGGTTCCGCATGTTGAATGGGTTTAAAGCGAGCCGTGTCGTAGATGTGATGGTGGCAGTCGCAGGCGAGCGCTGGTGCTTTAAGCTTGGGCGGCTCTGTGCCGCTGGAATTCGGCACGGCAATTTGTGAGTGGCATTCGGAAGGAAGGATTCCGGCGGCGGTCAACGCCGCAAGCCCGGCGCCCTGAAGAAAACTACGCCTGCCGATGTTTTGACCAGCCATCGTTGCCCTCGCTGGTTGGACGTCGGCCGCTTACGGTACCACAGCTTCTGTCCGCCCCGCGAACGCTTCCCGATTCCTTCGACAGGTCGGCAGACACCGAGATGGTTTTCGAACAACTTTTTGAGTCCTCGCCCCAACACTTTCTTAGAAGCCGACGCTGGAGGCAGGGTTCATTCGAGCCAATGCCCCGGCGGAACACTTTTTCGGCCACACAACTTCCGTAAACGTTTTGCCGTTTTACAAAATCGGAAGATGACCTACAGGAAGGAAATGGTGAGCCGCGGAGGACTCGAACCTCCAACCCGCTGATTAAGAGCCAATTGCTCTCGGCACCTATTCGCTATGCCTTCAGCAACTTAGCTTTCCGCTTAGGGGCACTTTGCACTAACTTTGCACCGTGCGCCGGTTGAACATTTGCTCCCGTGGACAGAGCCTCGCGCTTGCGCATGGCGGCCTGTACGTCCTCGGTGCTGACGATGTTGTACCGGTCAAAAACCGCCCGCGTCTTGTGTCCGGAAATCTTCATTGCCTCGTTCTCAGCAACGCCCGCGAGCCGCAAGTTGCGTACCGCTGAGCGTCGAAGGTCATGGACCTTCAGGCCGAATCCGTCCGGCTCCGGAAAGCGGCGCCGACAACGACCGGAAGTATGGCTTAAGAGTTTGTTGGGCAAGAAAGACCACGCCTCATCCCAGCGGAAGTAACCCTCAGGAACGTTGTGTCGAATCCGGCAGTCCCTCGCGGGCGCGCGCCTCTCGGAAAATGAACATATGTCACACAAGGAAGATAGGGCTCAGGCTTGGGCTCATTGGAAGGGGAAGGACGGTCAACTGGAAATCTTCGTTCGCTACGATAGCGCTGGCCCTCGCGACGTATTCGTTGACCTCGTAATCGAGGGAACCGCCCACGTTGTGACGCTTGATGCGCTGGTGGATGCTCTCGAAGAGGCGAAGAGTGTGGGGCGTAAGACTGACTGCCCCATCAGGTGCATCACCGTTGCTTCGCGCACACCTAACTAACTCCCATGAAGAAAAAAGTTGAAGCGTCGCTGAGAACTGGTGGGCGACCGGGGACTTGAACCCCGAACTCGCGGATTAAGAGTCCGCTACTCTACCAATTGAGTTAGTCGCCCCGAGGTCAGCTTATCAGATAGTGCAAAGACAGAAAAGTTTGCACCATTTTTGCACTAGCGGGTCAAAATCCACCGTATCCGCGCTAACCGTCCCTCACATAACTCCCTGAAAAATCAGTCAGACTGCGACCCTGCGAGCGGTTAAGAGTCAGCTGCTCTACCATTGAGCTAGCGGCCCAGCGATGAACGTCACAAGCGGCGGGAAGAAGCTCCGCGCGGATTCCAGTGACTATAGCTTACATGCCGCGGGGCCGCAACTCTGGGCCTCGGCGCTGCTCAACAGAATGCTTAGGTCTATTCAGCGCGGCGCCCTTTGGCGAATACAAGAGGCCACGTCGATCGCGTGTTTTCCAATTCTATCAACTCGACTTCTATTTCTCGTGCGATGATCGGCGGTGACTAGAGCAGGAAAAAATTATCGTCTTTCTCAACACCTGACAGATTCTCAAGAGGAGAACTCGAGGTAAGCTGCTGCTTTTCGGCATTGCTGCGCTTTACAACGTCCATTCGTTCCTGGAGAGCCGGGAAATTCTTCGGCAGTCTTTCAACTTCGTTGGTTTGACTCAATTCTCTCAATAGCATAGTTCCTCTCCCTTTAAGGTCTCGAAGATGATCACTTCGAGGAGCGAGGATAACAGTCTCACATCTGCCAGCATATGCTCTTTTCCCGTATTTTAGGGTCGGGTGTTTGCTGTATGGAGCGGCCGTGGCGATCCAACCTTGGCGAAGCGACCGGGGGAATACATGACGTAGAAGTCAGCCGCGAAGCTGAGCAACAATTTCGCGTGCTATCTTGCGTGCGCGTTCAATATCCGAAGGGTTTAGAGATATCGCCGCCACGCGGGGATGCCCGCCTCCACCGAATTGTTCCGCCAGCGACGCCAGATTCTTTTCCGCCGCGCCCGCGTTCCAGGGATTAGAACCAATCGAAATTTTCGCACGCACAGGTGACGCGCTGATGCCTACCGAATAACGGCAATGTGGGAAGAGCAGATAAGGGATGAACTTGTTGTAGCCTTCCAGATCCAGATCACTCACATCGAAAAATACAACTGCATCCAGCGCCTCTGCCCGCTGCCGCAGCACTTCAACGGATCGTTTGTGCCGTTCCAGCAGTGGCCCGAGATGCCGCGCAACCATTGGAAGTTTTACCACTTCCGCCATGGGACGCGACGCGAGCTCCGGAATTAATCGAGGAACAAGCCCCGATTCCGGTGCCGCTTCGATCACCAGCGCGACTTGTGTCGAAGGCTCGGTCAGAGCCACTGCCGACTCAGGCGTAGGGAACTGAGCGCCGTCGATTACGTCGCCCCAATGAATTAATTCCGCCAGCGGCTGAGTATTGAATCCGAACTTGCTGCTGGTCACGTCAGCGAGCAGCTTCGTGCAGGACTTGTACTCAGGATCGTAAAACTTATGCCCCGAGTGATCGGTACGGAAATGCGCGGCGTCGGCGGCTGTTAGAAATGCGCTTTGATGGTGATCGAACCACCAGGTTACCTTGGGTGAGCTCGAATATTTGAAGTCGACAATGACGTTCTCATCGCCGTCAAATAGCCCTTCCTCAAAAGGCTGCACCGCGCGATGCGTCATGCCCGTGTAACAGAAAACCGCCTGCGGATTCATGCGCTCCCGATAGAAGCGCGAAAAAAGAGCCGCAGAAGCCGCGCCGTCGAAACAACGATCGTGGAAGCAGAGACGGACCTTCGTGGTATCCGGCAAAAGATCCTCGCCAGCGGAAATGAGAGGAAATATTCCTCCAGCAAAGCCATTTAAGATGGCCGTGCGCTTCTCGATTGTCAAGGGGAAAGGCGGCCCCAACGAGTCCGCACCGCCCTCAAAACTTGCAACTTTTGCTGAGAATGGCGATGCTAAACGGGACCATCTGTGCGGAAGTGGCGGAATTGGCAGACGCGCAGGACTTAGGATCCTGTGGCCGCAAGGCCGTGGGGGTTCAACTCCCCCCTTCCGCAGTCCCATTTGTACGTTTATGCCCGCAAAGTGTTAAAAGCCGCATGGATAAAGGCGATTTGCACGTTTCCGGCTCTTTCACTTTGGACAGGCTTGGACAGGTTTGGACGCGAAATAGCCTCTGACTGTATACACCGTATACAGTGGGTTAAGGCTGGAAAAGGGCGAAAACCCGCATTTTTACTGGGTTTCTGAAGCACCCGAATTTACCCATCTTTTCGGGTTTTAGTGGCAACAGTAGAAGGCTGTTCAAAGCCGTCGATTTGATCCGGCATGCCTTCGTAATTAACAGACATGGTGCAACCAGTCGGACAGACCAGTTGTAGAGTCTCTTTGCCAGCATGAATTTCAATCTGAACCTTATGCAGAGTTTTGAAATAAGCAGTTTTCATTCGTTTCGCTCCTTCATCGGCTTCAGGCAGGTCTTTTGCCGAATCTGTCACAATGGCTCTTAATTTGCCTTTGCAGCGCCAGTGCGTTGTTCAACAGTCCTTGAACGCTCGTCATGCACTGGCCTTGCAAATCCTTGCCCCTCTTGGGACTTTCGCTGTCAAACTGCTCAGGACGCTGGATGCGCAACCGTGCTATCGTTCCGTTCAACTCATCAATCACTGTCTGTATTGCGTCTTGAACACTCATTGTTCTTCCTCACAGAACAGCGTACAGTCTGGAAATCGGCGGAACAGTTAGCAGATTAAGCAATTGTAGCGATCTAGTTATAAGATGAGTAATCGTCCTGTGTCGCTGCGAACTTGTCCGAGAGGGACGGCAACACGTCGTCCGCAAGATGGTCCATGAATTTCGCCATCGTGAACAGCCGTTTCCGGGTAATATCCCGAAAGGCGGAAGATCAGAATCGCAATGCCTGTGATCCAGACAGTTCCAACGACTTTATACAAGTATTTCCCTCCTGAACGAATCTCCGTTCTGGAAAATCTGGAGATTCGCTTTAGTCGTCCGTCTGAGTTCAATGATGCTTTCGATACGCACTACCTCGTTCCAACGAGCCAGGGATCACCAGCAATCAGAGAACGAATGCGACTAAAGAACAAGATTGGAATTTTCTGTCTTACAGAGCGGGCAGACAACCATTTGATGTGGGTCCATTACGCTCAGA
>Ga0307476_10001855_pt1 | contig 12773 bp, 9 predicted proteins | sample atmos_gasesECM2C_2_FD_203314 | JGI IMG/M metagenome (GOLD analysis project Ga0307476, IMG submission 203314) | Hardwood forest soil microbial communities from Morgan-Monroe State Forest, Indiana, United States - atmos_gasesECM2C_05 | ecosystem: Environmental > Terrestrial > Soil > Temperate... | reverse complement strand
CCGGTGCGTCCCCATCCATCGTGGCGTTGCGCAGTTGCTGTGCGGTCCACGCCTGGGTCGGAAGGCGCGTCGCTGCAACGTGCACCACGCGCCGCGATGCAAGGTGGACGATGAAGAACGCGTAGACTTGGCGGAACAGGAGATTGTGGGTCTGGATGAAGTCGCACGCCCACATACGCTCGGCGTGATTCTTCACGAACGTCGCCCAGCTCTGGCCGCCACCGTTCTTGCCACGAACGCCGCGCATGTACTTCTGAATCGTCCGCTTGCTGACCTTGATCCCGAGCTTGAGCAGCTCGCCACGGATGCGCTCGGCGCCCCATAGGCGTCCCCGCGCGGCCATATCGCGGATCAGGTCGATCGTCTCGGGCGGCAGCGGCGACCTCGTGCGCGGCCGAGATCAGCGGCGCCAGAATCGGCGGAAGCCGGCGCGATGGCCGCGATCTCGCCGGCCTGCCCGCGTGGCGTCAACTGCGACCACAGTCGCTCCATGCCAGCTACGAGCCAGGTCCGGATTCGAGAGATCGTCGGTACGCGCATCGGTGCCTTGGAGCACATGCCGGGTAGCCGGTCGAGCCGTTCGCGATCGTCGACTCCCGCCACGATCCCGCCTGGATGCGCAGGGTAGCCAGCACGGCCGATGAAAGTCGTGCGTCGTCGCGACCTGCGAAGGACACCTGGGTCGGGACCGCGATCCCCTGGAATCAGCGCCGGACCTGTACGGCAAGATCGTGATCGAGGGCGTCTCGGCCGATCTCCCTAGGCTCTCATGATCCTGCGCATCTTGCGTCGCGACGCACTGCGGACCTCAGAATCTCGCCCGAACCCCGAGCTGAGCCTGCAGGGGGTCACCGGCACCACTCTGGACCGTACCGTCGAAGTTGAAGATGAGGTTGGTGACCTCGGGGCGGCGAAGGTTCCTGGAGTTGAACAGGTTGAAGACCTCCAGCACGGGTTCGACGATGAATTGGCCCGTGTGAAACACTCGGGACAAGCGCAGATCCAGAGACGAGAACGCGTTGTCTTTTCGACCCAGGTTGCGTTGCGTGACGGAGCCGTCGGGATTGATCCGATCCTGAGGCGTCAACGCGTCGCAGCCATCGGCGCACCCTGGACCGTTGAAGTGAATCGACTTCGGCTGGGCCGAACGATAAGAGTATCGGGCGTTGAGGTCAACGCCGCCGGGTAGCTGGGCGAGCAACCAGCCATTCAAACGATGTGTCTGATCGCGATCCGACAGGCTCCACTCGGCGTCGAGATCGGTGATCTTGGCGTAACGAAACGAGAAGGGATCTCTCTCGTTGTCGTCGTCGGAGCGATCTTTGGAGTACGTGTAGTTGAGCTGGAAGGCGACGTGGTGGGAGAACTCCTTGCGAAGACCTAGCGTGACACCCCAGTACTTGCTGTGTGCAGTCGATTCCACGACGGTCAGCGTGTTGATGCCGTTGGTGCCGTCCGTGCCCAGGCCCGTGCCCCAGGGCGAACCGAGGAGTGGGTCGTTGCGGTTGGCGAAGCGCGTGAGGAAGTCCGTTTCGGCATAGTTGAAGGTGACGGAGGCGCTGAGGTCCGATTCGAGCACCCGCTCGACGGCCAGGCTGAACGCCGTGGTGCGCGGGTTGCGGAAGTGCTTGTCGAAGACGAACACGTCCGGCCGGAACGGATCGCCCGTCTCCGACTGGGGAATGAGCTTGGTATAAGCTGGAACCGGCCCGAGGACATTCGTGAGCGCCGAGCTGCGAAACAGCGTCTGACCGATACTGCCATTGGTGGATCGACTCGAAGCGAGAACCAGCCCGGGGACTCGCGAGTAGTAGATTCCCCCGGTTCCGCGAATGACCGTGGTACTGTCTCCGAGTGCGTCGACGGCGACGGCCAGGCGAGGCTGCAACATGCCGTAGTCCGAGGGAATGGTCCCGTTCGAGGGAAACTCCTGGCCGTTTCTCGTCTGACCGATGAAGCCGGCGTAAAACACCTCGCCCGGCGGTGTGATCGGGTCGGGCTGGATCTGGGCTTCCCATCGAAGACCGTAATCGAGCCTCACGCGCGGGTGCAGCTGCCACGTGTCTTGAAGGAAGGCTGCGGCCTCATGTACCGTGATCGATTGCGTTCCCGCTTCTTCAGCGGTCCGCCCGCCCACTCCTGCCTGCTGCAGGTAGGTGAGCACTGGGCCGACGATGTCAGTTCCGGCAGGACACATCCCCGACTCCGAAGAGCTACCGTCTGAACACTCGACGTAGCTGGGATTGCGGACGAAGTTCAGGAAGCCGTCGGTAGAGCCGAAGATGTAGCGACCGTTGGCAAAGCCGCGGAAGATCTGTGAGATGTTCGTCCGATTGTATTCCACGCCCGCCTTGACCAGATGCCTGCCGCGCACCAGCGAGACGTTGTCGTTGAGCTGAATTCGCGTGTCGTTGTAGTCGACGGGAATGAAGAAGGGCATCCCGAAGCGGTAGCCGCGCTCGAAATCGAATGCAGTATCGGGGAACGGACGGTTCTGACCATTGATCATCGGGCCGTCGTACGGCCGCGGGCGATCCTCGCGGGCCAGCTGGAAACGGAACTCATTGTACCAGCTCGGCGTCAGCGTCGAGATCAGCGTACCGGTAACGGCGTGGGAGGAATCCTTCTCCACCGCGTTGGCGCTGCGGCCCCAGGAATCGACGTCGAAGGTGCCGTTCTTCTGCTCGGACCAGGTGTAATTGTAGCGTAGCGTGAGCAAGTTGTCGCGATTGAGATGCCAGTCGACCTTGGCGAGGTAGACGCGGGCATCATTGGTGCGGGTGATGGATCCGTTTTCGTCCGGGCTGCCAAGCGCGGCCAGGGCGTCGACCACGCGCTGCTCGATGCGAGACGGGTCGGTCTGCTTGGTGGAGCGGCCGCGTTGAACGTCGAGGGACGTGAAGAAGAACGCCTTGTCCTTCACGATCGGACCGCCGAAGGTGAATCCGACCTGCTGTTGGTTGAAGGCGAACTCGGGATCGGTCGAGCCGTCCGCTTTCTTGCCGCGCGCCGAGAGCGCGTCGTCCTTGCCAAAGAGATGAGCGCTGCCGGTGAAGTCGTTGGTACCGGACTTCGTCAGGACCGTGACGAACCCCGATCCGGACCGTCCAAACTCGGCGTTGGCGCCGTTGGCCACGACGACCACCTGCTCGACGGCATCGAGATTGAAGGTAAAGGCGGGCCGCTGGCCGCCACGCTGCTCGCCGAAGAAGGGATTGTTGAAGTCGGCGCCATCGACCATCACGTTGTTGTGAATGCCGCGTTGGCCGTTGACCGAGATCTCGTCGCCATCGGGGCCCTGTACGATGGTCACACCGGGTGACAGCGTCATGAGATCGAGGAAATTGCGTCCATTGTTCGGCAGCCCTGCCACGGCATCCGAGTCGAAGCTCGTCGAGACCTCGGCGCGCCGGTCGAGGGCCCGTGCCCTGCCGGCTATTTCGATGACTTCGCCGGCGGGCCACATGACGATGCTCACGATGACGCTGGTACCCACTGAGACCCTGATGGTACGGGCTTCGGGGAAGTAGCCGGCCAGTTCCGCAGCGATCTCGTAGTCTCCAGTCGGCAACAGCGGCGCCAGGAACCGGCCGTCCTCGTCGGCCACGTAGCTTCGTTTCAGGTTCGTCCCGACGTTGCGCAGCAAGACCGTGGCACCGGCAAGGCTCTTCCCCTCTCCGTCCACGACGGCGCCTTCGACGACGCCAGTCGTGGCCTGCGACTGACCCAACACACTCGTCGGGAGCAGCCAGAGAATCGCAACCGCAGCGATCCATCCGGTTTTACCGCGAAGATTCCGCATGGTCCCCCCTTTTCACACCATCGCGTGAGGCGAATAGGAATAGGAAGAGGCACCGAGCGACGCGACGAACAGCGATGGTTTCTGCGCGCATAAGTAAATGAAACCGGCGTTTCGGAGAGTGGCTCGAGGATAGGTAAGCTCGGGATAGCTGGCAAGCCTTTGGCGGCGCCTTTGGATGGATCCATTCGGGGCGCCGGTGTGGATCCAGGTGGGCGGCGGCGGCGGCGTGGAGCGGTCAGCGGTCAGCGGTCAGCGGCGCCGGTCGAGGGATGACCGGACGATGCGCTGGATGGTCGCGGGGTCGTGGTCCTCGAAGTCATCCTGGGTGACCAGAGGGCGCGGCGGCGGCACGATGGGCGTCGGTGGCAGTGACAGGAGCGGCAAGGACATTCAAGCGGGGTTTCGGGCGCTCCCCCGGGATGCCTCGATGTGCCGCGAGGTGGGACCGGCGAGCCGGCGGGCACCACCAGATGCCGGCTGTGTCAGCGGGCGCACATTGGGTCGACGTCCGCGCAGATCCGTCCCCTGCCGAGCGCGTCGGCGGTCGTGCGGGCTACGAAGCGTCGTCGAACCAGAGCTCGCCCTGCGGCGGGTCCCGCGCAGGCGCGAACGTCGTCGGCGTGCACGGCAGCCCGAGCACCGCGAGCACCGCGCGCGCCAGGGCGGAGTCCACCACCACGGCGAGCACGCTGCGACGGCCACCGCACGGGCACGACAGCACGTCGGTGGCGAACACCCGGCGCAACAGCTCGGCCCACGGGACCCGACCGGCACGCGTCGAGCCGCTCGGCGTCGCCGCAGCCGGCGGTGGTTCGCCGCCACGCGCGGGCACCAGCGCGCGGAGCTGCGCCCGCCGCTGGCTGGCGGGGCCGAACACCCCGCGTAGCGCACCAGGTGGCGACGGGGTGGCGGGATGATCCCGCACAGCCGGCGGAGGAACGTCACCGGCGGTAGCACCAGCTCGGTGCGGCCATCGGGCCACGGCCGCTTGAGCCGGTACGCGATCTGGCCATCCGCGGTCCAGGCCAGCCGGTCGTGCGCGAACGCCGGGCGCGTGCCGTAGCGGCACAAGCGCTCGAGGGCCTCGCGGTCGTGGTCCGCGATCACGACGCCAGCGTGCAACGAGAAGCCCTCGCACCAGGCGCGCAGCCGCTCGACACCGCGCACGGTCGGTTTGCCGTTATGGGGCGAGTGCCACGTCGCCGCCGCCTCGGCCTGGACCTGTGCGAGCACGTCGATGTCCTCTACGCGATCGTCGCATGCCTCGTCGGCGACTCGACCCAGTCGCCGCCCGTCGACGCCCCGCCGCCGCCGCCGCGATCGCCAAGCGCTCGACCAAGTCGACGTCTGCGACGCGCCTGCCAGCGCGAGCAGCTCGCCGTCGGTCGCCGCCGCAATCGTCGGTCTCGGGGTCCCAGGAGCAACGGCGCGGGGCGGGAGTTACGGTAGGTGACGCAGGTGAGCCATGAGAATTCAATTCACAATACGCGCCCTGGCAGGATAATCGTCTAAAATCGCGTAGATATACTGGCAACCCTGCCCCCGATTTGAACCTAGGGACCGCTTGAGAATAGGAAAATCATTTTCAAATCTCTCCGCCCTGCGCGGAGGTCGAGGAGCTTGGCGCGTGACGATGCTTCGACCTCCTTCACGAGCGCGTCGAGTTCGTCCGGGGCCCGCTTCGCGCTGAGGATCTGCGCTTCGAGGAGCTGGATGTTGGAGGCGGGTCCGACGCTCCACGGCTCCCTCCACTGCTCCGGGGACATGTACGGCGTCGAGCCCAGGACCGCGCCCAGGGGCGTGAGACGTGCTGCTTCCTCGTCGGGGCCGGTGCGCGTCCGGTACGTCGGCGGCTCGGGCCGGAGCCTCGCGGTCGTGACAGCCGCGGGGCTGCCGTGCTCGTCCTCGGGAAGCTCCTCGTCGGACCCGGACGGAGCTTTCGAAGAGTCTCGCGATCCCGAAGTCGAGTAGCTTGGGGAGCCACCGCGCTCCGCTCTCGATCACCATGACGTTCGAGGGCTTGAGGTCGCGGTGCACGATGCCGCGCAGGTGAGCGGCGTGCACGACTTCGGCGACGAGCTCGAAGTACGGGACGAACAACGCGAGCGGCATCGGCCCACGCGCCTTCAGCCATTCGCGGAGCGAGACGCCCTGGACGAGTTCCATCGCGATCCACCGCACGCCGTCGTCCTCGACGCCGAAGGCGTACACGTGTGCGGGATAGGGGTGGTCGAGCCGCGAGGCGAGCTTCGCCTCGCGCAGGAAGCGCTCCGCCTGGGCGGCATTCGTCTTCCGCAAACGGAGCACCTTGACGACCGCGTCGCGCCCGAGCGCGGGCTGCTCGCAGCGGTACACGGCGCCGTGACCTCCGACGCCATCCGCTCGCGCAGTACGAACTCCTCCAGCGTGCGATTCGAGAGGTCGAGATCCGGCATCGATCGAGCCGCGATGCTATGCGTCCACACATGCTTCCGTGCGCCGCAACATGCGGCAGGATCAGTGCGGCGAGGTGCGACGGCAGAGCACCTGCCGAGCCGGATCGCGCGTCGCAATCGCAGCGTCAGTTCGCGCAATGGACCCATGCTCCGATCCGATCGTGGCAATCGGACGCGGATCAGGAGCGAGGCTTCGATCTTCAGGCCGCTCGACGAGCGTGCGCGCGGCTTCGGCCGGCCGCCGGTGACATCTCGGACGGGATCGGTCAGGCTCAGGCGCCAGGGTGAAAGCGAAGCGCTCCGGTCCCCGCATCGTCGGCTACGAGATCCTGCGGCGGGTCGAGTCCGGGGAAGTCTCGGGCTATCCGCTCGATCCGAGGAAGGATCGCGCGGTGCTCGGGGCGCAGGAGCAGAGGTACCTCGTCCCTCCGGACGTCGACGTCTTCGAGCTCGGGCTCATCGACCGGCCGGGTCCGCATGCGCTGCTTCCGATCGACGAGGACGACAGGCCGCTGTGGGACGACGTGATCGACCTGCTTGTCAGCGAGGCAGAGGCCACGCGCCAGCGCGAGCTCCTGCGGAAGGCCTATCGTACGCTGTGCGCGACGATCGCGGAGGCGGACGAGCTGGCGGCGAGCGTCGACGAATGGTCGCGTCGGGGTGAGGCCCATCCCATCTTCGGGATGCTGCGCCTCGCGACGATCGACGTCTGGGCGGCGCGGCGGCGGGGCATGGGGCAGCTCGGCGTGGGCGAGCTCGGCGCCCTGCACGCGGAGGTGGCGCGCCGGGTCGCGGCACGGATCCGCGCGCACGTCGTCGGCCCTACCGTCGGTCGGAGACGTGGGCATTGACCGCGGTCTTGAGCGCCTCGATCCGCGCGACGGCCGCGGCAGCCTTCTCGGCCGCGTTGCCGATCAGGGCCTGCGCGCGGTCGAACGACCGCCGGGACTCGGAGGGCGGCGCGCATTCGTCGATGGCGGCGTTCGCCGCGTTGGCGAGCGCCTCGAGTTCAAGGACCTCGTAACAGATCCGCTCGAAGGCGTCGAAGGGATGCATGCGTCCGCCGGGTTCCTGCGTGGGGAGCGTGGCTGAATCGTCCATGTGGTTCCTTCCGGATCGTGATGCGGGGTTCAGTCGTCGGCGTGGAAGCGGTTCGCCTCGAGCTCGGCCAGGACCGCCATGAGCCCGGGGCGGTGGTGCAGCCAGCGCGTCAGCGAGATGGCTGCCATCCCGAGGCGCACAGCGGCCTGGCTCGGGTTCCGTGCGGAGGCGAGCGCGACGAGGCGCAGCGCTGTCTTCTCGAGCTCCGCGAACGAGGCGACGCGCTCCAGGACGCCCTGCCGCGCTTGACGCGGGATCCGGAGGCGCCCCGTGCCGAGCGCGGTGGCGATCTCGTCCAGGGACTCCTGGAGCCAGGCGGTGGGACTCCGAGGCCCGCGCGGCGAGTGGGGGGATCTCGAGCGGACGAGAGATCAGATCTCGGACGCGGTCGTCACCGTGGAGACAGATGAAGACGGTCGGGAAGGGGGCGGCATCCCGCACGGCCTCGCAGAGCCGGTCGAAGTCCGCCGGCAGGCGGCGCGAGCGGAGGCAGATCGAGCCATCCATGGCGACCTCGACGGCCAGCGCCACGGTCCGTCGGCTCGGCGGCATGCGCACCGAGCCCTCGCTCTCGCGGCGGCGGGGGGCGCACACGACGAACGGGCGGTCCGCGCCGAGGATCCGGCGATGCAGGGCGTACGCGACCGGGACGAGATCCGACGCGCCGCGGAGCGCGATCGGCATCCCGCGCGCGACGGCGGTGCACCCGTCGACCGCGTCCTCGACCTGGACCGACCGCGCTTCGGACGAGCCGAGGAGGCGTCGGCAGAAGACGCGCAGCTCGCGATCGCGGACCGCGATGCCCTCGGTCCCTTCCGTGAGGCAGGTGAGCGAGGCCTCGGACGGCCGGAGCGCGCCTCTCGCGCGTACGGCGATGGCGTCATTGCGAAGCGGGATGTCCGACGAGCCGGCCCGCATCTCCGGCGAGGAAGGATCGCGCGTCTCGGCCACGTCGGCAGGCGAGCTCGGTGATCTACGCCATGCCCAAGGCAGGCGTAGCTACCCTGGCTGGTAGGTGAACCGGATCTCGGTGTCTCCGATCTGGAACACATCGCCCTCCTCGATCCGCTTGGTGTCGATCTGCATGCCCTTGTGGAACACGGCGCCGTCGAAGTCCTTGAGGTAGTAGATGCCGCGGGTCAGGATCACCATGGCGTGATGGTGCGCCACGTTGGCCGCGTCGAGCGCGAGATGGACGCCCGCCGAGGCGCGGCCGATCACGAACGTCGTGCGGGTCACGGTGTGACGCCGGCCGCCGTGGATGATGAACAGCGGCGGATCGAACGGCATCGGGCGGGGATGCGCCCCCAGGCTGGCGTTCACCACCTTGACGAGCTCGAGGCCCTGCGGGCTGCGCGCGCCGGACGACTGGATCGGCAGCGACCGCCCCAGCCGGAGCCAGGCCTCCGGGACGAGGTCCTCGATCGAAGACAGCTCGAGGGCGACTCCGCGCGCCGACACCGCGCACAGGATCGGCAGCATGCGGTCGCCGATGGCGACGTGGAACGCGAGCGCCGTGCCGTCGTCGAGCGCGCCGCCGAGCCCCGCGCGCGCCCGTTGCAGGAACCGGCCCAGCGAGTCGACGTCGAACTGGGCACGCGGCTTCGGCGGCGGTGGCTGACCGGCGAGCGCGAGCGCGGACAGCACCGCGGTCGCCGGATCGCCGACCATCGCGATCAGCATCTCGCGCAGCCGGGTCAGCGCGCGCGCCGGGGCGATCCGCTCGGGGAGCGGCGGGTACATGAGCACCCGGCACACCAGGCCTGCGCGCCGCGCCTCCTCGGATACGTCGACGAGCTCGACCACCGAGATCCCGCCGCCGAACCGGTCGTCGGCGGAACCATCACCGTCCGCGCGGTCGCTCCGGCGGACCTCGTCGATCGCGGGCTGTGGCACCGCGGTGGCGGTGGACGCCGCCGCGCCGGTGTGCTCCTTGCCGTCGCCGTCGCCGTCCTCGGCCCCCTCGCCGGCCGCCGGGCCGCCGGGCCGGCTGGCCAGCATGTGCCGGCGCGCCGTCACGTAGCTCTCGCCGGTGCGCGCCTGCCGCTGCCGCACCCGGCGCTTGAAATCGCGTTTCACGGTCATGTCTCCCTCACAACCGCGCGGCGACCCCATGCGTCCCCACGCGGTGGGGAAGAAACCTCCGAACTTGCTCGAGGAGCGGGTCCCCTTTGCCCTCGTCGTGCGGCCGGGGCATGGGCCGGCCGTGGAGGGTCGTGCGCGAGCCGCGCGCCCACAGCATACACCGCACAACAGCGATGCACCATGAGGCTTGTCGATCCTCGCCGGTGCTGTAGACCGGCGGCACGTTCGGCGGCCTGTCCCGCGGCCCGGCCGCTGCCGCAATCGGCGGCGGTTCCCGACACCGCGAGCCGCCGCGATGCAGATCGCGGGAAGATCGCGTTCGACGCTCGTTACCATGAGCGAAGGAGACGCCGTGTGCGCTCCGGCGCCGATGAGGAGCGGACTGCCATGACCAGAGAACTCGAGCGAGCCCCGGGCAGAGCCTCCGTGGTCGACTCGGCGCCGGTGACCGCGCGGCCGACTCCCGGCAAGACCACGCTCGTCCAGCTGCACGCGGCCACCGCGCGCGCGGAGGCGGGGGCCGCGTCGCCCGAGGCCGCGCACGACATCGCCGCGCGCGGAACCGCAGGCGCCGGCAGCGCGCTGCCCCACCTCGACCGGATCCAGGCCGTGTTCGGCCGCCACGATGTCCGCGACATCGCCGCGCATACCGGCTCCGAGGCGGCGCACGCCAGCCGCGCGCTCGGCGCAGAGGCCTACGCGACCGGCAACAGCGTCGCATTCGCCACCGCCTCGCCGTCGCTGCACACGGCCGCGCACGAGGCCGCGCACGTCGTGCAGCAGCGCGCCGGCGTGCAGCTCAAGGGCGGCGTCGGCGAGGCCGGCGATCGCTACGAGCAGCACGCCGACGCGGTCGCCGACGCGGTGGTCGCAGGCCGCCCGGCGGAGGGCCTGCTCGATCAGATGGCCGGCGGTGCGGCGCGGTCGTCGGGTTCTGCGGCGGTGCAGCGCGAGGAGCCCAAGACCCCGGCGCCGGGCGCAGGCGATCCGACCGCGGCGCCGGCCGATCCGGACCAGGACGTCCTCGACAAGGGCGACAAGGCGATCGCCGACGGCAAGACCGCGTTCCACTGGTACCCCGAGCAGTCGACCGACGGCCGCGCCCGCGCGTTCCTCTTCACCGACGGCGATGCCGACAAGCTGCTCGATCACCTGATCAACAAGTGGGATGGCTCGCCCGAGGCGCGGCTCGAGGTGCCATCGGCCAACTCCGGCGTGCCGCTGTGGGTCTCCAAGTTCCGCCAGCGCGCGCTGTCGGTCCGCACCACGCCGGTCGACAAGAAGGCCAAGCCGCTGACCGCGCTGCCGGAGGCGACCCCCAAGCAGGTCCGCCAGGCGACCGCCGCGGCCAGGCTCGCCGACGCCGTCGCCCCCAAGACCGCGGCCGAGCAGTTCCGCGAGGACCTCGTGCACCAGGCCGACAAGACGATCGGCAAGGTGATCATCACGTCGGCCGGCCTCGCCGAGATCCGGCACCCGACGGATCCGAAGAAGAAGGCCATGCCGGGCTACACGTCGTGCATCGACACCGCCGGCAACGAGATCAACTCGACCAAGGTCGACAAGGGCACCGCGCGGCCGGCGCTCAGCGGCATCGGCAATTTGCAGGTCCAGTCGTCTCCCGCCTTCACCCGCTTCACGCCGGGCTCGGCGGACCGGCCGCGGGTCGGCGACTTCGCGATCTACGCCAAGGACAAGGGCAGCGGCCCCGCGTTTCAGCACATCGATGTCATCCGGCGCATGGATCCGCCCGGTCCCGACGGCGTCGAGACCTGGTACACGATCGACGGCGGCCAGGAGTCGACCGCGTCCGACACCGAGGTGCCGACCGCCGAGCGGACCGGCAAGTTCAACCCCGCGACCGGCGGCTACGGCGACCGCATGCTGTTCGGCTGGGTCGACGTCGAGAGGCTCTACAACGAGGCGCAGAAGGCCAAGAAGCCATAGCCCGGCGTTGCCGAGTCACACGATGAAGAGCAGCGCGATCATGTGCGAACGATTCACGATCGTGCTGCCGAGTCCGTGGAGCTCGGCATAGGGACTCGACCGTTGAGCCCACGATCGCCGGGTGGCCCGCATCGATCGATCGGCCTCGCGCGCTGCATCGCGATGGTCATCGTCGGCGTGGTTGAACCTCCCAGGGACGGGGCCGTTCTGATCGAAGCACGGCCCGGTCACCTGGTTTCAGGCGGGGTGGACACCGAGGGCCTGATGCCGACCATCACCACCACCGCCTGGTGGACTCGGCCCTCCGGGCGGAGCATGTCGTTCAAGATGGTGTAGTGGTTCGCGCCCGAGATTTCCTCGTAGTGCACCGGCAGGCCAGCCACGCGCCGGGCGCTCGCGTAGTCGGCGGTCTGGCGGCGCATCTCCGGCAACTCGGCGGACCCGGCGAAGAGCTCCAGCGGTTTCGAGCTCGGTGGCAGGTTGAGCATCGGCGAGTTGCGCCGCGCCGCTGCCTCGTCCATGTGCAGCTTGTCGTTGACGTAAGACCTCACGAGCGGCGCAAGGTCGTACAGCCCGCTGACGGCCACCCCGCCGCGCAACGACGGCTCGTCAAGCACCGAGGTTGCGAGATGCCCGCCGGAGGACCAGCCGCTCACCACCACCCGCGCCGGATCGCCGCCCAGCGATGGTAGCTGCGCCGCGAGATAGCGGACGGCGGCGTGCGCGTCGGCGACGATCTCGTCCATGGTCGCCTCCGGGCCGAGGGGATAGCCGACCATCGCCACGCTGATGCCCTGGCCGAGGAAGCCCTCGGCGAGAAAAGCGAAGTCGGCCTTCGACCGCATCTGCCAGAAGCCGCCGTGGAAGAAGATCAAGACCGGCGTGTTCGGGCCCGCGGAGAAGTAGTCGATGCGGTTGCGCTCGCGCGGGCCGTAGGGGAGGTCGAGGTGCTCGGGGTGCTGCTCGCGGACCTGCGCGCTGCGCGCCTGCCACGCCTTGAACATCTGAGCGCCCTCGGGAACCGCGGCAGAGTTGTTGTACGCCCGGTCGAGCGCCGGGCGGTCCATCGATTCCCATGCCTTGGCTTTCGCCGGAGCGGTCGACGAGCAGGCGGTGGAAAAGAGGAATCCCAAAGTGGTGACGCAGGCACCCGCGCGCAGGTTCTCGATCATCGTGACCTCCCGGCCGATAGATAGCACGCGCGTGCTACGTGATGTTCCACATCGCCCGCTGCCCGACCTCGCCGGCGTGCCCCTCGAAGAACCGCCGGCGACGCCAGGGCCGGTGACCGGATCTACGCGGCTGCGCTGCCGGTCCCGTTCGCGCAGCTGCAGGCCGAGGAGCGCCGCGTGCTCGCAGACCTCGCGCCGCGCGGGATCACGGAGGTGCCGCAATTCGACGGG
>Ga0307476_10001854_pt1 | contig 12776 bp, 8 predicted proteins | sample atmos_gasesECM2C_2_FD_203314 | JGI IMG/M metagenome (GOLD analysis project Ga0307476, IMG submission 203314) | Hardwood forest soil microbial communities from Morgan-Monroe State Forest, Indiana, United States - atmos_gasesECM2C_05 | ecosystem: Environmental > Terrestrial > Soil > Temperate... | reverse complement strand
ATCGTCCAGCCAGGCATCGAGCTTGATCCAGCTCGCTACCTGGCCGGATTCGTTCGTCGCGTCGAATGGCACGATGTATCCGGTCTTGACTGTCATGCCGTCGGAAAATTGTCGTACCGTGCTGGTTCCATGCCCGGCGAAGAACAGGATGAGGCTGTCCTCGGTTCCCAGCGCGGTGAGGTCGTCGGAGACCAGCCGGTTCATCGCTGCGGCGGTGGCTGCCTCGTCGAGTAGCGGGGCAGTCAACTGCTGGAACCCGAGCTCCTGGAACACGCGAAGTGCGCCCAGTGCATCGCGAACCGCGTTGTGGAGCGGAGGCATCGCGCGATATCGGTCGATTCCTACGACAGCAATGATGTTCCGGCCTTCGCTGACTCCGGGCATCGTCTTGCCGATGATTTCAACGTGGCGATTCATGGCGATTTCCTGAGGGTGGTGTACGAGATTTCGAACCGAGGGAGCGAGCGCGCAGTGCTCCCGCGACAAGGCGGTCGGCTCTCCGCGATCACGTGCAACTCCACATCGCCATCTCCGTGCCCGACACTCGATTCCAGTCGTCAAAGATTTTCGTCCGGGCGTGAGCGTTGTACAGTAGGGTCGCGTGATGACGGCGGCGGAACTTGCGGCGCTCGCTCGCGGGGCGCAGGCCGGTGACTCGGCGGCCCGACACGCGCTGCTCGTGGAGCTCTACGGTGCGGTTCGCAAGCACGTGTACCTGGCGATCGGATCCGGAGCGATCGCCGACGACGCCGTGCAGGAGACGATGATCGCGCTGCATCGCGGGTTGGCGGGCTTTCGCGGTGACACCGCCAGTCCACGCACCTGGGCGCTCGCGATCGCGACGCGAGTCGCCAACCGGCTGCGCCGCAAGGAGGCTCGCTATCAGCTGGTCGAGGATGGTGCGGTGGATGTAGGTGTGTTCGACCTGGCACCGGAGGCCGCCGCAGAGCTCGTGACCCTGCAGCGTGCGCTGGCGTCGCTGTCACCCCCGAAGCGCGATGCCTTCGTGCTGATGGCGATCTTCGAGCTCACCGCCGAGGAGGCGGGGCGCGTGCTCGGCACGTTCGCGAACACCGCTGCGAGCCGGTACCGCCATGCCCGGGCCGAGCTGCTGGCCCGGTTCAAAAAGTTTGACGACCCGGCGCCGACTCCGGCCACGGTAGCCACAGAGCCGGTGGAGTCATGACCGACCTCGACGGCCTGATCGAGCGTGCCCGCAGCGCCACCGTCGATCGAGGGGCGGCGGAACGCTGCGTCTACGAGCTGGAGCGCCGGGAGCGAGTCGCGCCACGGCCACGCCGGTGGCTGCCGTGGCTGGCCGCCGGGCTGGCCGCCGCGGCCGCTGCGATCGTGCTCTGGTCGTGGCGCGAGCCGCCGCGTCCGCTCGGTGAGGTCGTGGCGATCAGCGATCGAGTGACGGTCGTCGCCGATCCGGACACGGTGTATCGCGTGGCCCACAGTGGCGCCGACGATACGACGATCACGGTGGAACGCGGCGCGGTCACGGCGCGACTGTGGCCGGGCGCGCCGCCGCATCGCCTCGCGCTGGCCGGCGGCGAGGTCATCGCGGTCGCGACCGGCACTGTATACAGCCTCGCGATCCGACCGGGTGCGGTGGTGGTGAGCGTCGTGCAAGGCACGGTCGTGGTCCAGGCGGGCGGCGCGGTCCACATCGTGCGCGCCGGACAGAGCTGGCCGCCGGATCGCCGGGGTGCCGCTCCGGCGGCGGGTCGCGCTCTGCTCGCGCTGTCGGCACCGCCACCGCCGCCGGCCTCCGAGGTGGTCGTTGCGCCAGTCGATGCCGGTGTCACGGTGCCGCCGCCGGACGCTGGCGAGGCGAGCGATGCGCCACTGGCGGACGATGCCGGGGAGGAGGTCGATGCCGGTGCGCCTGCGATCGATGCCGGCGTTGTAAAGCGGCCGGCCCGGGCGCTGGCTCCGGTCCCCGCTCCGGCCCCGGGCCGGCCGCCGGTCCCGACGTTCAACGACCGCGCGCACACCGCGCGGTCGCTGCTCGGTCAGGGCCAGCCCGATCGCGCGGTCGCGGAGTGGCTCGCCATCGCGGATACGCGCGACGCGACGTGGTCGCCGATCGCGCTGGTCGCAGCGGCGCAGATCGAGCTCGACCGGCTCGAGGATCCCGGGCGCGCGATCGAGCTCGCCGAGCGCATGCTGCGCGAGTGGCCGGGCGATGCGCAGGCTCCCGAGGCCCGGGAGCTGCGATGCCAGGCCCTGCGCCAGCTCGGCCGCGGCGGGGAGTGCGCCGCGGTGCCACAGCGTTAGGATCGACTCGCTGTCCCGGCCCGGAATGGCACGACCCGTGCGACCTGCCTCCTTCGGTGACTCGTGATCCGGATCAAGCGGGCATACGAACCGGCATCGGGCGGCGATGGCCACCGCGTGCTGGTCGAGCGCCTGTGGCCGCGCGGGCTGCGCAAGGCGGACGCGCACATCGATGAGTGGCGCAAGGACGTGGCGCCGAGCCACGAGCTTCGCCGCTGGTTCGGTCACGACCCCGAGCGGTTTGACGAGTTCCGTGAGCGGTACGAGCGCGAGCTTCGCTCCGCGCCGGCGCGCGCGGCACTGACCCAGCTCGCACGTCGTGCCGCCCGCGGGGCGGTCACGCTCGTGTACGCGGCGCACGACGAGCGACACAACAGCGCTGTCGTGCTCGCGCAGCATCTCCGGCGCCATCGCGCGCGCGACGCGCCAGCTCGCAAGCTCGCGGTCAGCCGCGCTCGGACCACGCGAGCGTGAGCAGCAGGCTGCTGTCGACCACCGCCTCGACGTGGTGTCGGAGATCGGGCGTGATCACGAGCACGCGGCCGGCGGCGAGGTCGAGCGACCGGTCGGTCAGCGCGAGGCGCACGTGGCCGGTGAGCGCCTGGATCGATGTGATCTCCTGCGCGCGGTGCTCCGCGATCCGCGCACCGGCCTTGATCACGAGCAGCACGATGCGGAGCGCCGGCTCGCGGACCAGCGTGCGCGCGGTGTGGCCGTCGCGCAGGTAGACGTCCTCCGATCGCAGCTGGCGATCGATCGCGGCGAGATCGAACACGGCTCCCTCGGTGATCGGTGTGGGCTTCGTCATCTCGACTCCTCCGGCTGTGAACAGTCTGTTCGACGGCACCGCGCGAGGCGATCGCGTTGGTGATCCCGGTCGCCGTGCGGCGGCGCCACAGTCGTGGCGGAACTGCGCGTGCGAGCCCGCCCGCCGCGATCTAACTCGTGCTTGACCTCCCCCCTCGGTGTCGCGGCGCGGTTTGCATGTGACGCTGCGAAGAATTGCCATGTCATCGATCCCATCCGCGGTGAGTCCCCTGAACATCCCGGTGCCGGAGGTGGTCGCGGCAGGGGCCGCGCCGGCATCGCTCGCGAGCCGCGCCGCGCGCGGTGCGCTGTGGACCGTGATGTCGAGCATCGGCGGCCGCGCGATCGGTGTGCTCGGCACGCTCGCGATGACGCGGTTCCTCCACCCCGAGCAGATCGGCGAGGTGTCGGACGCGATGATCATCGTGATGACCGCGAGCTGGGTGACGGTCTGGGGGTTCGGCCAGTACTCGGTCGTCAAGGGCCGCGGCGCCGACGCCGACGAGGTCACCTGGTACGCGACGGTGGGCTACGCCGGGCTCGGCGCGATCTCGCTCGGGCTGGTCGCGGTGCTCGGCGGCCGGCTGACGCCGTTCCTCGGCGCGCCTCACGCGGCGGTGTACATCCCCGGCCTGGCGTTCGCGCTGTACCTGCGGCGGCTCGCCGCGATGCCCGAGCGCGTGCTGACCCGCGACATGAAGTTCGGTGCATCGGGCCTGTCGAGCGCCGCCGGCGAGGCGAGCTACACCGCGACCGCGCTCGGCTTCGCCGTGCTCGGGTTCGGCGGCTGGTCGATCGTGATCGGCAACATCGTGCAGTCGATCGTCATGCTCGCGATCCTGGTCCGCGCCGCCGGGTTCGCGCGCTGGGCGACGCCGCACCGGCTGCGCTGGGATCGGACGCGGGACCTGCTGCGGTTCGGGCTGCCGCTCGGCGTGCAGAACATCGCGCACAACGCGTCTCGCTACTGGGACAACCTCGCGATCTCGCACTTCTTCGGCCCGGCCGCGGTCGGCGCGTACAACCTGGCCTACAACCTCGCCGACATCCCGGCGATCCAGGTCGGCGAGCAGATCGCGCTGGTGCTGATGCCGTCGATGGCGTCGCTGCCGCGCGATCGCCGGCCGCGGGCGCTGGAGCGCTCGACCGCGCTGCTGTCGCTGATCATCTTCCCGCTCGCGCTGGGGCTCGGCCTGGTCGCCTATCCGCTGATCTCGGTGCTGCTGCCGGACAACGACTGGCAGGAGGTCGCGCCGCTGCTCGCCGTGCTGGCCTGCCTGTCGGTGTTCCGGCCGATCACCTGGGTGCTGTCGGCGTACCTCGAGGCCGAGTCGAAGACCAACCGGCTGATGGGGCTGGAGCTGGCCAAGATCGGCCTGCTGATCGGCGGGATCGTCGTGCTGCAGCCGTACGGCGTGCGGATCGCGAGCGCCGCGGTCGGCGTCGCGTTCGGCGCGACCGCGATCGCCGGCATCGCGCTGGTCATGCGCGAGGGGCCGTCGCCGCGCCGGCTCGCGATCGGGTTCGCCCAGCCGCTCGCCGCGTGCGGCGTGATGGCGGCGGTGGTGTGGGCCGTCCACGCACTGGTCGCCCCGGTCGCGCCGCAGGCCGTGGTGCTGATCGCGATGATCGCGGCCGGTGCGATCGCCTACGTCGCGGCGGCGCTGGTGATCTGCCGCGCGACCGCGCGCGACCTGCTGTCGCTGGTGAAGCGCGCGGTGCACCGGCCGGCGAGCTGACGTCTCCGATCAGGAATGCCACGATAGGTCGCGCCGGGCTCAGAACTTGTCCGAGCCTCGCGCGTCCGGGCCACCCGCGGCGTGCGCCGGTTCCCTGCGAGGGCGTCCGGGCACGGCTGGCGGATCGGCGCGCTTGCAGCGTGCGGTGGCTGTGGGCATTCTCGATGGTGCACGACATGATCACGGCATCGAGGTCGGCCATCGCGGACTGCCTGGCCGGCGGTGGCGAGATGGGTGCGCTGATGCGCTCGTTCGACTGGTCCGCGACCCGGCTCGGCCCGGTGACGGGCTGGCCGCAGAGCCTGTGCACGGCGGTGAGCATCATGCTCGACGCGGCGTTCGGGATGGTGGTCGCCTGGGGGCCGGAGTTCGTGTTCCTCTACAACGATCGGTACCGGCCGGTGCTCGGGGCCACCAAGCATCCCCGCGCGCTCGGCAAGCCTGCGAAGGAGATCTTCCCGGAGGTCTGGGGCTTCATCGGGCCGCTGTTCGAGCAGACGCGAAACGGACAGGCGGTCGCGCTCGACGACGTCCTGATCCCGCTCGAGCGCAACGGGTACCTCGAGGACTGCTACTTCACGCTGTCGTACAGCGCGATCCGCGACGAGTCGGGGGGCGTGGGCGGGATGCTGGCGGTGGTCGCGGAGACCACCGAACGCGTCCAGGGCGAGCGCCGGCTGGTCACGCTGCGCGACCTCGCGGCGCTCGGCGATGCGTGCGACGCGGACCAGGTGTGCCGCCGCGCGGAGCAGGTGCTGGCGCAGAACGCGGTCGACCTGCCGTTCTCGCTGCTCTACCTGCTCCGGCCCGATCGCCGGCACGCGCGGCTGGCCGCCGCGACCGGCATCGCGCCGGGTGCGGCCGCGGCTCCCGGCGAGCTCGCGCTCGACGCAGGCTGGCCGCTCGGCGAGGCCTGCCGCGCGTGCCGCACCCTCGTCGTCGACGATCTGCCGGCGCGGTTCGGCGCGATGCCGGGCGGTCCGTACCCGCAGCCGGCGCACACCGCGCTCGTCCTGCCGTTGCCGCGCGCCGGCCATGACGAGCCCCACGGGTTCTGGATCGCCGGCGTGAGCCCCCGCCGCGCGCTCGACGACCGCTATCGCACGTTCTTCGAGCTGGCCCGCGATCGCGTGGTCGCCGCGCTCGACAAGGTGCTCGCGTTCGAGGTCGAGCGCCAGCGCGCCGAGGCGCTCGCCGAGATCGATCGCGCCAAGACCGTGTTCTTCTCGAACATCAGCCACGAATTTCGCACGCCGCTGACCCTCCTGCTCGGGCCGCTCGAGGACGCGCTCGCGCGCGGGGCGATCCTGCCCGCCGAGCTCGGCATCGCGTATCGCAACGCGCTGCGGCTGCAGAAGCTGGTCAACGCGCTGCTCGACTTCTCGCGGATCGAGGCCGGCCGGGCCCAGGCCACGTACGTGGCCACGAACATCGGCCGGTCGACGACCGAGCTCGCGGCGATGTTCGAATCGGCGATGGCCCGCGCCGGGCTGCGCTACCTCGTGCGCTGCGATGCGATCGAGGAGCCGATCTACCTCGACCACGGGATGTACGAGAAGATCGTCCTCAACCTGCTGTCGAACGCGCTCAAGTTCACGTTCGACGGCGAGGTCGAGGTGTCGCTGCGCGACGCCGGGGATCGCGTCGAGCTGCGCGTGCGCGATACCGGCGTCGGCATCGCGCCCGATGCGCTGCCGCGGCTGTTCGAACGGTTCCACCGCATCGAGGCCACGCGCGCGCGCACCCACGAAGGCTCGGGCATCGGGCTCGCGCTGGTCAGTGACCTGGTCAAGCTCCACGGCGGCAGCGTCCGCGCGGCCAGCACGCTCGGCGCGGGCACGACGTTCACCGTCGCGTTCGCCAAGGGCACGTCCCACCTGCCGGCGGACAAGATCGGCGCCGCGACCGTCGACCGCACGAGCGCCGCGTCGCCGGCGATCCTCGAGGAGGTCCTGAGCTGGCTCCGCGATCCGGCGGACGGCGCGGCCACCGGGGCGCCGGCCGCGCGCGTCGAACCGTCGCCGGCGCCGTGTGCCCGGGTGCTGGTCGCCGACGACAACGCGGACATGCGCGGCTACCTGCGCGGCGTGCTCGCCCCGCACTTCGAGGTCGAGGCGGTGGGCGACGGCCGGGCCGCGCTCGACGCCGCGCGCCGCGCGCGGCCCGACCTGGTGCTCACCGACGTGATGATGCCGGGCCTCGATGGCTTCGGGCTGCTGCAGGCGCTGCGCGCGGACGAGCACACCCGGGCGATCCCGGTCGTGATGCTGTCGGCGAGGGCCGGCGAGGAGTCGCGCATCGAGGGCCTGCAGGCAGGCGCCGACGATTACCTGGTCAAGCCGTTCTCGGCGCGCGAGCTGATCGCGCGCGTGCGCACCCACCTCGAGCTGTCGCGGTTGCGCCGCGAATCCGAGCTCCACTCGAGCCGGCTCAACGCGCTGTTCGAGCAGGCCCCTGCCGTGATCAGCGTGTTCGCGGGCCCCGACCACATCTATCGATTCGCGAACCCGCAGCACCTCGAGAGGATCGGCCACCGGCATGTGCTCGGACTGTCGGCTCGCCAGGCGCTGCCGGAGATGGAGGGCCAGGGCGTCATCGAGCTGCTCGATCGCGCCTACGCGACGGGACAGCGCATCGTTGGCTCCGAGCTGCCGATGCAGCTCCAGCGCGGCGCGCAGCTCGAACAGACCTACTGGAACTTCGTCTGCCAGCCGTATCGCGATGCCGAGGGCAACGTCGAGGGCGTGATGGTGTTCAGCTTCGAGATCACCGTGCAGGTGCTGGCGCGCCAGCGCGCCGAGGCGCTGATGCGTCAGCTCCAGGCGAGCGAGGCCAAGGCGGAGGCCGCCAATCGCGCGAAGGACGAGTTCCTCGCGGTGCTCGGCCACGAGCTGCGCAACCCGCTGGCGCCGATCCTCACCGCGCTGCAGATCATGGGGCTGCGCGACAGCGATGCCAGCGCGAAGGAGCGCGCGATCATCGAGCGCCAGGCCCAGCACCTGGTCCGGCTGGTCGATGATCTGCTCGACCTCTCGCGGATCACGCGCGGCAAGATCGAGCTCAAGACCGAGCGCGTCGAGCTCGCCGACGTGGTGGCGCGCGCGATCGAGATGACGAGCCCGGTCCTGGAGCATCGCCAGCATCACCTCGCCGTTCACGTGCCGTCGCGCGGGTTCGCGGTCGACGGCGACCCGGATCGGCTGGCCCAGGTGGTCTCGAACCTGCTGACCAACGCGGCGAAGTACACCGAGCGCGGCGGCAGGATCACGGTGGCCGCCGAGCAGCGCGGCGATCGGCTCGCGATCCGCGTCCAGGACACCGGCATCGGGATCGCGCCCGAGATGCTGCCGCGCGTGTTCGACATGTTCGTGCAGGAGCAGCAGGCGCTCGATCGCTCGCGCGGTGGGCTCGGGCTCGGGCTCACGATCGTGCGCAGCCTGGTCGCGATGCACGGCGGCACGGTCGAGGTGCACAGCGAGGGCCGCAACCGCGGCTCCGAGTTCGTCGTCGCGCTTCCCGCCGCCGTCGTCCGGCCGCCGGCGGGGGCCGACCTGGCGGCCGCGCCGGACGGCGCACGCCGCGGGGCGGGGGCGGGGCACCGGATCCTGGTGGTCGACGACAACGAGGACGCCGCGGATCTGCTCGCGAGCGCGCTGGAGATCATGGGCTACACGGCCCGCGTCGCGCACGATGGCCCCGAGGCGCTGAAGCTGGCGGCCGAGTTCGATCCCGATCTCGCGCTGCTCGACATCGGCCTGCCGGTGATGGATGGCTACGAGCTGGCGCGCCGCCTGCACGACGATCCGGGCCTGCGGCGCGTGCCGCTCGTCGCGGTGACCGGCTACGGACAGCCCGCCGATCGCCAGCGGTCCGAGGACGCCGGGTTCGACGCGCACCTGGTCAAGCCGGTCGACCTCGACCGGGTCGCCTCGCTGATCCGGCAGCTCCTGGGTGGCCGATGACCCTGTGGGCCAGGCACGTGGTCCCCGGCCTGATCGAGCGGGCCGCGCTGAGTCCGACGATCCTCGAGGAGCGCCGGCGCTGGGTCCCGCGCGCCCACGGCCGCGTGCTGGAGCTCGGGGTCGGCTCCGGGCTCAACCTCGCGCTCTACGATCCGACCCGGGTCACCGCGGTGACCGGGATCGATCCATCGGTGCCGCTGCTCCGCCGCGCCGCGCCGCGCGCTGCCCGGGCGCCCGTCCCGGTCTCGCTCGTCGAGGGCTGGGCGGAGCGGCTGCCGTTCGACCGCGGCGCGTTCGATTCGGCGATCGTGACCTACTCGCTGTGCAGCATGGACGAGCCGGCGCGCGCGCTCGCCGAGGTCCGCCGCGTGCTGCGGCCGGGCGGCGCGCTGGTGTTCGTCGAGCACGGCCTGGCCCCCGACGCCGGCACGCGGTGGTGGCAGCGGCGGCTCGACCCGCTGTGGCGCCGGGTCGCCGGCGGCTGCCGGCTCGACCGCGATCCGCCGGCCCTGCTGCGCGACGCCGGGTTCGCGGTCGACGAGCTCACCGCCGGCTACAGCGGGAAGGTGCGCCTGCTGAGCTACACCTACCAGGGCACGGCGCGCCCGGTGTAGCGCCGCGCGGTGCCACGCGTCAGGGCTCGCGCTTCTCGAACGCCTTCCGGCTGCGATCGGGGATGCCGCTGAAGTCGCGCTTGATCGGCGGGTGCTGGGCCATCAGGCGCTGGACCTCGGCCACGCCGCGGTCGAGCTGCGCGTCGAGGCCGTGGGCGACATCCTGCGGCAGGTCGGTGACCTCGATGTCCGGGATCACGCCGCGGTTCTCGGTGCCCCAGCGCTGGGTCGGATCCCAGAACGCGAACTCGGGCTGGGTCGGCAAGCCGCCGTCGACCAGCGACTTGTCGCCGCGGATCCCGACGACGCCGCCCCACGAGCGCTTGCCGATCACCGGGGCGAGCTTGTCGAGCTGGACCACGGTGGGGAAGATGTCGCCGTCGGAGCCGGCGTACTCGTTGGTCAGCACGACGAACGGGCCGTCGACCGAGCGCATCGGGTACTGCCCGCTGCCGCCGCCGCGGGCGTGGATTACGCCGAGCACCTTGCGGCGCATGCGCTCGAGGATGCGCTGCGACACGAAGCCGCCGCCGTTCCACCGGACGTCGACGACCAGCGCCTGCTTGTCGACCTGGGGGTAGAACCAGGTGTCGAACGCGATCAGGCCGTTGCCGCCCATGTCCGGGAGGTGGATGTAGCCGACCTTGCCGCCGGTCTTCTGGCTGACGTACTCGCGGTTGCGGCGGACCCAGTCGACGTAGCGCAGCCGGCGCTCGGACCGCATCGGCCGGATCACGACGTCGCGGGCGCCGGTGAAGTCGGGCCGCGCGTTGACGGTGAGCACGACGTCCTTGTCGGCGAGGTTGTCGAACGCGGCGAGCAGCGGCTCGCCGGCGCCGAACGGGCGGTGGTTGACCGCGAGCAGGACGTCGCCGGTGCGGACGTTGACCCCGGGCTCGTCGAGCGGCGACCGCACGCCGTCGGCCGGATCGCCGCGGTAGACCCGCGTCACCTCGTAGCCGATGCCCTTGCGCGCGGCGTCGATCCCGAGCAGCCCGGTCGACACCTGCGGCAGCTCGGTGCCCGGATCGCCGCCGAAGATGTAGGTGTGCGAGGTCGCGAGCTCGCCGATCAGCTCGCCGAGCAGGTCGTTGAGCTCGTCGCGCGTGCCGAGCCGGGGCAGCAGCGCGCGGTACTTGTCGCGCTGGGCGCGCCAGTCGACGCCGCCCATGCTGGCGTCCCAGTAGAAGTCGCGCATCATCCGCCAGGTCTCGTCGTAGATCTGCCGCCACTCGTCCTGCGGCGCGAGCTCGACGACCAGGTTCGCCATCGCGATCTTCTGCTCGCCGAGCTCCTCGGGCGACGGCGGCTTGCCGGCGTCGACCACGAACAGATCGGTCTTGCGGGCGATCGCGAGCTTGTCGCCGGCGAGCTTCCACCTCGTCACGCCGTCGAGGAACGGCCTGGGCTTGCGCTTCTCGAGGTCGAACGCGACCAGCGTGCTGTCGGGCGGGCCGTCGGCGTCCATGTTCTCGGTCACGCCGCGGATCGGGACGTCGGCGTAGAACACCGCCTTGGCGGTCGCCGCGAGCCCGGTGTAGTTGCCGAGCGGGACCGGGAACGCGACGTAGCGGTCGGCGAGGCCGTCGAAGTCGATCCGGACCGGCTTGACCTGCCTGGGCTTCTTGTCGTCGGGCTTCTTGTCGTCGGGCTTCCTGGCCTCGGGCCCGCCCGGCCGCGGCGGCAGCCCGGCGGTGTTGGCGAACGGGTTCTTGCCGTCCTTCTGCAGCACGAGCAGGAACGGCCGCGTGGTCCGCAGCTCGACGTTCTCCTCGTCGCGGTGGTCGAGGACCGGGTTGGCGGCGCGATCGCTCAGGAAGTACAGGTAGCGGCCCTCGGGGTCCCACGCCGGGTTGGCGTCGGCGGTCGTCGCGCCGGTGATCGCCACCGACTTGCCGGTCTGGGTGTCGAAGATCTTCAGCGCCGTGTAGTCGGTGGGCAGCGGCAGCGTGTAGGCGAGGTAGCGGCCGTCGGGGCTGAACGCGTACTCGTTGATCTCGGCCTGCGCGCTGTGATCGACGGTGCGCGGCGGGCCGCCGGCGGCGGGGACGACGTACAGGGTCTGGGTCTGATCGGCGTACGCGATCCACTTGCCGTCGGGCGAGCCGACCGGCGGGAAGTGCCAGCCGGTCTTGCCCGCGGGCACGAGGACCCGGGGCTGGCCGCGGCCCCAGGCGTCGATCACGCGCAGCTCCTCCTCGCCGGACGCGTCGGTGATGTAGATCAGGTTCTTGCCGTCGCCCGAGAACGCGGCGCCGCGCTCGCGCGCCGCGCTGCCCCGCGTGATCGGCAGGGTCACGCCGTTCTTGATCGCGACCGACATGATCTCGCCGCGGGTCACCACCGCGAGGCGATCGCCGTCGGGCGACAGCTCGAACGACGTCATCGACTTCTCGGCGCTGGGGTAGCGGACGCGGGCGAGCCGGCGCTCGCTCGGGACGTCGACCTCGAGCTTTCTGTCCTTGCCGCTGGCGGGCTCGTAGACGTGGAGGTCACCGCCGAGCGAGAACACGATCCGCCCGTCGGGGGCGACCGCGGGCCAGCGCACGTCCCACGCGGTCTCGTGGGTCTCGCGCTTGAGCTCGCTGCCGTCGGGCTTCATCGACCACAGGTTGCCGGTGCCGCCCTGATCGGACAGGAAGAAGATCCGGCCACCGGACCACATCGGGAACGCCTCGGCGCCCTGGGTCTTCGCGACCTCCTTGAAGTCGCCCCTGGCGGGGTCGCCGACCCAGATCGTCGGCGCGGTGCCGCCGCGGTAGCGCTTCCAGGTCCGGAACTCCACGCTCGAGCGGTTGAACGCCCAGCGCTTGCTCGCCGGATCGATCGCGAGCCGCCCGGCCCAGCCGAGCGGGATCGGCTCGGGCTCGCCGCCGTCGACCGGCACCGTGAACAGGTGCCATTCGAACCCGCTGGTGGTGTCGTTGCCGGCGTGGCTGCGGAACACGATCCGCTTGCCGTCGGGCATCCAGCCGATCACCTCGTCGATCTCGGGGTGCCAGGTCAGCCGGCGCGGCTCGCCGCCGTCGGCCGGGATCACGTAGACGTCGCGGTTGCCGCCGTACTCGCCGGTGAACGCGATGGCCTTGCCGTCGGGCGAGTAGCGCGGAAAGTACTCGGCCCCGGCGTGGGTGGTCAGCCGGCGCGCGGTGCCCCCGGTGTCGGCCACCGTCCACAGATCGCCCTCGGAGGCGAACACGATCGCGTGGTCGTGGAGGTCCGGGAACTGATAGTAGCCGGTGCGCGCGGACGCGACCGACGAGGCCCACAGCGCAGCGGCGATGGCCAGCAGCGAACTTCGAACGTGCATAGGTCTTCCCCCAGATAAGCAGCAGAGCAGACGACATCAGATCGATGCCGGGAAGTCCAGA
>Ga0307476_10001853_pt1 | contig 12778 bp, 8 predicted proteins | sample atmos_gasesECM2C_2_FD_203314 | JGI IMG/M metagenome (GOLD analysis project Ga0307476, IMG submission 203314) | Hardwood forest soil microbial communities from Morgan-Monroe State Forest, Indiana, United States - atmos_gasesECM2C_05 | ecosystem: Environmental > Terrestrial > Soil > Temperate... | reverse complement strand
CTGGACAACGGGCTGGTCAAGCCGCCTTTCTTCGTGCAGCTCATTTTCGGCATCCTCGGCGGCATCGGCGCGGAGCTCGACAATCTCATGTTTATGAAGCAGACCGCCGACCGTCTATTTGGACCCGCCAATTTCCAGTGGTCGGTGCTCGCGGCGGGCCGGCATCAAATGCCGTTTTTGACGCAGGCCGCACTCATGGGGGGCAACGTGCGCGTGGGTCTGGAGGACAGCCTCTTCATCGAACGCGGCAAGTTGGCCGAATCCAACGCCCAGCAGGTGCAAAAGATCAAGCGCATCTTGGCCGAAATGGGCCGCGAGGCGGCAACGCCGGCTGAGGCGCGCCAAATGCTCGGGCTCAAGGGTCGAACGCACGTTGCCTATGAGTGAGCTGCCGCCGCAGGCGCGCATGACCTTGGCATTGTGCGCGGCAGCAGCGCTTTTTGAGGGGTTCGACAATCAATCCATGGGAGTGGCCGCGCCGCGGGTCATCGCCGAGTTCGCACTGTCGACCACCCAGGCAACCTTTATTTTCAGCGCGGCAACTTTCGGACTATTTCTCGGCGCCGGCATCGGTGGCCGCCTCGCAGACTACCTGGGCCGAAAACGCACGCTCATCGCGACATTGCTGCTATTCGGGTTCTGTTCTTTATTGACGGCGCTCGCCATCGGTCCGAGAACACTGCTGACCATGAGGTTCCTGACCGGACTGGGATTGGGCGGCGCCATGCCGAATTTCATAGCGCTTTCCTCGGAGTCGGCACCCGCGGATCGGCGCATCAGCGTGGTGACGCTGATCATGGCGGCGATGCCGTTCGGCGGCGCATTGGCCGCGGCGGCATCCCTGGCCGGTCAGCTGGGCTGGAGTTGGCGCACCATCTTTTACATCGGCGGCATCGTGCCCATCGTCACGGCAGTCCTCATGATGCGCCTGCTGCCGGATCCCCGAAAAGGCGCGGCGGCGCTCCCATCGGCCCCCGCTCAAATCGAAAGCCTAGCATCCACTCTGTTCAACCGCGATCGTGCGGCAACGACCGGGCTGCTCTGGACGGGTTTTTTCTTTACCCAACTCGTGCTCTACCTCATGCTCAATTGGCTGCCAAGCTTAGTTGTCGGTTTAGGCTTCACACGCGGCCAGGCGAGCTGGACTTCCGTTTGCTTCAATTTAGGCGGAGCCGCGGGCGCGGGATTTCTCGGTAAACTGCACGCCGGAGATCATCGCCGGCAATGGGTGCTGGTGACCTACGCGGGGATGGCCGCCGCGCTCACCGCGGTCGCTGCGATAAACAAGGTGTTCGTCGTCGCAGTATTGGCATGCGCATTTGCAGGAGTGTTCATCATTGGCGCCCAGCTGATCCTATTTGCGCTGGCTCCTCTTTACTATGGAAGAGCCGTACGCGGCACGGGCGTGGGCGCCGCCGTGGCGATTGGACGCTTAGGAACCGTCGTTGGCCCGATTTTTGCGGGCGTGCTCTTGGCCGGCGGCGGCAGCAGCGCCGCGGTCCTGCTCGCCATCGTGCCGTTCGTGCTGTTTGGCGGCAGCGCGGCCTTCGCACTGACATGGCGTAGACAGAGCAATGAGTAACCGAGTCATTTTTATCGGCGCCGCCGATGCCGATGCCGCCCAATTCGAGGTGAGAGCGCGTGCGGACTTTCCGGGCCTCGACTTGTACGCCAGCAACGATCGCGACAGCACCTTCGCGCACCTCGACGATGCCGAAGTACTGATTGGGCATCATTTTCAATTCGATGAGCGGATGCTGCGCAGCGCTCCGCGCTTACGCTGGATTCAATCCCTGACCACGGGTACCGACGCCATCCTCAAGTTGGCTGCGCTGCGCGCCGAGGTGGCGGTCACCTCGACACGCGGCATGCACGGGCCGCAAATGTCGGAATTGGTGTTCCTGCAAATGCTCGCGTTGCTGCGAAACTTTCCCCGCATGCAGCGCAGTCAAGCGGCGCATCGCTGGGATCGCTGGCCGCAGCCCTTGCTGGCCGGCAAAACCGTGGTGATCGTCGGCGTGGGGGCGATCGCGGAAGTGCTGGCGCCTCGATGCAAGGCGTTCGGCATGACGGTCTATGGGATTTCCAATTCCAGCCGCCGACCTCCCGGTTTCGATGAGATACTGTCGCGCGACGAGTTGCCGCGCGGCGCCGCCGCCGCGGATTTTCTCGTGCTGATCGTCCCGCATAGCGCGCAAACCGAGAATCTGATCGATGCCGCCGCGCTCGCCTGCATGAAACCCAGCGCTTATCTCATCAACGTCGCGCGCGGCGGCGTGCTGGATGAGGGAGCCCTGCTCGCTTCACTCCGCGAGAAGCGCCTGGCCGGCGCGGCGCTAGATGTTTTCCGCGAGCGCCAGCTGCCTGCCGACAGTCCTTTGTGGAGCGAGGAGAGGATTATCATCACACCGCACATTGGCGGCATGAGCGATGTTTACCTCGATCAGGCATACCCGATCGTTCGCGACAATATCAAACTGTTTCTTGCCGGCAACTTGGCCGCCATGAAGAATATCGTTGCGCATTGATGGACCATAGGACGCTGTCAACACCATGCAAACCCGACCGACGCGCTCATTGAATAGTGTTTCTGCCGAAGAGATGCACCGTCGCTGGGCGGCCGTTCGAGGCGCCATGCGCGCACGCCGCATCGATGCCTTGGTGGTGCAGAATTCCAGCGATTGGGTCGGCGGCTATATCCGTTGGTTCAGCAATCAGCCGGCCACCAATGGCTATCCCAGCAGTGTGGTGTTTCCACTCGAGGGCGGCATGTCCCTCATCGAGCAGGGTCCTTTCGGCGGCTTGAAACAATCGAGTCCCGACGAGTTCGCGGCCAGCGGCATCGCACGACGCATGACGACTCCGAGTTACCCGTCGGTCGGATATTCGGGGGCCTATGATGCAACGATTGCGGCGGCGGAATTGGCGCGTCTGGGAGCCAAGACCGTGGGATTTGTGGCGCCGGCATCGATGTACCATAGCTTCGGCCGCGCTTTGAGCGAAGCTCTGAAAGACGCCGAGGTAGTCGACGCCACCGATACGGTGGATCGGATCAAGGCGATCAAGAGCGCCGAAGAACGCTCTCTGATCCGGCAGGTCGCCGCGATGCAGGACGAGGTCATGCGGCGTGTCAGGGAATTCATACGGCCGGGACTGAAAGATTTCGAGCTTGCCGCGTACGCGCAATACGTCGGTCAACAGCTCGGCAGCGAACAGGGCATATTCTTGTGCTCCTCGGCTCCCTGGGGGCAGGCGGCCACCTTTCGGCCGCGATCCATGCAAGGGCGCGCGCTCGAGCGCGGCGATATTTATTCGCTATTGGTCGAAAACAATGGTGCGGGCGGCTATTACACCGAGCTCTCGCGGATATTCGTTTTGGGCACGGCACCGCCCGAGCTTGTCGATGCCCACGCGGCCGTACTCGATGCCCAGCGCTATGCCTTGTCACTCTTGAAACCGCGGAGTTACGCCAGGGATATATACGCTGCGCACAATGCCTATCTCCGGCAGCACCAATTACCGGAGGAGCGCCGGCTCAGCGTCCATGGCATGGGCTACGACATGGTCGAGCGGCCGCTAATCCGCGACGACGAGGACATGACGATCGAAGAGCATATGGCCATCGTCTGCCATCCGGGGATCCTCAATGAGCGGATGTTCGTGCACAACACCGATGTGTACCTGATTGAGGCGCAGGGACCCTCCCCCTGTCTTCACGCAACGCCGAAGCAAATCTTTGAGGTCTAAGTCTCCAAGCAGCGGCGAAGAAACTCGAGCATGGCGGCGCTCAAGGACTCATCGCCCGTGTTGACCGAATACACCTGCGTCAAATGGTTGTGACCGCGAATGACCCGCAATTGAGGGTTCGCGTTGTGCTCGGTCACGAGCTTCGCGAACAGTTCCGCCGCTTGCACCTGCATCTGCAGGAGGTCGAGTTCGGCGAATGTAATCAGGAGCGGCGCGGTCGGCGGCGCATCGATGAGCGCCACCGTGGACATCTGCCGGTAGCGCGCGAAATCCGAGCCGAAGTAGGCTTCATTGCGCGGATCCGGTGTCGCCACGCCGAATTGCTCGCGTGCGAGCTTCTCCAGTACCGGGTTGTAGACCCCTGAAATTAAAATCGTGCCGGCCAAAGCCAAGCCCTGCGGCGGGTGAAAGCGCCGTATCAAGGTGGCCGCGGCAATATGAGCGGCGCCGGCGGACTCTCCGGCCAGAAAAATTTTCGCCGGATCGAATCCCAAACGCGCGGCGTTGTCGGAAACCCACTGATACACGCGCGTCACATCTTCCGCGCCGGCAGGCCAGACGTGTTTTGGGGCAAGCCGGTAATTCGCGACGATCACGGCAAAGCCTTCCCGGGCAAAGCGTTGACCGACATTTTCGCGATCCACTTTGTCGCCGCGAATGAAGCCGCCGCCCGGGATGAATATCATGACCGGATGAGGCGCAGCTTCCGCGTCTCGAGGCGTGTAGATGTCCAAGCGATGGCGGGGATCGTCACCGTACGAAATATCACTGCTCACCTCGACGCCGTCGCGGCGCTGACTCTTGAGCAGCGGCTTGTACATCGACTGTGCAAAATGCAAGTCGAGTATCGGGCCATGCGCGCGGATGCGCTTCTCCCGCATGGCATCGTCGGTTGCTCGGTGTGCTTCAGCCTCTTGCATTTTTGCTAAACCGTCTCATTGGAGTCAGTTGGTCGCAGCCGGCGCCTTGTGAAATTTCCCGTCCTTCACGATGGCGCGAAGGTTATTTTTGTCCTGCAGAATCGCGACGTTTTGGGTCGGGTCTCCGGAGACCAAGAGTAGATCCGCCAAGAATCCCGGCTTGATCTGCCCCAATTCGTTTTCCATCCCCATGATTTCGCCGCCGAGCTTCGTGGCGGCCGACAACGCCTCCGTCGCCGTGAAGCCCAGATAGCGCACAAAGAGCTCCAAATCGCGCGCATTGCGCCCATTGGGATTGAAGGGGAATCCATAGTCGCCGCCCGGCAATAACCGCACCCCCCTTTTCTTCAACTCCGGACCCAGCTTTCGCTGATGTTGAAGCACCGTCGCCGCGTCGGCCTTCATATGACTCATGTCCATATGGGGCGGCGGGGCCGCGTCCAGTGTGGCCTGAACGATTCCCAGCGTGGGTCCTACGAAAATTTCGTTTTTGCGCTCAGCCAGCATGTCGATGGCTTCTTGATCGGCATAAGTACAGTGATATAGAACGCGAAAGCCATTGCGAAGCCCCATCTTGATGGCCTCGGCGGCGTGTGCGTGCCCGGTCAGCCAGACATTGGATTCGCGGGCCTGCTCGCCTGCGGCGCGAATTTCATCCTCGCTATAGAGAATTTGCATCGAAGCGCCGGGCTTCAGCGCACTTTCGCCGGAGAGCAGAAATTTGACGATCTTCGCGCCGCTGGCCGCGCAATCCTTGATGAAGGCGCGTACTGCCTCAGGTCCCTTGCCATGATCAGCGACGCTCCCCGCCTGCAAATAAGCTGTTTCATTGGGCGGCTCGCGCTCGAGCGATGAGGGCACGAGGCGCGGCCCGGGCATGCCTCCGGAATCGATTTGCGCTTTGAGGGACACTTCGAGCGTCTTTCCCAGCGCTCCCGCCGAATACGCGCTGGTAAACCCATGATCAAGAAGAATCCGCGCATTGCGTGCCGTGTTGAGGAGCAGGTCTTCAGCAGGCAAGCTCATGCCGGGTACGAAACGCTCCACCGAACTCGGCCAGCTCAGATGCGCGTGCGCCTCGGTCATGCCCGGCATGAGCGTGGCGCCGGCGCCATCCACGACCAGGGCATTGTCGCGCGGCAAGGATGCGCCGGGCGAACGCGAAACCGCCTCGATGCGATTGCCCTTGACCAACACTTCCGCGGCATAGGGTGTGGTTCCGCTGCCATCGAAGACGCGCGTATTGACGAAGAGAATCATGCGGTCCCCTTATGTCCCCGCCTCTCGCTAACGAGGCGCACGGGGCCTAAGAGCCCCGACGGCAACAGCGGCGAGCCGGCTTTGTAGAAGGGCTGCGTTGTAAAAGTGAATTTGTTGGCGGCATCCGCCTGCGCGTCGCCGATCAATCGGTTCACCCACAGATTAGTGACTTTCACTTGCAGACGATTGATTCCTGGTTTTAAGGCAGAAGTGATATCAGCGCGAAAGGGGGCTTTCCACACGATGCCAAGGTTTTTGCCGTTGACGCTGATCTGCGCGATATTCTTGACCTTCCCCAAATCGAGCCACAAATGCTTCGCGGTTCCGAACCAATTCGCCGGCGCCGTCAGCGTGGTGGTATAGGTCGCGGTCCCGGAAAAATGCCGGATGCCCTTATCCGGATCATCGCTCCATGAATTCAAGCTCGTCGTGCGAGCGTCGGTCGGCGCGCCGCGGTTCGCGGGGAACTTGACTTGCCAAGAGTCCCGGACGGTCAGGAGCGTTGTTTCCACCGTTGCGGGAATCGTGCGTTCTTTAATCGCCGTGGGTTTGCGAAACACGACGAATAGGGTCTCGAAAGGCTTGAGCGTCAGCGGCACCTGCGTGCGCCCAGAGTCCACTCGATAAGAGGTGGCTTCGTGCGTGCCGGTGTCCGCGTGCCAGAGTTCCGGCGTCCTACCATCGACCCTGAAACTAAGAGTCGACTGTGCGGTTTGATTTTGGCGATTGTCGACAAAGTAAACATCGCCGTTTGGCAGTCTGCGGTGAACAAAGCGCAAATCGATGCCGCGCGGGGCTTCGACCTGAAAGTCCGGTGCAACCCCCAAGGACAGCAACGCTGCATCCAGTGGCTGCCCTGAAATGACCGCACCCTTGCCAAAGTCGTGTTTTCCATCGGCTGATCCCCACAGCGAAGTGACCAGCCGGCTGAATTCCTGAGAGTCATCGGCAAGGCTTGGCGTGTCGAGCGGCCGCTCTCCGACCATCGTGGCACCCGCGCTCACGAGCTCGGCCAATCTTCGCAACACCGGTAGCGACATGTGTCGCGCATTGGGGTCCAGCGCCAATACGCGGTAGTGCATGCCGCCGGGTGTTGTGAGTGACCCATTTTGAACTTGCAGTGCCGTGAGCAGGGTGTCGGCATTGATAAAGTCAAAATTGTAACCAGTAGGAACGTTCGGCGGCTTGGTTGAAAACAGCGCGGTGACGTTGGAGTCCTCGCCGTAAAAATATCCCACATCGGCGACGAATTGGCCTTGCTGCAACAGAAAGCTGCAGCGGGCCAGATAGCGGATCCAGGGCGAGGCCTGCTCCGCCCAGGTTTCATTGCGCGTAAACCATTGACCAAACGGCCCCAAGGCGAGTCCCGGCGGCTTGTCGATGAGCGGTTGGTGCACGGAGGTGTGAATGACGAAACGATTGAGACCCATGGCCATCTCTTGGTCGGCGGTTGGCTTAAGATCCTCCGGCGACCACGCCCACGGACCGTTGGCCGTGGTCATCGACTCGCCCGCCACCAGATTTTGACCGTAAATATGTGCGACGGACGCCGACTCGCGAATATCGGCGTCATAGCCGAACTGCTCGCCATTCATTCCGGGTGTTTGCGCCCACATCGCGCCCATCGGCACGGTGGCTCGACGCTTGACGCTCATGCCATCGCCGATGAAGGCGCGGCCGCTCTCATGCGATTCGCTGTACAAACCCATGCCGCGCTGCTTGAGCGATTGCGCCAGCTGCGCATAGTGATTCTCCACCACGAGCTCGCCCAAGGTCTCGCGGAAATCCCACAGGAAGCGGTCGCTGGTCTGCGCGCTCTGCACCACGTGGCCGGCGAGAACCGGCATCCACGGATGCATGTCGTAGCCGCGCCGCTGTTTGAACTCAGTGAATAAATCCTTGGTCCAATTCTGCGCGCCCGCCTCCCAGCTGTCGGTGACCACGTATTGAATACCACGCTCGCCCATCAATCCCTTGCTGGCGCTTTGATATAGATTTAAGTATTGATCCAGGTAGCTGCGCACCGCCTCGCGATTGAGCTTGTCCACTTCGAGTCCCGTAGCCTCGCGCGAAGCCGGCCCATTCTTGGCTCCGGTGAGCGAATATCCGAATCGCAGTACCCGCCAGCGTCCGGCCGGGGGTGTCCAATTCAGACGGCCCTCGCCATCCATACGATCGGTCAGATCGATCACGTCAGCCGAAGCGATGACCGCCGACGCCGGCACTTCCGGTGTCGCCGCGGCATAAAGATCGGGCGCTACAGCAAAGGCCGCCTTGTCTTCGAAATGATTCACCACCGGCGCCGTGTGCAAAGCGAATTCGGTGACGCGAAATTCTGTTGGTGGCGCAGCCGGCGGCAGCCCCAACGCGCTCACATCGATCGCCGGTCCGCCTTGCGGGGGTTTCGGATACTGCAGTTGCAGCCTGAAGAACCGCGCCGCCGCCGGCGCGAATGCCACCGTGTTTTGGCCGGGGTCCTGATTCAATCCACCCCGCTCTGTCGGAACCATTGAGACCAACCGGAAGTTCACCCCATCGTCGCTGCTTTGCAGTTCGGCGAGTGCGGACACACCGCCCAAGATCAACGGCAGGCCAATATGCTCGATGCCCAGGGTGATGCCATAGATGGTTTGTGTAGATCCGAAGTCATATTGAATCCAGGACGGCTCGCCGCTGGTCGCAACTGGCAAGCTCATGCTCTTGAGGAGATCGCCGTCCGTCAGCAACGCAAGATCCGGCTTACCGCCGCTCGCTGTGACCTGCGAGGCAACCAGCCGCAGCGGTTGCTCGGCACTTGGCACTCGATAGGCGATGACGGCGCTGTCGGCATAGAAAACCGGCGGCGGCTTGGTGTCCGGGCCGTTGAAACTGAATAACTCGGACCGTGGCTTGTTCTGAAAGGGGCCGCTGACACTCGGTGGCGTCGGCAGCACGCCGGTATAGGGCGCACCCTCCGCGATCGTCGTCTCGCTCCAGACGATTTTCTTCATCGCTGCGGCGGGCTCCACCCACGGCCCCCCCGATTCGCTCCACCCGGGGGACCCCGCAATGCCCATCTCCAAATGTAATTGATCCGCCAGGGTCGTGGCGAATGAAAAAGCCTCCGTCCACTCCGGTGTCATGAACACCAAGCGCTTGCCGACGACTTGCGGCGTGCCCAAGGATGCATCGAAGGTGTGAAATCCGCCGATGCCGATGCGCTTCATCCACTCAAGATCGAGCTTGATTCCTTCCCGGGTGATGTTTCCGTTCATCCAATGCCACCATACCCGCGGCGCCGCCGATTGCGGCGGAGTCGCAAAACCGCTCGCGAGCGTATCCGCTGTTTCGGTCGCCGCGCCCAGGGCCATGGCTCCTGCATCCAGCGTCAGCAACAGCGAAACCGAGAGCAGGCAACCGTAGCTTCTAGAACTTGGCTTCAAGTGTAATGCCCACTTGCCGCAACGAGTTCACCGTTTGCCATCCAGAAATTCCGCTGACGGCGCCAAACGGTATGCCTGGAACGACCCCTGGCGGGATAAACGCAGGACCGCCGAACAGGGTCACCGGCTCGCGATCTTGACCTAAGTTGCGCGCAAATATCGCAGCGCTCCACGTATCAGTGGGAGACTTCACACCGATGCGAAGTCCTGTATTCCAATTCTGCGGAAAGACGAAACGCGGGTCCGCGGTGGGTCCTAAGCGCATGGCCGATTTGTACACGGTATCCGCATTCACGAAACCATGGATCGCACCGCTCAATGGAAAATCGTACAGAGCCGACAACGACACCTTGTTCTTGGGAACGCCCACGATTTGTTGATTGGAAAGATCGGTCTTGCCGCCAAGCAGGTTATTCGGGTCATAGCCCGTATAGCCATTCGGATACTTCGCGATATCGTAGATATAGCCGGCGGTGATCGTCAGTCCCGGGGCGACCTGTCCATAGGCATTCAGCTCGAACCCCTTGGTGACGACCTGGGAAACGGACTGACCGACGCAAACCAACGCCCCGACAGGATTCAGGCTGCAGGCTTGGCCCTGATAATCGTGGACCCGTGAATAGAATATGTCGCTATCCCAACCGAGTTGGTGATTCAAGGTGCTGCCTTTGATGCCCAGTTCGAATGCCGTCGGAATTTCCGCGCCGATCACGGATTGCGCCGTGCCTTCGGCGGCCGGCGTGACTTGGGGACCTTTGTAACCGCGCACCACCGTGAAATAGCTGGTCAGATCCGGGTCGATCTTATATTGGACGCCTACGCGGCCCGAGACATTATTCTCGTCCAGCGAGCCGAATTGCGGCAGCGAGGGGGGGCCCGACGGATTCGCATCCCTGTCCGCCGAGGTGAAGGCCGAGAGCTCTTGATGCGTGTACCGCAAGCCCCCGATCAAGCCCAGCTGATCGGTGAGGTGATAGGTCATTTGGCCGAAAGCCGCTTCGGACTTATTGGTGGTGTTCGTCGATGTTGCCGTTTGTACGAAGGGGAAAAAGAAGCCAGGAGCCGGGAAGATACCAACGTTGAACGCCCCGTCCCCAACGTAAGCCGTATCCGCCGAATAGTTGGAGTAGAAAAGGCCGGCGACATAATCGATCGTTTGCTGTCCGGTCGAAGCGATGCGCAACTCTTGCGAGAACTGGTTTGCTCCCGCTGTCTCACCGGTGTTGAAAATCTGCGGAACGGCCGAGCTTAAGCCCTGAGCATCGAAGTCGCCGGGTGCGCTGATTTGTTTTCGGTATCCAGTTATGGAGGTGAGCGTAAACCCGCTCAAGTGATAATCGAATTGCGCCGATCCGCCGTAGTTTCGATAATTGGTATCGTTGGCGTTGCTCCAGCAGCGCGCCTGATTCGAATACGACGGCGTGATGCCGCAGGCAGCCAACTGAGCCGTCAACTGCGGATTCGCCGACACATAGTTGAACTGCGGGTCGGAGTAGTTCTGACCGCGTCGGTCATAATCGGCACTTAGATTTATTTCAAGTTCATCGGTAGGCTGATACAAAAACCGCAGCCGGCCGCCCCATTCCGTGGACACATTCGGAGTATCAGTAAAGTCATTGACCTGCACCCCCTTGATGCGATCGTCCGAGATCGCCAACCGGATGGCTGCATTATTCGAAAGCGGTGCATTGAGGACCACACGCTCCGTTTCCTCACCGAAATTTGAGCCGAATCGGCCGTCATCGGAATAATCGACATGCGCGCTGACCATGTATTTGGTCGGATCGGGTGCCGCCGTCACCATATTGATGACGCCCGCGGAGGAGGTCAGTCCGAACAAGGTTCCTTGCGGACCTTTCAATACTTCGACGCGTTGCAAGTCGAAGAGATTGGTGATGTTTACGTTGCCTTGCGGCACCTGGTCCACCACGATGCCCACCGCCCCTTCCGCGGTGGGACTGAAGGAGTTGGTGCCGATGCCGCGGATCTGGCCGCCGCCGCCGGGGCCGCCGAAGGCTTGCACGATTTCCAGCGCCGGCGTGGTTCGAGCTAAGTCGGCGATGCTGTAAATATGCTGGTCAGCAAGCTGCTGCCCTGTCACCACGGTGACGGCTACGGGAACATCTTGAATCTTTTCGGAGCGCTTTTCCGCGGTGACCACGATCTCAGCCAGCTGCTCGTTCGCCGCGGTGGCCTGTTGCGCGAGTGCCACGCCGTTCGAACCGAATAGGGCGAATAGGCTCGCCGCACCCCATACACCATAGTTATTCCAGCTCATGATTCCTCCCCACGCCGCATTCATTCATTTATAAGGCTGGACGCAAGCAGATGCGCAAGCGGCCAGCAAGTGCGTGCAGGTTAGATTGAGGCTAATTCCTCGGGAAGGCGTTTATATGGATACCTGCATTCGGCGATGCCGAATGATCGCCGGCTTCCCTACTTGGGAGAGCTTTCGAGTGCCGCCCTCAGTAGCTCGAAGAGCCATATTCTGCCGGGATCGCGGTCGCGGTATTTATGCCACTGAATCATTTCGATCAAGGGCGGCATGGTCACCGGAGAGTGCAAGATCTTCAATGGCAGGGCTTGGCTATAGGCGCGGGCCAGGCGCCGATGCATGATGGAGATGCGGTTGGTTCCCACCAATAAATGCGGAACACTGTTGAAGTTCGTTGCGATGACCTCGACGCGGCGCGCGTGCCCAAAGCGCTCGAAGAACCAGGCATCGATGGTCGGGGGACGCAGGGTGCCGATGCGCGCAACGACATGGCCGATCTGCAGGCATTGCTCCAGGCTGATCTGATCGCCGATGAGAGGATTCTCATCCCAGCACACGCACACGTATTCATCCTCGAACAGCACCTCGGCCGGATGTCCTTCGCGGATGAAGTTTTTGGGCAGTACGAGAAAATCGATTTCGCCGCGGCTCAAGGCTTCCCAGGGCTCATTTTCATTGCCGAGCAGTTCGATGGTCACGCCGGGCGCCTCCGCTTCAAGGCGCCGCAGCGCCGCGGGCATGAGGACAGTCGACACATAGTCCGACATCATCAGCTTGAAGTTGCGTTTGGAGTTGCGCGGATCGAATTGCGGCTTGATATCGATGGTGGCCTGAACATGCAGCAAGCAATCGCGCACGCTCGCCTGCAGGCTTTCGCCCAGCGGCGTCGGCGCCATGCGCCGGCCGATTTGCGTCAGCAACTCGTCATCGAAATAGGTTCGAAGCCGGGCCAAGGCACCGCTGGTTGCCGACGGGCTCAAGTTCAAGCGTTCGGCCGCGTGCGTGATGCTGCGCTCAGTCAACAGGACATCGAGCGCAACCAGCAAATTCAAGTCGAGACGATGCAAATTCATGGGAGATCAAGGCCGCGATGCGTCTTTGTAATTTTCCGGTCCAGCCAACCCATGATAGGCCAAATTGTAAATCAAGCCACT
>Ga0307476_10001852_pt1 | contig 12778 bp, 9 predicted proteins | sample atmos_gasesECM2C_2_FD_203314 | JGI IMG/M metagenome (GOLD analysis project Ga0307476, IMG submission 203314) | Hardwood forest soil microbial communities from Morgan-Monroe State Forest, Indiana, United States - atmos_gasesECM2C_05 | ecosystem: Environmental > Terrestrial > Soil > Temperate... | reverse complement strand
AGTCGCCGCCTTTAGCAGCCTCGCTTGCTTCGCTGACCCGCGCCGCAATTTCCGTCAACTCCTTCCGCAGCTGCGGAACCTTACTTTCTTCCGCCCCCAGTCGCGCCGCTAGCCCCGGCAGCGTCGTATCAAGTCCGTCAAAAAAATCTTTTTCATGCCCGTCTTTATCCAGCTTCGCTGGTTCGATCGAATCCACGAGCTTGTAAAACGTAAACCGGTCCCCCGGCTCTACCGTCCAGTTCGCCGACCCTTGCGATAGCTGATGCCGCAATCCCTGCATTGCGAACTGCACATAGGATTCCCCCAAATCCGCGCTGCGCTCGCCCGTATTCAGTTTCACCGTCCACTGCGAATCCGGACACGTCATCGCGCCAAATCCGCACACATTCCCAATGTAGAGTTTCTTCGCCTGCCACGGCCGCAATCCCTCCGCGATCTGCTCCGGAAAACGCTTCGGATCCGCCGCCGCTCGAAACGCCTCCTTCGTTAGAATCGCCGACGCCTGATGATGCCCGTGTCCATCTCGCTCCGTTCCCGAAAATCTCGCCACCAGCACATCGGGACGAAACGTCCGAATGACTCGAACCATATCGCTCAGCGCCGGATCATGCCCACCCCACTTGCCAAAAGTCTCTTCTGCGCTTTTCGAAAAACCAAAATCGGCTACGCGCGAAAATCGCTCCTGCACTCCGTAGTATTCATCCGCGGCCAGCAACTCCAGCGTCCGCAGGACCCCCAGCACGTCCGACAAATTACTACCAATCTTGTTCTGTCCGCCCTCCCCGCGATTCAGCGTCATCAACCGCCCGCTCACCCCGTGCCCTCGCGACTCCAGCGTCAGCATCCCGCCGTCTTCATCATCCGGATGCGCCACCGTCTGCATCAAATGTGCAGTCGTCCCCAACCGCCGCAGCATTTGCCGCAGCCCCCACACGCCTTGGTCTTGCGGAAGTTCGGGGGGATTCCCCTGATAAGGAAGTTGAGGAAACTGCGTCATAGCGGCTTCATGGCTCTGCGCCTGCCCAACAGGCTGCCCATGCCCCCGCGTCTCTGCAGTCTGCAGCGGTGCCGCCCCGAGCACGACCGGAATCGCCAGCCACAAAGCTCCGTGACACATCATCCGTAGAATTGAGGTTTGAAAAAACCGAGGACGAGGACGAGAACGAAAACGAACAACAATCCGCCCCAGGCGGCTTAAAAGATGGTTGCTTTCCGGATAGCTCACCTTACAAGAATGCGGCCTGACCCCGTTTCGACGCAAATTCTTTACTCACGCCGCCACCCGATCCCCCGGACTCACCCGCACGCGCAGAGTAGACGGTACAAACAATAGCGTCAGCAAAGCCCCAACCACCAGGATCCCCGCAATGCAGTACAGCGCAGCCGATCGATCGGAAGAAAAATGTTTAGCCCAGACCGGAATATTCGGTCCCACATAACCACCCAGGTTACCCACCGAATTTACAATCCCAATGCCCGCCGCCGCAGCGGTTCCCGCTAAGAACGCGGAAGGCAACGGCCAGAACAATGGCATGGACCCAATCACCCCCAATGTCCCCACCGACAAAAAGATTATCGCCAGCACCGGATTGCTCGCATAAACTCCGCTCAAAACCAATCCTACTGCCCCCGCCAAAACATTCGCCACATAATGCAGCCTCCGCTCTCCAGTCTTGTCGGAATGCTTGCTCAAAAAGATCATCCCTACCACCGCCACTCCATACGGAATCGCCGTGATCAAGCCAACCTGCAGGTAGCCTTGCAAACCAAAAGCCTTCACAATCGTCGGCAGCCAGAAGGCAATTCCGTACAAGCCAATCATCAATGTGAAATAGATGGCGCACAGCACCCACACTTTCACGCTGCTGAAGGCGTCCTTCAACTTGTGCTCGGTCTTGTGCTTGTCTTCCATTTCAAGATTCTGTGCCAAGAGCGTCTTTTCCTCGGGCGTCAGCCATTTCGCCTCATCAATGCTGCTCTCTAAATAGAAGATCACGACAAAACCAACCAGAACCGAAGGAATGCCTTCCGACAGAAAAAGCCACTGCCAACCCGCCAGCCCTATCGCGCCGGAAAGCTTATCCATAATCCATCCCGACACCGGATTGCCGATTACCCCAGAGACCGCGATAGCCGCAACAAACCACGCGGTTCGCGTCGATCGAAGCTCTGACGGATACCACAAAGTCAGATAAAAAATGACGCCGGGAAAGAATCCCGCTTCCGCCAACCCCAGCAGGCAGCGCGTGGCATAAAAAGACCACTGGCCTCTCACAAAGATCATGCACGCGGAGACTACGCCCCACGAAATCATAATCCGCGCGATCCACATGCGCGCGCCGTACTTTTTCAGCAGCACGTTGCTCGGAACTTCAAAAAAGAAGTACCCGATAAAAAAAATACCCGCACCGGTTGCGAATGCCGCATCGCTCAGCGAAAGATCTTTCAGCATCTGCAGCTTTGCGAACCCCACGTTCACCCGGTCGAGATATGCCAAAATGTAGCAAAGAAAGAGGAATGGCACGATGCGCACATCCACCTTGCGATAGGTTTGCGCCTCCAGTGTCATTGCTATTGTCCGCGCCCTTCCTTCAGCGCCTGCTGGCAAGCGCTTCCGGCCGTCAAAACTTCGTTGAATGCCGTATCCTTCCGCAATCCCTTCAACAACGGATCTTCCAGCAGCGCCGAGTACGCGCAATAATTCTGCTGCACCGCCGCTTTCAGCAGACGCAGCGCCGCATCCGTCTGCCCGCAGTAAGCCATCAGTGCCCCCAACCGGTACCACGATTCCGGATCAGGTTCCGTCATCACCGAAGCCTCGTTTTCGCGCACAATCCTGTCAATGTCAGCGGGCCGCTGCGCCAGCGTGCACGCGATCATCAAATCCCGATGGTAGAACGGCGCCTTCGCCATATTTCTCGCCGCCTCCCGCGCCAGCGTCACATTTCCCTCGGCCAGATACACGTAAGGAGTAACCCAAGCCGCCCACTCCGATCCCGCATCCAGATGAACAAAGTCCATCGCCCGGTCGGTTTTTCCCAGTTCCAGAAATGCCCACGCGCACGACCGGAATTTGAAGTTTCCTGGATCCTGCGATCGCGCCGTGTTGCATTCCTGAATCGCCTGCTCTTGCATGCCTGCGTAGCGCAGCACATAGCTCAGCGCAAAATGCGCGTCACCGCTCTCCGGCCTGCGCCGCACCAGGTCCGTCGCCGCATCGTAAGCCCGCCCCAACTCGCCGCGCTCCACGCGGTTTGTGATCAAATTGCTCGCCGCCGCAACTCGGTTCGGATCCAGCGACAACGCCCGCTCGTATGCGGAGTTCGAGAGCTGGAACATCTTCTCCCCGCCTCCGCCATAATAAGAGTCAAAGTAATATCGCTCTCCCAATGCCTCCCACGCTGGCGCATAGCCCGGGTCCACGCCCACCACATGTTCCAGCACCGCGATCGCGTCTCGATTCGGATCAGGATCGTGCGGCAGCGCTAGGCTATGCAGGTAGAGGTCGTACGCCTCCTGGCTCTTCGGCCTCGATGCCGTGTTGTACGTTCCGCTAGCCCCGCCCAGCACCGGCAACAAACCCTGCTGCACCTGCGTGCTCAATTGATTCTGTAACGAAATCAAATCATTTACTGGAGCCGAGATCGTCGTCTGCCAAAGCAGCCGGTCATTCGAGACGTCGATCGCCTCCAGCGTTACATTTAACTGATCGCCCTGTCGCGTAAAGTGCCCAGTCAGCAGCTTTCCCACATGCAACTGTTGCCCAACCTTCCGCGGATCGACATCCGCTCCCACATACTTTCGCGTTGCCGACGATGGCCGCACCTCCAGTGAGCGCGAATACGTCAGCACGCTGGTCAGTTCATCCGCAAGCGCGAAGCGGAGATAATCCACGGCATAATCGCCGTTGATGTTCTGCAGCGGCAACACGGCAATCGCTTTCTGCAGCTCCGCGCTCGCCATGTTTCGGTGTTTCACCCAGTACGCTCCCACCGCCGCCAGCACCGTCACCAGCAACGCCGCCGTTCCTCCCAAAACCCAATAAAGCCACCGGTTACTTCCCGCGCGGCCAAAAGTCTTGCTGGCGACTCGCAACTTCGCGCTATGAAATCCACTCTTTATCTGTATCTGTCCTGACTCTGTTTCGCGTTTCAGTTGCTGCAGATCCGCCTTCATCTGCGTGGCGCTTTGATATCGTTTTTCGCGATCCTTCTCCATCGCCTTGCCGATGATGCCTTCCAGTTCCACCGGCATCTTCGGATTCAGCTCCCCCGGTGGGATCGGCTTCGCATGCAACACCGAATCCAGCGTCATCAGTGAGTTCTTGCCGGTGAACGGCTTCTTTCCCGTGGACATTTCGTACATCACCACGCCAAAAGAAAAAAGGTCGCTGCGGAAATCGATCTCGTCGCTCCTGGCCTGCTCCGGTGACATATAAACCGCGGTGCCTGGGATGATTCCCACCGCCGTCAGCGAATCGTCAACTGCCGCCCCATCGCTGTCGGTGCCTACGTTGTGCACCAGCTTGGCCAGTCCAAAGTCCAGCACCTTTACTTGCCCGGTCGGCGTAAGAAAAATGTTTGCCGGCTTGATGTCGCGATGCACAATCCCTTTCGCATGGGACGCCGCCAGCGCATCCGCAACCTGGATGCTGATATCCAGTACCTTGTCCGTCGGCATCGCCTGTCCCCCAATGGATTGCTTCAGGCTTTCGCCCTCCAGTTTCTCCATCACGATGAAGGGATGCCCGTTGTTATCCTCAATGCCGTGGATAATGCAGATATTGGGATGATTCAGCAGCGACGCCGCCCTCGCCTCACGCTCAAAACGCTCCAGCGATTTGGGATCGCCCGCTAAATTTTCCGGAATGAACTTCAGGGCAACGTGCCGCCCCAGTTTCAGGTCTTCCGCCTCGTACACCACGCCCATGCCACCGCCCCCGAGCTTCCCCAGGATGCGATAGTGAGAGACTGTCTGGCCGATCATGAGACGAATAAGCTCCCGAACGCGGTAATGTTAGGCCCGCCAAAGCCTCCGGTCAAATTCGGCAGTGCTTATGTAGGGCGACCCTCCCCGACTTTGTATTCCCAAACTGAGAACTACCTTGTACCTTTGACTCCTTCTGTTCGCGACGGGTTGTGCTCGCGGCAATTACCATGAGGCTGGGTCCCGGAAGTAAGATCGGCACCCATCAGCGAGGCGGTTATCGAATGGCGCAAACGTCTGGGAACTATTCTCGGGAAATGCTTGAGGCCATCCGGCGCCGCGCCACCGAATTTTATGAGCGCAGCGGTCAGCTCGAAGGTCACGACGCTGCTAACTGGTATCAGGCGGAAGCGGAAATTCTCCGTGAATCCGCCACGCATGAGTTGTGCCGCGCTGTCGTGGTGAATGTGCAGGGAGTTGTCTACACGGGAAAATACGAGTGCCGTTCAGCCGATGGCTACACTCCAGGCGAATGGCAACCCGGCGATGCCATCCCAGTTCGTTTCGAGGCCGACAGACTCTTCCTCCGTCGCCCCAACGGCCGCGAACTTCAAACCACAATCATCAAACGAATCGGCTAACAACTCCTGATGGCATTGTCATCCTGAGCGAAGCATGAGGTCCACAAAGTGGACGTCATGCGCAGTCGAAGGACCCCTTGCAACCCTCCATCACCCGCGCCTCAGCAAGGCATTTGCACCACTTCTTAGCGCTGCTGTTACCCCTACACCCACAGCCCAGCCGATGCTCCCACCCATTCCAAATTCTTATTCTGGTCAACCCCCATCATCAAACCCCGCCCCATGCGGATAATCGTCAGCACCGCCTGCAACTCGTCCAGCCACACATACATTACCCGCACCTCCGCCTTTGTCCCGCCAAACGGAGTCTCGATCACCGGCTCAAAATGCAGCCTCTGCTGCAGAATGTATTCCCCGCGCTTCTCCGGGGGAATCGCTTCGATGTCTTCTTTCGTCGGCGCTATCACCACCCCCAGGCCAGCGAAAGAATACAAAGGCTTCAAAGCGTAATTTTGCAGGTCTTCCGGAACCCGCTCCAGCCGGTCCAGAAACCACGTCTTCGGCACCGATTCATGTCGCAGAAACGGAATCGAAAACTTGCTGATCCGGAAATACCAGTTCGGATGCCCCGCCCACTCCACATTCAGATCGTCGCGCCAGTCGAACCCAAGCTTCACCTTTTTGCGCTGCAACTCATCCACAATCGTTCGGTTATAAATCCGCCGGATCGGCATTCGCCCGCCGTCGCGCTCATAATAAAGCTGCGATCCTTGTTTCTTGATCGCCTGAATGTCAACCGTCCTCACCCCCAGCATCTTTTGCGTCAGCAGAAAATCCGGCAGCGTCTTCTGCTTCTCCGGATCAATCTCCATCAGGACCACATTCTCCGGATTATGCTCACCCACAATCGCCCGCCGCAACAGTTCCCGGTAAGATTTCTCATCCAGCCCGCTCAAGAAATACTTCAACTCGCGCCCATCCGGCGTCGAAGCCCCAAAGCCCGAATCCTGATCTCCCTCCTGCAACCCGTACACGCTGATGTAACTTCGCGCCAGCATCTCCTGGTAGGCGTAAAGGGAAGGGAAGGCCTGCAATTCCACCAGCTTCGGCCGCAGTTCGCCGCCCGCATCGCGTACCAGCCCAAAATCCACCTGCACAAACATCGGATGCTCCGGTTCATTCGGCACCCGGAACTCCGCCGGAATCGAGCTCTCCGACCGCGCCCGATACTCCGCACTCTCCACCAATTGCCGGATCAGTTCCTTCCCATCCCGCACCATTCCGTCGATCAAGCTGCGCGGAAAAAAGCAAGGAGTCTCCGACACCCGGAACTGCACATGCGTCCCGCAAGCGTCATCAACCCGCCGCAACAAGGCACTATATTTTTCTGGAGTAAAGCTGGCGTTAAATTGCTTTCGCAGGGAAAGAATCATCGAAGAGGTTAAGTAGCGCCGGCGTCGCGCCGGCAAATCATTCTATAGCTCTGTCGTCCTGAGCCTATAGCTCTGTCATCCTGAGCGAAGCATGAGGTCCACGAAGTGGACGTCATGCACAGTCGAAGGACCCCTTGTACCGTCCCCCACCCGCGACCCCGCAGGGAGTTCTCTCCACGCCCTCCGCCCTACGCCTCCACCAAAAACTTCCCATCCCGCATAATCTGCTCTTCATCCACCCAGATATTAAACTTCCGCCCGACCACATCGATATGCGTCGACGAATCCCACTCCGCGCCGGTATGCGCCCCATAAGGATTTCCAAACGCAATATGCACCCCCGGATATTTCTCATCTTGCAGGATCTGCCCAATCACATCTTTCAAATCGATGTTCGTTCCAATGGCAAACTCACCCACCCGATCGCTGTTTTCATCGGTGTGCGTGTACTTCCAGAAATCATCCTCAAGTTCGCGATTCTCCGAATGCGCCTCCGTCAGCCGGTTATTCTTCATCCGGATGGTCAGCGGAGTCTCGCGCAGGCTGCCGAACTTCGCGCACAAATAATCGCCCACCACTCCGTCGATCACAAACGTCCCATTCACTTCTCCCGGCGTCGTAAAAATCTCTCCGCCCGGAAGGTTCCCCCATTTTTCCGGACTGATAATCCCACTCGTTTTCAGCCAATGGTATTTGCGATTCAACTCCGCCGTCAGGTCCGTTCCCGCCGCCGTCGTCGCCCGCACTCGCTGCGCCCTCCGCACCATTTCCACAACCTTCGCGCTTAATCGGTCAACCTTCTGAAAGTCCGCCCGCATGCCTTCCAGCATGATCTGCCGGTTAATGTTCACCATGTGCGCGTGGCGAATCTTCCTCCGGTTCACCACATCCGTCATCTGCATGCGCGAACGCAGCTCATTCCTCTGCGCCTGCACCGCAAAAATCGAAACCTGGCTGCTTTCCAAATCCTCGAGCACTTCCCGCGGCAACTCTTTCAGTGGCCGCGGGGCCAGATCCTCCAGCACCCACACGTGATAAGGCGCCCCTACACGCTCTATTTCACTCACAATCGCCGCCGCAATCTCCAGCGTGACCTCATCGGTGATCACGCATACTTTTTCCTCCGGCTGCACCCGCAGGCACACCTCGACCGCGTTCCTCGCCCCCTGCACAAATTCAGGATCAAAGGGAATGTGATTCGAACGGGTACCCCATCCTTCCCCCGTCCTTTGGGGGAGAGCCTGCCCTGAGCTTGCCGAAGGGGTGGGGCTTTTGATCTGGTTCTGACTGATCTTCATCCTGTTTTTCTTACGGACTCCGGCTGATCCTCTAGCCCCGCCTCCGTCTCCTCAATAATGTAATCGACGACTTTCTTCAAATCCCCAGTCTCCCGAAACACCTGCAACTGCCGGTCCGCTCCGCTGCCGCGCTCCAGCATGGTGTGGATATAGTTCAGCTCCTCACGCGAATCCAGTTCATCCGCCACATCGTCCACAAATTCCAGGTACTCGTGAATCAAATCCCGCGCCGGCACTTCCGTCTGCTTGCCAAAATCGATTAGCTTGCCATTCATTCCGTAGCGCGCCGCCCGCCACTTGTTTTCCATCAAAAGCGCGCGCCGGTACAGGCGGAATCCCTGATTCGCCGTATGCAGCTTGTACAGTTTCGCCACCGTCGCCTGAATCAGCGCCGCCAGCGCAATCGTCTCATCCGCCCGCATCGGTATGTCGCACACCCGAAACTCGATCGTATTAAAAAACGGATGCGGCCTTATATCCCACCAGATTTTCTTCGCGTTATCGATGCAGTTGGTCTTGATCAGCAGCTTGATGAAATTTTCGTACTCGCCCCAGCTAGGGAAATAATCCGGAATATTCGTCCGCGGAAATTTATCGAACACTTTGCAACGATACGACTTCAGCCCAGTATCCATCCCCAGCCAGAAAGGCGAATTCGTCGACAGCGCCAGCAGGTGCGGCAGAAAATAGCGCGCGTGATTCATCATGTGGATCGCCGTCTCGCGATCCTCAATCCCAATATGCACATGCAACCCAAAAATCAGATTGGCCCGCGCCACCAGTTGCATGTCCTCAACAATATTCTTATAGCGTTCGTCGGGATGAATTTCCTGCACCCGCCAATCCGCAAACGGATGGGTCGCCACCGACGCCAGCTTCAGCCCATTCTCCCGGGCCAGCCGGATAATATCCCGCCGCAGCATCTTCACTTCCGCCTTGGCTTCCTTAATATTCTTGCAAACCCCAGTCCCTACCTCCACCACCGACTGGTGCATCTCCGCCTTCACTCGCTCCTGCAAAATCAACTTGCCCTTTTCGAGGATCTCCGCCTGAATATGCGACCGCAGATCCCGCGTCTCCGGATCCACCGTCTGATATTCCTCTTCAATCCCGATGCTGAAAGTAGGCTTCATCGCGTTTTACGGACCAAGAAAACAAAGTGGATGCCCCATCCTTGCGCGCTCTCTGCGCAAGGGTGGGAACCACAAGCGCAACCAGTATAAGCCCTGTCATCCTGAGCGAAGTGGACGGTTCGCGAAGCGAAGCGGCCACGCAGTCGAAGCATCCCTACCCCATCTGTGCTGCCACCGGCCAATAAATAAATTCCTCTCCCCACTCCCTACTTCGCCGCCTTCCCCCGCTTCCGCTCCGCCACCCACGCCGGCTCTCCCTTGCGTGTTTTCTTCGGAGCCGTCCCCGCCAAAAACCCAGCCCACCGCATCTCCCGCGCCGGATCTTCCCCGGTCACCGCCATCTTCACCGCCATCTCTGCTACCGCATTCACAATCCAATCAAAATTTTCCTGCCCCACAGAAGTAATCTCCGCATCCGGCGCCGGATTTAAAAAATCAATCGCATACGGCACTCCGCCCTCTACCGCAAACTCCACGGTATTCAAGTCGTACCCCAGCACGCGGCACAAAGTCAGCGCGTCGTTCTCAATCCTGGATCGCAAAGCCTCCGACGAGGGAGGCGGGTTCCCCTTCACATACCGCTCATGAAACGGCAGGCGCGGATCATACTTCATAATGTGCACTTTCTCCTGCCCCACCACGTAGCACCGGTAATATTCTTCAAACACCACGCCATGCTGCAGCGTCATGCACAAATCGCCAGTGTTGTTGTAGTGCTGAAAAAATTCTTCCGGAGAATGCACGTGGTACACATGCTTCCACCCGCCCCCGGAATACGGCTTCAGAAAAGCAGGGAAGCCCACGTAATCAAACAGCTCCTGCCAGTTCAGCGGAAAAATCAAATTCCGCATCGAGCGGTCCGTCGTTCCCTCCGGATGTTTGTTGTGCGGCAAAATCACCGTCGGGGGAATCGCCACGCCCAGCTTCGCCGCCAGCGCGTAATTAAAAAACTTGTCGTCCGCCGTCCACCAGAAGGGGTTGTTCACCACGATCGTCCCATGCAGCGCCGCATTCTTCAGATACGCGCGATAAAAGGGAATATCCTGCGAGATCCGGTCGATGATCACCGCATATTTTTTCGGCTCATCCATCCGCACCCCCCCGACCTGCACAAACTCCGCCGCCACGTCATCAACTTTCATGGAGTTGATCCTCTCCACCAGCGCCGGCGGAAACGTATTCTCCATCCCAAACAAAACCCCAATCTTCTTCACAAATTCATCTCCTTGTCATCCTGAGCGAGTATTTTGCTTCGCGAAGCGAAGCAAAACCGCAGTCGAAGGGTCTCTGCACTCCCCACTGCTCTCCACCGCCGCCGCAAGGCATTCTCACCGCGCAACACGGGTCCCCTCGGCCGCATCTCGACAACCTAAAAGTATTTTCCCACCATGCTCAACCACAACGGCCAGTCATGCTTAGAATTATCCCCATAAACGTCCAGCCAGTGCGGCACAGCCTTCCCATTCAGAATCGCCGAGAGCTTCACGTTCTGATCCAGGCAAATATCCCAATCGGCCGAGCCCAACACAATCTTCATCTGCCGGTAGCGGCTCAAAAACCAATCGTCATTCTGGTTCGGCAAGTAATCCGGCGGACAGTTGAAGTAACAATCGTCATCGTAATACCCATCCAGAAACTGATGAATATCGAACGCCCCGCTCATGCTCACGCAATGTGTCACCACGTCAGGATGCTTCAAAGCAAAATTCACCGCCTGGTACGCCCCAAAGCTGCACCCCGTCATGGCCAGTTGGGGTGTCTCATTCTTCCAGCGAATGAATGGCAGAAACTCGTGCAGAATAAAGCGCTCAAACTGCAGGTGCCTCATCACTCGCACCTTGGGATGCACGCCCTTGTTGTACCAACTTTCTTGATCGACCGCGTCAGTGCAAAAAATCTGCAACTCCCCGCGTTCAATCTTCGGCGCCAGCACGCCAATCATTCCGCGATCTTCATATTCGAAAAACTTCCCCATCGACGTCGGAAAGACCACTACCGGAGTGCCCGCATGTCCGAACACAAGCGCCTCCATCTCCCGGTGCAGTTCCTGGCTGTAAGCTTTGTGATATTCGCGATTCATCGGTTGTAAGAGATCATCATTTGATTTGTCTTCTCGCAGACGCAATATATTAACTGAACTGGCAATCGGATACGCCGCCCGCTTCCTGACCGTCGAAGATGATATCGTGATACGAGATATGTCGTGGACGCTTCCCAAACTCATTCCGCGCTCCGCGCCCATCATTCTCCTCATCTTGACTTTGGCCGCGGCCACCGGATTCGCCGCCGTTGGCCACCTGGTCGCCCGTTACAACGCCAACCAGCAATCTCGCGGACGCCGCCTCTACGCGCAGGGCCTCGCCGCCGCCAACGCTGGCCGCTACGACGAAGCCATCGCCGCCTTCCACGCCGCCCTGACTTGCGATCCTACTAATTCTCAGTACCAGCTCAGCCTCGCTCGCGCCCTGCGCGACAGCAACGATCCCCGCCGCCTCGAAGAAGCCGAGTCCTATCTTCTTGCCCTCTGGCAGCGTGCTCCGCAGGACGCCGCCGTCAATCTTGCTCTCGCCCGCGTTGCCGCCCACCGCAGCGCCATCGAAGACGCCATCCGCTACTATCACAACGCCATGTATGGAGTCTGGAACTCCGATCCCGATGCCAATCGCACCAACGCCCGCATCGAACTCATTCAGTTCTTGTTGAAGAAAAACGCACTCCCCAACGCAGAAGCGGAGCTTATGGCCCTCACCACGTCTTTGCCGCCCGACCCCGTTGCTCACCTGCAAGCCGCCCAACTCTTCGTGCAGGCGCAAGACTACGCTGGCGCGCTCCAGCAATATCGCGAAGTTCTCCACTACGACCCCTCCAATGCGGAGGCACTTGCCGGCGCCGGCGAAGCCGCTTACCTGGCCGGCGATTACAGCACCGCCCAACGCTACCTTCAGGCCGCCCTCAATCAGAATCCGCAGGACGCCAACGCTCATCAACTCTTAGCCACGGCCGACCTCATTGCGCGAAACAATCCCTTTCGCAGTCATATATCAGACGTCGAACGAAATCGCCGTATCACTACTGCCTTCGACCAGGCCGGTAAGCGCCTCGCGGAATGCGCCCAGCAGACCGGCATCGATCTGAACGCAGCCTCCTCGACTGCCGCACCGAGTTCCGTCTCACCGCTGCCCGCTCTGCAAGCCCGGTGGACCGCCACCAAACCAGATTTGGAACGTCTACATTCGCCGGCGGAAACCGATCTCCCCGATACCATCATGGACGTTGTCTTCCAGATTGAGCAGCAAACCGCCTCCGCCTGCGGACGCCCGCAAGGCCTCGACCTGGCATTTCTCTTGATCTCCCAAAAACGCGAGGCCGCCTTTCAATGAGCGATCTGGCTACAGCGGGTTCCGCGG
>Ga0307476_10001851_pt1 | contig 12779 bp, 6 predicted proteins | sample atmos_gasesECM2C_2_FD_203314 | JGI IMG/M metagenome (GOLD analysis project Ga0307476, IMG submission 203314) | Hardwood forest soil microbial communities from Morgan-Monroe State Forest, Indiana, United States - atmos_gasesECM2C_05 | ecosystem: Environmental > Terrestrial > Soil > Temperate... | reverse complement strand
CGGCAGCGCGCGGTCGACGTCGCGGCCCGCGGCGGACAGGACCTGGAACACGCTGCCCAGCGCGCAGTGGCACAGGACGTCGCGGTGCGGATCGGCGCCGGGCGGTAGCTCGCCGGGCTGGATCGGGAAGATCTTGACCGGAAAGGCGTCGAGGCGCTCGACCATCCGGGTCACGGCGCGCTCGGGGATCCGGTGCGCCTCGCCCATCTCGTGGAGCAGCAGCATGTGCCACCACGGCGAGTCCCACTTCGGCCAGTAGACGTCGGCGTCGAGGCTGCGCTGCGCCGCGCCCGAGGCCAGGTAGTGCACGGAATCCGCGATCGCGGCCTCGATCGCCGGACCGGGCGCCGGCTGCGGATCCGGGACGGCGAGCAGCCGGCGGCGAAGCTCATCGAGCGCCATGGCGCTGTATAGCACCCGCGCGCGAGCGGTCAGCCGGCGGGGAACCGCGGCGCGTCCGCCTCGAGCTCGATCGCCAGGGCGTTGGTGACGTACGAGATCATGTGGTACTGGCCGGCCAGCGCGAGCAACTCGACCAGCTGATCGGGCCGGTAGGCCTCGGCGAGCGGCCGCCACAGCTCATCGGGCACGGTCGCCGAGCGGTGCAGCGCGTCGCACAGCGCGAGCAGTAGCCGCTCGGCCGCCGAGAACGGCACGGGGTCGCCGCTGACCGTCGCGGCGATCTCCACCGGGGTCAGCCCGGCGGCCGCGGAGAAGAACCGGACGTGGGCGCTCCACTCGTACTCCGAGCCGCACAGCGCGCAGGTCCGCAGGATGACGATCTCGCGCTCGCGCAGCGCGATCGAGCCGGGGTCGAGCAGGCCGCCCTTGCGGACCCGGCGCAGGACGCGCGGGTTGTGGGCGAGCGTGGTGAACAGCCGGAGCGGCGCCACGCCGGGCGGCATCAGCTTCGCGAGGTCCTCGGCGGTGGCGGGTTCGTAGGGAGGCTGGCGAGGTGGAATTCGGGTCATGCTACCGAAATCGTAGCGCACGCGCTCGCTTGTGCTACGGATCTCGTAGCGGTGTCGCTACGGATCTCGTAGCATTGCGCCGCGGCCTCGCCGGCGATACGCTGCGGCCATGGCGAGGTCGCGCAGGTCGCGTCGCCCGATCATGCGGGTGCTGGACCGGCTCGGCCGGCGCTGGGCGCTGCGCGTGCTGTGGGAGCTGCGCGATGGGCCGCTGACGTTCCGCGCGCTGCGCGAGGCGTGCGACGACGTCTCGCCGAGCAGCCTGAACCAGCGGCTGCGCGAGCTGCGGGCCCTCGGCGTGATCGCGCCCGGCGACGACGGCTACGGCCTCACCCCGTCCGGAGTCCAGCTGAGCCGCATCATGCTCGACCTGTCCCGGTGGGCCGAACAGGCGCTCGGCCCGACGCCTCCCCGCGCGCGTCGGTGATCGCGGCATCGCCTGCGGATCCGACGCGGCCTGCATCCCGGCTCACGAAAATCACATCCGCTGTGATGGCGAGCTGGCAACGCGGCTTGCCGGAACCGCGTCGACAAAGACAACGCGGCCGCCCGCCGATCGGCCGCCCCGGCCCCGCGACCCGCCGCAGACCAGGCCGCCGAGGTCGCGAAACGCCCCGTCGCGGCGGCGGTCGCGCCCGCGGTCCGAATGGTTCCGCGGCGGTCGCGCCGCGCGTCGAAGTGGTCGTACCATCCGCGAAGATCGAGATCGGCCGGCGCCGTGCCCTGCCCCGTCCTGGCCATGGTCTCGCATGGCGAGGGCGCAGCATGCTCCCGCTCCCGGAGGCTCCCATGTGCCCACGTCCGCGCGTCCCTGTCCTGATCGCCCTCGCGGCGGCGCTCGCCGGTTGTGCCGCGGCGACCGGCGGCGCGACCGGGCAACTCGAGGTCGGCCATCCGGCGAGCGGCGCGTTCTCGGCCGTCAACGAGAGCGGCTGGGCGACCGCGACGTGGCCGCAGGGCGCGAGCTTCGCATCCGGCGAGGGCTCGAACCTGCAGGTCGGCGTCTATGCGGCGCACGCCACCCGCGTGCTGCTCGAGATCTACCCGTCGGCGACCGGCGCGAGCGCGCAGTTCGACTATGTGATGGCCAGGGGCAGCGACGGGATCTGGCGCGCCCAGGTCGCGTCGGTGCCGGGCAAGACGCTGTACGCGTTCCGCGCGTGGGGGCCGAACTGGACGTTCTCGTCGAGCTGGACCCCGGGATCATCGGCGGGGTTCGCCAGCGACGTCGATGCCAGCGGCAACCGCTACAACCCGAACAAGGTGCTCGCGGATCCGTATGCCCGCGAGCTGTCGCACGACAAGACCTCGCCAGCGCTGCTCGCCGCCGGCCTCGACGGCGGGATCTACGGCAGTGGCGGCGACACCTACCACGGCGCGCCGCGCCGCAACTTCGACACCGGGCCGTGGGCGCCCAAGTCGGTCGCGCTCGCCAACGCGACGAGCACCGGCACCCGGCCGGCGATCGCCGCGCGCGACTCGGTGGTGTACGAGGCCCACGTCCGCGGGCTGACCGCGCACGCCTCGGCGATGAGCCTCACCACCCTGCTCGCCGGGATCCCGGGGTTCTCCGGCGTGACCAACATCTCGAGCTGCCGCGGCACGTACCAGGCGGCCGGGCTGATGGCGCCGTACCTCCAGGGCCTCGGCGTCAACGTGATCGAGCTCCTGCCGGTGCACGAGTCGGACAACGACACGATCCCGCTCGATCACTCCGGCGGCAACTACTGGGGCTACGTCACCGACGGCTACTTCGCACCGGATCGCCACTACGCGTGCGACCGGTCGCCGGGCGGCGCGACCACCGAGTTCAAGACCATGGTCAAGGCGTTCCACGACCATGGCATCGAGGTCTGGCTCGACGTGGTCTACAACCACACCGGCGAGGGCGGCAACTGGGACAGCACCAAGCAGACCGCCGCGGTGACCAGCCTCCGCGGCCTGGACAACATCGACTTCTACGAGCTGCCGGCCGGCGATCCGGCGTCGTACTTCGACACCACCGGCGTCGGCAACAACGTCAACGTCGCGACCGCGGTCGGCCGCCGGCTGGTGCTCGACAGCCTGAAGTACTGGGCGAACCAGATGGGGGTCGATGGGTTCCGGTTCGACCTCGGGTGCGAGCTCGGCCGCGACGCGGCGCCGTCGTACAGCTTCAACGCCGGCGCGCAGCTCTACAAGGACATCGCGTCGTTCGCGACAGCCGGCAACCTCGACATCGTCGCCGAGCCGTGGGACATCGGCGCGTACGGCGTCGGCCAGTTCCCGAGCGGCTGGGGCGAGTGGAACGGCAAGTTCCGCGACGCGACCCGCCGGTTCTTCAACGGCGACCTCAGCGGCTCGAACGGCGCGACCTACGCCGACGTGTTCTACGGCGACTTCAACGATTACAACGATCAGGGCGGCGCGGCGAAGTCCGTCAACTTCATCGTCGCCCACGACGGCTTCACGCTCGCCGACCTGGTCAGCTACAACGCCAAGACCAACGCGAGCCGGAGCTGGCCGTTCGGCCCGTCGGACGGCGGCAGCGACTCCAACGACAGCTCGGACTCCGGCCAGGATCCGTCGCTGCGCCGCCAGCGGTTCCGCAGCCTCTTGACCTGGGAGATGTTCAGCCGCGGCGTGCCGATGCTGGTCGCCGGCGACGAGTTCGCGCGGACCCAGAACGGCAACAACAATCCGTACAACGTCGACGCGCCCGGGACCTGGAACAACTACGGGATGATCGCCACCGACAGCCCGCACCTGACCGCGACCGGGGTGTCGGGCGAGGCCTACCACAACAACTTCGGCACCGACGGGCACGCCGACGGCAAGAACGCGATGTTCCAGTTCGCGCGCCAGCTGATCAACCTGCGGCGGTCGTCGCGCGCGCTGCGCCAGGCCGACTACGCGATGCCGATCGCGTTCGGCAAGAACGACGGCTCGTCCGGGTTCGACTCGCACGCCGATCGCGCGGTGCGGATCCAGCTCGGCGGCTCGTCGGTCGGCGACACCGACTACCTGCTGTACGTCAACAACTGGACCGGCACGGTGACGTTCACGGCGCCGGCTCCGCCCGCCGGCAAGACCTGGAAGCGGATCATCGACACGGCCGCGTGGGCCGAGCCCAGCGACAACTTCTGGCCCGACGCCAGCGCGGCGGCGATCACCGGCACCTACGACGCGCACCCGTGGTCAATCGTCGTGCTCAAGGCGCTGTGACCTTCGCACGGCTGCCTCGCGCATAGCTCACGCACTCCCGATCGAGACCGCGACCGCGTCGCGCGAGACTCGATCCGCCGCGTTGCGAGCTCGCCGGTACCGGCTGGACCGCCGCGCGCACTGGCACGCCCCTCGCACGTCGCCTGTCCACCGCTCATCGAAAGAAGACCCCATGTCACGTAGTGCATCATCACGCGGCCGATTCTGGTTTCCCCTGTTCTCCACGATCTTGATCGCGAGTTGCAGCGGATCCGGAGACCCGCCGTCCGCGGCCGAGGACGTGGCCGGGCTGAGCGACTCGTCGTCGAGTGCATCACAGGGCGGGCCTGGCAGTGATGATTTTTGCAACGCGACCGCGCCGAGCACGGTGCTGACCGCGGTGCCGCCGTCCCCCGGCGGCTCGGCGCCGATCAACGTCACCGTGCATTACAACCGGCCAGACGGTCAGTACGACGGCTGGGGACTGCACGTCTGGCAGATCAACGACGCCAGCCAGTTCGTCGCCGACTACCCGGGCGTCACGTTCCCGCAGCCGCTGCAGCCGTCCGGGTTCGACGGCTACGGCGCGGTGTTCCAGATCGAGGCCGCGAAGTTCACCGCCGCGAGCGCGGCGGGGTTCGGCTTCATCGTCCACCAGGGCAACACCAAGGACCCCGACCCGGATCGGTTCTGGGCGTTCGCGGGCGGCGGCGAGATCTGGCTGCGCTCGGGCGACGCGACGATCTTCACGACCAACCCGCTCGGCGCCACGCCCGATCTGGCCACCGTGCGGGTCCACTACAAGCGGTTCGACGCCGGCTACGCGCAGTGGGGGCTGCACCTGTGGGCGACCAGCGGGCTCGACGTCAGCCGGCTGCCCGCGGGGCTGCACATCGACGACTTCGGCAACCCGGTGGCGCTGTCGGCGATGCCGGGGTTCACCGCGCGGCCCGACGGCTCCGAGGTCGTGTTCGACCTGCCGGTGCTGAACCCGAGCGGCGACGCGAGCCGGACCGCGCTGGAGTTCATCGTCCACGGAATGCCGACCAACCCCGGCGGCGGGGTCAACAACAAGGACGGCTGGTCGTCGAACATCCACGTCAACTACGCGGCGCTCAAGATCACCGCGCAGGTCGGCGAGATCTGGCTGGTCCAGGACACGCCGCAGGTGTTCACCTCGGTGCCCAACACGCGCACCGCGTCGACGCTCGACGCGCGCGCGGTGTGGCTGTCGCGCAGCCTGCTGCGCTGGCCCCGGACCGACAGCGCCGGGGCGTTCCGGCTGTACCACTCGGCGACCGGCCAGATCGTCGCGCGGCAGGGCGCCCCGGTGACCGGCGCCGACGGCGCGCTGGCGCTGACCGTGTCGACCGATCCGCTGCCCGCGGCGATCGCGCAGCGGTTCCGGTTCGTCGCGACCGGCGTGACCCTGGCGGTCGCCGACCCGGCCGCGCTCGACGCGGCGCTGACCGGCCAGCTCGTCGTGGTGCAGCAGGACGACGCCGGCAACGTGCTCGGCGCGACCACCGCGCAGCTCCCGGGCTTGCTCGACGACCGGTTCGCCGCGGCGCTCGGCGTCGGTGACCTCGGCGTCACGGTCGGCCGCGGCCGCACCGCGTTCAAGGTGTGGGCGCCGACCGCGCAGCGCGTCGCGCTGTGTACGTACGGCGCGGGCCCGCCGCGGGTCGCGACCGCGCACGTCGCGATGGCCCGCGATCCGGCGACCGGCGCGTGGTCGGCGGCGCTGCACGGCGATCTCACGGGCGGCTACTACCGGTTCGCGGTCGAGGTGTTCGTGCGCGGGGTCGGCGTGGTCCGCAACCTGGTGACCGACCCGTACTCGATCAGCCTCAGCGCCAACTCGCAGCACAGCTTCATCGCCGATCTCGACGCCGCCGCGCTCAAGCCCGCGGGCTGGGATCGCGACCGCGCGCCGGCGACCGTGCGCGAGCAGGAGGACATGACGATCTACGAGCTCCACGTCCGCGACTTCTCGGCGTCGGACGCGACCGTGCCGGCCGCGCACCGCGGCAAGTTCCTGGCGTTCACCGATCGCAACTCCGACGGGATGCGCCACCTGCGCAGCCTGGCGCGCGCCGGCCTGACCGACGTCCACTGGCTGCCGTCGTTCGACCTCGCGACGGTGCCCGAGCTCGGCTGCGTGTCGCCGGCGATCCCGATCGCCGGCCCGGACTCCGACGCGCAGCAGGCCGCGATCGCCGCGGTGCGCGATCAGGACTGCTTCAACTGGGGCTACGATCCGTGGCACTACACCTCGCCCGAGGGCGCGTTCTCGACCCGGCCCGACGACGGCGCCAGCCGGATCCGCGAGATGCGCGCGGCGGTGATGGCGCTGCACGAGGCCGGCCTGCGGGTCGGCATGGACGTGGTCTACAACCACACCACCGCGTCGGGCCAGTCCGATCGCTCGGTGCTCGATCGCGTGGTGCCCGGCTACTACCACCGGCTCGACGCCAGCGGCACCGTGCTGCGCGAGAGCTGCTGCGACGACACCGCGGCCGAGAACGCGATGTTCGCCAAGCTGATGACCGAGTCCATGGTCACCTGGGCCACCCAGTACAAGATCGACTCGTTCCGGTTCGACCTGATGAGCTTCCACCCGCGCGCGGTGATCGAGCAGCTGCAGGCCCGGGTCGACGCCGCCACCGGCCGCCGCGTGTTCATGCTCGGCGAGGGCTGGAACTTCGGCGCGGTCGGCAACGACGCGCGGTTCGTCCAGGCCTCGCAGCTGTCGCTCAACGGCTCGGGCCTCGGCACGTTCAGCGATCGCGCGCGCGACTTCATCCGCGGCGGCGGGCCGTTCGACAGCGGCCAGAGCCTGGTCCAGAACCAGGGCTTCGTCAGCGGCCTGTTCTACGACGACAACGGCAGCGGCGCCGGCAAGACCCGCGGCGACCTGATGCACGCCGGTGACATGGTCAAGGTCGGGCTCGCCGGCTCGATCCGCGACTACCCGCTGACCACCGCCGACGATCAGACCCTGCAGCTCCAGCAGATCGATTACTTCGGCCAGCCCGCGGGCTACGTCACCGATCCGCAGGAGGTCGTGAACTACTTCGAGAACCACGACAACCAGACGATGTTCGACATCAGCGTCTACAAGCTGCCGGTGTCGACCAGCCGCGAGGACCGCGTGCGGACCCAGATGCTCGCCGCGGCGCTCGACGCGTTCAGCCAGGGCGTGTCGTACTTCCACGCCGGCGTCGACACCCTGCGGAGCAAGTCGATGGACCAGAACAGCTTCAACAGCGGCGACTGGTTCAACCGGCTCGACTGGACGTTCACCGACAACAACTTCGGGGTCGGCGCGCCGCTGCAGAGCGACAACGGCGGCAACTGGCCGATCCTGCGGCCGCTGCTCGCCAACCCGAGCATCAAGCCGACCCCGGCCGACATCCGGCTCGCGCGCGACATGTTCCGCGATCTGCTCGAGATCCGCGCCGGCTCGCCGCTGTTCCACCTGCGCACCGGCGCCGACATCAGGCGGCGGCTGACGTTCTACAACACCGGCAGCCGCCAGGAGCCGACCGTGGTGGTCGGCCACCTCGACGGCCGCGGCGTGCGAGGCGCCGAGGACGACCTGATCTACCTGGTCAACGTCGACAAGGTCGCGCACACGCTGGCGATCGACGCCGAGAAGCACAAGCCGTATCACCTGCACCCGGTGCAGGCGCGGTTCGATGCCGCCGACCACCGGCCGGCGCTCGCGGCCCGCTACGACCACGCGACCGGCGCGTTCACCGTGCCGCCGCGCACCGCGGTCGTGTTCGTGGCCGGCGACGACGATCGCGATCGCGACGAGTGAATGAAGAGGTGTCGATGAAGGGTGGAATGGACGTGCAAAGACGTTGAGGTTGACCTTGGCGTTGTCGCAAGACCTTGACGTGAACGGCGACGTGGGACGTCGACTCCATCCTTGACCTTGTACGTGGACCTTCTGGTGGTCTCCGGATCCGCCTCGAAAGCATCGTGACCGGGGCCAGGTCGAGGTCGACGAGGGGCTCAACGTCTACGGCCAGGTCACACTCAACGACGGCCGTCAAGGTCAAGGCCCAGGTCGACGTCCACCGGGCGATGCGCTCGAGGTACGCGGCCGGTCAGCGCGGGGCGATCCGCTCCAGCAGCACGGCGCGGCCACCGCCGGCGATCGCGACCGCGCCGCCGCGCACCACGTAGCGCGTGCCGGTGGCGCCGTCGCGCAGCGCCGTGCCGTCGGGGAACACCGGCGCGACCGGGATCGACGCTCCCGCGGGGACGTCGAGCGCGACGACCACGCGGTCGTCATTCGCCCCGGGCCCATCGACCCGGCTGAACACGTACGGGCTCGCCGCCAGCCGGGCGTGGACGCCGTGCGCGATCGCGACGTGGCGCGCCCGGAAGCTGCCGAGCGCGCGCCAGTGGCGGAGCACCGCCTCGTCGATGTGGTCCCAGTTCATGTCCGAGCGCGTCGCCTGCTGCGGATCGCCGCTCGGCGCGAAGCCGGGCGGCCGCGCGGACTCGTCGCCGTAGTACACCTGCGCCGCGCCGGGAGCGAGCAGCAGCGCGGTGCCGGCCTCGATCAGGTGGCTGCGGTCGAACAGCTCGGTGTCGTGCGACGAGATGTAGTTGAGCATCTGGGCCGGCTTGCCGTGCTGCAGCGCGGCGTAGCTCGCGAACAGCGCCTCGAGGGCGTCCGGCTTGCCGATCGTCCCCTTCACCTTGTCCTGGAACTCGAAGTTGATCATCGCGTCGAATCCGGCGTCGTGCAGCCGCCCGCGCTCCGGACCGTGGCCCCAGAGCTCGCCGACCATCCAGAACGCCGCATCGTCGATCACGAGGGGACGTTCCCGTCCCCTCTGGACCGGCAGAGCCGGTCCATTCACCCCTCCGCGCGTCGCGTCGCGCGGGTCGTCGACCTTGCCCGGCACCACATCATGCGCGTGCTCGGCCTTCCACTGGGCGAGCGCCCCGGTCGCGGCGCGCTTGAGCTGGTCCCAGGCCTCGGGCTCGACGTGCTTGACGGTGTCGCACCGGAAGCCATCGATTCCGTACGTGCGCACCCAGTCGGTGAGCCATGCGATCAGGTAGCCGCGCACCGTCGTGTTCGGCCGGTCGCGCGCCCGGGTGTCGGGCTTGTTGCGCAGGAACACCGGCAGGTTGACGGCGTCCGGGCCCTCGGTGCGGAAGTCGGGGAGGTACGCGAGCTGCTTGGTCAGCTCGTCCTGGCCGCCGTCCTTGTAGCCCGGTAGCCCGGCGCGGACCCACGCCCGCCCCCACCACTCGCCGAACTTGAAGTTGTTGTAGTCGATGTACGTGTGGTAGTCGGTGAGCGTCGCCTTGTCGGCGTCGGGCCACAGCACCGGGACGTGGAGCTGGCGCGCGGTGGTGATGTCGAGATAGCCGGGGTGGTTCATCACCACGTCGAACAGGATCCGGATGCCGCGCCGGTGCGCCGCCGCGACCAGGGCGCGCAGGTCGTCGGGCGTGCCCATGTTCTGATCGAGCAGCGTGTAATCGAGTGCGTAGTAGCCGTGGTAGGCGTAGTGCTTGAACTGCTTGTCGCCGCCGACGACCCAGCCGTGGATCTGCTCGTAGGGCGCGGTGATCCACAGTGCGTTGACGCCGAGCGCATCGAACCAGCCGTCGTCCAGCTTCCGGGTCAGCCCGCGCAGGTCGCCGCCGTGGAACGTGCCGACGTCGTCTTTGGCCTCGGGCTCGCGGGAGCGGCCGTAGCTGTGGTCGTTGCCCGGATCGCCGTTGACGAACCGGTCGGTCATCACGAAGTAGACGATCGGATTGTCGGCGAAGCTCCCGGGCGCCCGCGCCGGTTCGCTCGGGGCATCCGGGGACACCGGACCGGACGGCGCGGCGGGTGCAGGGGGCATGGCGCCATGGCACGCGCCTGCCACGAACACGGCCAGCAGCGCGGCCCAATCGCTCGATCGCAACGGAAACTCGTCTCGGAGGTGCATCGTGGAACCTACGTCTCGGCCAACAGCGTTGTTGCTTTTCTCAACCGCAGTATTGGGGGTTCGCGCTTTTCGCAACGCGAGCGCGTCGGCTGGCGGGCCGGCGCGGGTCCAGGTCGGCGGTGAGGATGCCGCCATGGTAGACCGCCCGGCGCAGATCCGGAAGCCGGCCGCGCCCGGGAGCCGCCCGAGGACCTGGGCGAAGCGCGCAGGGCTAGCGGCGTGCGGCCTCGTCGCCGCCGGCTGCGCGGCCGGCCACGAGATCTTTCCCGAACCGCCCGACGCGGTCGCGCTCGATGCGCCGCGCACGGCGTTCGTCCAGCTGTTCGAGTGGAAGTGGACCGACGTCGCGCGCGAGTGCGAGACCTACCTCGGGCCCAAGGGGTTCGCCGCGGTCCAGATCTCGCCGCCCAACGAGCACGCCTGGTACACGACCGGCGACGGCGCGCCGTACCCGTGGTGGATGCGCTACCAGCCGGTCAGCTACAGCCTCGACGCCAGCCGCAGCGGCAACCGCGCCCAGTTCATCGACATGGTGAACCGCTGCAACGCGGCCGGCGTCGGGATCTACGTCGACGCGGTGTTCAACCACATGACCAGCGGCTCGGGCACGACGTCGAGCGCCGGCAACGATCCGTGGGGCGTCGAGAGCTACCCGCGCGTGCCGTACGGCCCCGGCGACTTCCACCCGACGTGCACCGTCAGCAACTACCAGGACGCCGGCAACGTCCAGACCTGCCAGCTCGTCGGGCTGCAGGACCTCAACACCGGCTCGTCCTACGTCCGGGGCAAGATCGCCGACTATCTGGTCGACCTGCTCAACATCGGCGTCAAGGGCTTCCGGGTCGACGCCGCCAAGCACATGAACCCCGGCGACCTCGGCCCGATCATCAGCGCGGTCAACGCGCGGGCGGCGAGCCGGCCGTACTGGTTCCTCGAGGTGATCGGCGCGGCCGGCGAGGCGGTCCAGCCCAGCCAGTACTTCGGCCTCGACGACAACCTCGCCAGCGTCACCGAGTTCGCCTACGGCCAGCAGATCTTCGGCAAGTTCGCCGGCGGCGGCAGGCTCGCCGACCTGCGCACGTTCGGCGAGTCGTGGGGCCTGATGCCGAGCAGCCGCGGCGTCGCGTTCATCGACAACCACGACACCCAGCGCGGCCACGCCGGCGGCGGCGGCGTGCTCAACTACCACAACGGTCCGACCTACACCAACGCCGCCGTGTTCATGCTGGCGTGGCCGTACGGCTATCCGGTCATCATGTCGAGCTACGCGTTCAACACCAGCAGCGCGTTCGACACCAGCTATGGCCCGCCGTTCGATCCGAGCACCGGCGCGACCCGCGGCCCGTGGGACGGCGGGGTCAGCCAGCCCGCGTGCTTCAACCAGTCGATCGGCGGCTGGGTGTGCGAGCACCGGTTCCGGCCGATCGGCAACATGGTGGGGTTCCGCAACGCCACGGTGGGCAACGGGTTCGTCTCCGACTGGTGGGACGACGGCAACAACCAGATCGCGTTCGGCCGCGGCAACCTGGGATTCGTCGTGATCAACCAGGAGGGCAATGCGCTGACCCGCAGCTTCCACACCAGCCTGCCGGCCGGTAACTACTGCGAGATCATCTCGGGGGACTTCACGCCGGGCACCGGCGGCGCCGCACCGACCTGCTCGGGCACGGTGGTCGCGGTCGATGCAGGCGGCAACGCCACGCTGACCGCACCGGCGTTCGGCGCCGCTGCGATCGACGTGGGCGCCATGGCCTCGACCGGGACCACGCCGCCGCCGCCCACCACCGTGACGGTGACGTTCAACGAGGCCGCCGACACGTTCTTCGGTCAGAACATCTTCGTGACCGGGAGCATCAACGAGCTGTCGAACTGGAGCACCAGCAACCCGGTGCCGCTGACGTGGATCTCGGGACAGGGCACGCGCGGCAACTGGCGCGCCACGGTGACCCTGCCGGCGTCGACCCACGTCGAGTACAAGTACATCAAGAAGGACGGCTCCGGCAACGTGACCTGGGAGTCCGGCGCCAACCGCGTGCTGCAGACCGGCGCCGGCGGGACCAGCCAGACCACCAGCGACGCCTGGAAGTGAGGCCGCGGCCGCCGGGCGCTCGCACGGGCGGCCGCGACCGGCGGCGCACCTGCGCCGCCGTGGATCACCGGCCTACAGCGAGAAGATGAACGCCAGCACGGCGGCCTGGTTGGCCGCGCTGAGCGCGTTGAAGTTGTTCCGCGCGGTCGCCGCCTGGTTGGCGTGGCGCCCGATCGCGGCCGCGATCGTCAGGCTCGCGCCGTCGTGCATGAACCGGGTGCGCGCGCCGATGCCCCACAGCGCCGCGGTGCGGACCTGGTTGCGGGTGCCCTGGCCGCCGTTCTGCACGATGCCGTCGCCCGTGCCGACGTCGTGGAGCAGGAAGTCGCTGAACGGGTGGATGTTCTTGTCGCCGAGCGCGGCCGACACGGTGAGCGCGCCGCCGTTGATCACCGTGCCCGCCGGGGCGGTCGTGATGGTGCCGACGTGGCAGGTCGCGCAGCCGATGTTGTTGAACTGGGTCTGACCGGTGGTCACCTGGGTGTTGATCGTCCCGCGCGGCGGCGCCTTCATGCAGCGCATGAACAGCGTGAACTGGTCGATGTCGCCCGCGTCGTCCTCGCC
>Ga0307476_10001850_pt1 | contig 12779 bp, 10 predicted proteins | sample atmos_gasesECM2C_2_FD_203314 | JGI IMG/M metagenome (GOLD analysis project Ga0307476, IMG submission 203314) | Hardwood forest soil microbial communities from Morgan-Monroe State Forest, Indiana, United States - atmos_gasesECM2C_05 | ecosystem: Environmental > Terrestrial > Soil > Temperate... | reverse complement strand
TGGCGTACACGATACCCGGCGCCTGGAAGAAGGAGCGCACCATGCTGCGCACTTCCCGATCCTTGTCTCGTGCGAGCACGGGCTTGCGGTCGAACCAGCGGATCTCGAGTCCACAGCGCCGGCTGAGACGCACCAGGTCTTCGACGGACAGCGGAAAGCGGCGCTCGCCCATGCGGTCGGCGGCGCGCTCGAGATCGGGAAAGTCGTTGCGCGAGAGCTCCTGGTGAGAGCGGATCAGCAGGTGCGCGAATTGCCGCCCGGTCGTGCCGGTCTGGGCCAGCAGCTCCGGAATCGCGGCCTGCAGCAGCGTCCGTGAGAAAAGGAATGCCGGCTCGAGCGGGATGCGCACCGTCGCGCCGCCGCGGGTCTCGGCGGCGAGTGGCTCGAGCTCGGCGCGCTCGTCGAGGAACCAGGACGGTGCGCGCTGGAAGACGCCGGCCAGCAGCGCCAGCAGCTCGGGGGAGGGCGTGCGCTTGCCGCTCTCGATCATGCTGAGGTATGAGACCGAAGGAGCCGCGTCGGGGTCGCGCTCGATGCAGCGCACCGAAAGCTCCTCGAGCGTCAGGCCGTTGCGCCTGCGCAGCGCGCGCAGCTTGGCACCCAGGAAATGACCCCTGCGCAGGAGCTCGGCCATATATCCGAGTGAAATTAACAGTGTTAAGTTTCCATAGTCAAATTTTCCCCGGATGCGCGTATGCTCGGGGAACATGAGCGTCGAGAGGCACGGAGAGCTGCACCCCCGCGAGGAAGCCGGGCCAAAGGTCGAGATCGGTGGTCAACGCATCGACCGCTCGGACGAGGTCCTCACGCCTCTCGCGCTGCAGCTGCTCGCGAGTCTCCACCGCCGCTTCAATGGACGCCGCCTCGAGCTGCTCGATGCGCGCGCGCGGCGCCAGGCGTTGCTCGATGACGGCGCGCTGCCGCAGTTCCTGAGCGCCACCTCGCAGCTGCGCGCCGGCGACTGGAGGATCGCAGCGGTGCCCGCCGACCTCGAGGACCGGCGCGTCGAGATCACCGGTCCGGTCGATCGCAAGATGATCATCAACGCCCTGAATGCGCCGGTGCAGGCATTCATGGCGGATTTCGAGGACGCCTGCTCGCCGACCTGGGAGAACGTGATCCGCGGGCAGGTGAACCTCGCCGACGCAGTGCGCCGCACGATCAGCTACGAAGACCGCGCGACCGGCAAGGTCTATCGCCTCAACCGCAAGACCGCGACCCTCATCGTGCGTCCGCGCGGCTGGCATCTGCCGGAGAAACACGTGCGTATCAACGGCGAGCCCGTCTCCGGCGCGCTGTTCGACTTCGCGGTGTTTCTCGCCAACAACCACGAAGCGCTCGCCGCGCACGGCACAGGTCCCTACTTCTATCTGCCGAAGCTCGAGAGCCACCTCGAGGCGCGGCTGTGGAACGAGGTGTTCATCGCGGCGCAGGACGCGCTTGGTATGTCACGCGGCACCATCAAGGCGACGGTGCTGATAGAGACCATACTCGCAGCGTTCGAGATGGATGAGATCCTCTACGAGCTGCGCGAGCACTCCGCCGGTCTCAACTGCGGGCGCTGGGATTACATCTTCAGTTTCATCAAGAAGTTCCGCAACCGCCCGGATTTTTTGCTGCCGGACCGCACGACCGTCACCATGGAGCGGCACTTCCTCAAGTCCTATGTCGACCTGCTGATCCGCACCTGTCACCGCCGCGGCGCTCATGCGATGGGCGGCATGGCGGCGCAGATCCCGATCCGGGACGACCCGCAGGCGAACCAGGTGGCGATGGCGCGGGTGCGCGCGGACAAGCTGCGTGAGGCGCGCGCAGGCCACGACGGCACCTGGATCGCGCATCCGGGCCTCGCGACCATCGCGCGCGAGCCCTTCGACGAGGTGATGCGCGGACCGAATCAGCTCGGCGTGCTGCGCGCGGATGTCTCCGTCGCGGCCGACGACCTGCTTCGGATCCCGGACGGCGCGATCACGCAAGAGGGCGTGCGCAACTGCATCCGGGTGGGCGTGCAGTACCTCGAGTCCTGGTTGCGCGGTAACGGCTGCGTGCCGCTCTACCACCTGATGGAGGACGCCGCCACCGCCGAGATCTGTCGCGCGCAGCTCTGGCAATGGCTGCGACATGGCGCACGTACCGACGACGGGCGGCCTGTTACCGTGGAGCGCTTCGACGCGCTGCTGACTGCGGAGGTCGATCGCATTCACGGCGAGGTCGGTGCCGAACGGCTGACCAACGGCTTGTTTCCCACGGCGGTGCGGCTCTTCGAGCAGATGACCAAGAGCGAGACGTTCGATGAGTTCCTGACATTGCCGGCCTACGAGCTCCTGAGTTGAGCTGCCGGCACGGTCACCCATGAAAGGTCACCCATGAATTTGCATCCGGCCCTTCCGACTGACGCCGATCTGACCCGCGCGTGGCGCGACAGTCCGCGCTGGCGCGGCATCACCCGCGGGTATGGTGCCGCCGAGGTTGTGCGCCTGCGCGGTACGATCGCGGTGGAACACTCGATTGCGCGCGCCACTGCGGAGAAACTGTGGCGCTATCTCAGCGAGAAGCCGCTCGTCAGCGCACTCGGCGCGCTCACCGGCAATCAGGCCATGCAGCAGGTGAAGGCGGGACTCGATGCGATCTATCTCTCCGGCTGGCAGGTCGCGGGCGATGCCAACCTCGCCGGCGAGATGTATCCCGATCAGTCGCTCTATCCGGCGGACTCGGTGCCGGCGGTGGTCCGGCGCATCAACAACACCCTGCGCCGCGCCGATGAGATCTGTCATGCCGAGGGCGATGACTCGATCGACTGGCTGAAGCCGATCGTAGCCGATGCCGAGGCGGGCTTCGGCGGAGTGCTGAATGCCTTCGAGCTGATGAAGCAGATGATCGATGCGGGCGCGGCGGGCGTGCACTTCGAGGATCAGCTCTCCTCGGCGAAGAAATGCGGACACATGGGTGGCAAGGTACTGGTGCCTACCCAGGAGGCGGTCGCCAAGCTGAGCGCCGCGCGCCTCGCCGCCGATGTCTGCAACGTTCCGACGGTGCTGATCGCGCGTACCGACGCGGAAGCCGCGACCCTCCTCACCTCGGACGTCGACGAGCGCGATCGGCCTTTCATCGACCGCAGCCGTGGCCGCACCAGCGAGGGCTTCTACTGCGTGAAGGCAGGTCTCGAGGCGGCGATCGCGCGCGGCTGCGCCTATGCGCCGTACGCGGACCTGGTGTGGTGCGAGACTGCAAAGCCGGACCTGGCCGAAGCGCGCGAGTTCGCCGAGGGCGTCCACGCGAAGTTCCCGGGAAAGCTCCTGGCGTACAACTGCTCACCGTCATTCAACTGGAAGGCCAAGCTCGACGACGCCACCATCGCCAAGTTTCAACGCGAGCTCGCCGCGATGGGCTACCGCTTCCAGTTCATCACGCTTGCGGGCTTCCACGCGCTCAACTATTCGATGTTCGAGCTCGCGCACCGCTACCGGACGCAGCACATGAGTGCCTACGTCCGCCTGCAGGAGGCGGAGTTCGCGGCTGAGCCGTCCGGCTACACCGCGACCAAACATCAGCGCGAGGTCGGCGCCGGCTATTTCGATGCGGTCACACAGGCCGTCAGCGGTGGCAATTCCTCGATCACGGCACTTACGGGCAGCACCGAGGAGCAGCAGTTCGGCAAAGTGGCATCCTCCGCAGCGGGCGAGGTTGCCGCCCCGGCCCCGGCGGCTACGGCAGCCGTGGCGCCGGGTGCGCCGGCGGTGCGGGCGAGCCGCGTCGGCTAGGCCGGAGCAAAGTACTACCGGCGCGACTGCGCCGGGGAGCTCGGGGTCTACTTCGCCGTCGGCATGGCGAATTCCGCGCCTTTCGGCGTGCTCTCCGGCCAGCGCTGCATGATCGATTTCTGGCGCGTATAGAAACGCACGCCCTCCTCGCCGTAGGCATGCATGTCGCCGAAAATGCTGCTCTTCCAGCCGCCGAAGCCGTGCCACGCCATCGGCACCGGAATCGGGACGTTGATACCCACCATCCCGACCTCGATCCGCCGCGCGAACTCGCGCGCAATGTTGCCGTCGCGCGTGTAACAGGCTACGCCATTGCCAAGCGGATGGGCGTTTACCAGCGCCACCGCGGCGGCGAAATCCGGCACGCGTACGCACGAGAGCACCGGACCGAAGATCTCTTCCCTGTAGATTCGCATCTGCGGCGTGACGTGATCGAAGAGCGTCGCGCCGAGGAAGAAGCCACTCTCGTGACCGGCGATGCTGAAGGGTTGCCCATTGCCCGCGTGGCGGCGGCCGTCGACGAGAAGCTGCGCCCCGCTCGCCGCTCCATCCTCGATGTAACCGCGCACGCGCTCGAGAGCGGTGTGATTCACCAGCGGGCCCATCTCGACATCCGGCTGCATCCCTTCGCCGATGCGCAGCTGCCGCGCGCGCTCGGCGAGTCGCGGCATGATGCGGTCGGCGATAGCGCCCACCAGTACCGCCACCGAGATGGCCATGCAGCGCTCGCCGGCGGATCCGTAGGCGGAGCCGATCAGCGCGTCGACGGTGAGCTCGAGGTCGGCATCGGGCATGACCACCATGTGGTTCTTGGCGCCGCCGAGCGCCTGCACGCGCTTACCGGCGGCCGCGCCGCGTTGGTAGATGTAGTGCGCAATCGGCGTCGAGCCGACGAAACTTACGGCGCGCACCTGCGGGTGATCGAGGAGCGCATCCACTGCGGTCTTGTCTCCCTGCACCACGTTGAATACGCCATCGGGTAGTCCCGCCTGTTTGAGGAGGCGGGCCATGAGGAGCGAAGCCGACGGGTCGCGCTCGCTCGGCTTGAGCACGAACGCGTTGCCGCAGGCGAGCGCGATGGGAAACATCCAGCAGGGCACCATGCACGGGAAGTTGAAAGGCGTGATTCCGGCCACCACACCGAGCGGCTGGCGAAGCGTCCAGTTGTCGATGCCGGTGGATACCTGGTCGGTGAAGGCTCCCTTGAGGAGCTGCGGGATGCCGCAGGCGAACTCGACGATCTCGATTCCGCGCGTCACCTCTCCCTGCGCGTCGGAGAATACCTTACCGTGCTCGCCGGTGATGATCGAGGCGAGTGCGTCACGATGCTCGTTCAACAGCGCGAGGAAGCGCGCCAGGATGCGGGCGCGGCGCACCGGCGGGGTATCCGCCCAGCCGCGCCAGGCGGCCTGCGCGCTGGCCACGGCGGCGCTCACCTCTGCAGCGCTCGCGAGCAGCACCTCGCGCGTCACCACGCCGGTGGCGGGATTGAAGACGGGCAGCTTGCTGGCGCCCCCCTGGCGGAGCTCGCCGCCGATCCAGTGGCCGACAACCTCGGCGACGGCTGGGCGCATCGCCGCGGTCGAGGTCGGAGAAGAGAGTGTGGAGACTGCCATGGCATCCGCTCGCAGAAGTTGGCTTATCGGAGCCGAGCATCATAGACCACCCGGTACTGGCCCCGCATACTGCCGGCCGCATGGGCATCCAGTCGCTGTTTCCGACGCTCGTATACCAGGCGCGGCTGCGCCCGCGTAGTGCGCGCTCGCTCAACGCACGGCTCGAGCGCGAGTGCCGGCAGCTGCGTGCTGACGATGCGGCCGGCCGGCGCTGGTCGGCGCACAACTATCCAGGCGGGTATACCTCCTACAGCTCCGCGCACCGCATGCACGAGCTTTCGCCGACCTTCGCCTCGCTCGCATCCGAGCTCGACCGTCACGTCGCGCGGTTCGTGCATGCTCTCGAGCTCGATCTCAGCGCGAAACGTGAGCTCACGATGACCGACTGCTGGGTCAACATCATGGGGCGTGGGGCAGCGCACGGACTGCATCTGCATCCGCTGTCGACGATCAGCGGCACGTACTATGTCGCTGTTCCCGCCGCTGCGCCGGGGCTGAAACTCGAGGACCCGCGGCTCGCGTGCTTCATGGCCGCGCCGCCGCGCGCGCGCACGGCGCAACGCGCGCACCGACCTTGGGTCGTGCTTGCGGTACGCGCCGGATGGCTGGTGTTGTTCGAGAGCTGGCTGCGCCACGAGGTACCACCGCAGCGACGCCGCGGCGAGCGTGTCAGCATCAGTTTCAACTACGGGTGGTTCTGAAGCCTGTAGGCGTCCGACGACACGTCGACGATCTGGGTGGGTCAACGTCGGCCCGCGGCGCGCGTTGCAGCAGGGAGGATAACTCCGCGACAATTCAGCTGCGGTTCAGGGATTGCCCGTCAACGTCATTCGAGGAGGCCCGTCCCATGCGCAATCTGCTTCGTGCTCTCGCTGCGGCGCTGTTGCTCGCGACCGTGCCCCTCGCGGCCAACGCGGCCGTGTTTGTTTCGGTGACCATTGCCCCACCGGCATTGCCGGTTTACGTGGCGCCACCCATGCCCGCGCCGGGGTATTTCTGGACGCCGGGTTACTGGGCGTATGCAGATGCTGACTACTACTGGGTGCCGGGAACCTGGGTGCTGGCGCCTACGCCGGGACTGCTGTGGACCCCGGGCTACTGGGGATGGGGCGGCGGCGCGTATCTGTGGCATCCGGGTTACTGGGGCCCGCACGTGGGTTTCTACGGCGGCATCAATTACGGTTTTGGCTACGGTGGTGCCGGCTTCCACGGCGGCGCCTGGGAAGGCGGCCGCTTCGTCGCCAACACGACCGTCATCAATAACACCACCATCGTCAACAATACGACGATCAACCGTGTGAGCTTCAACGGTGGTGCCGGAGGCGTCGTGGCCCGGCCGACCGCGGCAGAGGAGCGCGCGGCCCACGAGAATCACGTGCCGATGTCCGAGATGCAGCAGCAGCACGAGCAGGCCGCCTCCCGCGATACCACCATGCGCGCCTCCTACAATCACGGCACGCCCTCGGTGGCCGCCACGGCGAAGGCCGGACAGTTCTACGGCCACGGCGTGGTGGCCGCTTCGCACAACACGCCGCAATCTCCTCACGCCACGGCGCATGAGCAGGGTCCGGGCCGCGGCACGCCGGCCGGGCACGGCTACGTGGGCAGCTCACAGCCCGGCAATCGCGGGCAGCCCGCCGCCGCAGCTCGCGGAAGTTATCCCGGTTCGACTCCCGCCGGCCATGCCAACTCCCCTGCCGGGCAGCCATCGGCTAACCACGGCGTGTACACCGCTCCCGGCGCACCCCACACTGGCGGTGCCCGCCCGCAGGGTCATCCGGGTGGCGAGCGTCCAGAGCACGGCGGGCAGGAGCACGGCGGTCATCCCGGTTAGCCGCGAGCGCTAGCCGCGAAAGTCGCACGATTCAGCAATGCCCGGCTCGGCCAGGGAGGGCCGGCCGGGCCGTACCAGTCAGGGCAGCGCGCGCCGCAGCCACGCGGCGATGTCAGTCACTTCCTGCGGGCAAAGCGAGTGCGGCATTTGATATGCGTGCCACTCGATCTTGTAGCCGGCCGCCTGCAGCGCCTGGCACGCATGCTCTCCGAGCAGCAGTGGCACCACGGGATCCTGCCTGCCGTGGGCGAGAAACACCGGCGTCGACTGATTCGCCATGGAGCGCTCCGTGACGAGATGCGACTCGAGCAGCAGGTAGCACGACAACCCCATGATGCCGGCGAGCTTCTCCGGGTAGCGCGTACCGGCGAACACCGCCAGTGCGCCCCCCTGGGAGAATCCGGCGAGCACGATGCGCTCGCTCGCGATGCCGCGTGAGTTCTCGCGGCGGACGAGGGTGTCGATCACGGCCTGCGAGGTGCGAATGCCGCTCTCGTCCTCCGGCGTGCGACGATCGATGGCTGCAATGTCGTACCACGCGCGCATCGGGTATCCGCCGTTGATCGTCACTGCACGGATCGGCGCGTGCGGGAAAATGAAGCGCAGCGCGCGCTCGCCGCGCTGTGCAAGCTCGGGAACGATCGGCTCGAAGTCGTGTCCGTCCGCGCCGAGCCCGTGCATCCAGATAACCGAGCCGGTCGGAGCGGCGCCGGTCTCGATCTCCACTGTCTCATGCGCCACGGGTCAGCACCTCCGCTTCCACGCCGCGCATGTTAGTGCAGCCGCGCGCTGCCGTGCAGGAAAGCGGCCGTGAAAGACACACATGGTGGCGGACGAGGACGAACGCGGCGGCTGCGGAGCCGATGGTGGCCGGGCGCCGGGACACGACGTCGCTGGCTGCGGCATTGGCGACGCGCACCGCCGGCGGCCCGGCTGCTCGTCGGATTGCTGCTCGCGGTAGCGGCGGCGCTGCTCGTCAATGCGTCCTATCAGGTGCTGCGCAAGCCGACCGAGCTCTTCTTCCCGGTGAGCGGCGTGCTGGCGAAGACCCCCGAGGAGACCTGGAGCGCCTACGGGAGCACCTTTCGTCGCTATGCGACGCAGAGCGTAACGCCGGAGCTGCTCGCGGCGCTCGCACAGGTCGAGGGTGCGGGGAATCCCCTGGTGCGGACCTACTGGCGCTGGTCGTGGAGGATCAAGCCGTTCGAGCTCTACCGCCCGGCCTCGAGCGCTGTCGGGATGTATCAGATCACCGACGGTACTTTCGCCGAGGCCCGCCAGTACTGCATTCATGACCACCGCCTCGTCCACGCCGGCGCCTGGAACGACTGGCGAGCCTGCTGGTTCAATAGCCTGTACCTGCGCATCGTGCCGCGTGATGCGATCGAGCTCACCGCGGCGTATCTCGATCTCAAGGTGAATGGCATTCTCACGGCGCTACCCGCCGCGGCAAGCGCCGCACAGCGCGGTCATCTCGCCGCGGTCGTGCACCTCTGTGGCGCGGGAGCAGCGCTCGGCTATGCCGAGAGGCGATTTCGGTTCCGGGAGGGCCAGCGCTGCGGCGATCACGACCCGCGCGAGTACCTGAGGAAAGTCGACACCATGGAAGCGATCTTCGCCGGACTCGCAGCGCGCTCCTGAGGCGGATACCATTTGCATCCGGTGCGCGCACCGGCAGTCGGAGGTCGAACATGGGACGTACAGATCCGGCAGCACTGGCCGCCGCATTGGCCATAAGCGCGCTCGCGGGCAGCGCGTGGGCCGCAGCAACGGGAAGCACGATGGCCGACAATCCCTTCGCGCAGCCGAGCACACTCGCATTCGAGCTACCGCCCTTCGATCGTATCCACGACAGCGACTACCTGCCGGCTTACGAGGACGGAATGCGCGAGCAGCTGCGCGAGATCGCGGCTATCGCCGCTAATACCCATGCCGCGACTTTCGAGAACACCATCGTGGCGCTCGAGCGTTCCGGACGGATGCTCGATCGGGTCGAGACCACCTTCTCGCTGCTCAATGCATGTAACACCGATCCGCAGATGCAGCAGATCGAGACCGAGATGGCACCCAAGCTCGCCGCACATCGCGATGCGATCTTTCTGAACGCTGCCTTGTGGGGGCGGGTCGATGCGCTCTATCGGCGCCGCACCGATCTCAAGCTGGATCCCGAGTCATTGCAGCTTCTGAGGCGCTATCACACGGAGTTCGTGCGCGCGGGGGCGCAACTCAGCGCGCAGCAGCAGACGAGCCTGCGCGAGCTGAACCAGCAGATCTCCTCGCTGAGCACGCGCTTTCGCCAGGATGTCCTCAAAGCCACGGCGGACGGAGCGGTGGTCGTCGACGCCGCCGCCGAGCTCGACGGGTTGTCGGCCGAGCAGATCGGTGCCGCGGCGCGCGCGGCAGCCGGGCGCGGGATGAGTGGCAAGTGGCTCATCGCGCTGCAGAACACCACCAACCAGCCGGTGTTGGCGCGACTGCGCAACCGTGCGCTCCGCGAACGCATCTATCGCGCCTCGTCGGACCGGGCACTCGGCGGGCCCGCCGACAACACTGCGGTGATCGCACAGCTCGTGCGGCTGCGTGCCGAGCGGGCGGCGCTCCTCGGCTATCCGAATCACGCGGCCTACCAGCTGGAGGACGAGACAGCCGCGACACCCCAGGCCGTGCACGACATGATCGCCCGGATCGCTCCGGCGGCACTGGCGCGAGCGCGCGCTGAAGCCGCCGACATCCAGCGGCTGATCGATGCACAGGCAGCCGCGGCCGGGCAGCCCTCCTTCGAGCTGCAGCCCTGGGACTGGTCCTTCTACGCCGACCAGGTGCGCAAGTCCCGCTACGGCTTGGACGAGGCGAGCCTTGCTCCCTATTTCGAGCTCGATCACGTGCTCAAGGACGGGGTGTTCTATGCGGCGCAGCAGCTCTACGGGCTCACATTCCGCGAGCGCCATGACCTGCCCGTGTACCAGAGCGACGTGCGTATTTTCGAAGTTAGCGACGCCGAAAGCCGGCCCGTGGCGCTCTTCATCGCGGATTACTTCGCGCGCGACAACAAGCAGGGCGGCGCCTGGATGTCGTCCTACCTGACGCAGTCGAAACTGCTGCATCAGCGGGCGGTGGTGGCCAATCACCTCAACATCCCCAAACCGCAGGCGGGCCAGCCGGTACTGCTCACCTTCGAGGAGGTGACGGGCATGTTCCACGAGTTCGGACACGCGCTGCATGGCATGCTGTCCGACGTTCGATACCCGATGCTCTCGGGCACGCAGGTGCCGCGCGATTTCGTCGAGTATCCCTCCCAGTTCAACGAGATGTGGGCACGCGAGCCCGCGGTCGTCGCTCATTACGCGCGCCACCACCGTAGCGGCCAGCCACTTCCGCCCGAGCTGCTCGAGCGGGTGATCGCCGCGCAGCAGTTCAACCAGGGCTACGCGACCACCGAGTACCTCGAGGCTGCTCTGGTCGATCAGGCCTGGCATCAGCTCACCGTCGCCAATTCCCCGTCGGCGCAAGGGGTCGCCGACTTCGAAAAGAGTGCGCTGCGCACCGGAGGGCTCGATTACGCGCCGGTGCCGCCACGTTATCACTCGAGCTATTTCTCGCATGTCTTTGGCGGCGGCTACTCAGCGGGCTATTACGCCTACCTGTGGAGCGAAGTGCTGGCGCGCGACAGCGGGCAATGGTTCCACCAGCACGGTGGCCTGACTCGGGCGAACGGCGAATACCTGCGCGAGCATGTCCTCTCCCGCGGGCGCAGCGCCGATCCCGCCGCGCTGTTCCGCGACTTCTACGGCCGCGACCCCGACGTCGCACCGCTCCTCGAATACCGCGGTCTTGCAGCTGTGGGAGGCGAGCCGGGTAGCGGCCCTCCCGACGGAGGGACGGCAGAGTCGCAGCGGCGCGCCGGTAATTAGGACCGACAGGTCGGCGATCAGGCCCGCGAGGTCGGCACGGCAATGGCATCGCGCCGCGCGCGGTCGGTGGCGGCGATGAGCCTGCGAAAGCACTCGAGCAGCGGCAGCGACAGGGCGAGCTCGCGCGCCTGGTCGCAGGCGTAGCCGAGGGTCTCGTTCACCTCGAGCGGTCGGCCGGCCTCGATGTCCTGCAGCGCCGACATGCGGTGATCCGGTGCCTGCGAGTGGTAGTCGCGGCCGGCCTGCATGATGAGCGCGACCGCCTCGGCCTCACTGCTCGCACACAGCGACGCGCTCGGCAATACGGCGCGGTCCGAGAGGCGAATACCGAGGGCACGCGCCAGTGTGCCGGTCTCGCGCACCAGCCGCGCGGTGAGCAGGGCGGAGTCCGGATCGCTCAGGAATTTCCAGCTCACCGCGCGGGTGGTGACCGACAGCGCCATGAGTCCCACCCAGCCGCAGAATTTCGACCACTCGAGCGTCTCGATCTCATCGCTCGCAAGGGCATGCACGCCGGCGCTCTCGAGCGCATCTGCGATGCGCTGGGCTCGCGCGCTCGAGCCGCCGCCGAGCTCGCCGACCCAGATGTTGACGTTGCGTGTGAAGAGCACCGCCCCGTCGGGCAGCAGCTCGCCGCTGGTATCGGCGAGCGCCCCGAGTACGCGCGCGCGGCCGAAGGCCGCGCTCAGCGCCTCGTTCTTCGCCGGACCGTTCTGGATCGAGAGCGCATTATCGAGCTGCACGTGACGCAGGGTTTCGAGCGCTGCGGCCGTGCCGGGCGTCTTGGTGGCGACGATCAGCGTCGCGGTGCTGCGCAACGCCTGAGGATCGCGCAGCGTGTGAACCGGCACGGTAAAGTCGGCGATGCCGCGGATGGTGAGGCCGTGCTGCTGCAGATAGTCGGCGCGTGTGCCGCGTGCCAGCATGGCTACTCTGTGACCGGCACGGGCGAGATGCGCTCCGAGAATCGAGCCGATCGCGCCGGCCCCGAGGATCGCAAAGTCGAAGTCGGACATGACGAGAGTACCGCGCTCGGCTTGGGCCTACAGCGCCTCGGCGATGTCCTGCATCAGGCCGTTGTCGCGCGGCTTCGTTTCCGGTGGATAACGCTTCAGCACGCGGCCGTCGCGCCCGATGAGGAATTTCTCGAAGTTCCAGCTGATGTCTCCCGGCATACCGCTCTCTGCAGAGGTGAGGAAACGGTAGAGGGGATGGCGGTGCGAGCCGTTCACTTCGAGCTTGGCGCTCAGGGGGAAGCTCACCTCGTAGGTGCTGCGGCAGAACTCGGCGATCTGCGCCTCGCTGCCCGGCTCCTGGCCGCCGAACTGGTTGCAGGGGAAACCGACCACGGTGAAGTTTTCCTCCGCCAGCTCGCGCTGCAACTGCTCGAGACCCTCGTATTGCGGCGTCAGACCGCAGCGGCTCGCGACGTTAACGGCGAGCGCAACCTTGCCGCGCAGCGGTCCGAGCAGATCCGGTGTGCCATCGATGCCGCCGACGGCGATGTCGTAGAAGCCACTCATAGGCGTGCTCCGGTGGCCGCGCTGGCCGGGCGTGTACGATACACCCGCGTTGGGCTTACCATCGTATCGTTGCGGCAAAGCGGGGATGACATCATGAGTCCGGAACTCGGCAAGAGCGAAACCACCCGCGTCAT
>Ga0307476_10001849_pt1 | contig 12780 bp, 11 predicted proteins | sample atmos_gasesECM2C_2_FD_203314 | JGI IMG/M metagenome (GOLD analysis project Ga0307476, IMG submission 203314) | Hardwood forest soil microbial communities from Morgan-Monroe State Forest, Indiana, United States - atmos_gasesECM2C_05 | ecosystem: Environmental > Terrestrial > Soil > Temperate... | reverse complement strand
TATCGCAATGTCGGGCGAGCAAGGCGCGATCGCGGCCCTTGAAAGTCTCGGCATCGAGAGGAAGATGTTCCTGCATATCAACAACTCGAACCCGGTCTGGCTTGCCGATTCCGAGGAACGCAAAACCGCCGAGCGCGCGGGATGGTCGATCCCTGCCGATGGAACGGAGATTGTGCTGTGAGCACCGCAACGTCCAAGACCATGAAGCTGGAAGGGATGACGGCGTTGTCGCTCGGCGGCAAGACCGTGCTGAACAATGCCGCTGAACTGGAAGCCGCGCTGCGTTTTATCGGCGAGACGCGCTATCACAGCCTGCATCCGTTCCACAAACTTTTACACGGCGGCAAGCTCAACAAGGGGCAGGTGCAGGCCTGGGCGCTCAACCGTTACTATTACCAGAGCACGATCCCCATCAAGGACGCGGTCGTGATCTCGCGCTTCCGCGACCGCAACACGCGGCTCGAATGGCGTCACCGGATCGAAGACCATGACGGCGACCAGGGCGCCGAGGGCGGTATCGAACGCTGGCTGAAGCTGACCGAAGGCCTCGGGCTCGACACGGCTTACGTCGAATCCACCGAAGGCATCCTGCCGGCGACACGCTTTGCGGTCGAAGCCTATGTGCATTTCGTCCGCGACAAGAGCCCACTGGAGGCAATCGCCTCCTCGCTGACGGAACTGTTCGCGCCGAACCTGCATGAAGAGCGGATCTCCGGCATGCTGGCGCACTATGACTTCGTCAATCCGGACATCATGAGTTATTTCAGCCGCCGCCTGACGCAAGCGCCGCGCGATGCCGGCTTTGCGCTCGACTACGTCAAGGCCCACGCCAAAACGCCGGAACAGCGCGGGGCCGTGTGCAACGCACTCATCTTCAAGACCAACGTGCTATGGGTTCAGCTCGATGCGCTGTATCATGCCTATGTCGAGGGTCACATTCCGCCGGGAGCCTTTGTGCCCAAGGCGAGTTAAAGAAGCAGGGAAACAATGGCAACAGGCCGCAACATCAGTGTCAGCGAGGCGAGCCGGCCGAAATTGCCGCGCCACACCAGGCTGAAATTCGATGAGACGCGGCAGGTGTGGGTGATCCTGGCGCCGGAGCGCGTACTTGCGCCCGATGAAATCGCGGTCGAAGTGCTGCACCTCTGCGACGGCGTGCGCAGCGTCGCCGAGATGGTCGACCAGCTCGCCGCCAAATATGCCGCGCCACGCGATGCGATTGCGACCGATGTGGTCGCCATGCTGCAGGATCTCGCCGACAAGGGCTTTCTCACCGAAGCGCGGGAGAAAACGTCATGAGCCCGACTTTGACCGATGCCAGCCCGGTGGTCGCCGATCCCAAGATCGATCACAAGGACAGCCTCGCGGCGCTGGAAGGAACCCGCTCGACCGCCGATACCTTCGGCATTCCTCTTGCCGTGCTCGCCGAGGTCACCCATCGCTGTCCGCTGCAATGCCCGTATTGCTCGAACCCGGTCGAACTCGATCGCGCAGGCAGCGAACTCACGACCGAGGAATGGAAGAAGGTGCTGACCGAACTCGCCGAGATCGGCGTGTTGCAGATTCATTTCTCCGGTGGCGAGCCCACTGCGCGCAAGGATCTCGTCGAACTGGTCCAGCAAGCAACCGATGTCGGGCTTTATTCCAACCTGATCACCTCCGCCGTGCTGCTGACGCGCGAGAAGCTTGCCGCGCTCGCGGACGCCGGGCTTTGCCATGTGCAGATCAGTTTTCAGGGCAACGAACCCGTCGTGGCCGATCGCGTCGCCGGCTTCAAGGGGCATGCCAAGAAGCTTGAAGTCGCCAGGTGGACTCGCGAGCTTGAACTGCCGCTGACGGTGAACGCCGTCATGCACCGTCAGAACCTGCATCAACTGCCCGACATCATCCAGATGGCGGTCGATCTCGACGCCGACCGGCTCGAGGTCGCCAACGTGCAGTATTACGGGTGGGCGCTGAAGAACCGCGCCGCGCTGATGCCGACGCTGGAACAGATCGAGGAAACCAGCCGCATCGTCGAGGAAGCCCAGGTGCGGCTGAAAGGCATTCTCGCGATCGACTATGTCGTGCCGGATTACTACGCGCTGCGGCCGAAGAAGTGCATGGGCGGCTGGGGACGCCAGTTCTTCAACATCTCGCCTGCAGGCAAGATCTTGCCGTGCCACGCGGCCGAGAGCATCACCGGGCTCGAATTCGAATCCGTGCGCTCCAACCATTCGATCGCCTGGATCTGGCAGAATTCTGAAGCCTTCAACCGCTATCGCGGCACCGGCTGGATGCCGGAGCCCTGCCGAAGCTGCGAGTTCAAGGAAGTCGACTTCGGTGGCTGCCGCTGTCAGGCCTTTGCGCTGACGGGCGACGCCGCCAACACCGATCCGGCGTGCACGCTGTCGCCGCATCATGAGCGCATCTTCAAGGTCGCAGCCGAAGAAGCCGCCGGCAACCACAACCGCTTCATCTATCGCAATTTTGCAGGCGGCACATTGGAGCCGAGCGACGATGGCGCCTGATGCCGACGCCAAGTCGGCGAGACGTGCTGACCCCTTTGCGCCCCTGACATCGGAACTGCTCGAGGTCAGCGACCACCACTCTATCCATGTCGAGAGCGTCGGCCGCGTGGGCGGCATTCCGGCCGTCTACCTGCATGGCGGCCCCGGCAGCGGATGCCAGCCCGATCATCGCCGCCTGTTCGATCCCGAACGCTTTCACGGCGTGCTGTTCGATCAGCGCGGCGCCGGCCGCAGCCGCCCCAAGGGCCGCCGCGACCACAATACGCTTGTCGATCTGATCGCGGACATGGAAACGATCCGCGAAAAGTTCGGCTTTGAAAAATGGATGGTCGTCGGCGGCTCCTGGGGCGCGACGCTCGCGCTCGCCTACGCGCAGGCCTATCCCGACCGCGTCTCCGGCATCGTGTTGCGCGCGACGTTCCTTGGCACCCGCGATGAACTTGAAGGCGCGTTTCTCAAAGCGCTGCCGCGTTTCTATCCCGATCTGTTCGATGACTTCATCGGGCTCCTGCCAGAAGCCGAACGCGCAAAGCCGCTCGACGCCTACTGGCAGCACATCCTCGATCCTGACGCCGCCGTACACGCGCCCTTCGCCCGCGCCTGGCACGACACTGAGCGGATCTTGTCGGAAGTTTCGCCGTCGCGCACGCGGCTCGATCTGGCGTCGCTGAAATCGAACGGCCCCCTGCCCTCGACGCCGTTCATGGAAGCGCATTACTTCCACAACGATTGTTTCCTGAAGCCGAACCAGCTTCTCGACGACGCGCAAAAGCTCGCGGGCATTCCCGGCATCATCGTGCAGGGCCGCTACGATCTGCTGTGCCCGCCCGCGACATCGCATGCGCTCGCCGCGCGGTGGCCGGACGCCGAGCTACGCATCGTACCGGGCGCCGGCCACACACTGTACGATCCCGGCGTGCGCGATGCGGTGATGAGGGGAATCGCGGATGTGGCGTCGAGGGTATCTGGCTAAAATCTATCCCCTCATCCTGAGGAGCTTGCGCAGCAAGCGTCTCGAAGGACGAGGCCGCGAACCGGGCCTCATGGTTCTCCTGGCGATGCGAAGCATCGTCCAGCGACGGCGTGCTATTATTTCGTGCCGTTCGCTAACGGCCTCGCTTACACTCGGCCTGCTCGGGCACGCCCGCCTCCTCACCATGAGGATCAAATAGAGAGCCAAAAAATGCCCCTCGCCGGAAAAGGCATGCTGCTGACCTCGATGGATGTCGATGCCGCGCACGACGCCGACTTCAACCGCTGGTACGATCGCGAGCATCTGGAAGAGCGCGTCGCGATTCCCGGCTTCATCGAGGCGCGGCGTTACGTTGCCGAAGACGGCGCGCCGAAATATCTGAGCCTCTATTCCACCGAAACCTTCGAGGTGCTCGACAGTCCGGCCTACCGCAAAGCGCTTGCGAACCAGACGGAATGGTCGAAGCGGAATATCGCGCGTTTCAAGAACATGATCCGCGGCGTGGCACGCATCACGATCAGCCGCGGTACCGGACGCGGCGCCGCGCTCGGCATCATCCGCATTCGCCCTGCGAGCGGCGCGCATGAGACATTGCGCGATGCGCTGCGCAACGAACTCGATCCGCGATCGACTGACCGGATCATCTCGATGCACCTGATCGAGAATGATCCCGGGCTCTCCAAACCTCTCACTGCCAATGCTTCGGCTTCGGATACCGATTCCGGCGCCGGCGACTGGTTCGTCCTGATCGATGCGACGGATGTCACGCCGGCGGACTTGGCGGTGCGGCGTTTGACTGACAACCTCGCCTTCAGGCCGATGATCATATCGAGCGGCGTTTACCGTCTGCTCTGGGACATCGCCAAATCCGACATTTCATAGCGGCGACATGTCATAAGAAGAAATATTCGCGCGCTCGTGGGCCGCACGTCCTTCATGTTGCACTGCCGCATAAACTGGATTTTATGCGTAGATATGACCCAGATCACTAAAGCTGATGATCGCGCAAAATTGGCTTTGGAGATCAGCTAGATTGGCTTTAATACGAGAAACTGATGAAGCCATTCGAGAACCGAAAAGAACGCCACATCGAGCGTTCGCAAGCAAGATAAGGCCGCGCAGTTCCGAGTTTTTGGCGCGGATTAGGTAGGAATGAAACCGACTGATATTTCGGCGCCCGACTACTTCCATAAGGTCGTGGACTGCCAATGGGCCTGCCCCGCACACACTCCCGTACCGGAATACATCCGCTTGATCGCCGAAGGCCGCTACAGCGACGCCTACATGATCAATTGGAAATCGAATGTGTTTCCGGGAATTCTGGGACGCACCTGCGACCGACCGTGCGAACCGGCCTGCCGGCGCGGCCGCGTTGAGGAAAATCCGGTTGCGATCTGCCGCCTCAAGCGCGTCGCCGCCGATTTCAAGGATGACATCACGAGCCGCCTGCCGCGCGCGGGCGCAAAGAACGGCAAGCGCATCGCGATTATCGGCGGCGGGCCCGCTTCACTCACGGTGGCGCGGGATCTCGCCCCGCTCGGCTACCACTGCACGGTGTTCGACCAAGACCCGAAAGCCGGCGGCATGATGCGGACGCAGATTCCGAAATTCCGCTTGCCGGATTCCGTCGTCGACGAAGAGACCGATTACATCCTGAACCTCGGGATCGAATTCAAGGCGGGCAACCGCATCGACAGCCTGAAGAAACTGCTCGGCGAGAACTACGACGCGATCTTCGTCGGCTCCGGCGCACCGCGCGGCCGCGAGCTCGAGATTCCCGGCCGCAAGGAAGCAGCCGGCAACATCCACATCGGCATCGACTGGCTCTCCAGCGTGTCATTCGGCCATACCAGCAAGATCGGCAAGCGCGTGATCGTGCTTGGCGGTGGCAACACCGCGATGGATTGCTGCCGTACCGCGCGCCGTCTCGGCGGCGAGGACGTCAAGGTGATCGTCCGTTCGGGCTTCGAGGAGATGAAGGCAAGCCCGTGGGAAAAAGAAGACGCCATGCATGAGGACATTCCGATCCTCAATTTCATGGTGCCTGTCGCCTTCGTGCACAACAACGGCAAGCTCACCGGCGTCACTTTCCAGAAGGTGAAAGCCGAATACGACGCCAAGGGCAAGCGCAGCCTGGTGCCATCAGGCGAAGCTGACGAGACGATCAACTGCGACGATGTGCTGGTCGCGGTCGGACAGGAGAACGCGTTCCCCTGGATCGAGCGCGATTGCGGCATCGAGTTCGACAAATGGGATATGCCGAAGGTCGATCCCAGGACCATGGGCTCGACGCATCCGAAAGTCTTCTTCGGCGGCGACGCCGCATTCGGCCCCAAGAATATCATCTGGGCGGTCGCGCACGGCCATGATGCCGCGCTCTCGATCCACCGGCTGCTCTCAGGCGAAGACGTGCAGGAGCGTCCGTTACCGGAGGTGCATGTCTCTTCGCAGAAGATGGGCATCCACGAGTGGAGCTACGACAACGACATTTCCGACGACAAGCGCTTCAAGGTGCCCCATCGCGACAAGGTCGTCGCGCTGAAGGACATCCGCGCCGAGGTCGAGCTTGGTTATGACCTCAAGCTCGCGCTCGGCGAAGCCCAACGCTGCCTGAACTGCGACGTGCAGACGGTGTTCTCGGCCCCGCTCTGCATCGAATGCGATGCCTGCGTCGACATCTGCCCGATGGACTGCATCACGTTCACGCAAAACGGCGGCGAGGCGGATTTGCGCCAACGCCTGAAGGCGCCCTCGCAACATCCGGATCAGGACCTCTACGTCTCTCCCGATCTCAAGACCGGACGCGTCATGGTGAAGGACGAGGACGTCTGCCTGCATTGCGGGCTTTGCGCCGAGCGCTGCCCCACCGGCGCCTGGGATATGCAGAAATATCTCATCGATATGACCCAAGCAGGAACATCATGTCCGAGCAAAGCCCGATCAGCAGCGTAAACGACTTCGTCGTTCGCTTCGCCAACGTCAACGGCTCGGGCTCGGCGAGCGCCAACGAACTGTTCGCCCGTTCCATCCTCCGCCACGGCGTGCCGGTTAGCCCGCGCAACATCTTCCCCTCCAACATTCAGGGCCTGCCGACCTGGTATGAGGTGCGCGTGACGGAAGATGGCCATCTCGGCGCGCGCGGCGGCGTCGACCTGATGGTGGCAATGAACCCGCAGACCTGGGACAAGGACGTCGCCGGAATCGAGCCCGGCGGCTATCTGTTCTACGATTCCACCAAGCCGCTGCCGCAGTCGAAATTCCGCAACGACATTACCGTGATCGGCGTGCCGCTGACCGCGATCACCAACTCGACCTATACCGATCCGCGCCAGCGCCAGCTCTTCAAGAACATCATCTATCTCGGCGCGCTCTGCGCACTGCTCGAGATGGATCCGAAGCTGATCGAGCAGCTCATCGGCGAGCAGTACAAGGGCAAGGAAAAGCTTTTGTCGTCGAACGTGCATGCGCTGCACCTCGGCCGTGACTGGGCGCTGCAGAACCTGAAATGCCCGATCGGGCTTCGCGTGAAGAAGGCCGACAAAGTCGGCGACCGCATCTTCATCGAGGGCAACAGCGCGGCTGCGTTAGGCGCGGTCTATGGCGGCGCCACCGTCTGCGCCTGGTATCCGATCACGCCGTCATCGTCGCTGGCGGACGCCTTCGCCAGCCACTGCAAGCGGCTGCGGCATGATCCCGCAACCGGCAAGGCGAAATATGCGATCGTGCAAGGTGAAGACGAACTCGCCTCGATCGGGATTGTGATCGGCGCCTCCTGGAACGGCGCGCGCGCCTTTACCGCGACGTCAGGTCCGGGCATCTCCCTGATGACCGAGTTCATTGGCCTTTCGTACTTTGCGGAAATCCCGGCCGTGATCATGAACGTGCAACGCGCAGGCCCCTCCACGGGCATGCCGACCCGCACCCAGCAATGCGACATTCTCGCCTGCGCCTACGCCTCCCACGGCGACACCAAGCATGTGCTGCTGTTCCCCGAGGACCCCGCAGAAGCCTTTGAATTCGCAGCACAAGCCTTCGATCTCGCTGAGCGGCTGCAGACCACGATCTTCGTGATGCTCGATCTCGATATCGGCATGAATCACCGGCTCTGCCGTCCGCTGAAGTGGGACGACGCCCGCCAATACGACCGCGGCAAGGTGATGACGGCGGAAATGCTGGACGAAGGCCGCGACTTCGGCCGCTATCTCGACGTCGACGGCGACGGCATTCCCTATCGCACCTATCCCGGCACGCATCCGACCAAAGGCTCGTTCTTCACCCGCGGCACCTCGCGCGACCGCTATGCGCGCTATTCTGAGGAAGGCGCGGTTTACGCCGACAACATGCAGCGCCTGGTGCGCAAGTTCGAGACCGCCCAGGACATGGTGCCGCGGCCGTTGCAGGCCAATGCGGCCAAGCCGACCAAATACGGCGTGCTCTATTTCGGCTCGACCTCGCCGGCGATGGACGAGGCGATCCAGATCCTGGAGGCGAAAGGACATGTGCTGGATCGCATGCGCATCCGCGCTTTCCCGTTCCACTCCTCCGTCGCCAGCTTCATCGCCGACCACGACTTCGTGTACGTGGTCGAGCAGAACCGCGACGCCCAGCTTCGTTCGCTGATCGTCAACGAGAACGGCATCGATCCGGTGCGGCTGGTTCCGATCCGCCACTACGACGGCACGCCGATCACCGCGCGTTTCATCGCGAATGCGATCGGCGAACATCAGGATCAGCTCAAGCTGACTCCGCTCCGCAAGGTGAAGTCATGACCTACATCGCGAAACCGAAATTCCACCATCCGGGCCTGACCAAGAATCGCCTCGGCTACACCCATCGCGATTACGAGGGCAAGATCTCGACGCTGTGCGCCGGCTGCGGCCACGACTCGATCACCGCGTCCATCATCGAAGCCTGCTACGAACTCTCGATCGAGCCGCATCGGGTTGCGAAAATTTCCGGCATCGGCTGCTCCTCGAAAACGCCCGACTACTTCCTCGGCAACTCGCACGGCTTCAACTCGGTACACGGCCGCATGCCGTCGGTTCTGACCGGCGCCAATCTCGCCAACCGCGACCTGATCTATCTCGGCGTCTCCGGCGACGGCGATTCCGCGTCCATCGGTTTCGGCCAGTTCGCGCACTCGATCCGGCGCGGTGTCAACATGACCTACATCGTCGAGAACAACGGCGTGTACGGCCTGACCAAGGGCCAGTTCTCCGCGACCGCCGATCGCGGCTCGAAGTCGAAGAAGGGCGTGACCAACACCGACAATGCCGTCGATCTCGTCGCGATTGCGCTTCAGTTGGGTGCAAGCTTCGTGGCGCGCAGCTTCTCCGGCGACAAGACCCAGCTCGTGCCGCTGATTGCGGCGGCGATCGAGCACAAGGGCGCGGCGTTCATCGACGTCATCAGTCCCTGTATTGCCTTCAACAACCACGCCGGCTCGACCAAGAGCTTCGATTACGTGCGCGAGCACAATGACGCGGTGAATCGTCTCGACGTCCTCGCGGGCCGCAAGCCGATCACCGTCGATTACGCGCCCGGCACGGTGCAGGTGGTCGAACAGCACGATGGCAGCCGCATTGCGCTGCGCAAGATCGACGCCGACTACGACGCACATGACCGCGTCGGCGCGCTGGCATTTCTGCAAAAGCATGCCGCCAAGGGGCAAATTGTCACTGGCCTGCTCTACGTCGATCCGGATGCCGAGGATCTGCACTCCAACCTCAACACGGTGGAGCAGCCGCTCAACCGGCTCGAGGCCGATGTGCTCTGTCCGGGTTCGGCCGCGCTGGAAAAAATCAACGCCAGCTTGCGCTGATCAACGCGTCGCGCCGGGTTCGCTTGCATGCGAGCCGGCGCGCTGCGGCAGGAATGCGATGCAGCCGAGAACAGCCGCGGCAAGGATCATCGAGGCGTAATACCTGCTGAACGCAAGGCCGCCATCCTGCACCGGCTTGTCGAGCAGGTCACCGAGCGTCGCGCCGAGCGGCCGCGTCAGGATAAAAGCCGCCCAGAACAGCAGCGTTCGGGAAACATTGGTCGAGACAGAAAGCACGGTGATGACCACAAGGCCGGCGGCGAAGACCAGCGCGCCGCCCTCATAACCAAGCCCGTTGGTATCGGCCATCCAGTCGCCAAGCGCGGTGCCCAGCGTCTGAGAGAACAGGATCGAAACCCAGTAAAACACCTCGACGCGCGGCGCGGTGACGGTGTTGATCGAAATCGTGCCCTCCGACCGGTACCAGAAGGCCAGAGAGGCGATCAGCAGCAAGGATAAGAGCGAAGCCCCGCCGGGATAACCGATTCCGAGCGAGCGATCAGCGAAATCGGCCATCGTCGTGCCCGCCGTCGTGGTGGCGATCACGACGAGCCAGTACAGCAGCGGATGAAAGGCCCTGGCGGAAATCTGTACCACGACGGCAACGACAAAGATGCCGATGAAGACGACACTGCTCAGCGCATAACCAAGGTCTGCCGACATCGATAAAGCGTCACCGCCGGTTTCTCCGAGCGTCGTCGCCAGTATCTTGATCAACCAGAAGACCAGTGTGACTTCGGGGACCTTGCTTTGCTGCAGAAGCTGATTCATTGCAGAATACTAGGCGTCATGAACCGGCGAAGATGAGGCGGTTCATTCAAGGATTCCTGACTTGACAGTGAAGCGTCGCAGTGAAGCGTCGGCTCTAGGCGCTAGCGCCTTTCCGCGCGGTGTGGCTGCCGAAATAAAAACGGCCGGGTCGCAATGACCCAGCCGTAGCCTTGAATTCAATTAATCCTGCGCTCCGGTCCAAGATGGTATCCGGGAGGGCAAGCCCTGCCGTTGTACATCGGATGGCACGCGCCGCCCGGTCCACGCCACCAGCCACGTCCGCAGCCTTCCGCAACCTTGATCACCGAGCTGTTGGCAACGCCCACAGGCGCAGGCGTGACCGCAGCGCTGGCAGCGGTCGAAAGGCCGATTGCCAGGGCGGTGCCAATTAGGAAAGTCCGAATCATCCTGTTCCTCCTTTGCTTTGAATTAGGCAGCAACGATTTTTCCGAACGGGCCGGAAAATCGGCAAGAACGTAACATTCGGCTCATGAAAGGCAAATGAATAGCCTCCCGCCGCCCCGCACGGCCGCGAAGTTATCCCGAACCTGAGGGAAAATCCTTCACGTCACGCGCCGCACAAAACTCGCATTGAGGTCCTTCACCGACTTCGCGCCGCATTGCTGCATGGCGGCCCGCGTCTCGGTGCGCACGAGTTCGAGCACCCGCTCCACGCCCTCCTGGCCGAAGGCGCCCAATCCCCAGAGATAGGGGCGGCCGACGCCGACCGCCTGCGCGCCCATCGCAAGCGCCTTCACTGCATCGGTGCCGCGCCGGAAGCCGGAGTCGACGATCACCGGAATTCGCCCCTTCACCGCCGCGATGATCTCCGGCAGCGCATCGATGGTCGAGCGGCCGTTGTCCTCACCGCGCCCGCCGTGGTTGGAGACGAGAATACCGTCCATGCCGTTGGTCACGGCCAGTTCGGCATCGTCGGCGGTCACGATGCCCTTGAGGATGATTTTCATCTTGGTGACGTCGCGCATGCGCTTGACGGTGTCCCAGTCGAGATTGGAGGATTCGCCGCTGCCCTTGATGCCGGAGAGATCGATCCCGTCGTAGTTGTGCCGCCGCAACGCGCGCGATGCGAAGCTGGAGCGATCGTGACAGCCCGAGCATTCACGCGTATCACTCTTCATCAGCCGGAACAACGTCTCCTGGTTGCGGCCGGCGATGCGATCGACCGTCACCGCCAGAACCGGACTGCCGGCGCCATCGGCCCGCTTGATCAGCGCCTTTGCCACTTCGAAGCTCGGCGAGGCATAAAGCTGGAACCAGACCGGCGCGCCACGCGCCTTGGCGACATCATCGACTGAAAAGTTCGATGAGGTCGAGAGCATCTGCATGTGATTGCCAACGCGCGCGGCTCGCGCCACCGCCAGTTCGCCGTCGGGATGGAAGAACTGGTTGGCGCCGGTCGGGCAGACGAAGACCGGCGAGTCGTATTTGGTCCCGAACAGTTCGACGCTCATGTCCACTTTGGAGACGTCGTTGAGGCGATGCGGCATCAACTGGAATTTCTTGAAGTCCTCGCGGTTGGCGCGCAGCGTCGTCTCGTCGTCGATGCCGGAGGCCATATAGCCGAAGTGAGCCGGCGGCACGTTCTGCCGCGCGACCGGCTCGAAGTCGAACACGTTGATCGCTTCCTTCGGCGTCTTGATGGGTTCGATGCTACCGGGCGGCGCCCACGTCATGGGATCGGGCAGTTTGGACGGCGCTTCCAGGGCCCGGGCGGCAAATCCGCCGGACGCCAACAGTGGAGAAGCTGCGCAATACTGCAAGAATCGGCGGCGGCTGGTGGCGCGAATATCCTCTGGCAGCATGTGGTGATCCTCCCCTGCGCTTGTTTTTGTGGAGGTACGATAGCAGTGACGACAATCGCCCGGAAGGCTCTGACTATGGCAGCCCAGACATGCGCGGGCGGAAAGCCACGGCATCCGGATGACGCGCCCAATCTTGTTGCGAACTCGAAAAATCGATCAGTTGTGACCAGTTAGGAGGCAACGCACAGGGATCAATCTCGCGGCGGAAGCGTTACTCAAGTCGGGAAATACCCACAATCCCGTCACCACCGGGGGCTAAGGATTGTTGGCGAACGGGCGCCTCGCTAATCTCAAGCTCTCGCGCATGACGGCGCCTCCGATCGAACCGAAACAGGGCATCATGAATCCAGTCAAATCACTTGAAAACCATGGCCAGGCCGTCTGGCTGGATTTTTTGGCGCGCGGCTTTGTCGCCAAGGGCGAACTCAAGAAGCTGATCGATACCGACGGGGTCAAGGGCGTGACCTCGAACCCCTCGATCTTCGAAAAAGCGATCGGCAGTTCGGATGAATATGACGCGCCGATCGGCAGCGCCTTGAAGAAGGGCGACCGCCCGATTGCCGATCTGTTCGAGCACGTTGCGATCGAGGACATCCAGCACGCGGCTGATGTGCTGCGCCCGGTCTATGACGAGTTCAACGGCAATGACGGTTTTGTCAGCCTCGAGGTCTCGCCCTATCTGGCGATGGATACCAAAGGCACCATCGCGGAAGCCAAGCGGCTGTGGAAACACGTTCACCGCAAGAACCTGATGGTGAAGGTGCCGGCGACGCCGGAAGGCTTGCCCGCGATCGAGCATCTGATCGGCGAAGGCATCAGCATCAACATCACGCTCCTGTTCTCGCAAAAGGTCTATATCGAGGTCGCCAAGGCCTATATCGC
>Ga0307476_10001847_pt1 | contig 12784 bp, 14 predicted proteins | sample atmos_gasesECM2C_2_FD_203314 | JGI IMG/M metagenome (GOLD analysis project Ga0307476, IMG submission 203314) | Hardwood forest soil microbial communities from Morgan-Monroe State Forest, Indiana, United States - atmos_gasesECM2C_05 | ecosystem: Environmental > Terrestrial > Soil > Temperate... | reverse complement strand
TCGGGCGGTTTTCTAAACACGACGCACGGAGGCAATGCGACTACCGCATCCCTGTTGGACCACGTGCGGTTTCGCTTCGAGGAGTCATGGGCTGACTATTATCGAGAGGCGGCTGCCGATGCGGATTTCAAGCGTCGCTTGATCAACGATTCGATCGCTTCAATTGCCTGGGATGCGCCTTTTGTACTCGCCTTCCTGTTGCTGCTGAGCGCAAAGGACGCCACGCGTCTGATGCCCGTATCGCGCGCCGCGATCAATCGCAAACGCCTGGGCAACGGCCGCGCGCCGCTGCTTGATCACATCGAAGTGAATGCCTCGCTCGAAGCCGTGTCCACGGCCGAATCGGGAGGCGAGGTGAGCGGGCGCCAATCGCCGCGCCTCCACCATGTTCGCGGCCATCTCGTGCGCCGCGAAAATCGTGTGTTTTGGCGTGTACCGCACTTGCGCGGCAGCGGCGCTCGGGGCGCGGTTCGTTCCCGAACCGTCTGCCTGGCCTTTGCCAGAAGGACCGAGCAAGAAGCGCGGATTTAAAAAATTCACGGCGCTACCCGCATGCCATCCTTGGCGAAGGTTACGCTGCCCGCATAGCTTGAGCGAATGGAGTCCAGTACCGCGCGCCGCGACTCATCCACGGCGGGCGAGATATGGCTCAGCAAGAGCGCTCCTGCACCCACTTCCTTGGCGAGCTGTCCAATGGCGAGCGGCGGCGTGTGCAAGGTATAGAGAATGGCAGGGGAGCCGGGCGGATCGAGCACCACGGTGTTGAACACCAGCAGATCGGTGGACTTGGCGATGCGGCGTAAGGCCCCCAGGCCCTGTGCATCGATGTCGCCCGAGAACGTGACGCTCTTGCCCGCATGCTCTACACGGTAGATGACCGAGGGTGCATCGCCGTGATGACCCGCGATCGCAGTGATCGTCAAGCCGCGCTGCTTGAGAATTTGCAGCGGAGCGTTTTCAACCGGCGCCGCCCTTTCAACCGGCGCGGGTATGTCATGCGCTTGCAGGGTGATGGGCGCGGCGAAATCGTTCAAATAGGCGAAGGCACCCTTGGGTCCAAACAACAATCGCAGAAATTCACGCGTGCCGGGGAAATAAGCGTTCTCGCCCACAGCCTTCGAGCCCGTCGGCCCCCACACATTGAATACAATGGGTCCGGAACCGGAAACGGCGCGTGCTTTGAACAATCCGGGAATTTCACCCGCGTGATCGATATGCAGGTGAGTGAGCAGCACGATGTCGGTGTCCGCCAGCGAGGCTTTGGCCTCGCCGAGGCGCGCGAAGGATCCGGGACCCGCGTCGACGAGGATGCGGGCATCGCCGTCAAGAAAGATCAGGTAACTCGACGCTGCACGCCCCGCAGCTCCAGGACCGCCTGACCCGAGCACCAGCACTTCGAGCGGCGGGCTCGTCTGCGCAAATAGCAAGGAGCTCGAGCCGAGCAAAGCCCAAGTCGCAAAAACTAAACGGCGCATCGAGACGCACATAGGTGACGCGCACTTCATAGCATAGATTGCACGCCTGCGCTCAGGCCGCGGGATCGTTTGCCTTTTGACGACTGCGCTGACACTCTGCTCGTCTCAAAGACCCTGTAACGGAGCCGCCTCAATGTCCGCCTATCGAGTGAATTCAGCCGCGCGCATCCTCGGGCGGGCAGGCCCGGGACTTTCGGCATCCCTCATCGCAATCCTAAGTCTGGCGATGCCGCCGTCGGCCATCCCTGCAAATTCGAAGCCGCCGACCGCCCCGCTCAAGGTCTATATCTCAGTCGACATGGAAGGCGTCGCCGGCGTCGTCACGGCCGACCAGTTGCTGCCGGGCGGCTTTGAGTACGAGAGATTCCGCCGCTTCATGACGGATGAGGCGGTGGCCGCCGTTCGCGGCGCGCAGGCCGCGGGCGCCACCGAGGTCGTCGTCAGCGATTCGCACGGCAACGGTGAGAGCCTGTTGATCGAGCTCTTTCCGAAGGACGTTCGAGTCGTGCGCTCGTGGCCGCGGCACGGTGAAATGATGGCCGGCCTCGATTCCACCTTTGCGGCGGCTCTGTTCGTCGGTTATCACGCGTCGACGACAAATCCCAAGGGCGTGCGTGCGCATACCATTTCGAGCGCGCACTTTACGCGCGTTGCGCTGAACGGCACTGCCGTCACCGAGGCCGAGTTGAACGCGGCGTATGCCGGCGCCGTGGGCGTACCCGTCGTATTCGTCTCAGGAGACGATGTCGCGGTCAGCGAGGTCACGGCCCGACTGGGCAACATGGACTCGGTGGTCACCAAAAAGAGCCTGGGATTTCACTCGGCGGAGTCGCTGACGCCGGCCGCGGCGTGCGACAGGATTTATCAGGGCGCGCTGTCGGCCGTTTCCCATCGGGAGCAACGCAAGCCCTATGTCCTTGCGACTCCCATCACCTTGGATATTTCATTCAAGAGTTACACGTCGGCGGAAATCGTGGCTTACCTGCGTTCGGTGGAGCGTACCGACGCTCATTCGATTCGCTTCGTCGGCCGCGACATGGAAGAAATCATGGATTTCATCGTGTTTCTGGACTATTACAGTCCGGACATGGCGCCATAAGCGAAGGGACGAATTCCGATTAGGCAGTGAGTTACCGAGGGATATATGCGATGCGGCAGAAATCGATGAGAACGAAAGGCTGGATGCTGGGCTTTGTTGCGTGCCTGCTTGCCGGATGTGCCGGCATGCCGACCATGGCGCCGAGGTTCAACGGCGTGTGGGTGGCGACTCCGGAAAACACGAGTTGGGTGGAAATCCAAGCCCATAGCGTGGTTAGTTTTGGTTTGACGCTCTCCAACGGGCATTGTGCGTCGACACCCATAGAGATTCTCGCAACGAATCGCGTGGACGCTCCTGTCAGTGCCATCGGCAATGGACCGATGTCGCTCAAATTGGATGGCAGCATGCTGGTGATCAGCGGCAAGCTCGGGACAACGCGGTTCGTGCCGGCGCCGCGTGAGTCGATCTGTTTGGGACGTGGGGGTGTGTACGCGCCGGGAGCCCCCTATCCGAAAGCCAGGTAGAAAGTAGGAGGGTCCATGCACTATTTGCTTTTCTACGAATTCGTGCCGGACTACGCGACGCGTCGCGCACCGTTTCGAACCGCGCACCTGTTGGCAGCCTGGAAAGCGCAGGAGAGGGGGGAGCTTATTCTTGCCGGCGCCTATGCGGATCCGGTGGACGGAGCAGTATTGCTGTTCCGATGCGACTCAAAAGCCGTACCGGAGCGCTTCGTTGCGTCGGATCCCTACCTCATAGGAGGCCTTGTAACCCGTTGGTATATTCGCGAATGGACTACCGTGGTGGGGAAGGATGCGACAGGTCCTGTGCGGCCTTGAGCGGCCATCTTATTTTTCGCTGCGTTCCGTTTCCCCTCACGCGCGAATTTTGGCCGCCAGTGCTTGGCGTTCTGCTTCTTTTAGGTCCCAGTGCCAGTCGTGGCATTCCGCGTAGGCGCGTATCGGGGTTCCCTTGTCGAGGGATTCTTTGATCTCAGTGACGCTCAAGGCGCAGGTCCATTCGCTCGCACAGATCGGGCAGTGGACAGGGAATTTGAGCAGGCGTTCGGTCATGGCATCACTCTCCTTTCGTGGCCTAAGATCCTCAGGTTGTTAGACCGGGCAGGGTTAGCTTCAACGAGCCCACGTCCGCACGAACTGCGCCAGATTCGGCAGCACGTCGACCGCGGCATGCAGAAGGACGATCAGCAACAGACAACGCGTTCGCGCCCATAGTGTGCCGAACAGCAGCGCGACGGGCGAGAGCACGGCGACGGTAAATGCGATCACCTGGACAGCGTCGGTCGAGTAGCCGTCGACGCCCGGATGCCCGCGCAGGAACAGGCCCGGTACATGCGCCAAGGCGAATAGCACTGCTCCGGCCACGACCGCGCCCGTCTCCGTTTTCAAGGCCGCCGCCAGCCGGGTTTGCAGCACGGCGCGAAACAGGAATTCCTCGCAAAGACCCGCCTCGACGGCCAGCCAAATAAAGCACGCAGGCGCCGCCCAGGCCAGAGTTGCGGCGGATGCATGCAGCGCAGAGATTTCGCTGAGCGCGGGAGATACCACGCACAGCAGCGCGAGAATGATCGCTCCGAGCACCAAAAGAGGCGGCCAAAAGCCCGGCCGTCCCACCCCGAGGGTGAAGAGCGGCGCGATTTTGGCGCCGAGCGCCGCCAGCAGCAGCGCCGGCGCGGCCACATGCATCAGCAGCTTGACCACCAGCACCAGCAATTCCTGCTCCCGTCCTGCGGGCAAGGCGGCACGCGTCGCACTCATTCCCCAGCCCAGAAAAGCCACCGCGTAGAAAACCAGGAAACCGAGGATCGCCCACAGCTCGAGCGCCGGCCTCGCCACTACGATTTTGGGCGGCGCGGCCTTGCGGGTCAGCGGCAGGCTCAGCAGCGGCAGCGCCATCCCAAAAACGGCGAGCGAGATTGTAGGCAACGTCCAGTCCGCGCCCTTGGCTGCGAGGTATGCCGTCGCCGCAGCCCACAGGACGAAATAACCGCCCACAAAAATCGCCGCGCGGGCCGGGATGCGTGAAGCAATGGACATGGATGTATGATCGTCGAATGCTGGCCGCCTTACTAGCCATCGCCGCGCTGCAGTCCGCCGCGGCCGATCCGAATCCTGCGTCCCTGCAGAAACAACTGCGGGCGGATGATCAGGCGCTGCTCGATGCGATCGCGCCGGGCGATAAAGCGGTATGGGACCGGCTGCTCGCCCAGGATGCCATCTACGTGGACGAAAATGGCGCGGTCATGAACCGCGCGCAATTCCTAGCCGCATTGAAACCGCTGCCGCCCGGTTCCAGCGGACACATTACGATCCTCGACTACCAAGTCACGCTCCACGGCCAGGTTGCGCTGGTCGTTCACAAGGACGATGAACGCGAGAATTATCACGGCATTTCGCTGCAGGCCAATTACCTGATGACAGAGACCTGGGTCAAAGACGGGTCGGAGTGGCATCTCGCGCTGGTGCATGTGTACGTCGTGGCCAAAGACCCGCCTGCCATCAAGACACCGCCAAAGCTTCTGGCGGAGTATGAAGGCCGGTATCGCGCCGCGCCGGATCTCTCCTATCTCATCCGGCGCGAGGGAGATCACCTGGTCGGCGAGCGCCAGGGATTGCCGAGCGTGACGCTTTCGCAAGAAGCCACCGATGTGTTCTTCGTGGCCGGCCACCCGCGCGATCGAAAAATATTCCGGCGCGATGCCGGCAACAAAATCGTCGATTTTGTCGATCGGCGAGAAGGCGAAGATCTAGTGTTTGTCCGCGGCGAATGAGCTCGTGGGGTAGATCGCCGGGCGATTCGCATCATTGGCGATGGTCAGAGTGAGCCGGTAGAAAAACGTGTTGAATTTCGCCGCCGCCGCGAAATCCATGGGCTGCGTAATGTCATCCTGCGGGCGGTGATAGCGGATCTGATACCACTCGCGGTAGCGCCTCTCCGCCTCCGTGTTCGAATCGTAGCCGAAAATGAAGCTGATCGCCGGCACATGAATGCCTAGAAACGGATATTGGTCGGCGCGCGCGAGCAGATTGCGTTCCGGTTCCGCGTCCGGACGGATCTCGATATGCATCGGCGCGGCGACCGCGCGTGCGGTCGCGCCGAGGGTGGTATCGCCGAGCGCTTCTGCCGTCAGGATGTTCAACGGAAACAGCGGGCGCAGCTGATCGAGGTTGACGTCCGCGGCGAGCTGCGCGGCGGGCACGGTCGGATGATCCACGAACCAGCGCGAGCCCAGCAATCCTTTCTCCTCACCCGTGAAGGCGATGAAAAGAATGCTGCGCTTCGGCACCCGCAGGCGGTGCGCCTTCAGATCGTCGGCCGTTTGGATCAGCAACGCGACGTAAGCCGCATCATCGAGCGTGCCGTTATAGAGATTGTCGCCATTGACCGGCGTGCCATACCCGTACCCGTCCAAGTGCGCGGCGATCACGACGAACTCGTTTTTCAGTTTCGCATCGCTGCCCGGGAGTGTCGCGAGAATATTGGGAGAGCTGATGTCGCGCTGTGTCACGCGCACCTGCACGCGCAGTACGGCGGGAATATCGAAGCTCGGCAGCGGCTTCTTTGCGCCTCCCGACTTGAGTATCGCGGCGGCATCTTGGCCGGTGCCGGCGAGCAGGGTCGCAAAGGCCTCCGCGCTCAGGCGCATGCTTGGCAACGGGGCCGCATGCGGCTTCTCGGCTTGCTGCACGCGCAGCGTGACGCTGCGCGCGTACGCATAGGGCCAGCGCGGCGGTTCAATGGTGAAATAAGGATCGTCGACGCTGATGAGACCGAGCGCGCCGCCCTCGCGGGCATTGGCTGCGCGGGCCGCGCCGTTGGGCAGGCCTTCGCGCTGCGTAGCGAAGCACACCACGATTTTTCCGCTGATATCGGCCATGGCCTCCTTGCCGCAATAGCCGCGAAAGCTCAGCGCGCCCTCGACTTTAGCCGCGAGGTTGTCGGCTGGGGCAATGGTGATTTGCTGCAGAAACTTAAAAGTTGTTTCCGCGCCGTTGGCACCGGCCAGCGTGAAGCTGGTGCCCTCCGGCACAACGGCGATTTCGTGCATCGGAACGGTTTGGAAATAGCTGCCGTTCTCGCCCGCGGGCGCCAGACCCGCCGCCTTGAAACGATTCGCGACGTACTCCGCTGCGCGCTGGTAGGCCGCCGATCCGGTGTCGCGGCCCTCCATGCTGTCATCGGACAACGCCACGGTCGTGTGCCACCAGGTTAGCGTGTCCGCGTCGTGAATTTCCGCGTCGCGCACGTGCTGCTGGGCATACGATGCGAGCGGCGCGGCAAGCGCCAGCGCGAGGCACACAAGATGGGGGACGCTAAGCTCGCGCGCAATTCTTGGCATGCATTTCATCCTCGAAATCGACCATGGACAGTGAATCGCCTCAGGAGCCTTTGGCAACCTTGCGCAGTTTATCGAACCGAGCGGGCGCCTGATCATTCGGCCCCAAGAACTGCATCATCGATTCACCATGGACCGCATTTTCCGCGATCACCTTCAGCGCCACAAGAATCGGAGTCGCGAGTATCACCCCGGCGATCCCCCAAAAGACGCCGCCAAACCACAGCCCTAAGAAGATCAGCAGGGGGTTGACATCCAGTCGCCGGCCCACCAGCAGCGGCTGAACGATCTGCCCCTCTATCACGGACAGGCCCAAGTAGCTCAAGGCGACGCCGAGCGCATGCCCCAGTCCATCAAACGACACGATGGCCACCAGCGTTACAACGATAAGAGTGGTCGTGGCACCGGCATACGGGATGAAATTCAGCAGCGCGGCAACCGCGCCCCACAGATAGGGCGTGGGCATTCCCCAGGCCATCATGACCAGCGTGGTCGCTATACCTAAGCCTAAATTGATGAACGCGGTGGTGACATAGAAATGGCCAACCTCGGCGCGCACTTTTTCGATATAGCCCTGCACGTGGTGGGCCTTGAGATGATCGAAAAAAGCAGCGGTCATGCGTGCGACCATCGGCGGTCCACCGGCCAAAAGAAATAGCGTAATGATGATGAAGGTCGCCAAGCCGATGACCGCATCGCTTGCGGTCGAAAGAAGAATGCGCGAGGTGCTCTCCTGGGGAGCTGCGACCGCGGTGGGTTCCGGGGGGCTGGGCGCGCCGACTTTTCCGGCCCGGTCGGTCAACTGCTCGATGTGGCTCATCAGCCGCGCCACGGGCGTGAATTTTCTTTGGATCACCGACAGCGTGTGCGGCGCCGACGCATACCATTGCTGGCTGGGCGTCCAGATGAGCGCCACCAATCCCGCCACCGCCGCGAGCGCCGCAATAAGTATCAACAGGGCGCTCAGGCCTCGCGGCAGACCGAGACGGAACAGGGCTTCCACCGGGCTCGACAAAATGAGACCGGCAAGCATGGCCAGCGCCACCGGAATGAACGCCGCATGTCCCACGTATAACAGCGCACCGACCAAAAACAGCAAAATTCCCTTAGCCGCGTTGAATTCCCGCAGGCCCCTCAGGGTTTTCGGCAGACGATCGAATTTTGAAGGTTCGGCGGACATGCGCGTATTCGTTGCTGATTCTCCACTCTAACCTGTATTGGTTCAGAACTCACCCCCGCGAGCAGACCGGAAACTGCATCTCCACCACCGCGTCGTGCATTCGGTCCAGGCGCGGAGGTTGCAGGAACACTTCCCGGCTCGGGCCGGCCAGCATGTCGCCATTGAATTCGACAAACCGACCGATCTTTGCCGTCACCAAATGCGCATCCTCCGGCAGGCCCACGCGCACACATATGGCCATGCGCGACTCGGGCAACTCGCGAATGGTCAGTAGCGAGTCCTCTGAGAGTCCCGGTGTCTCGTTCGTCCCCAACGTGATACCGAGTTCGATGTCGATGTGGTCAGTCTCGAAGTCTTGCGAATGCGCCACGGCGACCAGCTGACCGGCGTGACCTCGTCGATAAATCGCACGCACTTCGCTTTGCAGCACGCCGATCAGACCCCGCGCCTCGCCGAATGAAGCAACGATGCGGCGCATTGACAGGAGCCGGCGCGCCGGTTCTATACGCACTCGGACATCATCAATGTCGAGCTGTCCATCGCTCTCGATCTGCGCGATGCGTGTTTCGATCTGCCGCAGTCTCTGCGCCTCCGAGGCCAGCGCGCGTTCCGCATCGTGGCGGCGCATTAGCAGCATACCGCGCAGCTCTGCCGCGTTGACTTCGTTCTTGAGCACCGGGCCGATCTCTTCCAGGCTGAACCCCAGTTCCTTCAGCACGATGATCCGATTTAAATCAGCCAACTGCTTCGCGCTATAGAAACGATACCCGGTTTGAGGATCGGCATTCACAGGCTTCAGCAGCCCGATCTCATCATAGAAGCGCAGCAGACGCGACGAGACGCGTGCGATTCTTGAGAAATCTCCAATCTTGTACACGCTCGGCTCCCAAATCCGCAGGCTTATTATTACGCCGCCAGCGCCTTGAAAATGTCGTCGTTCAATCCCATGGCCGTCGCGGTCGATTTTTCGTTCTGCAGGGTCTGTTTGATGCAGGGCACGTTTACCATGCGGTCAAAATACTTAGCCAGGCGATGGAACCGATTTCGATCCGGATTAAATCCGCAGTAGCGGTAGGTGACGAGGTTGGATACTACCGCGAAATCGGCAGCGGTCATCGTTTGTCCCACGAGAAACTCTTCTCCCGCCATGCTTTCAAGGTATCCGAACACCTCCGGAATCGACTCCGCGAAAACCTGCTCGATGACGGCTTGATTTGCCGGACGATTATGGATCTTGGGATGGACGAACACTTCATGGAACAGCGGCCGCACTACATTGCGGAACAGCTGCTCCGTCGCGTACAGCTCGATCGAAACAGTCTTCGCCAGATCTCGCGCCGTTGTCGGGTAAATCGCGTGTTCCGGATAAGCACGATCGAGATACATGCAGATCGCGGTCGAATCGGCGATCGTGAAGTCACCATCGGCGATAGCCGGAATCCGGCCGGTAGGGCTCAACTCCCGCCAGTTCGGGGGCGGATTGTCCGGAATCACCGGCACCACGGGAATGACTTCGTGAGCCAACCCTTTTAAAGTTGCGACTATGAGCACTTTGCGCGTGTGTACAGAAACGGGTACGCCATATATTTTCAGCATGTCGAGCTCCTAAAGTTGACGAGCTGCGACCTTAAAGGTTGACGTTACGGCAATGTCAACATTTTTTCCCGTCATCCACCGCGCTGTTCGCCCGCAAGCAACGAAACATCCTGAGCTTAGACCATTCGTCTGGCTTCAATTGCCGACCGTCTCACGGCAACTTCCACCCAATGGTAATTTCCGAGCACGCGCCAAACTCAAGTCCGGCCAAACTGCACAACAGCGGACCAAGGTGCACGGCCAGGATGTCGCGGGTTAGGCTCAGGCAAGAATCCGAACAACTTCAAGGTCCACGGTAGGCGGCGAAATCGTGAGGCAGCGCGCATCACCGATTGAATTTGCGTGGCACGCCAGCCCAAATCCTCGAAAAAAGCGACGCCATTGGCCGGCCCGAATTTCATCGGAGCGTTGGCTAACTGCGGCCCCATGCTCTTTTTCATCATTTCAAGCAGTGCCGGCGAGGCGAGATCCAGTATCCACCAACGAATTCCCGCTTGAGCGCCAAGATCCACTGCCAGTGAATGCACCTGTGCATCGTCCAGGTACACCAGCAGTCCCTCCGTAATCACAAGCACGTCGGCCGAAGTCCCCACCGCTTGCTTGAGCATGGCAACGCGGGCAATGGAATCCGCCAGATCGACTTTGATACGGCGCAATTGACAGCGTGGCTGCGCGTCTTTGAGGAGCCGCTCCTTCTCTTCGGTAAGGGCGGGCAGGTCAGCTTCGATCCACCGCAATGATGCAGGAACGTCCAGCCGATACGGCCGAGTATCGAAGCCGGCCGCCAGATTCAAGACACAAGCGCAGCCTTGACCAATTCTCTGCATTATCAGCTCGTCCATGAGCTTCGTTCGCGCAATCAACGGCCAGCCACTGCGTGCTTGTCGAGGCATCAAGGCCGCAATTGCTTGCCCTCGCTCACCGGCCAGCAATTGCGCAAAAGGATCGTGGAATAACGCGTCGGGCCGTGCCGACTCCCTCGCACGATAGACCGCAACCCAGCGCGCGGTATCGGAAACATTGGAAATAGAAGATGCGCTCATAGTTGTCATTTCTCAGCCCTTTTGAGCCGCTCTAGGTGTACCGGCCGAGCCCAAATTGCGCAGCAGCCCCACCGCGGTCAGAACGAGCGCCGCGAACATCGCCAACGCGCCAAAGTACAACAAGAACCGAAACTCATCCTTAAACGCCAGCCCAAAAAAACCGCCGCTCAACGCCAGTGTTCCCACCGGCGCCGCGATGCGCGCCAGCCACGTTGCGGAGGAGGGCAATCGCGCCCCATCCAGCAACACCTGAATCACCAACGATAGAATCAGCCACACCCCCGCATGCGCGTGACCGGCGCGAAACAATGCCAACTGCTCCGCGTTCAAACCCGCCTCCGCGCCCCCGGTCCCCGCGACTCCGTGAGTCAACAGCCCTAAGACATACAGCCCCCCGTACTGCACGGTCGGAACCGCGAGCAAAATGATCCCCGCCAAAATCTTTGCATCACGTGAGAGTCCCATGGTTCAACCCCCTGGTTACTTCGCCTTGACACAGTCCTCGGTATCCGTCGCTACGGCGTTGCTTGAGTTAGGACCCACATCAAAGTCGCGCACGACATAGCGCGTGTCGCTGATCCTCTCAAATTCGCTGCGACTGACCGCCTTCATTCCCCCGCCGTCAAACATGTAACCCGTCTCGCCCAGGGCGAACGCAAATCTCTTTTTCATGCGCGAGCTCTCTTGAACGGACGACGCGCCCTATACTACAAGGGGGCCGCCGGCTGCTGGCGGCTCGACCCGTAATTTTGCCGCAATTTTCTGCTGCCGCGGCAAGCCATGTTTTACAATCCGTCGCTATGAAAACACTCATTCTGTTCGCTCTATACTTCCTGGCACTGCCGGCCGCGTTGCCCGCGCCGCAGGCCCCCGAGCGCTTGGGAACCGTCTCCTTCGCCGTATCTTGCGCGCCGGCCGTCCAAACCGCGTTCGTACGCGGAGTGGCGCTGCTGCACGACTTTTGGTACCAGGAGGCGCAGCGCCAATTCGAGGACATCGCCAAGGCGGATCCCTCCTGCGCGATGGCGCACTGGGGTGCCGCGATGAGCCTGTACCACCAAATCTGGGACCGGCCGGCGGAGGTCACGGTCGCCCAAGGGTGGCGCGAAATGCAGGCGGCGCAGGCGCACCCGGCGAAGACCGCCCGTGAGCGCGCCTACGTGGCGGCATTGAGCGGCTTCTATGAGCCAGGTTCGCGCGACTATCAGTCGCGCGTCGAGGCCTACGCCGCCGCGCTGGGCAAGCTCTATCAGGATTACCCGAAAGATACCGATGCAGGCGCGTTTTATGCGTTGGCGCTACTGGCTTCGCAGGCACCCAATGACGACAGCCTGACCCTGAACCGCAAGGCGATGGCGGTGCTGACGCCTTTATTCGCACAATATCCCGATCATCCCGGCGTCGTGCATTACATCATCCACGCCTGCGATACCCCGGCGCTGGCGCAGGACGGGCTTGCGGCCGCCAAGCACTATGGCGAAATTGCCGCCTCCGCACCGCATGCGGTCCACATGCCGGGCCATATTTTCGCGCGTTTGGGAATGTGGCAGGCCGACATCGATGCCAACGTCGGATCGGTGGCCGCCTCGCACGCCGCCGAAGAGAGAAAGCAAAGCGGCGCCATGGATCAGTTCCATTCGGACGATTTCTTGGTGTACGCCTACCTGCAGAGCGGCCAGGAGGCTCGCGCCAAAGCGGTGCTCGACGATTCCGCCGCCGCGATTGCGCACTTTGAGACCATGTCGGACATGGGCGAGCATTACATGACCGGCATGTTTCCCTACTACCGCACCAAGCTGCCGATTATCTACGACCTGGAGTTGCGCGATTGGAAAAGCGCCGCGGCCCTGCAGGCCGTGCCGGGCGCGCCCCCGGAGTCTCAGACCCTGACCTATTGGGCACGCACCGTCGCAGCGGGACACCTGCACGGGGCGCAGGCGGCGCAAGCGAGCTTGAGTGACTATGACGCGTTGATGGCGAAGATCAAGCAGGGAAGGCATGCCTACTTTGCCGATTCAACCGGAGCGCGCATCCAGCGCGGCGAGATGCTGGCCTGGATTGCCTTCGCACAGAACAACTCAACCGATGCCCTCG
>Ga0307476_10001846_pt1 | contig 12784 bp, 13 predicted proteins | sample atmos_gasesECM2C_2_FD_203314 | JGI IMG/M metagenome (GOLD analysis project Ga0307476, IMG submission 203314) | Hardwood forest soil microbial communities from Morgan-Monroe State Forest, Indiana, United States - atmos_gasesECM2C_05 | ecosystem: Environmental > Terrestrial > Soil > Temperate... | reverse complement strand
AGTATCCCGCGAAACCGGAAAGACCATCCCGCAAATCGCCCTGAACTGGCTGCTGCAAAGGCCCACGGTCGCCAACGTCATTATCGGCGCCCGCAACGAAGAACAGCTCCGCCAGAATCTGGCTGCCGTCGGATGGAACCTCACCCCTGAACAAGTATCTCGCCTCGACGCCGCCAGCGACGTGACTCCAGCCTACCCGTACTGGCACCAGCACATGTTCTCGAGAAATCCCAAGCCCGTGTAGCTGGACACTCCTGTCCGTCGCCACTGATCCAGATTTCAATGCATTTCCCACCGCACAGTACAATCGCTGCGTGAATGTAGAGCCGCCAGTCGAAATCCGTTCCGCCGACCAAAGCGATGCACCCGCCATCCTGCATTGCCTGACCGCTGCCTTCGCCCCGCATCGTGAGCAATACACCTCCGCTGCCTTTGCCGACACGGTTCTATCCCATGAAACCGTTTTGCTGCGTCTGCAGCAGATGCACGTCCTGGTTGCGACCGCTTCCGGAAATGTCGTGGGCACGGTCGCCGGAGCGTGCCATGCCGGCGAGGGTCATCTCCGCGGAATGGCAGTTCTACCCGAGTGGCGCGGGACCGGCGTAGCCGCAAAATTGCTCGCAGCCATCGAAGGCTGGCTGAGCTCCAGCGGATGCAAGCGGATCACGCTGGACACAACCTTGCCGCTCAAAGCCGCCATGAAGTTCTACGAGAAAAACGGTTACCGGCGCTCGGACCAGATCTCAGATTTTTTCGGCATGCCCCTGCTGCAATACGTCAAGCAACTTTAGCAAGCTGACACGCGCAGGATGGGTTGAGCCTTATTCTCGAACGTGAACTCAAGTTGACGCACCCCTCGGAACTTGAGAAAATCAGAGGCCATATGTCCCGCCGCAGTGAAATTCTCTCCGCCGTGTATTTGTTTTTCGCCATAACCGCCGCCGCATATGCCCAGATGCCAACCTCCGCGATGCCCGCTGGCGTGGCTACCGCGACTCGAGACGTCCCGATGCATGGGAGCGCGGGCGGTACGCGCGTCTCGCTGTCTGTGGTCGACGAGAAGATGTCTCGTCTCGATCATACGGCCATGGTGAAACTCTACGACGAAAACATAAAGTCGGTTACCTGGCAGCCTACCACGAAGGGCTCCGAAGCCAGCTTCGAGGGCTTGGGAATTGGAAAATACGACTTTGAGGTGAGTGCGATCGGATATTTGACTGCACGCAAAGAGGTCGAGGTCTCCGATCTGCGACAACAACCGGTTCATATGAAAGTAGTTCTTCTTGCAGATCCTGACGCGGTGGAGTTGAAGGCGGATGACCCTTCGATGTCTGCCAAGGCGAATAAGGAAGCCGAGCGCGGGGTTTCGGATCTCGAGTCGGGAAAATATAAGGATGCGGAAAAGCATTTGGAGTCCGCTTACAAGCAGGCGCCTTCGAACGCTCATGCGAATTTCCTTATGGGCTACGTGTACTTCCAGCAGAACGACTGGGACAAGGCGCAGACTTACCTGAACCAAGCCACTACCCTCGATCCGCACGATATTCAGGCCATCAACTTGTCCGGCCGGTTGCACCTGGCAAAGAAGGACTTTGCCGGGGCGAAAGCGCTGATGGAGCCGGTCGTTGCTGCCAACCCGGACAATGCCACGGCGCACGGGATTCTCGCCGACGCTTATTTGAATCTGAGCGACTACAAGGATGCGCTGGCCCAGGCTGATCTCTCGATTGAGAAGAGCAAGAGCGGAGTCAGCAGCGCCCACATTGTCCGGGGATGGGCACTTGCCAACCTCGGACGCGACGACGAGGCCGTCCAAACGCTCAAGGCCTATTTGCAGAGTCTGCCCGATAGCCAGTCGGGGCCGCGGGTTCGCCAGTTCATTGCTGCAGTCGAGGCCCGCCAACCCAACGCACCGCCAGCGGCAAAGCCGTAACCACAGTGTGGGGCAGACACTCTTGTCCACCGCCCTTGACTTTGATTTCCTGTCTTGTATTGCCCCCGTCCGAAGAGTAATATTTCCGCGATTGGCGTTCCGCTAACCCAGCTGAGGTGCCCAAATGAAACCAATTCCCCTGACTCCCACCAGCGGTGGAGGCATGTGCATCGCGGATTCAGCCCTGCAAGCCGCAGACATTATCGTCTCCGCCGGCATTGGCGCGGTGTCGACTGCCATCCGCTACGGCACCGCATCCGACGTCAGCCATGCGGCGCTTTACATCGGCGATGGCGAAGTCATCGAGGCCATAGGCCCGGGAGTCATGGAGCGGCCGCTCAACAAATCCCTCGATGATCACTCTCTTGCAGTCGCATATCGCGCCCGCGGAATGACGCCGTCCGCTGCCGCCATCATCGTCCATTTTGCCGAACAGTGGAAGGGAAAGAAATATGACACTGCCGGAGCCGCCGCCGCCGGCGCTCGCAATCCCTTCGTCTGCGTGGTCGTAATGGGTATCGCCCCCTGTGCCGCCGCTCGTGCCGGAAAATTCAAGAGTTCGGATAAATTCTATTGTTCCCAACTGGTGCTTGAGGCCTACCGCCGCGCCGGCGTTTCCTTCATCACCCAGGATCCCAACACCAGCCAGCCCGAAGACATGGTCACAGCCTACAGCAAAGACAAGCTGCTCTACGTGGGCCACTTAGTTTCGACCAAAGCAGAACGCAAAGCGTCCTCCGCATAACCAACCACCTGTGTGGCGGACACTCCTGTCCGCCGCCGTTGCGGTGTCGATCGTCCTGGGCGCCCTAAACTACGCGGAGTTACTTCGGTGACGTTGTTCCCACTTCCGCTCCGCCGGACAATTCTTACTCTGAGGCGCAATGTTCAAAAGGCTTGTTCTGGTGATCGGCGTCGTCGTCCTGCTCGCAGTAGCCTGGGCCGTGGCGCGAAGAGTGCTGCCCAGCTCAATCGAATATCGCGGACAGAAAATTAAACTTACCAAGTTCTATCTGGATTACGACGACTACAAGAACGATTCCGACAACATCGATCCTTCCGAAACCGAACGTGTACAGAGGTTGGTGTCCGAGGCCCCCATCGGTCGCTCGTTCGCGAGCCGCAAGGATGCCGCGAGCGCAGTCTTCGAAGTGAAGTTTCCCGGCTACGGTGCCGGCGGTTTTGGAGCGATGCAGCAAGATAACAAGTCGCTAAACGGTTTCGTCGTCGAAATCCCCCGGGCTAACCAGAGCCGCTATTTCATCTTCCGCAACGAACGTGGACGCTATACTCTGGTTGACGACTTCCTCCTGGCCGACCCTTGGGGAATCCAAACTGTGCGGGAAGAGAATGGGAAGCTCGTCTATTGCACCGCATCCGGCGAACCCAAGTTGGTCCACGCCATCATCAAGGAAGACTAAGGCACACTATCGAAATGGCAAGCCTCGTGAGGCTATCCCATGATCACGCGCGTGATCCCCTGCCACCAAGAAGGATTGCTCCGCCACATGTAGATCGCGAGATTTTGGCCCACGATCAATAACGGCAGCGCGTAGAGATACACTTTGTGCACGCGCCGATCGACCAGCAGGTCGCGCCCAACCCCGAGAAGGATCAGCAGATCCAGGCAAGGAAAGAAAAGATTGTGGTCGAACACGTAGTCGAAGCGGGCAACAGCCGCGTCCATGAGCCCGCAGGTTGCAATGAAGATCAGCCGGCGATGAAGCTCTGGCCGCGTGCGCCAATAGATGGCAAGCCCAATGAGCACGCCAAAGGTGATCATGTCATAGAACGGGATGCTGAGAAAAGCGTTCCCGTCACTCTGATGGAGTTGTACCGTGTCGAAGCGGTCCATGATGATTGCCGTGGCGACGCCCAGCGGAACCATCACCGCGGCGAGCCCGGCGCCAAACCATCCAATGGAGCGATGCCAACTCACTTTGTGTACGCGAACCAGCGTGGACTGACCAATGAAGAAGATCACCCACCCGGCAAAAGCTGCGGCATGAAACCAGAGGATGAACGGCCGCGGCATAGCGGGATGGAACAGGTTGTCATTGACAGTCCGGCTGAAGCCCGCGCCCACAATCGCAGCCATCAGCAGCGACATCGCAAAGTAGAAATACCGCTGCACAAGACCGTTTCGACCCGTCAAGGCGGTCGTGCCCATTTTCTTCTCCGGGCGCATGACAGGCCCGACGCGTTCTGCGTTCACAGTGGACATTGAAGGGTAACCCTAAGACTTCGATTCCGTTTGCCCAGCCCACGAGAGAATACACGTCAAGCGCCCAATTCGCCATCTTTTTCCGATTCAATCGATGATGAAGGCCATCAATGCTCAAGTGTGGCGCGCACGTATTCGCCCGCGGCAGTTGTAGACGGTGGTTGTGCCAAAGCAGGAGCCTCATTTGACTTCTCATGGCATCCGAGTGCGCTGAGATAAAGTAGTATTTCTCTTTTTCTTCGGGGAGGACTGGATTCGACTCTGGGGCATCGCTAAAGCAGGGAAAGGCCGACCATGTTTCCATGATCGGCCTTTATTTATGTCGGCAACGACCTACTCTCCCACACACTTTCGCGTGCCGTACAATCGGCCCTGCAGAGCTTAACTTCCGTGGGTGCGATACAAACGGGAAATTTTCGCAACTGGACCCATAAATATGGTAATATGGGTCCGTGAAGACGACCCTCGAAATTCCCGATTTCCTGTTCCGCCGCGCAAAATCCGCCGCCGCCCAACGCGGTATTCCCTTGCGCCAGCTCGTCACCGAGGCGGTCCAGGAAAAATTGAAAACTACATCCCAGGAAAAGCCTTGGATGAAGCATGTCGGACGGCTCAAACACCTGCATAAGGATCGCAAGCGAATCGAAAGCCGGGTGGAAGAAGCTTTCGAGCAGATCGACCGGGAAGTCTGGCAGTGATTTTCTGGAAATGATTCTTGATACCAATGCCCTGTCGGCCGCAGCCGACGATGATCCCAGCCTGACGGCCATTCTCTCTCGCGTCGAACAGATGGCGCTCCCAGTCATTGTGCTCGGCGAGTATCGCCACGGCATCGCCCAGTCGCGTCATCGGACCAGTTACGAAAACTGGCTGCAGGAACTGCTCAATGACTGCCTGGTATTGGACATTCAGGAGCCGACCACTCATCATTATGCCGAAATCAGCCTCGAACTAAAGCGCAAGCGCAAGCCCATTCCGACCAACGATCTTTGGATCGCCGCACTGTGCCGCCAGCATTCTCTTCCCCTCCTGAGCCGCGATCGCCATTTCGATTTGGTCGCCGGGATCAAGCGGATCGGCTGGTGATCATCTCTATCTAGCTCGGCAACGATGACGCCTCCACGCGCTAGAACGGGAGCAGAAGCTTGTCCGGGCCTTCGATTTCGTTTTTGGCCTCCAGGAATTCCTCGCTCCATGGCTTGCCCGCGCACTCGGGGCACTCGTCGATCATGTTGCCAATGGCGAAACAGTGATAGCAGGTTCCGTCGGAGCTCAGGCCGGGGAACTTCTTACATGTCTTGCAGGGCTTGAAGAACTCGCTTTCGAGCGCTCGGTGCTCGCCCCATAGTTCGCGCTCACACATGACGCACATAAATCTCCTCCCGACCGCCAATCTCCTGAATATAACTCCATCAGCCTTCTTCCACTTCCTCCAAATGAGAATCGATACCATTTGACTGCGGAGTCCATCCCAAAACGGAAAAGGCCACGCTCATTTCTGAACGTGGCCTTTATTTATGCCGGCAACGACCTGCTCTCCTATACACTTTCGCGTGCAGTACAATCGCCCCCGCGCGGGCTTACTTGAGGCGCTTAGAAAGCGGGGCGCGCGGCCCTTTGCGCGTGGAGCCTCTCGTTATCACGGGCACTTGGTACCTTCGTAATCCTCCCCTGGCGAATTCGCTAGAGCACGAGCGTGGACCCAGCAAATACTTCTACTATGAGGAACTTTTCCATTTTCGCTACGCTGCTGTTCTGCGCGTTTGCCGCGAGCTCATACGCGCAAGATCCCACTCTCTACTGGAGTGCTGCCGACAGCGAGACAATCCCTCTGGAGCCCGCCAGCTTCCACGCCGGCCGCGTGTACCGTCCCGCGGTCGGGGGCGGCGGCATGCACGTGCAGATCGACTCCAGATACCCGGTCACCGTGGCCATGGCTTGGGCCGACGAATGGAACGCCGCCATGCGCCCCGGAGCCCCTGCGAATTTAAGCTTCCTCTGCGTGAAGGAGCATGTCACCAGCGCGATTTACGAGTGTCATCTTCCCTCCGAACGCCCCATGATCATCACCTTCCGCGATGAGCGCAGGCCCGAGAAGCCCGCCCTCGCCACCATTGGCGCTATCCTCGGACCCGGAGCCCGGCAATTCATTTCCCCGAATGATCTCCACATCCAGTACTACAATTGCATTCAGCCTGAGTTCCACTGGCGCCGCATCCTCGATGAGAAATACCAGATCACGCCGGTACCAAAGGTCTACAGCCTGATGACTCCAGACCACGACGGCCAGGAACTCAGCGTGAAGATCAAGTCGCCCATCCCGTTGACGGTCGCTCTGCTGCCATCCCATCTTGCCGACCAGGTCTACGACAAGACTATGACTCTCACCGACGCACTCGACAAGACTGGCTGCAAGGAACGCGGCGTCCAGTCGATGAGCTTCAACTGCACATTTAACGTCGCCAATGGCACGCAAACCCTGCTGATCCTCCCCGACATTGATTTTTCCGGCCACAAGAAAGCCACCGTCGAGGCCGACACGGTAAAGTGCGTCGAGCATTGTGAGCTATTGAGCCCACCTCCGAATCCGTAGAGTCCGCAGCCGGGTGCCCCACCCTAGCCGCATTCTGTGCGGCTAGAGCGGGGATTTTGACTTTCAAAGACAGAGGCGGCCGCCCCGATTCGTCGCCTTTGATTTAAGGCGCTACCGCTCTACCCACAACCTCACCCCCGCAAATATCCCCAAGCCTCGCGATACTTTTCAAACTTCGACCGCCGCTTCCGGCTCCCAGAGAACAACTTCAGAGTCCGCAACCGCTGAAGCGCTCGCACCGGAAACACATACCACGCATTCTCCGGAACCACGAACGCCACCAGCACATCGATCTGATCCGCCCGATACGCCTTCATGTCATGCCCATGCGCCCGAATACTGTAAGTGCCGTCTTCGCCCACACAATGCGCCGACTTCACCTGCACCTTCGACAGCTTCCCGCCCGCCTGCACAATAAAGTCAAACGGATCGCTATCGCCCCAAGGCTTAGCCACCCCAAATCCCAGGCTGACCGCCTTAGCCACAAACGCCGCCTCCGCCATCTCCCCGCGCCGCTTCCCGGTAAACCGAGCCATCCCCCCTTTATCTCGACGATCCGCCGAGGCCCACAACTCCCCAACTTCCACCGAAGCAAACAAATCCCCAACCACCACACCCAAACTCATAACGATTCACTCTCCTTAATTTTCCGACTCCATCACCAAACAGAAAACTCTGTCATCCCGAAAACACTGTCATCCCAAACAAGAATTTGTCATCTCAACCAAAAATTTGTCATCCCGAGCGCAGCATCAGATTCGCGAAGCGAACCTGATGCGAAGTCGAGGGACCTTGCGTTTCCCCCGCGAAAAACTGTCATCCCGAGAAACACTGTCATCCTCCAACCGATTGTCATCCCGAGCGAAGCCGAGGGATCTGCTTTTTCCCCGCGACAACACCCAAGACACAAAAAGCCCCCTCGGACAATCCCGTCCGAAGAGGCTCCATAAAGCCATCAAGGTTATACAAAAAGGGTACAAAATATCGCAAGGCTAAGTCAACACAAAACTCATGTGGGGCGGACACTCCTGTCCGCCCCCGTTCCCTCATTTGGAATCGACCTCAGATGTTTGGTCGAGGAAAGACCGAACGGTCTGGAGAACGAAGTCGGCGTCAGCTTTGGCAGGCTCCTTCGGTCCATGGACTGCTTGGTTCCTTAATTCTGCGACCCTAAGCAATTCCGCTGAGTGGGAGGACGTAGTTTTATCCTTCAGCCCACTTAGAGCCTCCACCATGCGCTTTAGGGAAAAGACCGGTCTCACCATCTCCGTTTGCCGACTCGAAAGCATGGATCTGAGTCTTAGCTCCAACGCGATAGCAGATGATGCAATCGACGCTCGGTAAAGGCCCATATCAAACAGTCGCGCGGCTTCAGGGAGACGATCCTGGGAGGCGAGCAAATTGATTGCGTGTGTTAGCAGTTCTGTCAAATTCGAGAGATCTGGCTCATAAAAAATGACACGCTGGTGCGCGAGGTCAAAGGGCAGCTTCGATCCTTTCTCGGCTAGAAAAAGCATTGGCTTGCCAACGGCAGTTGCGATTCCCACCTCATAGAGGACATTTGGATTTCCCGTCGTCAGGTCGGCCATGCAGAAACGCGCTTGTTGAATGCCAGATCGAATCTGCTCCATGACAAATCCTGATCCAGCAAGCTCGTCCGCGCGAAGGGCTGTAAATCCTTGGGCAGAAACGGCCGGGGCAATCACCGTTCTGTACAAGGCGTCGAACCTATCGCCAAATGGCATTAACACAAAACACAGTCGCGAGGTCGCCTCAGCTATCGATGATTGATCCGCGGAGCGAACAGCCTCCTGAATGACATCGGCTTTTACCTCCTCGAAAATATCCGGTCGAGAGGCGCGGAGGCTTGTCCCTGCCTTCGTATCCAGCGCCTCCTGTATTGCGTGAAAAAAGGAAGCGAGAACCTCATCGCGCGTCGAGCGCGAGTCGCTCGGAAGAGAGATGACATGGAGATTATCGCCAAGCATAGCCTCTGCACTTTCTGCCGGGACGTCGAATTGAACTATATATCCCATGCGCTCAAATGCGCCGAGGCGGGACCGCACTATCCGTCGGATGTTCTCGAAGTCCGGATCTGAAAGGCTATAGCCAATGAAAAGAGGTGTGCGCGTGATCAGCATCGCGGACAGGTGTGTCGCGATGACCGGATATTTACTCAACAACGAGTCGTAGTCAGTTTGCGTAACAATAATATGCTCTTCATGACGAAGATCGCCATGCATCTTGATAATCGTCGACGCCGCCTGTCCGGCATGGAACGGTAGCTGCAGTTCCCCAACCAGGGAGCGGAATGGCCGAGTTTCCTCCGAATAAGCTTCCTCCAACAGCAAGTCGAAATTTGTAGTGTAGATCGTGTCGAATGGAAGCTGCACAAAAACCCTATGGGCCCGACCCGGGCGGCCCTTATCGGGATACAAAGCGTCGCGTATCGTCTCGATCAGCTGAACCCGCCCAAACATTTGCTGATACCTCTCCGCAACTGCTGGCGCCGCCATCCTCTCCGGCGTCTTAGCGTGCTCAGCAAGTATGCTTGTCAGTTCGGCCCAGTCCGGCATGCTAAGTCCGAGCGGAAGAGCAGCGTTTTTGGAAAAGCCTGCGCCTATGAACGGGAGGCACCTCTTCTTCTCGATATCGGAGATCAGCGGGTAGGGTACTTCCATCTCGTCTCGACTAATTCGGTCAAGATTGTACGCTGGTCCGCGGGAATCGAGAAGGAGGAGATCTTTGAGTCATTAAAGCGTAAAAGGCCACGCTCATTTCTGAACGTGGCCTTTTATTTATGCCGGCAACGACCTATTCTCCCACACACTTTCGCATGCAGAACAATCGGCCCTCCGGGGCTTAGAAGATGGTAATAGGAGCAGCGTTCACAATATGAAGTGGGCAAGAAGAGTGGGACTCTTTCTCATTGCCCTTGGACTCGTGCCGTGGGGCCTGTGGACGCGCTTCGACTCCACGCGCAACTGGTCGTTTGCAAACGATGTTCCGATAACCCTCTCGAAGGGAAGCCACTACACCACCAGCATGGTCAAAACGAATATGAGCGCGCTCTATTCCATTTACATTAATGCTGATGTCCCGAAAGGAACCGATGACTCCCAGCCGACCCAGGCTGAGAAAGAGTTAGCCTGCCAAGTCGGGGTAAACGACCCCGAGAAGGAGCCATGCCCCAACCTTCCTGTATGGAAGTTCCGCTGGACGCTAACCAGCGACGGCGGCACGCTTCAAGGAGATTCCGACAAAACAATCAGGCAGGGCCGGATTAACTCCGTTACAGGCATCTCCCGTGAGATAGGGGAATTTCAAACCGTGGCGGGGCGCCGTTACAAGTTTGATCTGGACGTATTGTTCGATAATCGCGACCCAAGAATTACGAATCCGCGTTTGATGGTAGCGGTGTCTGACTTTCATGGCGAGTCCTCGATGTTCATTTCTGGTCTGCTCAGGTTTGGCTGCCTATCGATTGCATCTGTTGGAGCGCTTTTAGTTCTTGGGCCGTTTTTGCTGGAGTGGTACGAGCGAAGGCGAGCATGAATGAGGCTTGGCGGTCCGGGCGGTTGCTGATTGGAAGCAACCTCGATCGCCAGGCGTTGGCAGTTCAATCACTGCCCCTCAAACACCCACCCACCTTCCGGCTAAGAATTACAGACCAAACGGAAAAGGCCACGCTCGTTTCTGAACGTGGCCTTTATTTAATGCCGGCAACGACCTACTCTCCCACACACGTGTGGCGCGGGCGCCCTCGCCCGCGAAAACGACTCAATTCGCCAGAGATCCCATTTCGGGAAGAGCTTAGGCGAACTTGTTCGGCCGTCACTGACACGAAATCCGGCAGCGGTTATCTGTGGTACGAGGGCGCACGCCCGACATTCAGCCTCATGTCCACCAGTGCACCGACCAAGTATTGCTATCGCCGGAGGCTTCCTCATCTGCAGAAAGCGGATGCGGCTTTATTCGTCACCTTCTGTACTGGTGCGCATTTGATCTTGCCGGATCAGGCTCGTGATCTTGTGCTTGAACATTGTCTGCGGGAGGGCGGCCTTCGGCCACTCGCGGGCGAGGGCGCCCGCGCCACACTGCCGCCGCGAATTCATCTGTACGCAGCCGTGATCATGCCGGATCATGTTCATTTACTGTTTTTGCCTTTGCGGGATGAGAATGACCGGCCTTTCGCTATGGTGGACATCTTGCAATGTTTGAAGAGCGCGACGGCGCATCGCATTAACAGACTTCTGCGGATTTCAGGGCCGGTTTGGGAAGAAGAGTCGTTCGACCATGTGTTGCGATCGGACGGGAGTTTGCGGGAGAAATGTGAATACATTCGGCAGAATCCAGTGAAGGCGGGTTTGGTGGCCAGGCCGGAGGATTATCGCTGGCTGTGGGTCGAGCCAGAGTTGAATTCCTGATGCGGGTTCGCGGGCGAGGGCGCCCGCGCCACACTTTGACGATAAAAAAGGAAAAGGCCAATCTGATTTCTCAGACTGGCCTTTATTTAATGCCGGCAACGACCTACTCTCCCACACACTTTCGCGTGCAGTACAATCGGCCCTGCGGGGCTTAACTTCCGTGTTCGGGATGGGAACGGGTGGAGCCCCCGCGGTAAGATCACCGACAAGTCGTAGCAGCGGTCGTTAGTCTTTGGCCGTTCGTCGTTGGCCAAAAACCTCGCTGCAATCTTGAGGCGATTGCGCGGCGTCTGAGCCGCGCGCCGAAATCCTGAGCGCTTTTCAGCGAAGGATCTCTACGCCAAGCTTTTCAAAGATCATGAGGACGATGCCTCACAACTGAATAGATTGGGTGTGGCTTACTCTCATTTTTGTTTACTTCCGATTTCAACCACGCGTTACTTCGGCTTTTCGTCGGCGCCAGTCGTCAGTCCTGATCTCAGTCTGGTCCAGTTTCTGACCAGTCGCTGAGCACGCTGCAGCTTTCGAACAGTTTCGAACTGAAAGCTCACAGCTGAGTCCTGACGGCTGTTTCTGCACCGAGTAAATTTTATGGTCAAGCCGAACGGGCGATTAGTGCGGGTAAGCTTCACACATTACTGCGCTTTCACTTCCCGTCTATCAACCAGGTAGTCTTCCTGGGCCCTTCTTATCCCTTACGGGTTGGGAGATCTCATCTCGAGGAGTGCTTCCCGCTTATATGCATTCAGCGGTTATCACTACCGAACTTCGCTACCCAGCTATGCCGTTGGCACGACAGCTGGAACACAAGAGGTTCGTCCATCCCGGTCCTCTCGTACTAAGGACAGGTCCTCTCAAATCTCCTGCGCCCACAACAGATAGGGACCGAACTGTCTCGCGACGTTCTGAACCCAGCTCACGTACCGCTTTAATAGGCGAACAGCCTAACCCTTGGAACCTTCTACAGCTCCAGGATGCGATGAGCCGACATCGAGGTGCCAAACCGGAGCGTCGATATGAACTCTTGGCTCCGATCAGCCTGTTATCCCCGGCGTACCTTTTATCCGTTGAGCGATGGCCCTTCCATGCAGAACCACCGGATCACTAACGCCTACTTTCGTACCTGCTCGACTTGTAGGTCTCGCAGTCAACCACGCTTATGCGTTTGCACTCGTCGGCTGATTTCCAAACAGCCTGAGCGTAGCTTCGCGCGCCTCCGTTACTGTTTAGGAGGCGACCGCCCCAGTCAAACTACCCGCCTAAGTATGTTCCTCTCCCGGGTAACGGGAGTAGGTTAGAACCACAGAACTCGCAGGGTGGTATCTCACCGGTGGCTCCTCCAAGCCCGAGAGCCTGAAATCAAAGCCTCCCACCTATCCTGCGCAGCAAGTGCCATAGTTCATACTTAAGGTGTAGTAAAGGTGCACGGGGTCTTTCCGTCTAGTTGCGGGCAACCGGCATCTTCACCGGCACTACAAGTTCGCCGTGTCACTCATTAAGACAGTCGCACTTTCGTTACGCCATTCGTGCAGGTCGGAACTTACCCGACAAGGAATTTCGCTACCTTAGGACCGTTATAGTTACGGCCGCCGTTCACTGGGGCTTCA
>Ga0307476_10001845_pt1 | contig 12787 bp, 11 predicted proteins | sample atmos_gasesECM2C_2_FD_203314 | JGI IMG/M metagenome (GOLD analysis project Ga0307476, IMG submission 203314) | Hardwood forest soil microbial communities from Morgan-Monroe State Forest, Indiana, United States - atmos_gasesECM2C_05 | ecosystem: Environmental > Terrestrial > Soil > Temperate... | reverse complement strand
GAATCCGCGCCAATGTAGTCGCGAATCTCATCGACGGACTTGTTGGCGGCAATGAGTTGCTTCTTCGAAGGCGTGTCTACGCCGTAGTAACAGGGGGAGATCGTGGGCGGGCACGAGATGCGCATGTGTACTTCCTTCGCTCCCGCGCTGCGGATCATGCGCACAATCTTTCGGCTCGTCGTGCCGCGTACGATCGAATCGTCGATCAGCACCACGCGCTTGCCTTGCAGCAGCGAGCGTACGGGATTTAGTTTTAGCTTCACGCCAAAATCGCGCACACTCTGGCTGGGCTCGATAAAGGTGCGTCCAACGTAGTGGTTGCGGATCAGGGCGAAGCGGAACGGGATTCCACTCTCGGCAGCGTAACCAACCGCGGCAGTCACTCCGGAATCGGGCACTGGAACCACGAGATCGGCCTCGACGCCTGCTTCCCGCGCCAATTGGCGCCCCAGTTCCTCGCGGCTGGTCTGCACGGCGCGGCCGAAGACGATGCTGTCGGGACGCGAGAAGTACACATGCTCGAAGATGCAACTCGACTGCGGCGCTGCCGTCGAGTAGAAGCGCGAACTCACGCCCTCGGGCCCAACCACGATCAACTCGCCCGGCTTTACATCGCGAATGTACTCCGCGCCAATCAGATCGAACGCGCAGGTTTCCGAAGCAAAGACGATGGTGTCCTGCTTCTGACCTTCCAGCGCCGGAATGCGGCCCATAGCCAGCGGCCGGAAGCCGCGCGGATCGCGCACCGCAAAGACGCGGTCGTTGCTCATCATCACCAGCGAAAACGCACCCTCAACACGCCGTAGTGCGTCCGCGACCGCTTCCGGCAGAGTGTGTTCTTTTGAAAGCGCGATCAGGTGAACGATGACTTCGGTATCGCTGTTCGTCTGAAAAATCGAGCCTTGACTCTCCAGCAGCGCGCGGATTTGCACGGCATTGACCAGGTTGCCGTTGTGCGCCACGGCAATCGAGCCTTTGTTGGACTGCACCAGGATCGGCTGCGCGTTCAGCAGCGCCGAGTCTCCCGCGGTGGAATAACGTGTGTGGCCGATGGCCAGCGTGCCGCGCATCTTCGAAAGCACATCTTCGGTGAAGATTTCCGCCACCGAGCCCATGGCCTTGTGCGCCCGCGAAGTCAGACCGTCGGAGGTGACAATCCCCGCCGATTCCTGGCCGCGATGCTGCAGAGCGTGCAGTCCGAGGTAAGCCAGCTTTTCCGCCTCAGGATGTGCGAAGATCGCCACCACCCCGCACTCGTCATGAAATTTGTCGGAAGAATGCATTTCGCTCCGTGAAAAAAACTTTCTGGCTCTTAGCTCTTGGCTCGCCGCTCAACCCCAACCCCACGGTTTACCCTGTGTCCCTCAGTGTCCTCTGTGTTTCAAGCTTTTGACTTTGCCTCTGAATCAATCCGCCGCCACCAACTCCGGATCGGTGCGTAACGCCGACTCCAGCGCCCCTTCGTACGCCTCGCTCAACTCCGAGACCGCCGTCGAAACGACAACGTTGCCATCTAGTGAAATTTCGAATCGCCCAGGAATCGTCTCGCCGATCACCTCGGCACCCGCTCCACACTTCTCCGCCACTTCTTTGATTCGCGCCAGCTTCCCCGGGTCGCAAGAGATCACTATCCGGCTGGCATCTTCCCCGAACAGCGCGAACTCGGCAAACAGGCTGTTAGACGCCAAATTAACCCGCGCGCCCACGCCTTTGGGCAACGCTTTCTCTGCCAACGCGACCGCGATGCCGCCATCCGCGCAATCGTGAACTGACTCCACCAAGCCGTCCTGAATCAATTCAATGACAGCCTTTTGCAGTCCGGCTTCATTCTCCAGATCAATCTCCGGCGGATATCCCCAGACCGTACCCAGAATTTCCTTGGCGTATTCCGACGACCCAAACTCACTCTCTGCATCGGTGATATCGCCCGCTTCTCCCGCGCGCAATAGCACGATCGTGCGTCCGGGCGCGGGGAAATGCATCTTCGCGGTCTTGTGCACATCCTCGAGAATTCCGACTACGCCGAGCACCGGAGTGGGATAAATGCCTTCGCCGAGCGTCTCGTTGTAGAAGCTGACATTGCCGCCGGTGATAGGAATTTCCAATTCCTCGCAAGCTTTCGTGATGCCATCAATCGTTTGCGAAAACTGCCACATGATGTACGGCTTCTCGGGATTGCCGAAGTTCAAGCAATTGGTCGCGCCCACCGGAGTCGCTCCCGAGCACGCGACTTTACGCGCGGCCTCGGCGACCGCGTGCATCGCGCCCAGCCGCGGATCGAGATAGCACCACCGCCCGTTGCCGTCGAGCGCCATCGCAAGCCCGCGCTGCGAGCCTTTGATGCGGATCACGCCCGCATCGCCCGCTCCCGGCGCTTCGACCGTGTTGGTCTGCACCATGTGGTCGTACTGCTGCCACACCCAGCGCTTCCCGCAGATGTTGGGGCTGGCCAGCAACTGTTTCAGATTCGCGGTGAAGTCGGCCACCCCCCTGAGTTTGATGTGATCCGGCATCTCGCGCGGCACCGGCGGTTCCCATCGCGCCAGCGGACGCTTATAGATCGGAGCATCGTCCGTCAGAGCTGGGTTCGGAATCTCGGCCACAACTTTGCCGTGTTCCAGCACGCGGAGCGCGTTGCCCTTCGTGACCTTGCCGACCTCGACCGCATCGAGTCCCCATTTTTCGAAAACGCGGAAGACTTCACTCTCGCGTCCTTTTTGCGCGACCAGCAGCATGCGCTCCTGCGATTCGCTGAGCATGATTTCGTAGGGAGTCATGCCAGTTTCGCGCTGCGGCACGCGGTCGAGTTCGATTTCGATGCCCACGCCGCCGCGCCCGCCCATTTCGCAGGTCGAACATGTCAGTCCGGCAGCGCCCATGTCTTGAATACCGACGATCGCGCCCGTCTGCATAGCTTCGAGGCAAGCTTCGAGGAGAAGTTTCTCCAGGAACGGGTCGCCGACCTGCACGTTCGGGCGCTTGGCCTCCGAGCCTTCGCTGAACTCTTCGCTGGCCATGGTTGCACCGTGAATCCCATCACGTCCGGTCTTGGCGCCAACGTAGATCACGGGATTTCCCTCGCCGGCAGCTTTGGCGTAGAAGATTTCATTCTTTCGAACCAGGCCCAATGCGAACGCGTTCACCAGCGGGTTTCCGGAATAGCAGGGCTCGAACTTCGTTTCGCCGCCCAGGTTGGGGACGCCGAAACAGTTGCCATAGGACGCGACTCCGCTGACCACGCCTTCGAGAATTGAGTGATTGCGATGAATCTCAGCTTGTCCAGAAGAAGATTGAAAGGAATCAGATTGTGTGGAGCGGGCGCCCCCGCCCGCTTCTCCCTTACCTCCAGCACTGGCGGGCGAGGGCGCCCGCTCCACATTCGCACCGGTGATGGGACCGAAGCGAAGGGAGTCCATCACCGCGACGGGCCTTGCGCCCATGGTGAAAATATCGCGCAGAATCCCGCCCACGCCCGTGGTCGCGCCCTGAAACGGTTCGATGAACGACGGATGATTGTGGGATTCGATTTTGAAGGCGCAGGCCCAGCCGTCGCCGATGTCGATGATGCCGGCATTCTCGCCCGGCCCCTGCAACACAATCTTGCTGCGCGTGGGCAGGCGCTTCAGATGCACGCGCGACGACTTATAAGAGCAGTGCTCGCTCCACATCACGCTGAAAATACCGAGTTCGGTGATGGTGGGCTCGCGTCCCCCCAGTAGGTGCTTGATCTTCTCGTACTCATCAGACGTGAGGCCGTGCTGCCGGAGCGTTTCCGGAGAAATGGCAGAGGTCAAAGAGGTGGCCATGGGAAGAGCCTCTATTGTCGCATTTGACGGGGCGGATGGGTAGGACGATTGCGATCCATTACCGCTGATTTTCTCTGCCGGGCATGGCAATTGCGCTGGTGGGCGAACTTGGCTGCCCGGCCGTCAGCCCACAACCTCGTATTCGCTTTTTACCAGGCCGCTCGGATAATGCTGCGTGGCTACATGGCGCAGGCGCACATCGTGCGGCAGGCTGCCGAACAGAGGGATGCCTTCGCCAATGAGCACCGGCACCCGGGTGATGGTGAGACGCTGAACCAGGCCGGCGCGCAGGAATCGTTGAATCGTGATTCCTCCGTCCACGTAGATGTGTTGGACGCCACTCGCGGCGAGTTTCGCAACGACATCCGCGGGAGCGCCGGCCATCTGTTCTGTAACTCCTCCGCGCACGGAAGAAAAGTCGACGGGCTGGCTGCTCAGAACCACGACGCGCTTGGTCCCATAGGGCCATTCCGGGAAGGCCAGAACCGTCTCGAAGGTCTTGCGGCCGATCACCAGCGCATCGACACTCGCCATGAATTCGTTGTAGCCATGGGGCTCGCCGCCGCCGGCCGGCAGAAAGTCGAGATCGCCGTTCGGTCGCGCGATGAAACCGTCAACGCTGGTCCCGATAAAGACAGATACCTTCAATGACAGACTCCTCACTACGGGTGGAAGACTACAGTTCGCGGCGATGCGTGCGCAACCTGCGAGGTCCGAGGCCGACAGTGAATGTTTTCAGCAGCTTATCTGTAAGCTATTGATAGCACAGGCTGGCGCGCCAGAGGTGATCCCTCTCGGCGGGAGCACGCTCCTTTGTTTTCATTGTGGAAATCCCTAACTTGCTGAAAACAAGGGGCACAGCGCTGCTCCGCAGTCCTCGAAGCCGGGCAGAAGCGAACGCAGGATGCCTCTGGAACGCACAGAATCGACCCTGCAGTGTGGTTAGCAATCTAGGTCGACTGAGAGGTCGGTTCACGGTCAGGCGATGCTTAAATCGCTTCTAAACGCGAAATCGTCGTAAGTGATTGAAAAAGTCCGTAAGCCATTGCAATTATCTACAAGCTATTGATAACACTGAAAACAGACTGCCCCACGAGTGGTCGCACTCAGAACGCGGGAAAAATTGGGCACTCACGCGGATTCAATTTGCCGACCTGTATGATTTGAGCGGCATGAAATCGATCATCATAGGCACGGCTGGCCATATCGACCACGGAAAAACCGCGCTGGTGAAGGCGTTGACCGGGATTGACGCCGACAGGCTCGAGGAAGAGAAGCGGCGCGGCATCACTATCGACCTGGGCTTCGCACACATGAATCTGCCGGGCGCGAACGGCGAGCCGCTGCACCTCGGTTTTGTGGACGTCCCCGGTCACGAGCGCTTTGTGCGCAACATGCTGGCTGGAGTTGGTGGCATCGATCTGGTACTGCTGGTTATCGCGGCCGACGAATCAATCAAGCCGCAGACGCGTGAGCACTTCGACATCCTGCAATTGTTGGGCGTGCAGCGCGGCATTACGGTGCTGACCAAGTCGGACGCCGTGGATGCAGAGACGCTCGATGTGGTGCGACTGGAGGTCGAGGAGTTTCTTCGCGGGACATTTTTGGGCAAACCAAAATCCCTGGACAACCCAAAATCCTCGGACAACCCAAATTTGGACCAGCCAAATCTGGACAAACCAAAGTCAATTATTCCCGTAAGTTCGTTGACTGGCGCTGGTCTTGACGGCCTGAAGCGGGCGATCATCGCGGCCGCGACCGAAGTGCCACTGCGCGATGCGCATGCACTGGCACGCCTGCCGATCGATCGCGTATTCACCATGAAGGGATTTGGAACCGTAGTGACCGGAACGCTTGTAGCTGGAACGGTTCACCGCGAAGAAGAGTTGGAGGTCTTTCCGAGCGGCCGGAGAGTTCGAGTGCGCGGCGTGCAAGTGCACGGACAGGCTGCCGACGCGGCGATTGCAGGACAGCGTACGGCTTTGAACCTGGCCGGGGCGAGCACGGAAGATTTAACGCGCGGCATGACGCTTGCGCCAATTGAAACCTTTGCCGTAACGCGTCGCGTGGACGTGCGGCTGAGCCTTTTGTCCTCTGCGCCGCGAGCGCTGAAACCTCGCACGCGAATGCATTTCCATTCCAACACCATGGAAACTGTGGCGGAGATCGCGCTCCATACGGCTAAGCAACTTGCTCCTGGCGAGCAGTCGTTTGCGCGGCTGAAGCTTCCCGAGGCGGCGCTGTTGCTGCCGGGGGACCGCTTCATTATCCGGCAGTTTTCGCCGGTCATCACCATCGGCGGGGGGATCGTGCTGGATGCCGCTCCAATCCCGCGCATGCCGGAGCACGACACTTTCCTGCAGATTCTGGCAGGCGGCAACGCGGAATCAATTCTGGCGGCGCGGATCGCAAGACGCGGGCACGCCGGCATCGCCAGATCGCAACTTATCGGCGAAACCGGCTGGACCAGGAATTTCATCGAGACTCGACTTGCTCACCCGATGAAAGAGGAGCGAGTCTTGCGGATCGGTGACCGATTCGTCGCCGCAGCGGCAATGTCAGGACTTCAGAGCTTCGTCTTGAGCGCCGTTGGGGGGTTTCACAAGAAGAACTCCCTGGTGGGCGGCATTGCCAGGGAGGCGCTGCGCGAACAAGTGAAAGCCTCTCCGGAGGTCTTCGCCGCAGCTTTGGATTTGCTGGCCCGCGAGAGGAAAATCGAAGTTGCCGGCGATTTAGTGCGGCTTCCCGGGCAGGGCGTGATGTTGAAGGACGAGGAAGCCGAGTCCAAGAAGAAGATTGAGGATGCCTTTGCGGCGGCAGGATTGAAAGTTCCAGCGCTCCACGAGGTGATCGCCGGACTCAAAGTAGATAAGGCTCGCGCGCATAAGATCGTCACGCTCCTGTTGCGGGACAAGATGCTGATCAAGGTTTCAGATGAACTGGTGTTTCACCGCAGCGCGCTGGAAGAGTTGCGCCGGTTAATCGCGGCGCAGAAGACCAAGTCTTCGAAGATGGATGTGGCGAAGTTCAAAGAACTGACGGGCGTCAGCCGCAAGTATGCGATCCCCCTGCTGGAGTATCTGGATCGCGAACACGTGACCAAGCGGGTGGGGGATGCCCGGGAAATCCTTTAGCCACGGATTTACACGGATCTGCACGGATAACCCAATATCCTTTTTATTTAGTTTATCCGTGAATATCCGTGTGCTCGGTGGCGACGTTAAATCTTTTCTTCCGGGAACTCCAATTCCAGTCCTAGAGGGTCGGTGAATCGGTTGGTGAGGTTGGCGAGGCCGGTGAGCAAATGAATGTCAACGATTTCCGGTTCAGCGAACTGTTTGCTTAGAGAAGCGAAGTCGCTGTCGGCGATGTCGTGCGGGGTGCGGGTCAATTTTTCGACGTAGATCAGCGCGGCACGTTCTTTTTCGCTGTAGCGCGAATAGTCCCCCGACTTGAGCGCGGACCAGTCCTCCGGAGTGAGTCCCACGCGCTTCGAGGACGCGACGTGGTGCTGGATGCAGTAGTGGCATCCATTGATGAACGAGACGCGCAGATAGATCAGTTCATAGAGCTTGCGGTCAAGCGAGCGGCCCACGCTGGCGTAGAAGCTCAGAAAATTCTTAAGCATCTCCGGACGATGGGCGAGGGCTTTTTGTGCGTTGCCGGGTTTGCCCCGAAGAGTCTTCTCGTAAATCTCTTTGACTTCGGCATTTGCCGATTCCAGGCTGATCAGACTGATACGCGCCATCGAATTCTCCAGGACTTAATCGAAAGGATTTAATCGAAACGTTTGCTCTTCATCATCGCAGATCGGATGCATTTGTGCAGGACGGCGCACATTTCAAGAACGGACGCGGTCCTGCCGATATAGCCAGTTGAGGAAGCCGCGATGAAAACTTTGGCCCTGCTCGCGATACTGGCGTGCCTGGGAATGCCGACGAGCTATGCGCAGGCGACTGACGATGCCGACGCCGAATCGAGGCTTATGGCGCTGGAGCGCATCGCGAAGCTGCAGGCATACGAGGCCAAAGACTTAAAGACGCTCGATGCAATTCTCGACGACAGCTTCGTCCAGGTGGATCCGGAGGGGAGATTGCTCGCCAAGGCGGAGGTCTTGGAGTATGTCCGGGAGGTAGGCTCTCTGCAATATATCGTGGAGGCGATGATCGTAAAGCTGCACGGGAACACGGCGGTCGTCACCGGACTGTACCGGATGAAGGGCGTGGAACGTGGGAAGCCATTTGCGCGAAAGGGGCGTTTCGTGGATACGTGGTTGTTCAAAAACGGCCGATGGGTCGCCATTGCGGGTCTGTCGACCCCAAGCGGGAGTTGAAGATGCTCGGGTCTCATCTGCCTTGTCCACAGCATGCGAAATCGAAAATGCATCTTATGAAAATTGCTCGATTATGTTTTCTTCTGGTTTGCACGACGACGCGGTCGTTTTCCGGACAAGAGGTTCAAGACAGCGGAACTGCGGCAGCGATTCGCGTACTTGAGCATACATGGGTCGAGGGACAGTCGCGCAATGACAATGCTGCCCTGGACCTGATTTTCGATAATTCCCTGGTGTACATCGAATATGGCCAGTTGGTGTCGAAGGGCGATTATCTGTCGAGGATCAAGCGGGCGGGCCCAGAACTGAGCCAGGTCATTATGGAACCAATGACGGTGCGTACATTCGGAAGCACCGCGATCGCAGTTGGGACCTATTACGAAAAAGACATGCCAGGCGCGAAACCTGTGCTCAGGCGCTGGCGGTTCATCGATACGTGGGTGTACAAGAAAAGCCGGTGGGTGCTGGTTGCAGCGGCGGCGACGCCGTTGGCGCAGTAGTTAGGAGCGCGCGATCACAGGTCTGGTAGAGCCAAGCCCAACCACCATAGAGAATAGAAAAGAGATGCTGGTGAGCCTCGGTCTTGCTCTTAGAGTGCGAGGCCAGGAACCATCCACTATGAAAATCTTTCTGTCGTTGTTCCTACTGCTTGGAGTAGCAGCCGATGCCGGGTTCGGTTCTCTATTCGTGGTGGCGCAGGAGTCGGAACTGACCGCTGCCCAGTCGAAGATCATCGCGCTCGAGAACGCATGGAATCAGGCAGAGGAGCGCAAGGATGCGAAGGCCCTGGATGCGATCCTGGACAATTCTCTTGTCTATACGGACTACGACGGCACCATGATGACCAAGCAGGATTTTCTGGCCAGCGTGAAAGCACCGGCGCGGCAACCGCAACAGCAAGTCACGGAGTCGATGAACGCGCGCGTGTATGGCGACAGCGCCATCGTGACCGGCGTGTATCGCGTGAAGGGAACAGAAAAAGGTAAACCTTACCTGCGTCGCGGGCGCTTCACCGATACCTGGATCAGCCGCAGCGGGACGTGGGTGTGCGTGGCGAGCCAATATACGCTGATCGGCAAATAGGGTATCGCAGCCAGGCAAGGGGCGCGTTTTCCGGGCGACCAACGCGATGCGGGCCATCGAATCCTCCATGACAGCCAACCGGCCTTCACTATCGATGAAGCGGGGTGCGTGAGATGAAGCGGGTTGCGTGGGGCGGCGCTAAAGGGAAGCAAGCCCGCTGCCGATATTCCCCCGTATGAAAGCTCCTGCGAAGAAGTTCCTTTGCCTATTGGTTCTTGCCGGCATGGCGCCGGCGCTTTTGTGGACGCAAAGTGGGGACGACGCCGGGGTACGATCGAAGATTCTGGCGCTCGAACACGCCTGGAACCAGGCGGAAGCATTGAAAGACCTGAAGACTTTGGATGGGCTGTTCGACAACGCGTTTGTCTATGTCGACTTCGATGGCACGCTCATGACCAAGGCGGAGTTCTTGTCGCGAGTGAAATTAGCGCACATTCAGCAAGGGGTTACGGAATCGATGACCGCACAAGTCTTCGGCAACACCGTGATCGTGACGGGGATTTACCTGGACAGGGAAATCAAAGATGGCAAACCAACTTTGCGACGCGGGCGGTTCGTCGATACCTGGGTGCACAAGGATTCGGCCTGGGTCTGTGTTGCAGCCCAGGCCACTCCGATTCTGAAGTGAGCCGGAGATTCGTGCTCGCGGTCGTCCTTGCGGTCATCGACGAGTGCAACCCGTTCTATTTTTTCGCCAGCCAGCATAGAAACAGCCAACGTCCCGTTTACACTGAGTGCGGGGTCCAACGCAGTTCGACGCCCGAGAAATGCTATCGATTCGGCCTGCCACGGTCCACGATGCGGCGCTGCTCCGCGCCATGATCCGGGAACTGGTGGAGTTTGAGCGCCAACTCGATCTGGTGACAATCTCCGAAGAGGATCTGGTGCGGGATGGATTCGGGGAGAACCCTCGCTTCCGCGCGCTGATTGCGGAGTGGGATGGGAATCCTGCCGGGTACGCTCTTTTCTTTGACTACTATTCGACGTGGCTGGGCCGCGGATTATTTCTGGAGGATTTGTTCGTACGCGAAGCATTTCGCAGACGCGGCATGGGCAAGGCCCTGCTGGCCGCGGTGGCGCGCGTAGCGATTAATGAGCACTGCTACGGAATACACTGGGAGGTGCTCGACTGGAACGAGAAGGCCATCGAGATGTACAAACAACTGGGAGCAACATTTCTCGATCAGTGGCGGCCTGTGTTGCTGACCGATGAAGCGCTGCGGCGACTGGCCGGGAAGGCGCCGTGAAAACAAAAACCGGCGACCCGGGTGATCCAACCCGTTTATTTGCGACTGGGGCAGCCTGGTCAGCATGGCTTGAGAAGAATCATCGCAAGTCGGCGGGCTTGTGGTTGCGGTTGGCGAAAAAAGGATCAGGCCTGCGGTCTGTAACCTACGGCGAGGCGATCGAGATAGCTTTATGTTACGGATGGATCGATGGGCAGAAGCGGGGCGAGAGCGAGCAGGCCTGGCTGCAACGCTTCCTCCCGCGGGCGGCGAGGAGTATTTGGTCGAAGATCAACCGCGAGAAGGCGGTTGCGCTGATCGCGAGCGGCCGGATGAAAGGGGCGGGCTTGCAAGCAATTGAGGCCGCCAAGGACGCTGGAAGTTGGGATGCGGCCTATGACTCGCCCAAAGCCGCAACGGTTCCGGAGGATTTTCAAGCGGCCCTCGATGCGAGTCCGAAGGCGCGCGAGTTCTTTCAGACTCTCGATGGCGCGAATCGCTACGCGGTGCTGTTTCGTATTCAGACGGTGAAGAGAGCGGAGACGCGCGCGCGGAAAATTCGAGAATTCGTCGAGATGTTGGAGCGGAACGAGAGGGTTCACGAGCCGCGGAAAACGCGGCGGGCGTCAAAATAGAATTTCCCGCAGACAGAAGATGGCAGTCATCAAAATTATCGGAGCGGGGTTGGCCGGGTCCGAGGCGGCGTGGCAGTGTGCGCGGCGCGGGCTGGATGTGGAATTGTTCGAGATGCGTCCGGTACGGTTGACGCCGGCTCATCAGACCGCGGACTTTGCCGAACTGGTGTGCTCGAACTCGCTGAAGTCCGATAGTGAGAATACGGCTCCGTGGCTACTGAAGGAAGAGATGCGGCGGGCGGGTTCGCTGCTGTTGGAGATTGCGCGGGAGAGCGCGGTCCCGGCAGGGCATGCGCTGGCCGTCGACCGCGTCACGTTCGCAGCTCGCGTGACGGAGGCGATCTCGCGTGAGCGGCGAATTGTGGTAAAGCGCGAGGAAGTGACGGCCGTCGATGAGGCTGGGGAGATAACCATCATCGCCACGGGTCCGCTGACTTCCGAAGGGTTGGCGTCTGAGATTGCGCGGCTGAGCGAGGCGACGGAGGAATCGAAACCTGAGCGGGCGGGGGCGCCCGCTCCACATAATCCGTCCGCTCCACATGATCATCGTTGGAGTCCGCATTTGTATTTCTATGATTCGATCAGCCCGATCGTGGAGGCGGACTCGATCGACATGTCGCGCGTCTACATGGCGGCGCGCTATGACAAAGGGTCGGCGGATTACATCAACTGCCCGATGACGCCGGAGGAATACGGTTACTTTTACGATGCGCTGCTGGCAGCGCAGTCGGTGGAGGAACGCGACTGGGAGCAGCTGAACTACTTTGAAAGCTGTCTGCCGATCGAGGAGATTGCGCGCCGCGGGCGGGACACGCTGCGCTTCGGTCCGATGAAGCCGGTGGGTTTAATCAACCCGCGTACTGGAAAGATGCCCTACGCGGTGGTGCAGTTGCGGCAGGAAAATCTGCGAGCGGATTCCTACAACCTGGTCGGATTCCAGAATCATTTGAAGTTTGGCGAGCAGGCGCGGGTGCTGCGGCTGATTCCAGGGCTGGAGAGCGCCCGATTTTTGCGCTATGGGCAGATTCACCGTAATACCTACATCAACGCGCCGACTCTGTTGCAGGAGACTCTGCAGATGAAGGCGCATCCGCGGGTTTTCTTCGCTGGACAGATTTGCGGGGTCGAGGGCTACGTGGAGTCGATTGCGACCGGGCTCCTAGCTGGAATGCATGCTGCCGCACTGGTTTCCGGTGCCGAGATGATCCCTGCGCCGAGGGCGTCGGCCTTCGGATCGTTGACGCATTATGTTACGCGGGCGGATGCGAAGAACTTTCAGCCGGCGAATATCACGTTCGATCTGCTTCCCCCCTTGGAGAAGAAGGTTCGCGATCGCAAGGAGCGGCATCGGCTGCAGTGCGAACTGGCGCTGCGGGAATTCGATCGGTGGATTGAGAGTGTCGGCGCGGCCGCTGTGAAAGCTTGAGCCGTGGAGGGCGCAAGCGAGCTTCGCTCGGCCTGACCGGGTCAGAGACCCGGTCCCACACAAGCAGTTCCGGTTTTTCCCTGCAACAAAAACCCTGCCTGTTACGTATCTAACTCTAGGTCGCCTGGGGATTACCTTCTCTTAGCGGCTGCGTCCAACCAAGTGTCATGACCGTCCGCGATCTCATCTTCGACGTCCTGAGGACATTGTGGGCGCACAAGCTGCGCGCCTTTCTCACCATGTTTGGGATTGCCTGGGGCATCGTGTCGATCGTGCTG
>Ga0307476_10001844_pt1 | contig 12788 bp, 17 predicted proteins | sample atmos_gasesECM2C_2_FD_203314 | JGI IMG/M metagenome (GOLD analysis project Ga0307476, IMG submission 203314) | Hardwood forest soil microbial communities from Morgan-Monroe State Forest, Indiana, United States - atmos_gasesECM2C_05 | ecosystem: Environmental > Terrestrial > Soil > Temperate... | reverse complement strand
CCTGGAACCGGCTCCAGCATCACCTTCAAGCAGACCCGGTGCCCACGATACCTGCCTCGAATTGTCAGGGCCGGCGTGGGGCTGCATTCGTTACACACGCTGGCGGCGCTGATGCTGTCCACCGTCATCGCCCGCAGCAGCTTTTCGGCGTGGAATCGGAAGCCCGTCCAGACGATCTTGCCGTCATCCTCGCCGCCGAGAACTTCCTGGAACACGGGGGCCGCAACGATCTGCCACTCGTCGTTGTCGGTGTTGAAGGCAGCCGAAAGCTGGAAGCCACCGCAAGGCCCGTGCTGTGCCCACGATCTCTCGATGAGTCGGGCGAATCGGTCAAACCAGGGCGGGCGCTTTTCGATGCCGCTCATTTTGTCTGCCTCCTGCTGATCCGACGATTCTCCTGCTCCTCCAACGCCCGGCATACGTCCTCGCTGCACCAGTAGAACGATGGTCCCCACAAATTCACGAGACTGGCCGCTGCTTCGAGCGCCCCCTTGTGCGGCCCCTGCGTCTCCTGGGCCTGCCGGGTGATGAGGACGCCGAGGCGGTACATCAACTCTTCCCAGCCGAGCTTGCCGATCAGGGCTTCGAGGGTAGCGAGATCGGTCTGCGTGGCCTTGAGGATGGCTGGTGGCACCGGCTTGAATGTCAGGGCTACCGCCCCCGACCTGCGTTCTTCCTGCACCACGGGGACGGGGCACGGTTCATCCTCCAGGTCGGCGATTCGTTGCTCCAGCTTCGTGCGTGCCGCTTTTCCCTCGTCAATCTTCAGGTCTGCCGCCTCAAGCTGAGTTCGCTGGAAGTTCACCTGCTGCTCCTTGATGATGTCAGTTGCCTCGTCCAGTTCTTGCTCCGCTTCACAGAGTTTTTCTTCAAGCTCCCTGATGCGGGCCTGGGTGTCGTCCAGATGCGCTTCCGGGCGTTCAGATTGATTCGGCTCGGTGTTCATCGGTTGCCTCGCTTCTCTCGTCGTTCCAGTTGCGCTGCCTGGGCCTCTCGCTGTTGCCAGGTGTATACCGGCTTCCTGGGCAACTCCTCCAGACAATTGGCGCATCGGTCAGGGCCATACCAGCCGCCGTTACCGTCGTGCATGAGGTAGACGTACTTCCAACAGTGCGGGCATGGGGTCTTGCTGGGGTCATCGAGCAGATAGCTGCCGAGGCTCGTCTCGGCCTCCAAGCCGAAGAACAGCAGGTGACAGGAGGAGCAGGAAAACGACTGGTAGCGGGTCTGCCAGCCGATCCTGTTGCCAGCGCCGCACCGGGGGCAGATGAGTTTCATTGTTGATCTCCGTGGAGCCTGGGCACGCCGGGTTAGGGCAACGTGCCACCACCCCGCCTGACCGCATCCCTCACCATTTCCTTCAATTGGGCGAGTTCGGTCGGGCACAACTCGATCTCTTCAAGCTGGCGAAGCAGATCGGCACCCCTACTGGCACTCATGCTCTGACCCACCAGCGTTTTGGCGATCTTCTCGAAGTCGCTTTCCCACTCCGTTCCTGGCATCCTGTCTGGACGCTTCGGCAGTTTTCGGCCACACGAGTAGCATGAGTGCGGCCCGATGTAGCCGCCCCACTTGGAGCCACCGGAACGAAGTTCTAAAGGCGTCCAGCAGTACGGGCAGCCGGTCATCATGCTGACACCTGGCATACCGAATATCCAGCGGACCTCGGCTTCCAGGCCCATGAAGCAATAGTCACAAGCCTTGCACTGGAACTCCTCGAACCGGCTGGCACCGCCAATCTTCACGCCAGCACGGCATTTCGGGCAAATCAGCTTCATGGTCCGCCTCCTGGTGAACGCCGGCCTTTTGAGCCAAGAAGAAGACGCCCGATTTCGTGCAAGGTTCGGAAACTATCGCTGCGACTTGCGGCGGTTGCCGAAGCCCGCCGAAGGAGGCGGTTGAGCAGTTCCACAAGCCGGGGATCGTTAGACATTCACGGAGCATCAGGGAATGAACAGGTTCTTCACCAAGCAGCAGGCCGTCACCGAGTCCCACCTTCCCGGTCACTTGCTGGCCGAGCTATTTCGGGCCGTGCAGCCGGTCGAGCAGGACGATCACGGCGAACCGCTGTATCTGGAGGCCCATCTGGATCGCTGGCTGGCAGAGCGCTTCGGCGCAGGCCAGGTGCCGGCTTCATCGAGCGAGCCGTTCATGACCATTCGTGAGACAGCGGCGTTCCTGCGATGCTTCTACTGCGAGGCCAGGGAGCGGCTGCTGGACGGTCGGATTCGAGCCATCCGGGACGGTCGCTGGCTGCGGACTCGTCGGGAGTGGATCGAGGCGTACATCGCCGAGAAGACGATCAAGGCGGCGAGGGACGAGCCTGGCGTGTACACCGTGCCCGACCCGCCGAGGAGGCGACAAGGGTACATCAAGCTGAAGAAGGGCAGCATCGGTGAGCAGTTCTTGAGAGAGTGAGCAGAAGCAGACAAGAAGAAGAAAACGCCATGAGCGGTGACGTTGACGGAACTCGTCACATCATCCGTCGCCAGTCCGGCAACCCCTTCTTCATGCGCTTCGTCGCAGCAGCCGGGTCGAAGGCTTCCGGGTCGAACGAGCCGCCCACCCACTCCAGCATCTCGTCGTGCTGGTCGTTGTCCTCGTTCTGGATAGCCTCCACGAAGTCGGCGTAGCCCCAGGTGCCGCCCACGTCTTCGGGCGGGCAGGCCCGTGCGCCGTCCACGCACAGCGGGTACTTCTGACCGGCCTCGGCCTCGACCTTCTTCTCGAACAAGACCTCGTGCTGCCAGGAGTCTCCGAAATCGTACTCGTACAGCAGCCGGAACCGCCTGCGGCCTTCGGGGATGATGTCGCTCAAATTCGTCGTGGTCGAGTCCTCGTACTCCATCTCCTCGAAGTTCTCGGCCATCAGCAGCGGTTCGCCGTAAAGCTGCTCGCCGATCCTGAAGTGGTGCAGGTGCGAGTTGGTCCAGCCCATCGCCGTCTGGATGTCTTCGTGCAGCTTGTCGAGCGTACAGTCCTGCACCTGGATTCTGCGCCAGATCGGCGGCTGCGTGTCGAGCAGCGTGATCTTCAACTGGTAAACCAGGTCCGGCTGCGCCGTCTTGCCAGCGGCGACCTTCTTCCTCGGTCTGCTGCCCGCTTTCGCCTTGCTGGCCGACAACGCCTGCTCGTGGCCGTACACGGCGTCGTACTCCTGGCGCAACCTCTCCCCCAGGCGCTTGAGGGCCAGGTAGCCGGGGGCAGACCGATCCGGGTAGTCTCGCTCGTCCCGGAGAGCGAGGTCGATCACGTCCATCAGGCAGTCCAAATCCCAGCGGTAGAGCGTGATGGGCCGGGTGCCCTTGTAGTTCTCGATCTTGCGGTCCAGCCCGAAGGCTTCCGCCATCGCCCCGGTGTGCCGCTTCAGTTCCCGCAGTTCGTCGCCGCTGATGAGCAGGCGGTGGCGGTGGTCCCTGGACCCAGGTTTCATGATGTCGCTCCTCGCTGTCGAAGGTGACGAGATCGAGAAGATCAGTCGGCCTCGCTCTTCTGTTCATTGAACTGCCCGGCCCGCTCCTTCGCCAGAGCGCACGGTTGCTCTCCCTCCTGGCCGCTGGCGGCAGGCTGGCCGTCCGGGGCCATCCTGGTGGGCGTGATCGTGCGCCGAGGATAGGAATACCGAATGAGGAACGAACGGATTGAAGCTGACACGCACGAGAATGCTGGGTTGGAGCGGCTGCGGCGACGGCTGACGCCGTTAAAGGACGCCCTCCTGGGCCACGCCATCTACCGGGAGATCAACAGCCTGGCGGCGCTGCGCCTTTTCATGGAACACCACGTCTACGCCGTGTGGGACTTCATGTCGCTGCTGAAGGCGTTGCAGGCCCGCCTGTGCTGCGTCGGCGTGCCGTGGTTGGCCGCCGTCGATCCCCAGGCCACCCGCTTCATCAACGAGATCGTGCTGGCCGAGGAGAGCGACGAGGACGGTCAGGGCGGCTTCCTCAGCCACTTCGGACTCTACTTGCGGGCGATGACCCGCTGCGGGGCCGACACCGGCACCATCGAGAGGTTCCTTGGTGAAATCCGCAAAGGAAGTTCCGTCCCTGTCGCTCTTGCAGCGGTCGGCGTGCCCGGCTGCGTCGGCTGCTTCGTGCGCCAGACCTTTGACTTGATCGAGCAGGGGAGCCTCTGGTCCCTGGCATCGGCGTTCACGTTCGGCAGGGAAGACCTGCTGCCAGCCCTGTTCCAGCGGATCGTGGATGAGTTGAACGTGGAGACAGACGGCGGGTTGGAGGACTTCCGGTACTACCTGCGCCGTCACATCGGGCTGGACGAGGGCGAGCATGGCCCGATGGCGGTCAGGCTCGTCATGACCTTGTGTGGCAACGACGAGACTCGCTGGCAAGGAGCGGAAGAGGCGGCGGTGACGGCCCTGGAGGCACGCCGGGACTTGTGGGACGCCGTACACGCCACGCTGGGGAAGCGGAAGGATGCTTCGGGCCGGTCGTCGTGATAATGCCGCTCCCCAGCGACTACTCAATCTCGATGCCTTCCCGCTCGAAATACTCAGTCAGCCCCTTCTCCAGCGCCGCCATCGCCTCGGCCAGCGTGTCCGGTTTGTCGTCCTCGAAGATCAGCCCGCCGTAGTCGAGCGCCCGCACCACGAAGCCGAACATCTCCTGGTCGCCGATCTCGACGTGGCCGTAGCCCCGGACCCAGCGGGCGATGGCCGGGAACATCTCCTCGACGCTGGCCTGCTCCTTGTTCGGCTTGAACATGCCGACACGGTGGGCCTCTCGCAACCGCCGCAGGTGGGCCTCGTAGGCTTCCTGGACATGGGGCAATTCCTTCTGCACGGCGACCTCGACGCCGAGTTCCGCCAGGTGCGGGAATAGCTCACGCCACTGGTGATGGCCCCGGACGTGGATGCGCCGGGGCCGGTGCGCTTTCCCGGTCAGCGGGCGGCGCTTGGCATGGGCCAGCAGCGTGGCGAGGTCATTGACGCTGGGCCTGCCTTCGACGTGCGAATCGGCCAGGAGGGAGCCGTCCGGCTGGGTGACGACCAGGCCGAGGTAGTGCGTCTCGGATTGCGTGATCGGCTTGGGCAGCGCCCGGAAGTCCGCCTCCCAGGTTTCATCCTCCTGGCGTAGCCGTCTCAAGCGGCTCTTGACGAAGGCAGCGCCCTTGCCCAGCTTCAGCTTCTCCTCTTCTCGTGCCACGGTCGTTTCCTTCGCAGGCTCCTTGGGTTTGTCGGTCCCTCCCTCCCCGGAAGGACGAAGAAATTTCCGAACGAGGCTCCCCGGCCAGGGAGGACAAGCGTTGTGGCGACGACCTCGCCGCTCGCCACGGCCTTGGACCGAATTCTCTCGACGCCATTTTACAACTACCGATTTGCGGTTGACCCCCAACGCACCAGTGGCCCGCTGAAACGGAAACGGGTCAGATGGTGTACGAATGCCGGGGACGCCGAAAGCGTCCGTGGCCGAGTCCAGCGCTGAATACCGGCGCAACCTGGTGCCGGCGACGGCCAAGGAGTCGAGGCCGGCGAAAACGCCCTGCCATTACAAGCACCTGTTCCAAAATCGAGGAGACAAGCGGCCTACTCGCCAACCGTGATTTACAACCGGCTCAAGTCGTGGTAGTATTCTCCTACCGGGACTTCTTCTTGTGGCCGCTTGCATGTCGTTCCCGGCCTTCCCGCCTCGGACGGACGACGGCCCGAACCCGACCAGGCAATCTCGAAACCTGCGCCGTACCGGCGTGAGAGGAGATTGTCTGGAATGAGCATCACTCTTGAAACCCCCATCTCTGCCTACCTTCGTGCCAGCAGTTTCCAGCAAGAAAAGGACAGCCATGAGCGTCAACTGGAACTCATCAAAAGGTTCCTGCTCGACAACGATCTGACCATCGCCCCGGAAAACTGGTTCAGCGACTTCCGGGCACGGGACGCTGCTGCCTTCGCCAAGGACTTTCAAACCCTTCTGGCGAAGGTCCGTCGTCAGGAGATCAAGACCGTCCTCGTCAGCAATCTGGACCGTTGGGGCACCGCCGACGTGGACGAGTTCTTCGAGTTCCGAGGCATCCTGCTCAAGAACGGCTGCAAGCTCTGGAGCGTCGAGGACGGCGACCTGACCAGCAAGGAGATGGTTCAACTCATCACCCTCATTGTCAAGGCCGAGCAGTCGAGAGAATATGTCCGGCGCATGGCGAAGAACATCGCCAGCGGCAAACAGCGCAAGGCGTCCTTGGGCCATGTCCAGGGCGGCAAGACCAGTCCCTACGGCTACGACCGGGTTTGCTACAACGACGCCGGCAAACCGCTCTGGCTGTTGCACTACGAGACGCCCACCAAGCGCCTTCAGTTCCTTCTGAACAAGGACGGCACCCTGGACACCAGCCGCCCGCCCGTCATTTGGGAAGGTGAGCGCCAGCGCCCGCCAAAGACGAAGACCGACTACATCAAGTTGGTGCCCAGCCGAGAGTTCTACGGCGACTACCGCTGTGTCGATGGCGACCGGGTGGCGACCGTCCAACTCGCCTTCCGCCTTATCATCGAGAAACCCTGGAGCATCCGTAAGACGGCGAGGCATTTGAACGATCTCGGCCATCGCCACTACGGCCACGACCTGACCCAGCAGCGCCTCCAGGTGCTTATCAGCAACGAGAAGTATCGTGGCGACATGACGTTCAACAAGACGTGCAAGGCCAAGTACGCCCGATGCGTCCAGGGCCAGGTGCAGGACGTGACGCCACAGAAGTTCAAGAGCGGCAGGATCAAGACCCAAAATCGACCGGAGAAGGAATGGGACGTGGTGGCCGGCTCCCATACGGGCCTCGTGGACGCCAAGACCTGGACGAAGGCAAATGAGGAGATGCAGCGGAAGAAGAAACAGACCGCACCCAGGTCTAACGAGTTCTATCTGTCGGGCCTGCTGTGGTGCGTCCACTGCGGTCGCCCGATGTCCGGCAAGATGCAGCAGCGTACTGGACCCAAGAAGACGAGGGTGCGGTATCCGGGCTACGAGTGTGTCCGAGCCAAGGACGCCAACAGCCAGATTCACTCTCACTGGATTCCACACGCCACGGTCGAGAAGTGGTTGTTCGAGAAGATTGCCGACATCGGCAGGGAAGTAGACCTGGCCCAAGATGTCCAGCAGCTTCTCGCTCTCCGAAAAAAATACGACCACGATGACGCCCAGGTAGACGAGTTCCTTCATCAAGCCGCTGCCGAATACACGGTGGAAATCCGGGCCTTCTACGACCGGCACTGTGTCAGCGACACCCAACTTTTCGACGCCATCGCCACCGTCTGCCGGAACCCAGGTTGGGACTTCACGCAGAAAGGTGCCGATGCTTCATACAACCGCCTGCGGGAGCAGGTGCAAGAAATCGACGCCCGCAAGGTAGCCGCAGCCAAGCGCCTGCTGGAAATGAAGAAACAGGAACACCGTCAGGCCACGCTGTCGTTCATCAAGACCAAGGACGAACTTACGCAGCAGGTGATCCAGGAAGAAGTCGAGCGGCTGGCCCAAGAAGTGAAGGTGCTGGAAGACGAAGCGGTGCCCTTCCTCGACCGCTACCGAGAGAAGGTTCGCCACCTGGAAGAGTTCCGTGCCCGCCTGGAAGGACTCATCAAGGGCGTTCGGGAGGCGAACGTGGACAACAAGGCCCAGCGGCTCCGGGAAGCCATCGAGCGGATCGAACTGGTCTTCCTGCCGTACCAGAAGTGGCAGCGGAATCGCCTTGACACCGAGAAGTCCAGGATTGTGTTCCGTGCCGGTTTTGGCGGGAATGATCCATTTGCTTGAACTGCGGCTCCGTCTCGGTGCGCGTCTGGGCCTCGGCGGTCCAGTACATCTGCACGCCGCCGAAGAAGGGCGACACGCCGGCCGCCTGCACGGTGCTGACGTCGAGGTAGGGGATTTGCATCGAGGCCGCGGCCATCGGCACGACGAAGGCGCGGGGGCGGATGAAGGTCTCCTCCGCCATGATGGTCATGAGCTGCTGATAGAACTCCGGCGGCACGGTGTAGCCGCCGGTGACGCCGCTGGCCTCGGCCAGCGCCGCCTTGCCGGCGTACTCGACGAAACGGCTGCCGTAGTGCTTTTCGAGATAATGCCGATCGCCGCGGGCGACGGCGAGGCACCAGTCGCCGAAGGTCCGGCCGTGCGGATCGCCGTCGCCGGCCGGGCCGAAGAGGATGGGGGCGGCGTGCTTGCGGGCCAGCGACCGGGCGTCGGCGAAGGCTTTGAGGGACTGGTTGACGGCCGCGTCGATGGACTGGCCGCAGCGGGCCAGGGCGGCGTCGAGGGCGCGGGCGACGGCGGGGCCGATGAGGTCGTCGGCGACGGCGACGGCCGTGCCCTGCTGGACGAGCTGGCGGGCGTCGTCCTCCGAAACGTCGATGCGTTCGCCGGCGGCGCGGCCGAGGAACGGCTTTTTCAGCTCCACGAACATGGGAATTTCTCGCGGGGGTCCACGGATGGGGCGAACGACGCAGGTGCGTCCGTCTCCGGGCCGGGATCGCCTGGCGGCTTGGCGTCCGCCTCCGGCGGGAGGACCCTGACGGCTTGAGGTGGGGAGAGTGTAACAGGTGTACGGGTGTTTAGAGAAGAGGATTTTGGATGATTATGGGTGTCATTGGATGAATATGCCCGCCGCCGCTTTTTTTCATGATGAGCGGCGCTGACGGGCGGTATTCTGGAAGGTGCGATGGGAGTGGGAGGGAGGATCAAGCCATGCAGCAATACGTCGGAGCGGTCGTCATGTGCGCGGCGTCAGCGCTGCTAGCGACCGCTGAAGACCGTAGCGGCGAAGAGCAGAGGGCCGTCGACGCGATCAAGGCCTTGAACGGCGAGGTCATGCGCGATGAAGACGCTCCTGGCAAGCCGGTGGTGGCCGTGAGCCTACGGGGCAGCCTGGTCCGCGACGAGAATCTCGCGTGTCTGAAGGCGCTGGTCAACCTCCAGGAATTAACGCTTGTCCACACGAAGGTGAAAGGAGCGGGCCTGGAGAACATCAAGGGTCTCGTCAGCCTCCAGACCGTCTATCTGATTGACAACCCGGACCTAACAGACGCGGGGCTGCAACATCTAAGGGGGCTCGCCAACCTCCAGACACTGCAGCTCACGAACGACAGGAAATTGACCGACGCGGGGCTGGAGTACATTCAGGGCCTCGGCAACCTCCAGGAGCTGGACCTGGGCGGCACCCCCGTGACCGACGCCGCTATGGAACATGTCAAGTGGCTTATCAAGCTCAAGGACCTGTCCCTATACGAAACCGGAGTGACGGACGCGGCCCTCGAGCGCCTCAAGAACCTCACCAGCCTTGAGAAGCTGACCCTTCATACTACCAAGGTGACGGACAAGGGCTTGGCGCACCTCAAGGCTCTCGTTAACCTCAAATCGCTGAACCTCGCCTACACCAAAGTGACCGGTGTAGGTTTGGAGCACCTCAAGGGTCTCGCCAAGCTGCAGTTGCTGGATCTCTATGGTACTGCGCTGACGGACGAAGGGCTGGAAAGGATTAAGGAATTCACCAGTCTTGAGAGCCTCGATATCAGCAAAACGGGCGTCACCGACGCGGGTCTAGTGCATTGCAGAGGTCTTGTTAGCCTTACGTTCCTCAGCCTGGACGCCACGAAAGTAACCGACGCCGGCCTGGATAACCTCAAGGACCTCGCCAATCTCAAGACTCTGACGCTTTCCAGGACGGCCGTAACGGACGCAGGGTTGGCACGACTCAAGCCGCTCGGAAGCCTTGACTACTTGAGTCTCGAAAGCACTCAGGTTACGGACAAGGGGGTCGCCGATCTCAAGAAGGCGTTGCCGAAGACGACGATCACCCCTTGAGGGGGCCGCTTTCATTTGACGCCCCGGCCGCTCCGCCGCCATAATGCACGCACCCCTTTCCCCGAGGCCCACATGACCGAAATCGAACTCACCGACGCCCAGCGGCAGGCGCTCCAGGCGGCGCCGGGCAAGCCGGTCGAGGTCGTGGACCCCGCCACGCGGCGGCGCTACGTGCTTCTGGAGCGCGAACAGTACGAACAGCTGCTCCCGTTGCTGGATCAAGCCGGTGGGCCGGAGGGGGAGGACCCGACCGCGGGAATCCCTCCGGGCATTCTGCGCTCCCAGCAAGCGTTCTGGCGCGACCTGCCCGAACTGCTCCGCAACAAGCGGAACCGCGGCCGGTGGGTGGCATACCACCTTGAGGAGCGGATCGGCGTGGCCGCCGACGAGGTGAAGCTCGTCCGCGAAATCGTGCGACGGGGCATCGCGGACGACGAATACTATCTCGGGCGCATCGAACCAGATGACCAGCCGCCGTGGGAGCCCATCGAAGTGGAATTCCTCCCGCGCGGCCCGGACGAAGTCTTCGACGAAACGTGAAAATCCTCGACCGACTCCCCTACTGGACGGAACGCGCGCCGCCCGTTGTAGTGAGCGGCCAACCGATGCCGGTCCGGCGGTATCAGGTCATTGTTTGGCTGAGCATTAGCGTCCACCGTTCGGTTGAATGGGACTCGCGGACCCCGGTCTTCCCGGCGATCCTGGACACGGGGAACAACTTCACGCTTGCCCTATTCCGGAAGCAGCTGATCCAGTGGGCAGGCCTCCACCCGCAGCTGCTGCCCGAGCTGGGCCGGATTCGTGAAGGCGGCAAGGTTTATCCGTGCCATGAGGCCCGCGTGTGGCTGCACTCCAACGTGCCCGGCCGTTCGGATCGGCGCGGCGACCGGCCGCCCTTGCGCCTGTCTCTAGCGGAAGGCATCGTCGTCATACCGGATGCGGGTCCGCGCAGACCCCACCTGCCGCTGCTGGGTTTGCGGGCGCTGACGGAGAACAATCTGCATCTGCTGATCGACGGCCAGCGGCGCCAGGTCTCGTTGCGGACGCCGGACTGGCGCACCAGGCTGTTTCGCTGGATCTGGTAGCATCGATCGCTCCCGCTTGCGCAGCCGCTCGACTTGCTCCACCGTCCGCCGCCCGTATTCCCGCTCGCCGCATCGTGGTATACTCCCCATCACCCCCATGCAGAGGCCGTCATGGCGTCGCAATCGACCTTCTCGCCAAGTGAAGCCGTGGTCCTGGGCCGCCTGATCGGGCCGGAACGGCAAAGTCTTCCTGTTTCCACCGCCCGCGCTATTCTCAAGCTTGACTTCGAGTCGCACGACCACGAGCGGATGCATGAGCTGTCGTCGAAGGCCAAAGAAGGCACGCTCACCGCCGAGGAGCGGGCCGAGATCGACGCCTACGGCCGCATCGGCTGCTTGCTCGATTTAATGCACTCCCTGGCCCGGCGGTCGATAAAGCAGCGGGCCGCCGGCGCCAAGAAGCATGGATGAGCAGTTGACCGCTCTGGTCTGGCGGCGTGCGGCGTCTTGCTGCGAATACTGCCGGCTGCCGCGCGCCTTCACACGCATGGGCTTTGAAATCGACCACGTCATCGCACGGAAGCATCGGGGCGCCGACGTCGCCTCCAACCTCGCGCTTGCCTGCTTTCTCTGCAACAGCTATAAGGGACCGAACATCGCCGGCATTGATCCCGTATCCCGGTCCATAGTCCCCCTGTTCCATCCCAGGCGGCATAAATGGGCGCGGCACTTTCGATGGGATGGGCCGGTGCTGGTCGGCCGGACACCGACGGGCCGGGCCACCGTGGAAGTCCTGGAAATCAACCAACTGCACCGCGTGGCAGCCCGGCGGGCGCTTATCGAGGAAGGCGTGTTCCCTCTGGAATAGGGCGTCGAGAAATTGACGCCCTGGCCGTTCCGCCGCCATATATGCATATGCATGCATCCGTTCCCCCGAGGCCCGCATGACCGAAATCGAACTCACCGACGCCCAGCGGCAGGCGCTCCAGGCGGCGCCGGGCAAGCCGGTCGAGGTCGTGGACGACGAGGTGCGCTTCTACGAGGAGCAACCCCGCGCTCCGCTGTCGGATCGGGACCGCGACATTTTCCTGGCCCTCTTGGATAACCCGCCGCCGCCAAACGAGGCGCTACGGCGAGCGTGGGCCAAATATAAGGAAATGGCGGCCGATGCGGACCGCCGTCCGGAACAGCCGGCGTGACGAGCTTCCCACAAACGCAAACCGGGCCGGCCGTCCCTTGCAGGACGCCCGGCCCGATCGTCTATCTCCTACTCATCCGATTGCAAAACTCAGGAAGCCCGGTGCAGCGGTTTGGCGACCGGCAATTCGTCGCTGGACAGCATGGGTTCGGCGTCGTCGGGGCTTTTCGTCTTGATGACCAGGCGGCGGCCGCAGCGCGGGCAGCCGCGCGTTTGGCCCAGCAGTGCGAATGGGGCCTTGATGCGCGCGTTGCAGCCGGGGCAGCGAACGCGAATGGTGGAATGCATGAAACGCCTCCGAAAGTGAGAAAAATGCACAGGGCGCCGATGCACGGCGATACCCCGCGCGGCGGGTGGGGAAAACTGGCCGTCGTGGCGACGACCGTGGTGAAGATTGTAAGCCCCGCCGTTCCGTAAGCCAAGGCCGAGTTCGCCCGCCACGGGCAAACATATCTTCAGAAGTATAGAACACCGATCCGAGGTGCGCGGACCGGCATGGGCGAAAAAAGACGCCGTTTCTCATCCCTTTCTCAGGACGATTTCCGGCCGGTCTTTATCCATCCGGATTGTCTTCGCGCTGCCGCATCCGGGTCGGCCGACCCTCCTTGCGCGGTCCATCCAATTTCTCTTGAAAATCCATGTCAGAAGAACGGCCCATTTTAGCATTACCCTTCCAAGGAACGACAGCGACGATCGAAGGGGAACGCCGGTGTGGCCGGGGCTGAGTCCGCGAAGCCCCGGCATACGTCGGGGGACCATGCCGGGGCT
>Ga0307476_10001843_pt1 | contig 12798 bp, 13 predicted proteins | sample atmos_gasesECM2C_2_FD_203314 | JGI IMG/M metagenome (GOLD analysis project Ga0307476, IMG submission 203314) | Hardwood forest soil microbial communities from Morgan-Monroe State Forest, Indiana, United States - atmos_gasesECM2C_05 | ecosystem: Environmental > Terrestrial > Soil > Temperate... | reverse complement strand
TTCTTCAGAACCTCGGGAGTAGCTTGCAGATAAATCACCAGGTCGGGCGGGGGGAGCTGTTCGCGAAAGTAGTTGTAATAGCGATTGTAGGTTTCGAGTTCCTGGTCGGTGAGGTTGAGGCAGGCGAAGAGTTTGTCTTTTTCAAAGACGAAATCGGTGACGACGGATTTCTGCGAGCGCGGTCCGAGGTCGAGGGCGCGGAGCTGTTCAAAGCGGCGGATGAGGTACGCGAACTGCGCTTGAAATCCGGCGCCGCGTTCGCCTTCGTAAAAGGCGCGGAGAAAGGGATTGTCCTCGGTTTCCATGACGCGCTGGGCGTTGAGGCGCTCAGCCAGAATCCGCGTCAGCGTGCTTTTTCCGACGCGTATGGGACCTTCCACAGCAATGTAGCGGGGCAGTTCGAAAAGATTGGCCATGGGGTAGCGGACTCAGGCTTCGAATGGCAGGATATCCCGGCTGGGCTTGGAGCGCAATTGAGGAAAAAGTAACCCCTTTCACACCCAGCGACGGAGGCACAGAGAAACAATTTACAATCGCGGCATGATGGGTAGCGTTGCCGTCGGGGCTGGTTGTGCTGCGGCTATCGCCGTGGGTTATCAATCTATGGCTCCGAGGGGACAATGGTATGGGCGGACGTTTATCGGGCTGAAGCCTGGAACTCGGCAACTGGCGCTGACTTACGACGATGGTCCTAACGATCCTCACACTTTTCTTTTGCTGGAAGTCCTGGCCCGGCACGGTGTGAAGGCGACATTTTTCTTGATGGGGCGTTTTGCGAAACAGAGGCCGGACATCGCGCGTGAGCTGATGCGGGCTGGACACGTCATTGGTAATCACACCTATAGTCATCCCAATCTGATCTTTGCTTCTGCGCGGCAGACGAGAATGCAATTACTCGATTGCACCCAGGCCTTGACTGATGCGGTGGGAGAGCACTCGCGGCTGTTTCGTCCTCCCTTTGGCGGACGCCGGCCGAGTACGTTGCGTATCGCGCGAGCGCTCGGTCTCGAACCAGTGATGTGGTCTGTCACGGGCTGGGACTGGAAAGGAAAGCCCGCCGAATATATAGAGGGCAGAGTCAGACAGCAGGTTCGCGGGGGGGATGTGATTCTGTTGCACGATGGCGGTCACATGGCGTTTGGCACGGATCGTTCGCAAACCGTGATTGCGACCGATCGTCTGATTGCCCGCTACAAGTCGGAAGGATACGAATTTCTTACAGTTCCGGAGATGATGGAAAGGCGCGCCGCCAGCTCTCAGGCATCAGTTCTCAGCTAAGGCTGGCGGCGCTGCGGCACCTGACCCATAGACCCGGTCCCACCCGACTACTCGAACTGTTTTCGGAAACTGGCGAATTGTTGTTTCATGTCGGCGACTTCTTTTTGCAGGTTGGCTACTTCGTCCTCTAGACGGGCTATGCGATCGGCATCGGCTGAGTCGCCCCGGACGGGGGCGGGCGCATGGGATTGGTCGACGACATCTTCGGCATCGCCTGCGAGCAGGTGCTTGTAGCGGGATTCTTTGGTGCCGGGTTGCCTTGCGAGAACTCTGACTAGCGGGGGGTCGCGCTGCATCAGGCGTTGCAGGGTGGATTGCACTTCGGTGAGGTCTTCAAAGCGATGCATGCGCTCGGTGCGGCCGCGGAGTTCGCCGGGAGTTTGAGGGCCGCGCAACAGCAGGACGCAAAGGACGGCGGTTTCGCCGCGGGTGAAGTTGAAGGCTTCCTGCAGCCGGTGCTCATATTTAGTGACGCGGCTGTCGGCGCTGCTGGTCGGTCCGGCGAGGCGTTTTTCCTGAAGACTAGCGAGGGCTTGCTGCACGGTCTCGTCGTCGAGATTCATCACTGGATCGCGATTGTTTTTCTGGTTGCAGGCATTGACCAGCGCGTTCAGCGAGAGCGGATAGTAATCTGGAGTGGTAACGTCTTTTTCTACCAGCGAGCCGAGCACTCTGGTTTCGATTTCGTTGAGTATGATGTCCATGCGCGAGTCCTTCACGGGTGAGCGAATCTAGATTGTACAGATGCCGGTCGCAAGTCGAGGCTTGCCCGACCTGGGCGGCCAATCCTTCCGCCGCCACGTGAGCTGAATCGACATCCGCGGGCGTGGGCGCCCGCGTCACACGAATGCGTGGAATAGATTCCTTTAATCCGGCTCATAAGCTTTTTTGATTGGCAGCGGGCGGGGCTCCGCGATACCCTACCAAGTTCTGATCATCCCCCGAAAGACACCTCCGTTTTGTTACAAAACTTATAAGGAGATCCATGCCAACTGAACTGCGAAACTTTCTGGCTATCCCGTACGACGAATTGGAAGACATGAATTTGGCTGCGAAAGAGCAGCGCCAGAACCGTGTTGCCACCCACAAGATCCAGGAGGAGCGTCTTGAATACTTGAGCGGCGAAAAGCGGATCAAGGCCGTGACTGTGCTGTTCAGCGACCTGGAAGGCCGTCTGCACATGTTGGATTACGACAAGAAGTTTTTGATCAAAAGCTGGGACAATCTCACTTTTGATGGGTCGTCGATTCGCGGTTTCACCGCTCAGCGGGAAAGCGATCTTCGCCTGGGCATTGACTGGGGGGCGTTTTATTGGGGCCCAGCCGATGTGTTCGGGCCGGGCAAGGTACTGGTTTTCGGGGATGTGATCGACAAGGGTGGTACACCCTATAGCGCGGACATTCGCGGCATCCTCAAGACCTACGCCGAGGGCTTGTATAAGAAGAACGGCTATACGCTGAATGCGGCCAACGAAATTGAAGGCTTTCTATTCCAGGGCCCGGACGCGGAGCGGCGCTATCACGAAACGGGGAAGTTCGACTACGTAAATACTGGAGGTTACTATCACTCGCTGCCTGGCGATGTGTTGCGCACCTTTATCGATACCACGGCGGAAGTGCAGCGCAGCATGGGTTTCCAGAATGAGAAGGATCACCCGGAAGTGGCGCCCTCACAGTTCGAGATCAACTATGGCTATGGCGAAGTGGTGGCTGCGGCTGATCAGATACAGCTCTACAAGCTGATCTGCCGGCAGGTGGCAACCAGGATGGGTTGCACCGCGTCGTTCCTGCCCAAGCCGGTGGTGGGGGTGAACGGCAGCGGGATGCACACCAATGTTTCGATCAGCAAGGGCGGGAAGAATTTGTTCTGGGACGCGAAGGGCGAAGAGAAACTCAGCAAAATGGGCTGGGAATTCATCGATCGTATCCTTACACATGGCAATGATCTCTGTTTGCTGTTGAATGCCAGTGTTAACGCCTATCGCCGGCTGGACCCGCACTTTGAGGCGCCGAACCAGATTAAAGCGTCGCCCACGGATCGCGGCTCCATGATTCGCATTCCAATCGGCAATGAGAAGAGCATGCGCGTGGAAGTACGATCGGTATCCCCGGACGCGAATCCTTACCTGGTCATGCTGTCGATCTTCAAGACCGGGCTCGACGGCGACACCGCGAAGATCAAGAATCTGCGGCAGGCGCAGCGCTATCTGCCGGATAACATCTATGACGCGCTAGCGAATTTCCGCAATGCGGATTGGACGACGAAACTGCTGGGCGAGGACGTGAAGGCGCGCTATGCGGACTTGAAGCAGGCTTCAGCCGATCGCTGTCCGCGGCTGTTGGGAACGTTCGTGAAGGCTCCCGAAGTGCAGTATCACCACGATGTGTACAACCAGTTCTTGTGGAATTTATTTTAGGTAGAGGCCATTGCTCGGCCTCAGAATTAACATTCCGTTAACCTCTTTTGGCAGGTTTGTGGATATAAGAAAAGCGTAGCTTTCCGCTTCGTGAAGTCCACGTCAGGTCCGGGCGCGATCCGGACGTCATCGTTGAACCTCTGGCCAAGGAGGCGTTTCCATGGCTTTCAACCGAAGAGATTTTCTCCGCGGGGTTGCGGGCGCATCCGGGGCCGTAGCCGCCGGGTCGCTGCTCGGCAAGAATATGTTGGCCGGAGGAAATGAAAGCTTACCGACGCTGGTGCGGCCCGATAGTTCTGGGATCGAGCACATCGTGCTGGTGATGATGGAGAATCGCAGCTTCGACCACCTGCTGGGCTGGATGCCGGGTGCAAGGGGCCACCAGAGCGGTCTGAGTTACAAGGACAAGAATGGTGTGTCCCATGAGACCTATCGTCTGCAGAGTTACACCGGATGTCCGCATCCTGATCCCGATCACTCCTACGAGGGAGGGCGCTCGGAGTACGATGACGGCAAGATGGATGGATGGCTACGTACAACCACAAATGATATTTATTGCATTGGATACTACGCGGAGGAAGATCTAAAGTTTTTTAGCGCATTCGCACGAAACTACACGACCCTGGACAATTTCTTCCCGTCCATCCTGGCGTCCACCTTTCCGAACCGCATCTTTTCGTGGGCAGCCCAAACCGACCGCCTGGATAATTCCTTCACCGTTTCAACCCTGCCGACCATTTTGGATACTCTAGCTGCGGCCGGAGTGAGCGTTACTTACTATTTCAATAATGTTCCTTTTCTGGCGCTGTGGGGAACCAAGTATCTTTCGGTTTCCGCTCCCTACGTTGAGTTCCTCGCTCAGGCCGCTCTTGGCACTTTGCCTTCGGTTTCAATTGTCGATCCGATTTACACCATCACCGACGATGGCAGCGGAAACGATGATCACCCGCATGCCGATCTGCGCCGCGGCGAAGCCTTTGTGCAACAAGTCTTTCAGGCCGTGACTCAAGGACCCGGTTGGGATAAGACTGTGCTTATCATCAATCGTGATGAATGGGGCGGATTCTTTGAACACATCGTTCCCCCTCGTGTGATTGCGCCCAACGATGTGGACAAAGATCTTGTGGATGGCAAAGCCCTGTTGGGTTGCCGCGTGCCGGTTGTTATAGCCTCGCCGTTTACTCGCGGAAATCCCCAGAGCCCGCGCATTAATTCACTTCTTTACGATCACACTTCGGTGTTGAAGTTGATTGAGTGGCGCTGGAATTTGCCGCCGCTGACCAAGCGGGATGCCTCCAACGAGATCAGCAACCTGGCATACGCGCTGGACTTGAATAATCCCAACCCGAGCGTGCCGTCGTTGCCGCATGTGACCCCACCGCCGCCGAAGCCATGTAACGGCGCGATTGTGGACGGTAATTCGAGTGGGAGGACGGACTCGTATTACTTGCTCGAGTCTGCTATCAAGCAAGGTTGGAAGTTGCCCTCTGAATTGCCGTGATCGACAAATAGCAACGTCGTAGCACCTCCGTGCTGCACAATTCTTGTCTGGCTGAAGCACGCGACTGTCATAATCAAGTGTTGATGGAGCGTGCTTCCTGGCAACGACCTCATTGCTTGCAAACTTAGAAGAGCGCTGGCTGCCGGCGTCTATTCTTTGCCTGCGCGAATACAACCCCAACAAGTTCCTGCATGACTTGATCGCGGGCGTGACCGTCGGATTGGTGGCGCTGCCGCTGGCTATGGCGTTCTCCATCGCTTCCGGACTCACGCCGCAGGCGGGAATTTATTGCGCGGTCGTGACTGGATTCCTGATTTCCGCGTTAGGTGGTTCGAGGACGCAGATCGGCGGTCCAACCGGCGCGTTCGTAGTAGTGGTGGCGGGAATTGTCGCCGTGCACGGTGTGGATGGTTTGTTCATGTGCACGATGATGGCCGGCCTGCTGCTCATCGTTCTCGGAGCTACGGGTATGGGCACGGCGGTGAAGTTTATCCCACGGCCTATCGTGATCGGTTTCACCAATGGAATTGCAGTTCTGATTGCCAGCACGCAAATCAAAGATTTCTTTGGCTTGAAGATCGACAAGGTTCCGGGAGTGTTCTCGCTGCGCATGGAAACCATCGCGGCGAATTTTCACACTTTGTCGTACGCCGCGACCGCTCTCGGCGTCGGTACACTGGTGATCCTGCTGGTATGCCGCGCGGCTTCGAAGCGCATTCCCGGCCCCATTGTGGCGATGGTCGCGGGTACGGTCGCGGTGTTCGCGCTCAAACTCCCGGTCGAAACCATTGGAACTCGCTTCGGCGGGATTCCAAGCGGGTTGCCGCATTTCGCCATCCCCCACTTCCGCTTCGATCTCATTCACGGTTTGCTGGGCCCGGCATTCACGGTCGCCATGCTGGGCGCGATTGAGTCACTGATGTCAGCGGTGGTGGCGGATCGCATGAGCAATGACCACCACAATCCTAACGTCGAACTGATGGCACAGGGTGTGGCCAACATTGTTTCCCCCATGTTCGGCGGACTGCCGGCAACGGGCGCTATTGCGCGCACCGCGACCAATATCCGTGCCGGTGCCAAGACCCCGGTTGCCGGGATGATTCACGCGCTGACCCTGGTCTGCGTGCTGTTGTTCGCCGCGCCTCTGACCAGCTATATCCCGATGGCCGCGCTGGCTGCGATTCTGCTAGTCGTTTCCTACAACATGGGCGAATGGCGAGAGATTCCGCAACTGCTGAAGCTGACCAAAACCGACATCAGCATTTGGTTGGTGACGTTCGCGCTCACGGTTTTCGCCGACCTCACAGTCGCGGTCGAAGCCGGAATGATTCTGGCGGCGTTGCTGTTTATCGGGCGCGTGGCCAACACGACGACTGTGTCTCAGGTCACCGACGACTACGTCGAAGACGGCCGCGTGCATATCCTGCAGGACAAAGACATTCCGTACTACGCAACCATTTTCCGCATTCACGGACCATTCCTGTTCGGGGCGACCGATAAGGTCTCGGCAATCATCGAGAAAATCCATGAATTGCCACCGGTCGTCATTCTGCGTCTGCGCAACATGACGGCGATTGATGCGACCGGCTTATTCGCGCTGGAGGAAGTAGCGCGGGAACTGCACGCGACCAAGCGGACCTTGATCCTATGTGGTGCGCGGGAGCAACCGGCCCAATTGATTCGGCAAGCCGAATTTGAAGACGTGATCGGCCGCGAAAATATTTGCGAGAACGTGCAGGAAGCGCTGCGCCGCGCAGAAGACGTTTTCGAGAGGATGGAGAGTAAGGCCGCGGCGGGCGCCCAGTGAGATCGGCCCTCCCCCGAAGGTCGAACCCATCTGCCCTTTCGACGCCCGCCAAGACCCAGCGGAACTGAGAACTACTTATCGCTCGAGGCGACCATTGGCGGTGGTACCTGGGTTACCCCTAAGTAGCCATTCACCGTTTGCATCGACAAGTCCGTGATGACGGAGATCTGTGAGACCGAGTGGCCCTGTGTGTTCAAAAGCCGGACCTGTGCCGCATCCGAAAGCTTGACTGTATACCCTGTTGGGTCAATGTTGATTGGTTGCTTGACCGGTGCGGTCGTTGTCTGCGGTTGCGGGGCGGTAGCTTGCGCCGCCGCGCCAAAGTCGAAAGCGGTTCCTCCAGAAATCGGGGTTGCCATGATGTTCCTCCTTCAACCTACCCTTATCTGGGATTATCGGCCGTGCCGTAGATAACTTTAGGCCGCCGTATTTTTGCCGGCAAAGTCCTTATGAGACTGTTTCTACAGCGCTTAAAGGCCGTTGCGCCGACTCGCACGGGCGCCTGCACTATCAACTTGCTCGGGCGAGGGCTGCAATCCGGGCTTTGGTAGCTTTGAGATAGTCGCTCGGAGCGATCAGAATTTGCATTCCACGAACGCCGGCGGAGATTGAAATGGTTTCGAAAAGTTCGATGCTTTCGTCCGCATAGACGGAGTAATCTTTCTTAGCTGCCAGGGCAGTGACGCCGCCGCGGATATAGCCGGTGAGCCCCTGCAACTCCTTTACCGGAACCAGTTGAATCTTGCGATCTCCCGACGCCGCGGCTAAGGCTTTGAGGTCGAGTTCCTTATCGCCAGGGATCACGGCCATGCAGATTCCGTTGCGATCGCCACGCGCTACCAGCGTCTTGAAAACCTGCTGTGGATGCAATCCAATCTTGGCCGCGACGGTTTCGGCGGCGAGATCCTCAGGATCAACTTCGTACTCCCGCAATTCATAACGAATCGCAAACTGGTCGAGCAGACGCACGGCATTGGTCTTGTGGGCCACGGTTCAATTTTATGCTGTCCCTTTGCTACGGAGCCGCAGAGATCGAGCGCGTGTTGAGTTGCTACCTTGAGCCCTGGCGCTTTATAGTCTGTTTGCAGGCGGGAGGATTTCTCCATGCTTCGAATGCTATTGCACTGGGTGGTCAGCGCGCTGGCGGTGTGGATTACCTCGCGCGTCGTGCCTGGGTTTTATGTGGACGGCGCGGCGGCCGCGCTCATTGCCGCCGTCGTGATCGGGCTGGTCAACGCCACGCTGGGCCTGTTCTTGAAGATCATCACCTTCCCACTCACCATCCTCAGCTTGGGGCTGTTCTGGTTTGTCATCAACGCCATCATGCTGGAACTCGCCTCCGCGTTTGTCCCGGGCTTTCGGATCAGGGGCTTCGGGGCGGCGTTCGTGGGCGGGGTCGTGCTCACCGTGGTGAACATCCTGCTGAAGTGGCTGGTCATGCCGTCGCGGCACGGGTATTGAAGCTGGCGTTTGATAACAACGCTCCCAGAGCGAGAGCTCTCGCACACGAACAAGGCCGCAGCAAACTTTGGAACCCATCACCCACTTTCTGACCGGCGCCTGCATGGCACGAGCCGGACTAAATCGCAAGACGGCGCTGGCCACTGCTACGGTGACGCTCGCCGCAGAAGCGCCTGATCTGGACGTGCTTGGCGAGATCAAGGGGCGGGTGTTTGGCTTTGCTCATCATCGAGGCTTTACTCACTCTTTTCTTGGCATCGCGCTGGTGTCGGCGGTCGTGGTCGGCTTCGTGTATGTGATTTGGCGGCTGCGCGGACGGAAGGTTAAAGATCCAGAGTTGCCGCCGCGTTGGGGATTGCTGTTTGGCTTCGCGTACCTCGCAGGGCTCAGTCACATTCTGCTGGACTACACAAATAACTACGGAGTGCGTCCGTTCTGGCCGATTTCCGAGAAATGGTATTCCTGGGACATCGTTTTCATCGTCGACCCCGTCATTCTGATTTTGCTGACTTTGGGATTGGTGCTGCCCGTATTCTTCTCCTTTATCGATCGCGAGATCGGCGTCCGCCGCAAGCAGCCCGCTGGCCGTTGGGGCGCGATCCTGGCGCTGCTTGGCGTGGTTGCGCTCTGGGGTGTGCGCGATTACGAGCATCGGCGCGCCGTGAACGCGCTCGAAGCCCGCACCTACGAGCGCGCCGATCCCATTCGCAGCTCGGCGTTCCCCTTGTGGTGGACTCCGTTTCGCTGGGTGGGCGCGGTTGAAACCCGAAATTTCTATGCCACGATGATGGTCGATTCGACAACTCCGGAAGTCGACCCCGATGGCGAAATGCAGGTTCTGTACAAGCCCGAGGAAACTCCGGTGACGCGTGCAGCCAAGCGATCGTATCTCGGACGCGTCTATCTCGACTGGGCGCAGTATCCCATCACCGAGACCGAGCCCCTGACATCGGGAGAGCAGGGCGAAATCGTTGGCTACCTGGTTCGCTTCAAAGATCTGCGCTTTCAGCAGCCCGGACGGGCGAGCCGAAACATTCTCACAGGAAACGTCGAACTGGATCGCAATCTGAACGTAGTCGGAGAAAATTTTGGCATGCACCGGGGACGCGGGACCGGTGTGCCCTCGGATTAGGCCTTCTCCGCGTGCTCAGCGGATATTCTCAGCGGGCGTTCTTAGCGCTTTCCGCGATTTATGATTTTTGAGCAGATTTGTTGCACGACATGTGTTCGTGACGGTTCTTCGACTTGACGCCGCCGCTCTAACGGGCCACAATCTTGTTTGAAGCTATCGAGGTGAGTTCATCATGTTGGCTTACTTGTTCGTTGTGCTGGCGGTCGCTGTGCGGTTCATGCCCCATCCCTGGATGTTTACCCCGGTGGTGGGGTCGCTGCTATTCTTCGGAGCCCGCGGATCACGCCGCCATATCTGGATCCCGTTCGTGCTGCTGGCTGCTTCGGACGTGGTGCTTACGAAATGGGTGTATTCCTATCCATTTTCCGGGGACCACTACGTGACCTTCGCATGGTATGCCGCCATCCTCTGGCTGGGCACAACGTTGGGCGCTACGACGAAGTGGCTGCGTGTGATCGGCGCGGCGCTAGCCAGTTCAGTTTCGTTTTTTCTGATCACCAATCTGACAGCTTGGGCTTGGTTGGATATGTATCCCAAGAACCTGAGCGGCGTGATGGAGTCGTACGTGGCTGGCTTGCCATTTTTCCGTCGTGCGCTCGCAGGCGATTTGATTTTCACGGTTGCGATGTTCGCCACGCCGATTGCATTGCATGCGCTATCCGAGGTGTTCGGTAACCCGAGCGATCACGCCGCCGCGGCGTAAAGGTTAAATCGCAGAGATTCGCTGAGAACTGCCGCAGAGGACGCAGAGAGAATCTGGTTCTTTCGTCTTGGTCGGTCAACTCTGCGAATCCTCGGCGTTCTTCGCGATCAACCCTTTTCTCTTCTTTCTTCGTAGTACCCACCAGACCACGAATCCCGCAATGATGGCTTCCAGGAGCAAATAGTAATGCTGCCGGAATAGCGTTCCAGATAAGTGAACGACATTCGGACCGAACTTGATGGTCAACAGACCCAGAATCAGGAACCGCACCATGCGACCGGAGAAGATCGCCAGTAGAAAGCGTACAAAGCCCATCTCCGAAACGGCTGCAGCCAATACGAACAGCTTGAAGGGCGTCGGCGGCGGGAGGATGGCCGGAAACATCAGGCTCCAGAAAGGATGCTTGTCAAACGCCCCGTGAATCTTCGCGAATCTCGCCGGAGGAATGCGTTTGCGGAGCAGTTCCTCACCACCCTCGTATCCGATGACGTAAATTACGATGCTGCCCAGGGCTGATCCCGCCGACGCCATAAGCGCGTACAGCACGAACCGGCCGCGGTCCTGGTAGACATAGCTGGCCACGACTGCATCCACGGGCAGGCCGAGAAAGGCCCCGTCAATCGCCCCTACGACCAACACGCCCCATGCGCCCAAAGGTTTCAGCAGTGCCCACAGGAATGCGGTGTAGCGAGCAAGGATGTGCTTGATCGTTTTCAATATCTGAGAGTACGAGTGTACGTGAAAAGCAAAGCGCACCTCTCTGTAGGGACGTAGCTAGCTACGTCCCTACGTGTGCGTTGCCAGTCTACTCGTGTTTTGTGTTTCCGCTGAGCAATTGCAGGGCATGAGGAAGTAGATCGATCACAGCTTCGAGCGAATCGACTGCGCCGCCGGTGCTCCCGGGTAGATTCAGGATCAAAGATTTTCCCCGCACTCCACAAACACCGCGGCTGAGTGCGGTAAACGGAGTCTTCTTCGCCCCTTCGTAGCGCATGCGTTCGGCGACTCCTTCGAGCAGCCGCTCGCAGATTGCGCGCGTGGCCTCAGGAGTGACATCGCGCTCAGCGATTCCGGTGCCTCCGGTGGTTACCACGAGTTGCGCTTCCTGAACCCAGTAGGCAATGGCCTTCTGAATGGCTGACTGCTCGTCGGGAACCACTTCTGTGCCGATGACTGCGAAGTTCCTTTTTCTGAGAAGTTCTCCGACCGCGGGACCGGAAAGATCGGTTCGTTCGCCGCTCGCGCAGGAATCGCTGACGGTGACGACGGCTGCGGTCAGCCCTTCAGGAGTCGAGGAGGACATCTTCTTCCTCCTCTTCGACTTTTCCGCCATCGCGCTGCGCCTCGTCGAGCTGGCGCAGGCCTTCCATCAGCAGACCTTGCGTGTTCAAGTTGGTAGTTTGCTGCGTGGTCTTGCCTTCGAAATTGACTTCGAAGTTTCCGTCGGTCCAGCGCAAAACCTTGAATACAGCCGGATCTCCAATCAGCGAACCATAAGTGGCGTGAGTTACCTGGCCCTCCTTGAAGTAGAGTTCGCATTTGTCGTCTTTGTTGGTGAGGGTGAGGGAGCAGCTCTTGCGGCCCATTTCCAGGGACTGCACCAGGTCGATCACATTCATCTGTAACAGGCTGCCGCGCAACACGCCGTCGGAGGGAACGGTCTTGGCCATCTTTTCCAGCGCGATCTTATCGATCACTCGCTTGATGCGTTGCGTGGCTTCACGAAGGAAGAATGGCTTCTCGACGAAATCGTCGACGGGAAGATCGGCGGTGCTCAGCTTTTCGCTAATATCGGCTTTCGTCGCTACCAGGATAACGGCGGCTTCCGCGGTGCGGGGACGGCTTCTCAACTTCTCGACGAGCTGGCGGCCATCCATGCCCGGCATGCGATAGTCGCACACTAAGAGGTCGGGGGGATCGTCAACAGCTTTCAGAAGCGCGTCGGCCGCGTCGGTTGCGGTCGTGACCTTGGCGAGCGGAGTCAGCGCCCCGCGCAGCAACCCTAGCACCATCGGATTGTCATCCACCAACAGGAGTCTTACGTTGTTCGCCATGGAATGTGTTATGTCTCTTTGCGGACACGGCGATAGTCTCCGCTTTTGCCGCCGGATTTCCGCTCCAGCACGATCTCGCGAATCTCGATGCCCTTGTCCAGCGCCTTCAGCATATCGTACACGGTGAGGGCGGCGATGGTGGCAGCCATCAGGGCTTCCATCTCCACGCCGGTCTGCGCCGTGGTCGACACTTTTGAGGCAATCGCGACGCCATTCTCGCACAGCCGCATTTGCACATCAACGTGGGAAAGCGGCAAAGGATGGCACATGGGAATAAGATCGGCAGTTCGCTTGGCGGCCATGATTCCCGCCAGCCGCGCCACCTCCAGCGGATCGCCCTTGGGGTTTTTGGGCAAGGTTTTGAGGACCTTTGGCTTCAGGACGACGAAAGCGCTAGCCTCGGCCTCGCGCTTGCTGGAAGATTTTCCGGAAACATCAACCATTCG
>Ga0307476_10001842_pt1 | contig 12806 bp, 9 predicted proteins | sample atmos_gasesECM2C_2_FD_203314 | JGI IMG/M metagenome (GOLD analysis project Ga0307476, IMG submission 203314) | Hardwood forest soil microbial communities from Morgan-Monroe State Forest, Indiana, United States - atmos_gasesECM2C_05 | ecosystem: Environmental > Terrestrial > Soil > Temperate... | reverse complement strand
CTTGCGATGGCCGGTGTCGCCTTTCGTTTTCATCATCTTGGCGCCGGGCTGGAAGGCGCCGGCCTTGCCCATGCCCATCACCATCTTGACGCGCTCCCAAATGGACATTTTCGCCATCTTGCGCATCAGGTCGCGCACCTGATCGAACTGGCCGAGGAACTGCTTGATGTCGTGCGGTTCCACGCCGCTGCCGACCGCGATGCGGCGCCGACGATTGATGTCGATGACGTCCGGATTGCGCCGCTCCTCCTTGGTCATCGAGTCGATCATGCCCTGGATGCGGCGGATGGCGTCCTCGGGGTCTTCGCCTTCGGGGATCATGTCGCCCATGCCCGGCATGGACGCCATCACGTCCTTCATCGGCCCCAGCTTCTTCAGCTGCTCGAACTGCTTGCGGAAATCGTCGAGCGTGAATTCGCCTTCCTGGAGCTTCTTTTGCTGCTTTTCGATCTCTTCCTGGGAGAGCTGGGCCTGGACGTCGGCGACCTTCTGAATGAGGCCCATGATGTCGCCGCGGCCGAGGATGCGCTGGGCCATGCCTTCCGGACGAAACGGCTCCAGCTTGTCCAGCTTCTCGCCGACGCCGATGAACTTGATCGGCACCTCAGCCACCGACTTGATGGAGAGGGCCGCGCCGCCGCGGGCGTCGCCGTCCATCTTGGTCAGGATGACGCCGTTCAGCTCCAGGGCGTCGTTGAACGCCTTGGCGCTGTTGACGGCGTCCTGGCCGGTCATGGCGTCGCAGACCATGTAGACCTGGTCGGGGCGCACCAATCGGTCGATCTGCTTCAGCTCGTCCATCGGCATTTCGTCGATGTGGAGCCGGCCGGCCGTGTCGAGAATGACCGTGTCCAGCAGGCCGTCCTTGGCGTGGGCCACGGCATGGCGGCAGACATCCACCGGCGACGCCGGCGGCGCCTCGCTGTAGACGGGCACGGTGATCTGCTCGCCGAGGACCTTGATCTGATCGACGGCGGCGGGCCGTTGCATGTCGGCGGCGACCAGCAGTGGCTTGCGCCCGGCGCCGCGAAGGGTCAGTGCAAGCTTCCCGGCCGTGGTCGTCTTGCCCTGGCCCTGGAGGCCGCAAAGCATGATGACGGTCGGCCGATCCTTGGCGAAGGGAATCGTCGTATCGACCGGCCCCATCAGCTGGACCAGTTCGTCATAAACGATCTTGACAATCTGTTCGCTGGGATCGAGGGTGCGAAGGACCTCGGTGCCGATGGCGCGCTGCGTGACCTTGTTGGTGAAATCCTGAACGACCGTGTAATTGACGTCCGCCTCCAGAAGAGCCTTGCGGACCTCTTGCATGGCTTCGCGGACGTTGGCCTCGGTGATGCGGCCGCGGCCGCGCAACCGTTTCAGGGCTTCGGAGAGGCTGCGCTGGATGCCTTCGAACATACGGCGTTCCCCACGCTCGCCGCCGGTACACAGAAAGGCGCGCAGGCTTGCCGCGCGCCTTCGCAGGGCGGTAAACCATCCATGATACGGGAAATCACGATGGGTTGCAACGGCTCCGCTGACGCCGGCGCCGGCGCATTTGTGCGCGGACGGCCGACGCCCCACCTGCTATTCTAACCGACGCCTACGCATGCGGTTCGCCGGAGAACCCTCGACCATCGGCCGCCTGGCCGCGGCCCCGGAATGCACTCATGACTCCCGATTCGATGCAAAAATCGCCCGCCCACGCCAATGGTTTTGTGGAACCGCAGCCCAGCGCCCCGTCCGCCGGCTCTCCCCCGGCGCACCGGCCCGGCTTCTGGGAACGGCTGTTTCGCTGGTCGTTTCCGACGTTCCCGGTCCCTCTTACCATCCTTCTCTGGAACGGCGAGGAGTTCGCCACGACGCCCGGCGTTCCGATCGCCTCCGTCCGCTTCCGCGAGCGCTCCGCCTTCCTGGGGGCGCTGCTGAACCCCGACCTCGGTTTCGGCGATGGCTACACCGACGGTCGCATCGAAGTGGAGGGCGACCTGGTCGCCTTCCTGGAAACGGCCTTCCGCTTGCCGAAACCGCCGGCGTTCATCCAGTTCCTGCGCCGTCTGCTGACGGGATGGCGGCTGCGGCCCAGCGCCAACAGCCTGAAACGCTCGCGCCGCAACATTTCCCACCATTACGACCTCAGCAACGACTTTTACCAGCTCTGGCTGGACGAGCAGATGGTCTACACCTGCGCCTACTTCCCCACGCCGGACGCCACGCTGGAAGAGGCGCAGGCCGCGAAAATGGACCACGTCTGCCGCAAGGTTTGGCTGCGGCCCGGCGAAACGGTAGTCGAGGCCGGCTGCGGCTGGGGGTCGTTGGGGCGTCACATGGCCAAGCACTACGGCGTCCGCGTCAAGGCGTTCAACATTTCCCATGAGCAAATCCGGTATGCCCGCGACCGCGCCAAGGCGGAGGGCCTGGACGGCCGGGTCGAGTACATCGAGGACGACTACCGCAACATCACCGGCCAGTACGACGCCTTTGTTTCGGTGGGGATGCTGGAGCACGTCGGCGTGGATCACTACCGTGAGCTGGGCGGCGTCATCCGCCGGAGCCTCAAGCCGGACGGCCGCGGCCTGGTCCATTCCATCGGCCGCAATTATCCGGAACCGACCAGCCCGTGGCTGGAAAAGCGGATCTTTCCGGGATCGTACATGCCGAGTCTCGGCGAAATGACCGGCGTCTTCGAGCCGTGCGGTCTGTCGATCCTGGACGTGGAGAACCTGCGGCTGCACTACGCTAAAACGCTCGACCACTGGCTGCGCCGCTTCGAGGCGTCGGCGGACCGGATCGAGCAGATGTTCGACCGGCGGCTGGTGCGGGCGTATCGCCTCTATCTGGCCGCGTCGATGGTGAGTTTCCTCGTCGGGTCGATTCAGCTGTTCCAGATCGTCTGCGCCCCCGCGGCGAGCAACGAAATCCCCTGGTCGCGGGCTTACGTCTACGACCGGCCGGCGGGGATCGTTACAAGGTGACAAGGTGATTTCATTCACCATGTCACCTTGTCGCCTTGTCATTCCCAACAAGGACTGGCGCCATGCGCGAAGTCGAAACCATCGTAGTGGGTGGCGGCCCCGGCGGCAGCAGCGCCGCCGGCGAGCTGCGCCGCGCCGGCCGCGATTGCCTGGTGCTGGAGCGGAAGCCGATGCCGCGTCTCAAGCTCTGCGCCGGCTGGGTGACGCCCAAAGTACTCCGCGACCTCGCCATCGCACCGGCCGAGTATCCGCACGGCATGGTCAAGCTGGAGACGTTGAAGGTCTACTTCGGCCGCGGCCGGCGTCGCGCCCGGACCGTCTCGGCGGAGCAATACTCCATCCGCCGCGTGGAGTTCGACGCCTGGCTGCTGAAGCGCAGCGGCGCGGAGGTCGTGCAGCACACGGTACGCGAGGTGGCGGCCGACGGCGACGGCTACGTTCTGGACGGCGCCTTTCGCTGCCGTTTCCTGGTCGGGGCGGGTGGGACGAACTGCCCCGTAAAAAAAGCGTTGTTCGAGCCGGATCGGGGCGACTTGATCATCACGCAGGAGGTGGAGTTCGAGACGACGGTGCGCAACCCAGCTTGCGTCTTGTGGTTCCCCTACGCGGAATCCTGGGGCTATGCGTGGTACGTTCCGAAGGCCGGCGCCGTCAACATCGGGTTCGGCGGCCGGCGGTCGCGGCTGGAAAAGTGGGACCGCGGCCGGCTCTGGGACGATTTCGTCGGTTTGCTGCGCAAGGAGGGCTGTCTCACGGAGGAGCCGCCGGAACCGAAGGGGTATTCGTATTACGTCGGCCGGCGGCGGAAGCGTGTCAGGAAGGGAGACGCCTTCCTGATCGGCGACGCGGCGGGGCTGGCGACGCAGGATTTGGCCGAGGGCATCGGCCCGGCCGTGGAGAGCGGACTGTCGGCGGCGCGCGAGATTCTGGGGAAGGGGACTTATTGTTCCCGGTTTATCACGCGTTATTCGCTGCCGTTCTTGGCACGGCAGTTCCGCAACGTCGCTCATCTAGCGCCCTGAGGCGGCGCCCATATCTTCATGCCCAATTTCAGGCGGCGGCGGCAACGTCACCACCAGCGGCGGCTTGCTCGTCGCTGGCGCCGCGGTTGCATCGCAGCCCGTGCAGCGAATCTGCCAGCCGCCGCCCAGCGCGCGATATACCTGGATCAACCCCAGCGCGATTTCCCCCTGCGCTTCCGCCAGCGTGTTCTGCTGCAGCACCAGGCCCTGCTGCACCTGCGTCACGCGGGTGAAATCGACCGTCCCCGCCTTGTACTGCGCGATCACGATCCCGACGGCCTTATCCGCAGCCGCCACGCTCTCCGCCTGCGATTTCGCCCGCTGCTGGGCGTGCAAGAAGGTCGCCAGGCCGTCCTCCACTTCCTGCTCGGCGTTCAGGACCGATTGCTGATACGCCGTCGCCAGCTCCTGGAAACGGGCGTCCTGCAAGCGCACGTTGTTGCGAAGCCGGCCGTAGTTGAGGATCTTCCACTCGAACGAGGGCCCCACCTGCCCGTCCATGGCCGACGAGCGGAACAGGTCGGCGAACTCCTCGGCCGCATAGCCGAAGGTCCCGTTGATGGCGAAGCGCGGATAGAAGTCAGCCTCGGCCACGCCGATCTGGGCGCTCTGAGCGGCCGCCTGCGCCTCAGCTCGCCGTATGTCCGGCCGGCGTCGCAGTAAGTCGGCCGGGACGCCCACTATCGCGTCCGGCGGCGCTGCGGGAATCGCCTCCGCCGCCAGTTTCTCCCGCAGCGCTTCCGGCGGCATTCCCAGCAGGACGCACAACCGATCGCTCGTCTGCTGTAACTGGATCTCCAATTCGGGAATTTCGGCCTCGGTCTGGCCCAGCGTGCTGCGGGCCTGATCGACGTCCAGCTCGCCGACCGTCCCGATGCCGCCCTTGAAACGTGCTTCCGCCACGTTCAGCGTCTCGCGCTGCAGGTCGGCGTTGGCCCGCGCATATTCGATCTGCTTTTGCAGCGTACGCAGCTGCACATAGTCGGTCGCCACGTCGGCCAGCAGCGTCACCAGCACGTCGTCGTAATTCGCGACCGAGGCGCTCAGGTCGTCGGCGTTCGCTTCGATCGCCCGCCGAATGCGACCCCAGAAGTCGAGTTCCCAGCTCAGGTTGAAGCCGTAGTCCCACTGGCTGAAGAACTGTCGCAACGGGACCGGGCCGGTAGGAGTTGGAATTTGCGTGTTGGCGTTCTCAATGCTGAACGCATTCCGCGAGTAGCCGGCCGTCATGGTCTGCGATTGCGGGAACAGCTCGCCGCGGGCGATGGCCAGCTGGGCCCGCGCTTGCAGGATGCGGAAGCCGGCTTCGCGCAGCGTTAGGTTTTGCCGATAGGCGTTGCAGATCAGGTCGTCCAGCACGGGATCGTTGAAGACCTTCCACCACTGGCTCACGTCGTCCGAATCTTGCCGCACACGCTCATCGCCGGCTTCAATCCAATGGGGCGCCAGGGGCGCCGGCGGCGGACTGAAATTTGGCCCAACTTTGAATCCGTTGTGGATGTACTGCTGAACGCCGGTGCAGCCGCACGTCAGCAGGGATGCGGTCAGGAGCGACGCCAGGCCGGCGACGGCGCTTCGGGCGCCGGGTGGTGGAGTCGGCATACGGCAACCTCACGGGTCGGCGCCGCGCACGGGGCAGGGAGGGTGCGCGGCCGTCCAGGGACTATTCTCGGCAAATTCCGCAGGATCGGTTCACAGGAAAAGGTCGGCTTAATCGGAATGCAGCGCCTCACTCCCCCCCGACGTGTTCACCCTTCTCAGCCACCGAGCGTTTCATCAGCAGCACCAGGGGCACGAGCAGAATCCCCAGGACGGCCGCCACGAAGAAGACGTCGAAGTAGGCAAGAGCCGCCGCCTGCTGCTCCCGCAGGTTCGACAGCACCTCCGCGGCCATTTGCTGCGACCCGGTCGGATCGCCGGTGCGATGCAGGAAGAATTCCTGGGCGCGCTGCAGGAAGGAATTCACCGTCGGGTTGAGGGGATTGAGCGACTCGCCCAGGCGCTGCGTGTGGAACTGTTCCCGGCGCTCCTGAATCGTCTGGGCCAGGGATGTGCCGACGCTGCCCCCCTCATTGCGGAGCAAGGCGAGCAGGCCCACCGCCGCCCCGCGCCGATGCTTGGGGATGTACTTGAAGGCGGCCAAGTTGAGCGGGGCGAAGATCAAGCCCAGGCCCCCTGTCAGCACCATCCGGGGATAGGCCGCCTGCCACGGACTGATCTGGAGGTTCATCAGCGCCATCCAGAAGTTGCCGATCGCCACGACAATCAGGCCCGCCGCGATCAGCCAGCGGGCGTCGGCGCCCCGCCCCAGCAGGAAGCCGACGACCACCAACGCGCTGACCGAGGTAATGCCCCCGGGGGACAACACCAGCCCAGCGGCCAGGGCGTCGTAGCCGAACAGGGCCTGGAGCAGAGCCGGCAGCGAAATGCTCGCGGCGTACAGCACGGCGAAGGCGCAGAAAATGATGATGCAGGACATGGCGAAGTTGCGCTCGCCCAGCACGCGGAAGTTGACGACCGGGTTGTCAATCCGCATCTCCCGGAAAAGAAGCAAGCCGATCCCGAACACGAACACCGCGAACAAGGTCTGCACGCGCCAGAACGGGTCGTTTTGCCAGTCCCACTCCTGTCCCTTGCTGAGCATGGTTTCCCAGCTGGCCATGATCAGCACGAGCAGCCCCACGCCGATATAGTCGAAGTTCAGCGGCTTACGGTGCATCTCGGCCCGCTCCTGCTGGAGATAATCCGGATCCTTGACCAGGAACCAGCAGCTGACTAACGCGAACAGGCCCACCGGAATGTTGACGTAGAAGATGTAGCGCCAGTCGTAGTTGACCACGAGCCAGCCGCCCAGCGTCGGGCCGACGATGGGACCGATCAGGGCGGCGATGCCGAACATCGTCTGGGCCGCCCCCTGCTTCTCCGGTGGGAAGCTGTCCAGCAAGACGCCCTGGCTGCTCGGCTGAAGTCCGCCGCCGGCCAGGCCTTGCAGCACCCGGAACAGGATGATCTGGATCAGGCTTGTAGCCATGCCACAGAGCGCCGAGGCGAGGGTGAAGACGGCGATCGACAGCAGGAAGTAGTTGCGGCGGCCGAGGTAGGCCGAAAGCCAGCCGCTAATCGGCAGGATGACGGCGTTGGCGGCCAGGTAACTGGTGATGACCCATTCGCTGTCGGTGGCCGCCGCCGCCAGTCCGCCGGCGATGTAGCGCAGCGCCACGTTGGCGATGGTGGTGTCCAGCACTTCCATGAACGCGGGCACCACCACCACGGCGGCGATGATCCAGGGGTTGATCGCGGGGCGACCGATCGGAACCGCTTGAGGCGCCACGGCGCTCATGGGGGCTGCTCCGTGCGGGATGTATCCGGTCAGGGATGCGGATCGGGGGCGAGCATCGGCAGGGGCGACGCGGGCTGCAGCACCTTGCCCGCGTCCGGCCCCGTCGGCGGCTCCTTGTAAAAGACGTACGGCTCGACGGACAGACCGGCGAACAACGGCGTTTTTTCGGGATCGTAACCGACCAAGTCGATGCGGACCGGCAGGCGCTGGACGATCTTCACGAAGTTGCCGGTGGCGTTCTCCGGCGGCAGCAGGGCGAGCGTGGAGCCGGTGCCGTAGCTGAAACCGCTGATGCGGCCCTTGAACTCTTGCCGGCTGCCGTACATGTCCGCGTCGAGGCGCACGCGCTGGCCAATGCGCAGCTCGGCCAGCTGCGTTTCCTTAAAGTTGGCGTCGATCCAAACGTCGGTGAGGGACCGGACGGCCATGAGGTTCTGCCCCACCTGCACGTCGTTGCCGGGATTGACGTTGCGATTGGTCACTTGGCCGTCGATCTGGGCGACGATGTCGCAGTAGCAGAGGTTCAATTTCGCCTGTTCCAGATCGTGTTCGGCCTGCTTGACGGCGGGTACGTTGGGAAGGATGCCGGCGTAGATGCGATCGATGTCGCCCTCTGGGTGCTGTTTGTAGAAATCCTCAATGAGCTGTTTGGGGTTCAAATCATACGAGCTGGGGACGATGCCGAGCGGGGCCGCGCTCTGGAGCAGCTCCCCTTCCGCTTGGCGGACGGCTGAGAACGTCAGGTCGAGGTCGGGCGGAACCATCGTGAGATCGTCGATCCGTTGGGGCGCCGCGACGCCGGCGGCCAGCAGCGGCCCCCATCCCAAGGGCGCGGCTAGCAGACCCGGAAGGGCGACGCCCAGGTTCTGATGCACCTGCTGTTCCGGCGTGGCTGGCAGACCCAGCCCGACCCGGATCTGCAAGACCGTCTCCCGCGCCTGCTCAAATTGTGCGGCGGCGACGTCGGAGTCCGCCTGCCTTTTGTCGAGGTCCTCCTGGGTGATGGCGCCGGGATTGATGCGCTTCGTCTCCTGCCCCCGTTTGAGGTTATTCTCCGCGTCGGTCAGCCGGGCCTGGTAGGTCTTGAGGGCGGCGACGTTGGCCCGCAGCAGTGCGATCTGATTGTCCACTTCCTGGATGGCGTGTTCCAGCTTGAAGCGAGTGCCGCGGGCCAGGCCCACCTGCGCCCGCGCCTGGGCTTGGGCGGTCGCCAGCGCCGCCGCCTTGAGATCAACCTGAATCTGGTAAGGCGTTTTATCGAGCTGGACCAGCACATCGCCTTTTTTGACGCGGTTATTGTCGTCCACGAGAACCTTGACGACCTGGCCGGCCACCCGCGGCGCCACATAGGTGACGTGGCTGTTGACGTAGGCGTCGTCGGTGGACACCGTGGTCAGCGTCAGCATCAGCCACGGGGCCAGGAACCACACGGCGACCGCCAGGACGATCAGCACGATTCCAAGGATCACCAGGTTGCGCCGCAGGTGCGATTTGTGTGCGGGATGCGCGGGCGGCGGCGGTGGGACGCGATGATCCGTCGGGGCCGGCGGATGAGGATGCGCATCCGCGGAAGGCGGCGGGGCGACGGTCGTCGTCGCCGCCATGGCTTCCGAAGAGGCCGGCTGAGTCTGCTGCGCGTGTTCCGCAGGGTGATCGCTGGGACGGTCCATGGCGACGCATCTCCCTTCCCCAAACCGCTCGGCATTGCGGGAAGATGTCATCGGGTCGTCGGCGGCGACGCCCGGTTGACGTGTGCTGCTATTCTGCGTGCGATGGAAGGAAAGGCAACGGGTGGCGCTCCGCTTCCTTGCCGGCCCATGCGCGAAGCCTTACAATCGTCCCGTGTTTCCCATCGAGCCAATCCAGGAGCGATCGCCATGAACCCGTTTGAGGTGTTTGAGCTGCCGCTGATCCAGGGCATGTTTGGATTGAACGAGTGGGGAGGGATGGTGACCATCCTGGCGCTCGTAGCGGTCGCCTTTGTCTACTTCCTGGCGCCGGCCCTCGGGTACGCCACTTACAATCGCGGTTTGCTGCTGGGCGCCATGTGGGTGCTGATCGGCAAGATGGCCCTGCTGATCTTCCGCACTGGGATTCTGTTCCTGATGACGATGGACGAAGGATCGCGCAGCAATCCGTCCGGCAACCCGTCCTTGGCCAAGGATGTGGGCATGACGATGATGCTGTTCAGCATGTTGGAATCGGGCGTCTTCATCCTGGGCATGGCCCTGTTCACGGGCGGCCTGGCGTCGCTGCGGCGCGAGTCCGATATGGTGCGGCGGGAACCCGATCTGCGCCGGGCCCCGCCGCCGCGCTTCCCGAATGAGTGAGGGAAGCACCGGCGCTACGCCTTCTGCAACTCTTCCAAAATCAGCTGCCGCACCGCGTCGGCGTTGGCCCCGCCCTTTGTCTCGCGCATCACCGCGCCCATGAACGAGTTGGCCGCTGTCGTTTTGCCCTTCTTATACTGCGCCACGGCGGCCGGGTTGGCCGCGATTGCCCGCCGCACCGCGTCGCGCAGCGCCTCCGCATCGAGCGACCGAATGCCGAGCTGGGCGATCGCTTCCGGCGCGGAGACGCCGCTTTCCAGCATGTGGTTATAGATTTCCTCCGCCGCCTGCTTGCTCAGGCCGGCCGCCTTCTGCTCGGCGATCAGCCCGGCCAGCCGCTCCGCGCTTAGCGGAAAGTCGCGGACCTCCTGTTTCCGCTCCTTCAGCATCGCCAGCACCTTGTTCGTCACCCAGTTGCTCGCCGCCTTGGCGTCCCCGGTGCGGCGGGCCGTTTCCTCGAAGTAGGCGACGGTCGCCCGTCCCTGCCGCGTCAGGACGCCGACGTCGTAGTCCGACAAGCCGTACTCGCGGATCAGCCGCGCGCGCTGGGCGGCCGGCAATTCGCCCATTTCGGAGCGCACGCGATCGCGCCATGACTCATCGACCAGGACCGGGACGAGGTCCGGCTCCGGGAAGTAGCGGTAGTCGGCCGCCTCCTCTTTGCGCCGCTGCACCACGGTGACGCCGCGCGTCTCGTCCCAGCCGGCCGTTTCCTTTTCGCCAGGCGCCAGGCGCCGGCCGTCCCGGAGGAACGCCTCGTACTGCCGTTGCGCCTCGTACTTCATCGCCCGCTCGACGGCCCGGAAGCTATTGAGATTTTTCACCTCGACGATGGGCGTCGCCGCGAGGGGACCATCCCCCTCACCCCTACCCCTCTCTCCCGAGGGGAGAGGGGTAGGGGTGAGGGGGACATGGATATTGACATTGGCGTCGCAGCGAAGGCTGCCTTCCTGCATCTCGCAGTCGGAGACGCCGGTTTCGCGCAGTAGCAGACGGATTTCTTCCAGGTAGGCCTTGGCCTCTTCCGGCGTGGAAATCTCCGGTTTGCTGACGATCTCCAAGAGCGGCGTGCCGGCCCGGTTGAGGTCCACGAGGCTGTCGCGGCCGGCGCCTGTCTCGTCGTGCAGCATCTTGCCGGCGTCCTCTTCCAGGTGGGCGCGGATGATGCCGATGCGCTTTGGTCCGGCGGCCGTCTCAATTTCGAGCCAGCCGTCCTGGCTGAAGGGCAGGTCGTACTGGCTGATCTGGTAGTTCTTGGGCAGATCGGGATAATAGTAATTTTTACGATCCCACTTGGTGAAATCGGCGATAAGGCAATTGAGGGCCATGGCGGCGCGCAGGGCCAGGTCGAACGCCCGCCGATTCATGACCGGCAGCACGCCCGGCATGCCGATGCAGACGGGGCAGGTGGCCGAGTTGGGCGGCAGGCCGAACTCGGTGCTGCATCCACAAAACAGCTTGGTCCGCGTCAGCAGCTGAACGTGGACTTCCAGGCCGATGACTATGCGATAGGGGAGATCGGGCATGCGTTCATCTCGCCAATGGTAAACCAGCCCGCAGCGCAAGCAAGGGACGGCGTCGTCGTCCCTTGCTTGCGCTGCGGGCTGGTACGGACAGATTTCGATCAGTGGCGGCGCGTTGCCTTGCATCGCTCGACGGCCGTTGCATGCAGCAAGCCGTTGGACGCCAGCAGCCCGTTGCGCTGCCACGCCCCCGGCGCGCCATACATGATCGGCTCGCCGTGCAGCCCGGTGACGACGCCGCCGGCTTCCTCCACCAAAATGTGGCCGGCGCACACGTCCCAGTCGTGGAACGCCTCATACGAATTGACGTAATAGTCCGCTTCGCCGCGGGCGACCAGGGCCAGCTTGATCCCGGCGGAATACGTCTCCCGCACATGCGCCGGCGTCAGCGCCTGCACCAGCGGCGACGGCCCGGCGTCCTTCCGCGATCGGCTCTGCGTCAGCGTCGCCGCGGCCAGGTCGCGCACGGCCGTGACGCGGCATGGCTGGGGAGAGTCGCCGTCTTGCCGCCAGCAACCGCCGCCGCGGACCGCGTAGGTCAGGCGAGCCGTCGCCGGTTCCAGCACCACGCCGACCACAACGCAGCCTTCTTCCAGCAGCGCGATCATCACGGAGAATTCGCCGTTCTTTTTGGCGAAGCCGCGCGTGCCGTCGATGGGATCGACGACCCAGACGCGCGACCCCGAGCGCGGGGCCGCGGCGAGGGTCGGCGTTTCCTCCTCGGCGCATAGGGCGTCGGCGGGGCAGCGCTCGCGCAGCCGCTGCAGGATCGTTTCCTGAGATTGGCGATCGACTTCTGTGGTGATGTCGGCGCGGGCGTCCGGAATGGCCGTGAAATCGGCATAGGCGCCCAGGATCAAGCGGCCGGCCCGCCGGGCGGCGTCGAGGGCGGCGTCGAGGGCGGCGTCGAGGTCCTGTTCGTGGGCCATGTTCCGCTCGCACAGACGCCGACCACAGTTACCGGCGCGAAACCAACGCCTTGATTAACGCGATCAAACCGATGACGAACAGGATGGGCGGGTAGAAGAACACGTAGTCGAACTGCAGTCCGACCACGAACCAAACGACGGCGCCAATCATCATGAGGATGCCGCCTGCGATGCCGGCGTTGGTCATGCCGCCGCGTTGAACCGGCGGCGGTCGTCGCACGATGCGATCGGTGATGTCGTCGCGTCCGTAGGGCGGCCGGCGACGATAGTCGCCGTCGCGGTCGTAAGGGCTGCGATACGGCCGGCCGTAAGGCGGCGCGTCGGTGCGGTGACCGACGGGGATGGCGTCCGGCAGGTGGTTGTACGGGGCGCTCGGCAGGGGCGGCGGATCGTTCACCGGAATGGGCGGCGGCGCGAGCGGGGCGGTCGTGACGGCCGACGCGGGGACGATCAGCTTGTTACGGCAGTCCGGGCAGACGGCGTTGCGGCCGGCGTTCTCGTCGGCGGTCCGAAATTTGCGGCCGCATGTGCATTCAAACGTGATGGGCATGAGAGTCCTCCGGGCAAGGAGCAGTCATCAGGGTTTGAAAGAATCTTAGTTTATTCGCCGCAAAATGCAACGCCCGGCCGCCAACCAGCTGCAAAAGCCGACGGCACGAGGTCGCGCCGGTCGGAAGGCGCGACCCCGTGCCGTCGGCTTGGCCC
>Ga0307476_10001840_pt1 | contig 12815 bp, 12 predicted proteins | sample atmos_gasesECM2C_2_FD_203314 | JGI IMG/M metagenome (GOLD analysis project Ga0307476, IMG submission 203314) | Hardwood forest soil microbial communities from Morgan-Monroe State Forest, Indiana, United States - atmos_gasesECM2C_05 | ecosystem: Environmental > Terrestrial > Soil > Temperate... | reverse complement strand
CGATTCACGAACTGCTGGATTTGAGCGACCGCGTGCGCGAGATGATTCTGGCCAAAAAACCGACGTCAGAAATCCGTCGCGCCGCCCGCGACGAGGGCATGCGCTTCCTGCGCGAGTCGGCGCTGGACAAAGTGCGGCTGGGAATGACTACGCTGAAAGAGATCAACAAGGTCACCTTCATCGAGGCGATGCGATAAGGATGCGCAGCTGACGCGCAGTTGTTGCTCGCTGTTCGGAAATAACCAAGATCCGTCGCTTCGCTCGGGATGACAATATCGGGCCCATCGTTTGAGTGCCCTTCCAGCTATTGAGTTTGTTGGGTATTCGCGGTCTGATTGATAGAAGCTTTTTTCAAGGGCGTGCCGGGAAATGAATTCAACTTCAAATACACCAAAGCCTAAGCTGGCGTGCGAAATTGCCGCCGACCGGGTACTGGCCGGGCGGCTTACGGAGCACGGAGAAGGTCTGGAGGCGTCCGCTTCGCGCGAACTCGCGGCGGGAAGCGTGATTCCCGACTTGGTGGAAAACAATCTGCGACAGCGGGCGGGCGTATGCGCTGGAATTGAAGCGGTGCTCAGCGGCGTCGCGGGCCGGTCCAAAGACGTGATTGCCATTGTGCCTGACGCCGCCGTGCGCGTGATGCTGGTGGAATTCGACACTTTGCCCTCCGATCGCGACGAGGCTCTTGCCGTGGTGCGGTTTCGGTTGAAGAAGTCCCTCCCCTTTGACGTGGACAAGGCGAAGGTTTCCTACCATGCGCAGAAAGTCAACGATGAAGTGCGGGTGGTGGCAGCGGTAGCGATGGCAAGCGTAATTGACGACTATGAGTCCGCATTTCGCGCCGCCGGGTACGACCCCGGCCTAGTGTTGCCCTCTACGCTGGCGGCGTTGGGAGCTGCGGACGCCAAGCGGCCGACGCTGGTGATTAAAGTGGATGCCCATACCACCAGCATTGCGATCCTGAATGAAGATCAGTTGCAATTGTTCCGCACGTTGGAAAATACGCGCGGCGTGACGATTACCGGCGAGCAACTGGCGGAGGAGGTCTACCCTTCCGTGGTCTTTTTTCAGGACACATACCGCCTGAACATCGAGCGAATTTACGTGGCCGGGCTGCCGGAATCCGGCGGCGCGGCTCCAGCATTGCGTGCGCAAACCGGCGCCGAAGTGCAGGAACTTGTGGCCTCCTCGCAACTGGGAGCGTCCGCCGGTGGTTCCGTCCCGCGCTGGCGGATGGCGGGAGTGGTGGGAGCACTGATCTCCTAGCGGAGGCGAGCACACCCGGACGAATACGTCCGGGGCTGCAGAAATGAATTTATGCGTCTCGATATCAATCTCGCGAGCCAGCCCTACGAAGATGCGCGGCAGTTTTGGATACGGTGGGGCACGGCGGTGTGCGCGGTAGCAGTGCTCACGCTGGTGCTTCTGGCACTCGATATCACGGGTTGGATGAACGCGCGCCGGGATCGGGCTGCGATCGCCGAAAAGCGGGCGATGATTGCCGATCGAGACCAACTCCGCGCCAACGCCGAAAGAATTCTCAACCTTCCGCAAAACCGCAGCACGCGCGATCAATCGCAGTTCCTGAACGAACTGATCGAGCGCAAGGCCTTCTCGTGGACTCGGGTACTGGAGAATCTGGAGAAGGTGATGCCGCCGCGCGTCCACCTGATGTCGATCAATCCGCAACTGGATGAGGATAATCAGCTCGGCTTGAAGATGACGATAGCGGGCGATTCGCGGGACCGCGCCATCGAACTGGCCCGCCGCATGGAGGAATCGCGCCGCTTCGCGCAAACCAATATCATTCAGGAGCACTCGGAAAAGACCAGCACCGGCGACACCGAAGAATTTGACATTGTGGCGATTTACATTCCTGAACCACTGGCCGCAGCCGCAGCGTCGCCGAAGACCGAAATGAAATCCAAGACCGACATGAAACCGAAGATAGCGAAACCTAAGACGGCAATCCAGAACAGGAGCCCGCGCTAATGCCAGACCTGCGGCGAACCCGGAAGAACCTGAAGACCGCAATTGCCATTATGGCGGGCGTGGATCTGTTGGCCGCGATAGTGTACTTTTCGCCTTTGGTAGGCTCGGCGGAATCGCGCCGCATGGAATTGAATCAATTACAGACGGAGTTGAACACGAAAACGCGCCAGGTAGCGCCGCTTAAGGATCTTCCTCAGAAAGTGGTGCTGGCGAGTCGTCAGATTAACGACTTCTATAAGAGGCGCTTCCCTTCCCAGAGCTCGCAGATTGTGACCGAGTTTGGCAAGATCGCCGCCGCGAATAGTGTCGCGATTGAGACGGTAAAATATAAGTTGGATGAAGCGGAAACCGGCGGCCTGCAACCGGAAGAGATCGAGGCGAATCTAGCGGGCAACTATACGTCGCTGGCGCGCTTCATTAATGCGCTGGAACGGGACGAAATGTTTTTCATCATCGACAGCGTAACCCTGGGCGGCCAACCTCAAGGCTCGGTCAAGTTGAGCATGAAGGTGGAGACATATTTGAAGGCAGGAACTTAGTGCAACTGGGTTTGGAAAACAAGAAGAAGACGACCTGGGCTGCGGTGCTCGCGGTGGTGGCGCTTCTCGCTGTGGCGTATGAGTTCATCCCATTTTTTACGGGATCGTCGACGCCGAATTCCAGCGCGCAGGCGGCGGCTCCTGTAGTCACGCGTGCAACGACGCGTCCTGGAAGAAAGACGGGGAAAAAGCAGCCGCGCGTGGAGAACCTTGACCCGACGCTGCGGCTGGACTTGCTGGCCTCCAGCGAAAACACGAAGTATGAAGGCAACGGAAGAAATATTTTTGTCTCGCATGCGGAAGATGTGGTCATTCCTCATCCAATTACACCCGGAACGCGCGACGCGCAAGCCGGGGACCAGTACCACCTGCCTACGCCTCCACCAGCGCCACCGATTCCACTGAAGTTTTATGGATTCGCAAGCCGGCCTGGAGAACCGAAGAAGATATTTTTGAAACTGGGCGAGGATGTCTTCGTGGCGGGCGAAGGCGAGATCGTGGACCGCCGCTACAAAGTCATTCACATTTCTCCGAACTCGGTTGAGATTCAGGACGTTGTGAACAGTGGTCCACCGCAGAGTATCCCGCTGACGCAGGGGTGAGGAATTCACTGTTTCAAGGTTTCAAGGTTTCAACGTTTCAAGGTCTGCGCTGAAACATTGAAACTCTGAAACCTTGAAACCTCTACTCTTATGGCTTTGCCTATACGGATACGCCACAGCGTAACTCGACGGAGCCGGACTCGTGCCGAAGGCGGATGGGTCATGCTGACTTTGCTTCTGGCAATGGCCCTTATGGTGATCTTCGCGGCGGCGATCGTTCCGTCAATTACGTTTAACATCAAGCGCGACCGCGAAGAGGAGATGATTCACCGCGGGGTGCAGTATTCGCGAGCCATCCGCGCCTACTACAAAAAGTTCGGGCGTTATCCCACCAAGATTGAAGATCTCGAGAGCTCCAACAACCAGCGGTTCCTGCGCAAGCGTTACAAAGACCCCCTGAACTGCAAGAATTCGAAGTGCGCAGATTTCAAATTGCTGCACTTTGGCGATGTCCAGATGTCGCTCAGCGGACTCGGAGGGGCGAGTATTCCCGGCGCCACCCCAATTGGGACGAATAGCGGATCGAACGGCGGACTGACCGCAGGACCAAACAGCTCCGGAGGATTTGCGCAGTCTTCCGCATTCGGCGGAAACAGTGGATTCGGAGCCAATTCCAATTCGTCATTCGGACAGAATCAGCAGGCGGTAGGCAATGTGTCTACGGGGTCGGACACATCGCAGCCGGGATCGCAGACGACTTCTATCGGTACGTCAGGCGGTACATCGGGCGAAACATCAGTTGGAACATCAGGCGGAACACCGGGCGGAACGCCGGATGGCACGAGTGCGCCCCTGTCGGGAACGAATAATCCGTCCGTACTGGGAAATGGCACGTCTGGAAGCAATCAGCTTGGATCCGGCCAAATCATCGGCGGGCCGATCATAGGCGTTGCCAGCATCAGCAAGGACAAGACGATCCGCGAATTCAATCACAAGAACAAATATAAGGATTGGGCGTTCGTTTATGATCCCGCACAAGATCAGGGACGGTTGATCACGACGCCATACCAGCCCCAACTGCCGGGGTTTGGACAGCAGGGCATCCAGAACGTCAATGGGCAGAACGGCACCACCGGCACCGGCTTCGGGACTGGAGCAGGCACTGGCAGCGGGACCTTCGGTTCGTCTTCGTCAGGAATTCAAAACACGCCCGCGACTGGCGGTTATGGGACGCCGAATCCACCGAGCAATCCTCCGCCCCAGCAGCAGTAAGAGCATAGGCATTGGCCCTGCTGCGCAGGGCGGACAGCCGAGGGCGGCTATCCCGACATTGCTGATGTAGTCGGAAGTAGAGACGGCCTCATCCTGGGATGAGGCCGTTTTTTGGAGAATTTGGGGCAAACTTCGCGCTTAGACGCTGAAGGAAGATCCGCAGCCGCACGTGCTTTTCACGTTGGGATTTTCGAATTTGAAGCCCGCGCCTTCGAGGGTCTCGACGTAGTCGACGATGCAGCCATTCAAATACATGACCGAAGTCGCATCGACGAACACCTTGAGTCCTTCCATGTCGAAGGTCTTGTCCATCATTCCGGCGCCGTTTTCAAATTGCATGGAATAGGAAAAGCCGGAGCATCCGCCACCCACGACTCCAATGCGCAAGCCGGAAGGAACGGGGGTTTGCTGGCCCATAATCTCTTTTACCTTGGCGACAGCATTCGCGGTGAGGGTAACAGGGGCGGCCTTCTTGGTAACTTCCTTCGTAATTTCAGGGACGGTTGTGGTGGCCATTCGTATCTCCTTGGCTTTAAAGCTGTTCGATTATAACAGATGCCGTTGCCGCCGGAGAAAGCTTGGTTTCACCCCGAAGAAACGGCCTTCATAACGCTCTCGGCAATTGGATGCGGCCTTGCTCCCGAAGGTCGCATTCTTCGGCTGGTGTAACAGGTTCCGAACACAGGGATTTATTCGATGCCGGAGCTTGCCAACAGGGATATAATCATTGCCGTTAGGGCCTTCCCCCGGACTGGATGCGGGGTACTGCGCACCTCGCTCACGAAGTGGAAGCCGCTGCACTTGGGATGGAATTCGCCGAGGTGGCTTATGACACTCACGATAGTGACGGTTGTTTTCGGAATTTTCGCGGTTGGTCTGATCGTCCTCCTGATTTACAAGAGCACTCTCACCATGCATGAGGACGATCAGCTGTTTCTGGATGATAACAATTCACACATGCAGGAGGAGCAAACGGAATTATTGACTAAGGTCAACCGGTTGACGATTCCGGTTCGAGTGTTCAGCATCGGTTCGGGAGTGTTTCTGCTGGTGCTGGTAGCGATGCTGATTTACCAAAAGCTGAACGAAGTTCAGTAACATTGTTTTCCAGAGTTGGAGATCTCGCGCCATCCTTGCGCCGCACGTGCGAGGCTAATGGTCTTGGTTTTTGTTCGCACTTTACGAAGGTACCGCTTCGCTCTCAGCGTTGCGATTCTGTCGTCTTCGGGAACTTCCCACACCGGACTCGACACCTAGGATCGCTGAGTGGACTGTCGGCTGTCCCCGCTATTGTGATTCCTTATCGAAAGAAACTTTGGCAGATACGCCGCAAGAGCAACACCTGGCTGCGATCTAACAGCGCCAGATCTCTTGGGGCCAGGAAGCATGAATCCGTTTGAATAAGTGAGTAACGTCCTGGCGGCAGGCAACTTTTGTTGCACCGCCAGATTCCTACGGCGGGAGTATTCCAGCGATGAACGCATCCCCTGCGGAAATGATTCGCTCGGCTGAGCCTTCGGTCGGCGAGCCGGAACCACTATCCACTCCGCCGCCGGAGAGTGAATCACGCCCGAAACGTTGGCGCCGGTGGGTAGCCATGGCGGCAGTTGTCGCTGTCGTGGCCACTATTGCGTTGCTTGCGACCCGCGGTAGAACTCCTACTCTCTCGAAGGCGGTCCGACAGGCGACCACCATTCCAACTCAGGTGTTGCGCCTCAAAGGAACGACGGAGGCCGTGCAATCACGAGCCATCCTCGCGCCTCTGCTCGCTGGGCAACAGGTTCCCACGCTTACGATTATCCATTTGACTACCGCGGGGACGCGGGTGAAGCAAGGAGACCTCCTGGTGGAGTTTGACCGCCAGGCTCAAATGCGGGACTTCGTCGACAAGCAGGCGGAATATGCAAAGTTGGTGGACCAGGTTGCGGAAGAGCAGGCCAAGGAGAATGCGGCACGCGCCAAAGATGAGACGGAACTGAAGGCGGCAGAAGATACTCTTCGCAAGACGGAACTGGAAATACAGAAAGCGGAGATCGTCTCGCGCATCGACGCGGAAAAAAATCAGGAAAATCTGGACGAAGCCAAAGCCACATACGAGCAACTTCGCGAAACCTTCGACCTGAAGCGCAAGGCGGCGCAGGCAGCGGTTCGCATCCTGGAAATCCAGCGCGATCGCACGCAGCAGACCATGTTGCACGCTCAGGCCAACGCCGACCTCATGCAGATTCGCTCGCCTCTGAACGGAGTCGTTGTTCTGAATACCATCTGGAAGCAAGGAACCATGGGAGAAGTGCAGGAAGGCGACCAAGTCCGTCCGGGGGTCCCGTTTATGCAGGTGGTGAATCCGGCGAACATGCAGGTCCGTGTGCTGGCGAATCAGCAGGACTTCCCGAGTTTGCAGGTGGGGCAGACGGCGAAGGTACGCCTCGATGCCTATCCCGATCTGGTGTTCGCGGCCAAGCTGGACCAGCTTGCTCCCATCGGAGAAGGCGGAAGCTTTTCCAATAAGCTGCGCTCTTTCGTGGTGATTGTGGCAATCGAGGGGAATGATCCCAAGCTGATGCCCGATCTTTCCGCTGCCGTCGATGTAGATGTTGCAAAACAAAGCGCGGGATCGAACGCCGGGGCGAATGCTGGAGAGCGCACAGCACAGAGCCCGGGGAGTGGTTCCTGATGATTCAACGCTTCCATCGGCTCTCGATTCAGGGTAAAGGCATGATCATCGCGATCATCCTTCTGGCGGGAAGCGGCGTGGTGTTGGGAGCGGTGCGGCTAGGGAGGCGATCGCCCACGGTTCCCACCATCGAAGTGAGGCGCGAAGAATTTCTCGACTCGACCCAATTTCGTGGCGAGGTGAAGGCGCTGAAATCGGTCACGATCAGCGCCCCGGCGGAAGCCGGTGACCTGCAGATCGTCAAAGTCTCTCCCGAAGGTACGGCCGTGAAACCCGGGGATGTGGTGGTTGAGTTCGATAAGACAAAGACGGAGCAGGAACTGGCGCAGTTTCAGTCCGGTCTTAAGTCGGCGGAGGCAGAAATCGGGCAAGCTCGCGCTCAGGCTCGGCTCGCCGAAGAAGAAGACAAGACCGCGGTGTTAAAAGCCGGCTATGACGTGGAGGGGGCCAAGCTGGAGGCTAGCAAACAGGAAATTGTTTCCAAGATCGAGGGTGAAGAGGCCAAGTTGAAGCTGGCTGATGCCGAACAGAAACTGCGCGAAGCGCAGACAAAAGAGAAATCCGATAAGACTCTCAACCAGGCGACCGTAGAGAGCAAGGAGCAGGCCAGCAAGAAAGCCCAGTACGACGTTGAGCGCGCGAACCGCGCGCTGGCTCAAATGACGCAGCGCGCGCCCTCGGCTGGGACCATCAGCCTGTTGCAGCATTGGTCTGGGTCGAACATGACCGCATACCGGCCCGGAGATCGAGCGTGGCCCGGAGCTGCGATCGCCGAATTGCCAGACGCCACCACGCTGCGGATTTCCGCCCGCGTGGATGAAACGGAACGAGGGAGACTCGCGGCGAAACAGCCTGTCACGGTCCAGCTGAATGCAATTCCGGACCGGCAATTCACCGGCCACATCGAACAGATCGGCGCCATTGCGAGTCTGGACTTCTCCAGTGGCTGGCCCATTACTCGCAACTTTATCCTCGAGATAGTGCTCGATCAGTCGGATCCGCGTTTCAAGCCTGGCATCACAGGGCAAGTCACGGTGATTGTGGACCGAGTGCCAAATGCTATCACCATACCCGCGCAAGCCATGTTTCAAAAATCGGGGCAGAATGTGGCTTATGTGTGGCGGGTAACGCAGTTTGAGGAACGCGCAATCGAAGTCGGACGAAGAAGCGGCGACAAGATCATGGTCGCGAAAGGCGTGAGTCCCGGAGAGCAAGTGGCGCTGAAAGATCCCAGCTTGAAGGAGTAGGTGCAGTCAACATGAGAAGCCGGCGTGCCATCACGTGGGCGGTTGTAGCAGTGGTTCTCTGCGCTGTGGTTGGCGTGGTGGCGGCAGTGCACCGCGCCACGCCGGCAACTGCGAAGGACGACATTCCCACCGGACGAGTGCAACGTGGCAATCTTGACATGAAGGTTTATGTCACCGGAGAGTTGCGCGCGAGCCATTCGGAGATGCTGACCGCGCCTCCCATCGGCGGCGGGGCGCTGCAAATCACACACTTGCTGCACACCGGCACTGCTGTAAAGAAGGGCGATCTTGTAATCGAATTCGATCCCAGCGAGCAACACTACAAACTGGAGCAGAATCGCTCCGAGCTGATGCAGGCGGATCAGGAGATTACCAAAGCTCGTGCGGACGCGGCGGTGGTGACCGCCAAAGACAAAGTCGAATTGCTCAAGGCGCGGTTCGACGTGAGGCGGGCGGAGTTGGACGTCCAGAAAAACGAACTGGTGAGCACGATTGACGCGCGAAAGAATGATCTCGCTCTGGAACAGGCCAAGCGAGTGCTTGCGGAGTTGGAGCAAGACGTCAAGTCCCGCAGCGCGTCCAATCAAGCCACCATCTCGCTGGCAGAAGAGAAACGGAACAAGGCAAAGCTTGCGATGGACCAGGCCCAGGATAGCATCAACAAGATGCGCGTCATGGCGCCGATGGACGGCCTGGTTGCGCTGGAGAAAAACGAGGGCGCCGCGGGCGGATTCTTTTTCAGCGGGATGTCCCTGCCGGAGTACCGCGAAGGCGATCAGGTGGAACCTGGCAGGACTGTAGGCCAAGTGATCGATCCCAAAGGGATGGAACTGATAGTTAAGGTTGGGGAGCTCGAACGCAACAATATCAAGCAAGGACAGTCTGTAGACATTCATCTCGATGCCCTGCCGGGAAGCACGTTTCACGGCACTGTGAAAACCGTTGGCGGCAACAACACCCGCAGATTCTGGGAGGACGAGTCCGCCAGCAAATTCGAAGTGTCAATTGCGCTCGCCGCTACAGACGCGCAGATGCGGCCGGGCCTGACTGCGCGAGTTTTCATCAATGGCGATCCACAAAAGGACGTGATTTACGCCCCTCGGCAGGCGCTGTTCCTGAAAGACAACAAACGAATAGTGTACGTGCGAAACGGCAACAATTTTGAGCCGCGCGAAGTGAAGATTCAGGCGCAGAATGAGAGTCGCGCTGCCATTGAAGGCGTTAGCGCGGGCACCGAAATTGCGCTCGTGGACCCCACGGCGCCAAAGAAAGCAACGAGCTCCAGCTCGTCGTCATCTCCTGCCGGAGGAGGCGCTCCGTAATGGCGACTGTTGCATCTACTCCGTCCACGCGCATGTTGCACGGCTATCAGCAGTGGCTGCCCGATCTGCAACTGGGGCTGCAGAACCTGCTGCTGCATCGGCTACGTTCTTTATTGACAATGCTTGGCATGATCTTTGGAGTTGCTGCCGTGGTCTCCATGCTCTCCATCGGAGCGGGCGCGCGGCAAAAAGTCATGGCGCTGATCGAACAGATGGGCGTCCATAACCTGATTGTCGAGGCGAAGGAAACCACCGAGTGGCAGGCGCATCAGAAGATTCGGAAGATCTCTCCCGGACTCTCCTTGCAGGATTATCGCGTGATCCGGGACGACGTGAACGAGGTTGTCGCCGCCACACCGAGGAAACGGATGGTTCCCTCGAAGACCCTCCCGAAATCCCAGCAAGATCCGCCTACCGTGTACGGAGTCAATCCCGTTTATCTGAAGATCGCCGGATTGCAAATGCTGCAAGGAAGATTCTTCACTGAGGACGAAGAGACCCGCGGCGCGGCGGTGACCGTGCTGGGCGCGGCTGCCCGGTCGAGCCTGTTCGGTTCCAGCGATCCGGTTGGCCAATACGTGAAAGCCAACGAAACGTGGTTTCGAGTGATCGGCGTGGCCTCGCCACAACTCAGTTCGCAGACCGAAGTCGCGGGCGTGCCCTCTCAGGATCTCAACAACATCATGTACGTGCCACTGAACTCGGCGATTCTGCGGCTCGAGGACAACTACAGCGACGTGCGGGATGAGATCGATGGAATCTATTTGAATATTCGCGACGATGCCGACATGGCGTCTGTCGCACAAGTGGTGCGGGCAATTCTGGATTCGTCGCATCATTCGGCCGGAGATTTCAGCGTCGTCGTACCCGCCGAATTGCTCGCCGAACAGAAACGCACGGAAAGGTTGTTCAACGCCGTAATGGTTGCCATCGCCTCCATTTCCCTGCTGGTGGGCGGGATCGGGATCATGAACATCATGCTGGCCAGCATCCTGGAGCGAACGCGTGAGATTGGGGTTCGCCGCGCGGTGGGCGCGCGTCAATCCGACATCATTCGCCAGTTCGTGGTCGAAGCCATGCTGATTTCCTTTGTAGGCGGAAGCTTCGGCATCATGTTCGGCTTCGTCATGTCGCGCTTGATTGCATGGCTCGCTGGCTGGTCGACGATTGTGACGCTGAGTTCGATCCTGCTGGCCTTCATCGTGTCGATAACAGTGGGACTCGTTTTTGGGATTTACCCTGCTGTCAAAGCCGCACGCCTCGATCCCGTGGAAGCGATTCGCTGGGAGTAGGCGCCGCGGCAAATCATCTTCACAGCACGAGCCAACACAACCTTGGAGGAATCGAAGAATGAAATGTTCTCGCCTGGGGCTCTCCGCTTGTCTTCTTTTGCTCTTCATTTTTCATTTTGCTGCGACGCTATACGCTCAACAAGGCGAGGGATTCGGTAACCTGCTTACGCCGCAGGTTCGCTCCGACAAATTGGACGCCCCAGAGCATTTGAGAAATTTTCTAGTGGAGGGGAAGCTCAGGCTAAGCCTGCGGGACGCGGTCGTCCTCACGCTGGAAAACAATAGCTTCGTGAGGATTCAAGAGACGCAGGTGGAATTTTCGAAATTCTCGCTGCTGGGGGCGCATGCGCCCTTTGATCCTGTGCTTACGAGCGCGTACAACATCACCAGCACGACGACTCCGCCGTTTACGACGCTTCAGGGAACCGGTGCCGCGACGGCCATTTTCAAGAGCACAACCCAAGTCGCTCAGTTTAATTATTCGGAAACCTTCGAGACGGGAACCAACGTACAGGCATCGCTGAACAGCAATAACAATTTCGTCAACAACTCCTTCGACATTTTCAATCCGTACATCAGTTCGGCTCTGAGTTTCCAATTCACCCAACCGCTCTTAAGGAACGGATGGCTTTTCGCGAACCGCGCCCCTTTGATGATCGCCCGGCGCAATCTTCAGCAGTCGCGCGCCAACTTTGCTGCAGAAGTGAACAATAACGTCCTGCAGGCTGTGGCGCAGTACTGGACCGTCGTGGAAGCGGAAGGAAACCTGCAGGTAGCGCGAAGCTCCATGGACGCTGCCGAGGCCACGTATAAGCGGGACAAGCGCGCTCTGGAACTGGGCGCATTGCCGCCGCTCGACATCTACCGATCGGAGTCGCAGGTCGCGTCGCGTCGCGTACAGGTGATCCAGAGTGAATACGCGCTCAAACAAGCCGAGGATGCGCTTCGCATGACCATTGGCGCAGATCAGGATCCGTACTTTGAAGCGCTCGATCTCGAACTAACGGAGAAGCCCGAGCCTGAGGGTGAACTGCGCGCTATCGATACCGGCGACGCGTTGCAGCGGGCGCTGATCAAGCGGCCGGAATTTGACGCAGCCCATGCCGCTCTCGCCAACGACCAGACTCGTATTCGTTTGGCGCATAACCATCTTTTGCCTGAGCTCGATTTGACCGGCGCTTACAGCAGTAACGGGCTGGGAGGCACAGAATTCAATAACAAGGGTGAGAAGATGACGAGTTCCTCGCTGAATCAACTTTTCGGATTCAACTACCCGACATATTACGCGCAGTTGTCGGTAAGCCTGCCACTAAAGAATCGGGGCGCGAAGGCGGAAATGGGCACCGCGCTGGTTTCGCGGCGCAGCGATTTATACAACGAGCGGCAAATTCGCGAGCAGGTCACGCTCGACGTCAGCAACGCTGTTCATCAACTGGAGCAGGCCAAGCTCAGCATCGCCGCCGGCAAAGACGCGTTGAATCTCGCACAGAAGACGATGGCTGCGGAACAGCGCAAGTATGATCTGGGCTCGGAAACGATCTTCTTCGTGCTGGAAGCGCAAACCGAACTGGCGAGCGCCCAGCTGGGTCTACTGCAGGCCGAAGTGAACTATCAGCTGGCGGTCGCGGCCGTCGATCATGCCACTGGCGAACTCTTGGATCCTTATCACGTCCAGATCGCTGACCTCGCGCACTAGGTTCTGCAAACCATGGCTGTTGCGGCTTCCCCGCCTTCATCGAACGAAGTAAACTATACTTTCGACCATGCGAAAGTGGCGGAATTGGCAGACGCACCAGACTTAGGATCTGGCGGGTAAAACCGTGGGGGTTCGAGTCCCCCCTTTCGCACCAGGATTCTGCTCCCTCTTCGACACTCCAGCGGACTTTTAAGAACTTCAAACAGCAAATACAGCCGGGCACCCAGTGGGAACCGGGG
>Ga0307476_10001837_pt1 | contig 12821 bp, 12 predicted proteins | sample atmos_gasesECM2C_2_FD_203314 | JGI IMG/M metagenome (GOLD analysis project Ga0307476, IMG submission 203314) | Hardwood forest soil microbial communities from Morgan-Monroe State Forest, Indiana, United States - atmos_gasesECM2C_05 | ecosystem: Environmental > Terrestrial > Soil > Temperate... | reverse complement strand
GCGCGCGCACAAAATCGCTCCGGTTACGTTGACGGCCATGACTTGCGCAAGAGTCCTCGCGCTCACCGATTCCACGCGCGAAAATCCGCCGGTGATAGCGGCGTTATTGACCAAAGCTCTGATCGGCCCGAGTTCGCTCTCGGCCGTCTCGAACAGGCGGACGACATCTTCTTCACAAGCAACATCGGCATGAACCGCGCTCGCCTGCCCGCCACCCGACTTGATCTCTTCTGCAATTGCGCGCGCCTCAGCCTGACCAGAAGCGAAATTAACCGCTACTGAAAACCCGCGCATACCGGCCAGTTTGGCGATGGCCGCGCCGATTCCGCGACTCGCACCGGTTACGATAACCGTGCCAGGACTATCTTCGCTCAGCATGGATTGAATCGTCTGCGCACTCCAAGTGATCAAGGAGCGTGTCCTACTGCTTTACCTGCTCGCGCTTCCCGTGCATCAACTCGACCACGGCCTCGTAAAGCCGCTTGCGGGTTTCGTGACGCTCGTAAGCCCGCGTGATGTAACGCACGCGTACCTCGACTCCAGATCCAGTCGGGCGCACACTGATGGCGGGCTCGGCTGAAAATCCCTGCACGTGATAGCGGGTGGTGGTCTGCTGCCATTCTTGCCCGGCTTTAGTCGCATTTGCTTCTGTATCCTTAACCACGAGCTTCTGCAATTCGTCGATCACCGTATAAGGATCCTGATCCGCCGAAATCGTAAGCTGCAATTCGTCCCACATCCACTGGCCTGAGGTGGAGAAGTTGAAGTAATGGCCTTCGATGGCGAAGCTGTTCACGAAGGAAACCTGCCGGCCCGTGGGATGGCCGGCGTCTGTCCAGTTTCCAGTTTCGAGTAAAACCGTTTTCAACAATCCAATCTCGATGACCTCTCCGCCAACTCCCTCAATCTCTACCCAGTCGCCCACGCGAATGCCGTTGCGCCCCATCAGCAGAAACCACCCGAAGAATGCCATGATCACATCCTTGCTGGCGACGGTGAGGCCCGCGCCCGCGAGGCCGAGAATTTCAGTCGTTTGGCTGGGCATGCCGAAAATAATAAACGCAATTACCATTACGCCCACGATCTCCGCCGCCACCTTGGCCATGGCGCGTAGCGTGTCGATGCGTTTGTTCTCCGCCTTCATGCTGGTGAACAGGCGGTCTATGAGGCGAGCCACCATGTACACCGCAAACAGCACCAGAAGTATCCAAAGGACGCATTCAATCAGATTGTGCAGCGCACTCTGCCGGCGCGCATCGGTCAGTAAGATCCAGCTGGCGTAAAGGTCACTCAGTTCTTTTTCGTCCTGAACGCGCTTGCCCAGGTCCGCGAGATTTTTCTGGTCCCGGCTGTATTGCTTCAGCGAGTCGAGCGCTATTTGCGCCCCCGCCTTGGACTCTTCGCGGCTTGCACCTTTACCTCCAGCAGCGAAGCCTCGGGCTTGCTGCTTGGCGCCTTCGCGATTTAATTTTTCTTTCTCAACTTGCACCGCCAGAGCGTCATGCCGCTGGCTAAGGCGTTCCGCCTTTGCAGCCGTCTCCTGACGAGCGTCTTCCAGTTGCGTCCTTTTCTCCCGCAACGCTTTCCAGGCTCGAAAAACCGTCAGCATGGTGTGCGCCTGGTAGTCGAGTTCGTGAGGATTGATTGCGGACGGCGGAGTGGGGCTGTGATCGCTGGCGTCATGCTGCGCCTTCAGCCGCTTGATTCTCGATTGCGGATCTCCTCCCACCTGCTCCAGAACTTCCGACGCATCGTCAAACTCGTCCTGGTCAAGATCAGCTTGCGCTTTGGCGACCTCGATTTGATCCTGCAGGTTGTCTTTTTGCGAGTCAGGGGCGGCCGCAAGTTTACGCGTCAAGAGGACGATGTTTTCCTGATCTTCCTTGAGGGTTGCTGCGGCTTTTTCTTTTCGGTCCGCGACCTCCTTAGCCTCAGGGCTGAGCTTGGGTGGATTTTCCCCGGTTGCTCGCAATGCATCAAAGAACGCTAAATCCACTTCACGGTCGGCAACTTTTTCAGCCTGATGGGCGAGCAGCTGCTCTTCTGGAGTTGCGGCCAGACTCGCCATCCGGCGGGCTGTTTCGAGCGGGCGCTGATCGACCAGCGCACGGGGCGCAGTCGGGGCACTCCTTGCCAGAAACGGTTTGGAGGATGCTTTGCCCGTTTCGTCAGCTTCGGCCGGCTGCGTTCGTGGCCGGGTCCACACCATGCCCACAATGGCCGCAGTTACCAGCAGGAGCAGGACGATTGCGGTGATCCAATGGCGGAGTTTCATAGCGATAGTGATAGCCACAGAAAAGTGGAAGGCAGCAATGCGCAGTCAGGAATCATTCGGGGATGAGCTAGTTTAGCAAAGGTCGGAACGTAACCACAGCGCAGGGCACGCGGGGGCTGTAGAGAAAAACTCAGTGTAGAATGTGCTGCGATTCCGGGAGGATATATGAAATGTTTTTTGCTGATTCTCACTGCCACATTGCTCTCTGGTGTCGTCCTGTTGCCCGGCGCTCGGCCATCTGCAGCGGCGTCGGGGGAAGCGAGTGCGGACACGCTGCGTCAGTTGGAAGCCGAATTCATGAAGGCTGCAGCCGACCATGGCTCGCAGGGATATATGTCGTACTACGCCGAGGATGCGGTTGAAGTTCCTAATGGAGAGCCGATCATCAGGGGAAAAGTGAATATTGCAAAGACTATGGGATTTCTCGACGACAAGAACAACCACCTCACCTGGAGTCCAATGGGCGCCGACATGGGATCAGCGGGCGATCTGGGCTATACCTACGGAACTTACGAGTTCAGTGCAATCGGGAAAGATGGGAAGTCCGTTGTCGAACACGGTAAGTACACGAGCATCTGGAAGAAACAGAGGGATGGAGGCTGGAAAGTCGTTCTCGATATGGGCAACGCGAGCTCGGACACGGCACGCTAGGGGGAAGCTGTTCACCGCGAGGCGCGAAGAGAATCCCGCAAATGGCGGAAAGAAGTAGGCCACTATTTCCGGAAGTGATGGCTGATGGCTTCCGCCTGTACGCGGGTCACAACCGCTGACAGCGCCGACGCGTCCGCTTGGCGGACAGCTTGCAGGCTGCCGAAGTGTTCGAGGAGGCGTCGCGTTGTACTCTCACCCACGCCGGGAATTTCCAGGAGTTCGGTGGAGCGATCGCGCATCTGGCGGCGCTTGCGATGGAAGGTTACGGCGAAGCGGTGGGCTTCGTCCCGAATCAGCTGAATCAAATGCAGTACGGGGGAGTGGTGGTCGAGCGCGACGGGGTCTTTTTCTTGTCCATAGACGTAAAGAATTTCTTCCCGTTTCGCAATGGCTGCGAGCGGCTGATTGATGATCTCAAGCGCTTCCAGGGCCTCGGCAGCCGCGTGAAGTTGCCCCAAGCCGCCATCGATGAGCACCAGGCTGGGCATTGGCTTTTCTTCCTGCTGAAGGCGTTTGTAGCGGCGCGTGACTACCTCGCGCATGGAAGCGAAATCGTCGACACCCTGGACCGTGCGGATGATGAACTTGCGGTAATCCGATTTCTTCATCCGGCCATCTTCCCAGACCACCATGGAGGCCACGGTCTCCGCGCCCTGGATGTGAGAAATGTCGAAGCACTCGATGCGCTTGGGCAGTTCGGGCAGGCTGAGAACCTCCTGCAATTCTTCCTGAATCGCTTTGGCATTGGGCTTGAGCACGCGAAAGCGCTGATCGTAGGATTGTTTGGCGTTGGTGCCGGCTAAGTCGATGAGGGCGCGCTTGTCGCCACGCTGCGGAACAAGGATGTGAACTCGTGCGGCGCGAGGATCCGAACCTGCCACCTGCTCCGAGAGTAAGTCTTCAAGGGTTGAGCGGTCCTCGAAATCGACGGGCACGTATAGATTCCGCGGCACGTAGGGCTGGCCGATATAGAGCTGCTTGAGCAGAGCCGAGAAGAACTCTCCCGGGGAAAGATCATGTGCAGAGACCCGCTCCCGGCTGTCCGTGGCGAGGGCCGCTTGGCTGCCCAACTCGCCTTCCGCGGAGATGCCGGCCAGCAGCGAGCTTTGCTCGACTGGAAAGCCGAGAGCCTGCTCTGACGTTGCCGAAGGGGTGGCTGTCTGCACCTGATCGATGTCTAGATCAGCCAGCTCCACTGGATCCGCATTGATCTCCGGCAAATCTTCCCAAAAAAATTCGCGACGATCCACGACGCGGCCGCCGCGCATGTGAAATAGATTTACGGCAAGCATGCCATTTTCATAGTGATAGCCGAAGACGTCGGCATCATCGCCCTCGGCGGCGGCGATGCGCTGCCGCTCCTGCAACTGCTCGACCGTCGAAATCAAGTCGCGATAGCGGGCGGCGCGTTCATACTCCTGCGCCACCGCGGCCTGCTGCATGCGCTGCTGCAGCGAGCGCGCCAGATCCGTGGGCCGTCCTTCCAGGAACAGCTTCACGTCACGAACCGCTTCCTGATAAGTTTCCGGCGAGGTCAAATCCTGCACGCACGGACCCAGGCAACGCTTGATGTAGTACTGAAGGCAAGGCCGCGGATGAAAGCGGGTCAGGTCGACTTTGCATGACGGAATCAGAAAATTTCGGTGAATCAGATCGACGATGCGGTACGCGAGATTAGCGGGGAAGTACGGACCATAGTAGGCGCTGCCGTCCTTGCGCAGTCGACGGGTGACGTACACTCGCGGCCAGCGCTCGCTTAGAGTGAGCTTTACGTAAGGGTAAGTTTTGTCGTCGCGCAGCAGGATGTTGAAGCGCGGCTTGCGCTGCTTGATGAGATTGTTTTCCAGCGCCAGCGCCTCTTTGTTATTGCGGACGACGATATAATCGACATCGACGGCCTCACGCACCAGCGTGCCGGTCTTCGAATCTTCCCAGCGGCCTTCGTGGAAGTAGCTGGCCACGCGGCTGCGCAGATTCTTGGCCTTGCCCACGTAGATGACTTCACCCTCGGCGTTCTTGTAGAGATACACGCCGGGCTCGGTCGGAATGGTGCGGATTTTCTGGAGCAGATCCATCGGGCAACTTTGTATTCTATTTGATGAGCGCATATGCGACAGTGTTACAAGAATCTCAGATGAGCCCCATGTCCCCCGGCCGGGCGGGAGTATCCCGGACATTAGTAGTTTTGGCTGCGTGCGCGACGCTCGGCACGCTGTTTTACGCAGCCACCTGCACTGCACTCGGATGGGCTACCGCTCCGGCCCAAGACAATAGAACCGAGGCTGCGAAGCCGTCCGAGCAGAAAAAAGAAGAGGCTGCCCAAGCCGCTACGAAATCGAGCGCCCGTCACTTTGACCGCGTCGTGATTATCGTGCTTGAGAATGGCGACTACGAAGCTGCCATAAAGGATAAGAATCTGGCAGACCTCGCCACCCACGGCGCTAGCTTTTCAAACCTTCATGCCTTGTTCCATCCGTCGTATCCAAATTATCTGGCGATGATTGCGGGCACGGACTTCGGCGTCCATCGACGCGGACGCTATCTTGCGGACCGGCAGGTCAACTTCCCCAACGACGCTGCGCACAAGACTATCGCCGATCGCCTGATCGACAACGGTCTGGATTTCAAGAACTATGCCGAAGAATTGCCGGAAGGGAATTGTCCATATCGAATCGACAGCCAACATGTGGCTCATAGCCATAAAGGCGATTATGTGCGACGCCATGTGCCCTTTCTCAGCTTGACGGAGGTGCAGGAAAAATGGTGCGACCGGGTAGTGCGGGTTGATTCCGGCAAGGGCAACAGCCTGCTCGGTGAGGATAATTTTTTCGTCAGAGATGCGAAAGCGGGCCTGGTGGCCTATTCGTTCTACTCACCAAATATGAATAACGACGGCCACAACACGAACGTTGGAGTAGCGGGCGCATGGGTCAGCAAGTTTCTCGATAAAACCTTCCCCGAGAAGCTGCGTAAGGGCACGCTGGTGATAGTAACTTTTGATGAGTCCGATCACAATGCTGACAACCGGATATTTACGCTGTTTCTCGGGGACATGGTAAAGGAGGGAAGCCAGCAGGATCCCAACGTCTTGGACCGTCATTACACACATTACAGTGTGCTGCGCACGATCGAAGACAATTTTGGCCTGGAGCCACTGGCCGAGGGAGATCGCGAGGCGGCGCCAATTAAGGATATTTGGAAATAGGCAGTAATCAGTAATCGAAGAGGCGACAGCCCCGCTTGTTACACGATTGCCTGATGAATCACGCACGAACAATTCGTCCTGTCGCGGCTGAAGGGGAGATCGCAAAAAGCTGGTTTGCCGATGGGGAGTCGCGTTCGCGATTCAACTGGAGAACGCCGGGTCAGGCGGAGGCAAGCAGCCATTCCTTCCTCATGCAGGGGCGATTCGCGGGGGTCGCCGTGACCTTTCCTTACGCACAAGGGTTTTCTCGATCGCGGAGTGTATAAAATTTCCCTATCCCATGTGGGGTTTGCGTTGCCGCGGAATCGCGCACTTCAAGCTGGTTGGCGTATGATTCACGCAAACCGTTGAAAACGTTTATACTTATAGCGGGTTGGGCCAATCAACCAAACTGGCACTCCCCGTGCAAAACTAAGGGTGGGAACGGCGTGGACCAACGGCTGTCCCGGGGTCTGCATCACAGGGTACGCGCGTAAGTGCCAAGTCGCGCTGAGACAACTGATCAAGGAGCTTCTCCAATATGAACCGCACTTCGTTGACGATTTTACTGGCGGCCAGCATGGCAGCAACCATCGGCTGTTCCAGTAAGAATTACGTAAAGCAGCAGACGACGCCGCTGATCAACAAGACGAATGAACTTGACGACATGACGGCGAAAAATAGCAAAGACATCAAGGACGTGGACGCCCGCGCCCAGGCTGGGATCCAGGCAGTGAACGCCAAGACGGCGGACGTTGAACAAAAAGCGCAGACCGCAGGCCAGAATGCAGCCCAGGCGCAGCAGGTGGCGGACGCGGCGAATGGCCGTGTTGGCGTCCTTACCAACACCGTTGCCAACCTCGACAACTATCGTCCTGTGGCCGAAACCTCGGTGAAGTTTGGTTTCAACCGCGACAATCTTACGCAGCAGGCGAAAGACGCCCTCGATCAGATGGCGGGAAGCATTTCGACCACCAAGGGTTACATCATTACGCTCGAAGGCAGCACGGATTCGGTGGGATCGGCCGAATACAATTATGACTTGAGCCAGCGGCGGGCGAACTCGGTGATCCAATATCTGGCTTCCAAGTACAACGTGCCGGCGCATAAGATTTATGTGATCGGGCTGGGCAAAGACAAGCCCGTCGAAACCAACAAGACGAAACAAGGCCGTGCGGACAACCGCCGGGTGGACGTCCGATTGATGACCAATACGGTCGGTGATACCAACCCGCCGCCGACAAATCCCACGACGGGGCAGAACAACCCGTCGTCGATGTAAAGCGAATCCGAACCAGATGATTTATCCTCCTCCCCGGAGGACTTTGCCAACCAGGCTGCTCAATCCTCCCCCTGAGCAGCCTGCTTTTTTGCCTCACGCACAGGGGATCCGCAGGTTAAAATACAGGATATGGTTCTGCGGTCGTTCGGGTTTGCGGTTTTGGCGCTGACCGTCGCGGCGTCGGCACAGCAAGGGAGTACTCCCGAGAAGAACACGCCGAAAAATCCCGCGTCACAAGAGTCGACTTCTTCCCCGCCCAATGTCGCGCCCCCGCGGTCAGATCGAGTGCGGGCTGAGGAGTTGGGACCGGAATTGGGAGAGAGCTCCAGCAAAGATACGCAGACCGATTTAACTCCGCCCGAGGATGATGCCAAAGCGCATCCGAAGAGCTCAACGGCCGTAGCCGAGGCCGCGGCCGAACTGGGTGGCGCCAGCGGAATCACCGAGTTCCACACTTGGGATCCGCACAAGGCCGCGAAAAGCATCGAGATCGGTGACTTCTACTTCAAGCGCAGGAATTACAGAGCGGCGCAAGATCGCTACCGGGAGGCGCTCCGCTACAAAGACAACGACGCCGTGGCAACCATTCGGCTGGCAATATGTCTGGAGAAGTTAGGGGTGCTGGACGATGCACGCGCGGAGTATGAGAGCTATTTGAAGATCCTGCCGTACGGACCAGAGTCCGAACAAGCGCAAAAAGCGATTGACCGGCTAAAGGCGCAAACCTCAGCGACGAAGCCGCAGTAGCAACCTGCTTGGTTAGGGAGCCGTGCGGAGGGCGCGGGATCGGTTTGTCTTAGGCTTCTTACGGACCGAGCGACCTGCAGATTTGGCGTTGACGTTGTCATCGCCTTGGCTCACCTTGCTTTCGGCTTCCTCACCTAGAATCAGGTTCGCAGGCCACTTGGGGCCGGAGCGGATTCGGCCCTTGGACCGAGCATTTTCCGCGACGATGACTTCGACGGCGTCAAGACAGGCGTGCAGCATTTGAGTGCGCAGCGGCTCCATAGCCCCACCGCGGATCAAAAGCATAGCTGTGCCGTGCATCAGGGACCAGAGCGAAAGCATGAGGCGAGTGTGCTGGCGCGGCGTGCCTCCCAGGCGCTTTGTCAGACGCTCGCGCAACAAATTGAACGATGGCCACGGTTCGTGCAAGGAGGGGGGCTCGGCGAACTGGTCGTGGAGCACTTCATAGGCGTGGCGATGCTCGAGGGCGAATTCGAGATAGGACTGGCAGGCTTGCGCCAGGGTGCGGGACCGACGGAGCGTGGCGAAAAGCTCTATGCGAGTCTGAAAACGCAGCGCCCGAAGAATATCTTCCCGGTCACGATAACGTTCGTAGACCGTAGGCGTGGTGGTGCCAGCGGCCTTGGCCACGGCGCGCATGGTGAGCGCCTTTTCCCCGCCTCTGGCGCGGAGTCGGCTGGCGGCTTCCAGGATGCGCTGCTCAAGTTGTGGATCTGGTTGTCTGGGCACGTATCAACTCCAGGGTGTGAAGGATTCATACAGGGGCCCAATAACTTGAACAGCGTTCAACTAACAATGTAAAATATATGAGATTGGCGGGTGAGTTGACTCCGCGGGCTGTCTTGCCGGTGCCACCCGACCTCGTGAAAGCCTTCCCCCAAGGACGGAGTGGCATACGGCAGGACGCCCCGGCCACGACGATTTCGAAAAACCAAGGAGTATAGATGTCAAACGATGATTCCAGAAAGCAGGCGGGGATTGCCCGCTTAGCGTCTGACCTGAACACCGCGAAAATAGAACTGCTGAGCGCGCAGTGTGCCACCGACCGGCTCCGGCTACAATATTCGGTAGCCGATATTGTTTCCTTTGGGGAACGGAACGCGCTGAAGGGAGCGATCGCTTCGGCGGGCGCCCTGTGCCGTTTTTTTTCCTCCATTGAGGACCAGCTAAAACAGGCTGAGCAGCAAAAGTGAACATCCAACATTATTCTTCATTTTCTTTCCCGGACTAATTCTTGTAACCAGTCTATTTCTCCACTCGGATAAACTCCCCGGTTGAGGCATTCACGGCGACTGTCAATTTGGCGTTATCGCGGGAAGATCCATAGATGACGTGCCACACCAGTTCATTGGTGTTGTGATTCCAGTCGCAGACGTAGATCACAGGGGTAGCTGGATCCTTGTCCAGAATCTTTTCCCCCCCATGTTTCTGTGCCACCGCAAATGCCTGGTCGGAATCCACCTTAAGAAAGGCCACATCAAAAACTTGCGTGGAGGCATTCCCGGGATTGTAAACATCCTCGTTGCCCGGTGAAACTCCCCGAGAAGGTGCGTCGGGCGCGGCGCTGCCCGACCAAATGAAGGGCTTTACGCCGCGGTGTGTCGGAGAAGCGAAGCTGGTTTGCCATATGGCGGATTTGCCGTCATGCCCATCGCCGTCGGTGGTCGGAGTGGACTCGATGCGGAACGGCTTTACGTCGGCGGCATAGTTACGGGCGGCAATGAAAAGCTTCTGAAAGGCCGCCCGCGCGGTAAGCAAGTCGGGACCTTTCGGTTCGGGCTTGGCCTCGGGCGTCTTGGGAGCGTTAGAGTCGCAGGCCATGAGCAGCGCGAGAATGGCCAGCGGGATGGCTGACAAAAGCCCGCGCGCTGTCGTGCGGGGAAATTGCATGCGGACAGCGATGTTGCCAGGCCCAGCGTTTTCTGACTGGACGAAGTCCCGCATCATCATGGCGACCTTCCTGTTATAACTGGAATGATTTAATTGCCGCGCAACATTCTACCTGAAGGACGCGGAACGAGAGATAGCTCGATGGATACCCGGCTCGAAGAGTTGAAGCAAGCTCTAGAGGCATCGGTGGAAGGTTTTTCCACGGAGCAGATGAGTTGGCATCCCGCCGAGAAGTGGTGTGCGGCGGAGGTGCTGGAGCATCTGTATCTGACCTACACCGGGACGGTCAAGGGCTTCGACCGAGTTCTGAATAGCGGCAAGCCGCTGGCCGGGCGCGCCTCCATGAAGCAACGCTGGCGGACGCTGCTGGTGTTGAGGTTCGATTACTTGCCAGAAGGACGGAAGGCCCCGAAACAGACTGTGCCGCGAGGCTTGCCGGTGGAGAAAGTGAGATCGGAAGTGGGGCTGAAGCTGAAAGAGATGGACGAGCTTATCGCGAGAACTGTGGACCGCTTAGGCCACGGCCCATTGCTTGACCATCCCAGTCTGGGTCCCTTGACAGGGGCTCAGTGGAGAAAATTTCATTACATACATGGCCGTCATCATATCAAGCAGATTGTGAGGTTACGCGAGCTCGCCAAGGCCGAAGCGACATCGGGCTGAGAGGCCACACCAGGCAACTGAAAACGCCGGCCTCGGCCGGCGTTTTCCTGGTTGCAACGGTGCCTTAGATTTTGCGTAAGATGGTTGGGCAGGCACGCGCCTACGGTTCGCGCATGGCCGCTGGAACGCCGGCCCTTCGGGCTTCTTCCTGCATGTCATCGAGTTTCTGCTTACCATCATCGACGGCCTTCTGCTTGTCGGCGATTTTCTGCTTGAACTCCCCTTCTTCTTTATCCCACTGAGCGGAGTTGCGCAGGCGGTTGCCCACATCAGCGTACATGGCGGCAGCGCGCAGTTGGTATTCCTTTTCCAGCACATCGAGTTCACGCGAAGCCAGATCGATGGAATTCTTCTGCGCCGTCAGTCTGTCTTGCCAAGTTTTCCATTCCGCGAGTTTCTTGCTTTGTTCATCACTCGCCGAAACGGCGGGATTGGCGGCAGCGCCGTCCTTGCCGCTCGATGCGGCGGCGGCTTTCGAGGAGGGATCCGCAGAGGCTTCCTCGGCCGTCACGGGAGCGGCTTCGCCAACGATGGAAAGCTTGTCTTCTCTCGGAAGATTGTCGTTGTCAAAGACCTTGGGCTTGGCTTTGAGGTTGGGATCTTTGTGAACCTTGCGAGCGTAATCGCCCAGCGAAGATTGGTCGGCCACCGGGGCTGTGGTCTGCGCTGCGGCCACCGAGCCCGCCGGGATCGTGAACAGTGCTAATAAGAATCCGATATGCGTAGTGCGCTTCATAGCTTCCATCCTCCACCTGTGTTCGTTGACGTAGCTTGTACGATTGCAGCTGAATTCATCGTTCACTCTTTGATAATGTCGCTGCATTGGCTCGAGTGCCAGCATCCTCAGGGTTGCGTTTTTTTGCCAGAAATCCTCCAATGCGGCGATCGAGGCCAGCGGCCTCGCCGGCGATGTCGGTAGCCAATTGCGCGGCTAGATCGGGATCACGGTTCCGCGCCAACTGCTGGGCGTAGCCGGCGATCGTGGTCAATGAGGTCCGCAGCTCCAGCGCCATCTCGGCGGAAAGTTCACCGTGCAGCTGTTGTTGGCGGCGGATTTGTTCAAACTCACTGCGGTCGATAATAAGACAGGCCACCCCGAGCAGACTTCCATCGACGGCGGGAACAGCGGAAACCGTAACTGCAAGGTGAAGTTTTTCTCCCGCAGGCGTGGTGTAATCGGCCTCGAGTTGGCGGCGCTTGCTGCCCTCGTGCAAAACAGCGTGAAGTTCCTCGACCAGCCGTACTTGCAGGTTCATCGGGCCGTCGGAATAGTCCGGCGAGCAGCCCGCGGCGTCGCGAAAAATGTCCTCCGCACTCATACCCGAAAGTGAACGGAACCCCAGAATCTCCTTGGCCGCGGGATTGGCTTGCCTCACCAGCCCATTGAGTCCAAACACCAGTACTCCGGAAGCGAGATTAGACAGCACGGTCTGGCTGAAGTTTTCGGTAGTGCGGGCGCGGCGTTGTTCGGTGAGAGTTTGTACCTGTAATTCGTGCTTCTGTTGCTTCAACTGCTGAATGACGGTGTTGTAAAGGTGGACCGGAAGAGCTTCCAAAGTGGGAGCCGCACCTCCGAGATCGGCCTCCGCAACCATATTGCGGCGCAAGCGGCGCATGAGGAAGATGGCAAAGAGAAAGGCACACCCGGCCGCGACTAACAGCAGCAGGGCTCGCAGCACGAGCGGATTGGCAAACAGAGTTACCACCAAAACCTCCCATACCAACGCAGGAACTGATTGCCAACCAACAGTGCCAGCAGAGCCATGCTGCCTAGAAAAACTCCGAACGGCATCTGGTAGTGGCGGTAAACGATCTGCGCAGACTGCCATCCCCGGCGGCGCGCGGCCTGCGCGTTGGCCAGTCGGCGCGTGAAGCGGTGAGTGCGCTTGATCCAGACCAGGCATACCGTGGCCAGGCCGAATAAGGATCCTGCCAGCGACGCGGTAAAGATGGTGAAAATGGTGAGCTTCATACCGAGAAACGCCCCCACCATGGCCATCAGCTTTACGTCACCAAAGCCCATCCCTTCCATCCCGCGCCAGCGCAGGTAAATTGCGCCAGCACCGTAAATGAAGGAAGCACCGACAGCCGCGCCCAGCAAGGAATCAAGCAGGGAAAGCAAATGCCCG
>Ga0307476_10001836_pt1 | contig 12829 bp, 13 predicted proteins | sample atmos_gasesECM2C_2_FD_203314 | JGI IMG/M metagenome (GOLD analysis project Ga0307476, IMG submission 203314) | Hardwood forest soil microbial communities from Morgan-Monroe State Forest, Indiana, United States - atmos_gasesECM2C_05 | ecosystem: Environmental > Terrestrial > Soil > Temperate... | reverse complement strand
TTCGAACTCCCTTACGTTGTCCGGCAGGGCGCCCCGCAGCCAGTCGGATCCCAGTCCGTCCCGCGGACCGAGGGCCGAGGCGGAGACGACCGAGCGGACGCGGTCCGGAACCAGGGCCGCACAGGCCAGGGCTGGACCGCCACCACCCGAGAGGCCGATCGCGTAGAAGGACTCGACCCCGAGCGAGTCGGCAACCGCAATGGCGTCACCCACCTCATCAGCGTACGACCGCCGCGCGCGTCGATCCGAGCCGGAGTAGCCGGGGCGGGAATAGGAGACGTGGCGAAGGCCCCGCTCCGCCCCTTCCTCGACGTGACGGTCGAACATCAGATGCGACCCAGGCGAGCCGTGGTGATGCAGGACAAGCTCGCCGTCTTCCGGCCCGGCCACCGCGGCGATCAGTCGCCGGCCGTCCTTCGTCCGCACCTCGAACTCGCGAGCTCCCATGCCCAGACTGTGACAAAAACTCCTGACTACAGGGCGGCGGCGAGCTTGCGGCGGTAGTCGCGGGCGCCGGGGTCGGCCTGGTCGCCTTCGCTGAGAATGCCGACGAAGGCTTGGCGGACCAGGTCGCGGGCGTCCTCCGGCGCCTCGGTGCCGTTGTTGGCGAGCGCGGCAAGCTCGTCGAGCAGGGCGTCGAGGGCGGCCTCGCGCTCGCCGCGGTCGAAGGCGGCGAAGGCCTCGGCGCCGAGGCCGGTCTTGGCCAGCTTGACGCGAGCGGCGATCCCCTGGGCGGCGAAGTCCTCGGGGTGATCCTGGACCGCCGCCAGCGCCTCGTCCTCGGCGCCGCGCGCCAGGCGCGCCCGGCCGAGGGCAACGGCGATGTCGGCCCGGCGCGGCTCCAGTTCGGAGGCCTCGCGCAGCGAGAGCTCGTCGCCGGCGGCGAGCAGCTCGTCGGCCCGCGAGGGCAGCAGCGCGTCGAAGAAGGCCTCGACTTTGGCCGGCGGCACGGCCCCGACGAACTCATCGACGACCTTGCCGTCGCGGAACGCCTTCACCGCCGGGATCCCCTGCACGCCGAAGCGGGCCGAAATCGCCTGGTTGGAGTCGACGTCGATCTTGGCCAGCAGCACGCGGCCGCCGCGGCTCGCCTCTGCCGCTTCCAGCGCCGGACTCAGCTGCCGGCATGGCCCGCACCACTCCGCCCAGAAGTCGACGACGACGGGCGTCTTGTGCGAGAGGTCGACTACATCGCGGTCGAAAGTCGCTTCGGTTACGTCGAGAGCCACGTCTGAAGATTAGAGAGAGCGAGGCGCCGGCCGGACTCCCAACCCCCCGATACCTCGATGTACTTGCGGGCCGCAGAACCGCGCGTTACGTTCGTTGTCGGGCAGGATCTACAGAAGGAGGACAGCATGTCGAACGTAGACACCGCCCGAGCCGCCTACGACGCCTTCGGGCGCGGCGACCTGGGCGCCTTGCAGGAGTGGCTGGCCGAGGACTCGGTCTGGATCACCTCCGACCAGCTGCCGCTTGGCGGCCGGGTCGAAGGTCGCGACAACATCCTGGGGAACTTCGCGCAGATCCCCAACTACTGGACGTCGTTCAGCGTCGAGCCGGAGGAGTTCATCGACGCCGGCGAGTACGTGATCGTCCGCGGCACCCAGCGCGCTGGCAACGACAAGGGCAGCTTCGAGGCTCCCTACGTTCACGTGATCAAGTACGGCGCCGATGGCAAAGCCGTGCTCGGCGAATTCGTCGGCGACAGCGCCAAGGCGGTGGCGCTGCTCGACTGACACTCCCTCGATGTATTTCCCACACCAGGGTGTGGGAAATACATCGAGCGGCTACGCGCCGGCGGTCATTCCATCCAAGTCGCGGCGCAGCTCGCGCAGCTCGTCGCGGATCCGGCCCGCCTCCTCGAAGCGGAGGTCGTCGGCGGCGGCGAGCATCTCCTCCTCGAGGGCGACGATCGTCTTCTCCAGCTCCTCCGGGGTCTGGAAGTCGTCGCCACGCTTGCGGCGGCGTTTGGCCGGGGCGCGGTCCTCCATCGCCAGGAACTCGGACATCTCGGAGATCCCTTTGCGCACGGTCTCCGGGGTGATCCCATGCTCCTCGTTGTAGGCGAGCTGGATCGCGCGGCGGCGGTCGGTCTCGCGCATCGCCGCCCGCATCGCGTCGGTCTCCCTGTCGGCGTACATGACGACGCGCCCGTTGACGTTGCGGGCGGCGCGGCCGATCGTCTGCACGAGGCTGGTCTCGCCACGCAGGAAGCCCTCCTTGTCGGCGTCGAGGATCGCCACCAGTGAGACCTCGGGCAGGTCGAGCCCCTCGCGCAGGAGGTTGACGCCGACCAGCACGTCGTACTCGCCGAGCCGCAGGTCGCGGACGATCTGGATCCGTTCCAGGGTGTCGATCTCGGAGTGCAGGTAGCGAACCTTGATCCCGTACTCGAGCAGGTAGGCGGTCAGGTCCTCGGCCATCTTCTTGGTCAGGGTCGTGACCAGCACCCGCTCGCCGGCCTCGGCGACCTTGCGCGCCTCGTTCATCAGGTCGTCGATCTGGTTCCGCGTCTCGCGCAGCTCGATGTAGGGATCGACGATCCCGGTCGGGCGCACGATCTGCTCGACGATCCGGCTCGACTCGGCTTTCTCGAACAGCCCCGGCGTCGCCGAAACCATCACCAGGCGCGGGACGCGTTCGAGGAACTCGTCGAATTTCAGCGGTCGGTTGTCGATCGCCGAGGGCAGCCGGAATCCGTAATCGATCAGCGTCGACTTCCGCGAGCGGTCCCCCTCGTACATGCCGCCGATCTGCGGGATCGTCTGGTGGGACTCGTCGACGAAGACGACGAAGTCGTCGGGGAAGTAGTCGATCAGGGTGTGCGGCGGCGTCCCCGGCTCGCGGCCGTCGAGGATCCGCGAGTAGTTCTCGATCCCCGAGGTGAAGCCGAGCTCCTTGATCATCTCGATGTCGTAGGCGGTGCGCTGGCGCAGGCGGTGGGACTCCAACTGCTTGCCTTCGGCCTCCAGTTCCGCCGTGCGGGATTCGAGTTCGGCCTTGATCTCGGCCACCGCGCGCTCCAGCGTCTCGTCTTTGGTCACGTAGTGCGAGGCCGGCCAGACCGAGACGTGGTCGATCGTGTCGAGGATTTCGCCGGTCAGCGGGTCGAAGTGCTGGATCCCCTCGATCTCGTCACCGAACAGCGCGATCCGATAGGCGGACTCGGCGTAGGAGGGCATGATCTCCAGGACCTCGCCGCGGACCCGGAAGGAGCCGCGGCCGAGCACCTGGTCGTTGCGCTGGTATTGCATTTTCACCAGCTTGCGCAGGACCTCGTCGCGGTCGATCGACGCGCCGACTTTGAAGAGCTGCATTTTTTCGTTGTAGACCTGCGGCGAGCCGATCCCGTAGATGCAGGAGACCGAGGCGACGATGATCACGTCGCGGCGGGCGAACAGCGCCGCCGTCGCCGCGTGGCGGAGGCGGTCGATCTCGTCGTTGATCGAGGAGTCCTTCTCGATGTAGAGGTCCTGGGCCGGGACGTAGGCCTCGGGCTGGTAGTAGTCGTAGTAGGAGACGAAGTACTCGACCGCGCTGTCGGGGAAGAACTCGCGAAACTCGTTGCAGAGCTGGGCCGCGAGCGTCTTGTTGTGGGCGATCACCAGCGAGGGCCGCTGCACCTCGGCGATCGTCGCCGCCATCGTGAAGGTCTTGCCGGTGCCGGTGGCGCCGAGCAGGGTCTGGAAGCGTTCGCCGCCGCGCAGGCCCTCGGCGAGGCCGGCGATCGCCTTCGGCTGGTCGGCGGTCGGCGTGTAAGCGGGGTTGAGTTCGAACTCGGGCACCCGACGAACATAGCGGGCGGATTACCCGGCCTCGTGCCGAGAATTGCGCAAAAAGTGCCAGACTGCGCGCCGATGATCCTCATCCGCCTCGCGCTCGCCGCCTTCTTCAGCTTCACCGGGACGATGCACTTCCGCAAAGCGCGCTTCTTCGAGGCGATCGTGCCGCCCGCGATCGAGTCGGTGAAGAAGGAGGTGGTGGCGATCAGCGGCGTCGCCGAGATCGCCGGCGGGGTCGCCGTCCTCCACCCAGCCACCCGTCGCTTCGGCCGCTGGTGGCTGCTGGCGCTGCTGGTCGCGGTCTTCCCCGCCAACATCCACATGGCGGTGAACCCGGAGCAGATCAAGGGCCTTGACCTGCGCAAAATCCCGCGCTGGGCGCTCTGGGCGCGGTTGCCGCTGCAGCCGCTGGCGATGCTCTGGGTCTGGCGCGCGACCAAGGACTGAGATGGACGCCAAACGCAAACGGTTCGCCGCCAACCTCTCGCGCGCCCGCGCAGCGAGCGGCATCTCGCAGGAGGAGCTGGGAGCGCGCACCGGCCTGCACCGAACCGAGGTCTCACTGCTCGAGCGCGGCGGTCGCGAACCGCGGCTCGGCACCCTGACGAAGCTGGCCGCCGCCCTCGACACCAACCTCGAAGCGCTCTGTGCCGGGATTCAGTGGTCGCCGGAACGCCGCGACTTCAAGATCGACCCGCCGCCAAAGCGCCGCTGACGCCGAGGTTGCCTTTTGCCTGTCATGCACAGGCAAAAGGCAACCTCGGCGATTCAGGGCAGGAGTTGTTCGAGCAGGTCGCCGGCGGGGCCGAGGAAGTTGCGGAAGGTTTCGACCAGGGAGCTGCCGCCCTTGACGAGTTCGATCGCCTGGTCAAGCGGGACGTCTTCGACGAAGCCGCGCAGCGGACCGGCGATCAGTGGGCTCAGGGCGCCGGCGTTTTCGGCATCGTCGACAGCGCGGACGAGGCCGGCTTGGATCGCTTCCGCCAGCTTCGCGTCGTCGATCCCGTAGCGCTTGGCGAAGCGATCGCGGGCTTCTTCGGTGGTCAGCGCCCGGGCCAGCGTCTCGCGGGTGACGCCGAGCTGGCAGGCGGCGCCGTCGAGAGCCGAGAGCGAGATCTGCTGGGCGACCTCCTGGAGGCTGTCGGGGTTGGTCCAGGGCCGGTGCTTGCATGGGTTCTGGCTCTTCCCCGGCGTGTAGGAGGCACCGCCGGCGGCGAGATAGATACCGACCAGTGCGAGCGAGAGGACGATCGAGCCGACCACGAGCAGGCGCGCGCGGGTCACAGCTCGATCCTCCGCGAGAGCGCGATCGGGATCAGCGCCAGCAGCCCGAGCAGGGCGGCGAGGGCGAAGGAGCTGCTGAAGGCGTGGGTGGCGCCGCGGTTGAGCTGGTCCTGCAGTTCTTCGCGCAGCTGGATCGTTTCCGCCCGCTCCCGCGGGTCGTCCGGCAGCGGTTCGAAGGCGGGGCCGATCGTCGGCACCTTGCCCTTCTCTTCGTCGAGCCGGTCGGTCACCTTCTGGGTGAGGTCGATCTTCAGCAGCGGTTCGACCGGGGAATCGAGGATCACCGCGGTGCCGGCGTTGATCGCGTCCTTGCGCTGCTCGGCGATTTCGTGGGTGAAGATCGGGGTCAGCGCCAGCAGGCCGAGGACGACGCCGGCGTGGCGGGCGGAGATCGTCCAGCCGCCGTGGATCGCCTGCGGCGCGCGGCCGCCGAGCGCGGTCTCGGTCAGGGCCGAGAGCACCAGCGAGAGGCCGAGACCGACCAGGATCTGCGGCGGCACCGTCACCGCCACCTCGGCGCTCGGCAGCAGCGCCAGGCCTCCGAGGCCGCCGGAGACGAGGATCGCGCCGGCCGCCGCCCGCGCTCGCGCCGACTCGACGTAGTTGCCGAGGCGGCTGCCGACAAGCGCCGCCAGCGGCATCACCGAGACGACGATCGCGGCACCGATCGGCGACAGGCGCCAGCCTTCGATCAGCAGCAGGACGAGGAGGAAGAGGGCGGCGGCGATCGCAGCCGAGACCATCGCCAGGGCGAGATTGGCCCAGAGGTGCGGTTTGCCGGTGCGGCGCAGCTCCGGTTCGATGATCCCGGTCGCCTGCTCGTGGCGGGCGACGGCGAGGATCGGCACCGCGGCGGCGAGCGCGATCGGGACCTGGATCAGGAAGATCGACTGCCAGGAGACGAGCTCGGTGAGGAGCCCGCCGGCGGCGGGGCCGAGCGCCGCCCCGGTGGCGCCGGCGCTGGCCCAGACCAGCGTCGCCCGGCGCTCGGAGCCAACCGTCGCCGGCAGCAGCTCGAGCGCAGCGGTGACCGCGAGGGCGCCACCGAGCGCCTGCACACAGCGGGCGACGATCAGGGTCGAGAGATGATCGGAGACCCCGCAGGCGAGCCCGGCACCGGCGAAGATCGCGAGCCCGACCGAGGCGGCCCGGCCGGGGCCGACCCGGCGCGCCACCAGCGCCGCCGGCACCGCCGCCAGCGCCATCACCAGGTTGAAGGAGATCAGCACCCAGGTGACACCGGCGACGCTGGTGTCGAGTTCGCGGTAGATCTCCGGCAGCGCTAGGACGACAACCGAGGAGTCGGCGAGGACGAGGCCGACCGCGAGGGCGAGCGCGGCGACGCGAGGTCGGGGTGCAGCGGGGTTCATGGCGCCCCCAGTCTCACCGGTAACCCAGCTCCTGTGCGTACTTCCGGCGATACTCGTCCCGCTTCTCGAGCACCTCTTCGACGTAGGCGCGGGTTTCGGGGAAGGGGATCTCGGCGACCGTGAGGTTGCTGCCGCCCCACTTGTCGGCGTTGCCGGGCCCGGCGTTGTAGGCGGCGAGGGCAGCGGCCTCGTCGCCGTCGTAGCGTTCGAGCAGTTCCTTCAGCAGGAAGGTCCCGTAGCGGATGTTGATTTCGGGATCGGAGAGGTCGTCGAGCTTGAAGGTGGTGCCGCCGCTCTGGCGCTCGATGAATTCGGCCGCTTCCGGGGTAATCTGCATCAGGCCGCGAGCGCCGGCGCTGGAGGTCGCGTCGCTGAACTTCGACTCCGAGTAGATCACCGCCGCGATCAGCGCCGCGTCGACTCCCTTTTCGTTCGACTGCTGGCGGATCACGTCCTCGTGGCGCAGCGGCAAGGTCAGCTCCTGGATCGCCTTGTCGAAGACGCCGCCGGCGACGAGGATGCCGACGATCAGGCCGAGGATCACCGCGCCGGCAGCGAAGACCGGCCAGCGCCGGCGCTTCCGCCTAGTGGGCCGACCACCCCTGCGCTTCATTTCGCCAGCTTGTCGAGCAGCGCGGACAGCGCCCGCTCGAGGTCCTCGACCGAGCCGTCGTTTGGAACCACGTACTCGGCCTTCTCCGCCTTCTCGTCCTGGGGAAGCTGGCGCGCCTCGCGCTCGTTGACGAGAGCGTGGCCGCGGGCCTCGGCCCGGGCGCGGCGGACCTCGTCGGCGGTGACGATGGCAACGGTCGTGTCGAAGATCGCGTCCCGGCCGACCTCGAACAGCAGCGGCACCTCGACGACGGCGAACTCGGTCTCCGCCGGCAGTGCTGCCAGCCAGGCGGCGGTGCGCTCGCCGACCAGGGGGTGGATCTGGGACTCGAGCCAGACCAACTCGTTGCTGTCGGCGAAGACGATCTCGCCGATCTTCGAGCGGTCGACGCTGTCGCTGGGCGCGACCTCGGGGCCCCAGCGCTCGACCAGGCGTTCGCGCAGCTGCTGCGACTCGAGCAGTTCGTGGACGACCGCGTCGCTGGACAGCGTCGCCGCCCCGAGCCGGGCGAAGGCTGCCAACGCCTCGGACTTACCGGCCGCGATGCCGCCGGTGAGGCCGATCGTCAGCGGCATCGAGCCTTAGGAGTCGGTCGTTTCCTCGGACGAGTCGGACTCGTCGCCAGCCGCGTCATCGGTGTCGTCGGGCGAGTCGGGCCGGTCAGCGACAGATTCGCCCTCCTGCTCCGCCTCTTCACCCTCGGTGCCCTCGTTCTCGCCGCTCTCGGCGCTCGCCTCGGGCTCGGCGGGAGCCTCGTCAGCGGGAGCCTCTTCGACAACCGCAGCCTCAGCAGCCTCAGCCTCGACGTCGCCGTCGACGGCTGCGTCCTCGACCAGCTCGGCAGCTTCGTCGGCGGGCTCGGCCGGAGCCTCGGCGGCGGGCTCTTCGGCCACCTCGACCGGAGCCTCCTCGACAACCGGAGCCTCTTCGGCGGCAGCAGCCTCGAACTCGGCCGCGGCCTCGGGGGCCTCCTCTGCAGCGGCAGTCTCGGTGCCGCCCTCGGCCTGCGCGATCTGCGCGCCGAGGTCCTGCATCGGCATGTTCTGGCCCTCGACCCGCTTGATGCTGAGCGAGAGACGGCGGCGCTCTTCGTCGATCTCAAGGATCTTGACGTTGAGCGTGGCGCCCGGCTCGACCACTTCGCTCGGGTTCTCGACGTGGTGGTCGGCAAGCTCGGAGATGTGGACCAGACCCTCGACGCCGGGCAGGATTTCGACGAAGGCGCCGAAGGCGACGACCTTGGTCACCTGGCCCTCGAGCACGTCGCCCGGGCGGTGGGTGCTGATAACCCGCTGCCACGGGTCCTCCTGGGTCTGCTTGAGACCAAGGGAGATGCGCTGGCGGTCGCGGTCGATGTCGAGCACTTTGATCCGCACCGTGTCGCCGATTGCGACGACTTCGGAGGGATGGTTGACGTGGCTCCAGGAAAGCTCGGAAATGTGGATCAGCCCGTCGATGCCGTCGAGGTCGACGAAGGCGCCGAAGTCGACGATGTTGGAGATCTTGCCTTCGACCACCTGGCCGGGCTCGAGGCGGCCGAGGATCTGCTCGCGGACCTCCTTGCGCTCCTCCTCGAGCACGGCGCGACGCGAGAGGACAACGTTGTTGCGGGACCGGTTCAGCTCGATCACTTTGCACTCGAGGTCCTGGCCCATGAACTCGTCGAGGTTGTGGACGCGGCGGATGTCGACCAGCGAAGCGGGCAGGAAGCCGCGCACCCCGAGGTCGAGGATCAGGCCGCCCTTGACGACCTCGATCACTTTGCCGGTCACCGGTTCGCCCGAGTCGGCGGCGACTTCGATGCTGCGCCAGGCCTTCTCGAAGCGGGCCCGCTTCTTGGAGAGGATCAGGCGGCCCTCGGCGTCCTCCTTGGTGAGGACCAGAGCGTCGACGACCTCACCGAGCTCGACCTCCTCGGCCGGATCGACCGACTTGCGGATCGAGAGCTCGTTCGAGGGGATGACGCCCTCGGCCTTGTAGCCGATGTCGACGAGGACCTCGTCTTTGTCGATGCGGACGACTTTGCCGTTGACGACGTCACCCTCGTCGAAGGCGACCATCGTCGCCGCGTAGTTGGGGACGATCTGCCCGTCGATGTTGAGCAGCAGGCCGCCGGAGCCCTCGACGGGCGTGGCGGACGGCGCAGGGGTCAGGGTCTCGGTCGCGGACACGGCCGCCCATAATTGCAGAAACGACGAGGCCGGTGCCGAGACAGATACGCTGATGTCGATGCCGGTTCGAGCCACGAAGCGGGGCCAGGAACGCACGCCCCTGGACGGGAGTCGCGACGTCCTTATATGTGGGGCCAGTTTCGCCGGCCTGGCCGTGGCACGCGAGCTGGCCGGGTCGGGCGCCGACGTGTTGGTGATCGACCGCTACGAGATCGGCGAGCGCCAGACCTCCGCCTGCGGGATCCCGACCGAGTGGCTGCGGCGACTCGGCCTGATGGACTCCGAGTGCCAGCGCTTCGACACCCTGGTCATGCACACGCCACACGGCGACTCCCGCTACAAGCTGCCCTGGACCTTCTCCACCTTCGACTACCGGCGCCTCTGCGAGCTGCTCTGGGCCGATTGCGACGCCGAGTTCGAGACCGCTAAGGTCAACGGGCGCGGCGCTCCCGCCAATGGCGACGGCGCGATCGCGGTCGAGACCGACCGCGGCGTGATCTCAGCGCCGCTGGTCGTCGACGCGCTCGGCTGGCGCCGGGTTCTCGCCTCCGGCGACGGCTACCAGCCGCCCGACGCCCCGCTCTCGCGCGGGCTCGAGGTGCATCCCGGCGGCGCCAGCGAGGACCTCGAGATCTGGATCGACCGCAAATACGTGCCGGCCGGCTACGGCTGGTCGTTCCCGGCCGAGGACGAGCTGCGGATCGGGGTCGGCTCCTTCGACCCCCGCTTCCACGTCAAGGACACGACGGTGCTGCTGACCGAGGACCTCGGCAAGGAGCCGAACGAGTACCAGGGCAACTGGATCCCGCACAAACTGCGGCGAGCGACCGAGGGCGGCGTCTTCTTCGCCGGCGACTCGGCCGGCCACTGCCTGCCGCTCAGCGCCGAGGGGATCCGGACCGCGCTCTATTTCGGGATCGCGCTTGGGCGCGAACTGCGTGCCGTCGTCGAAGAGCGCCAGAGCCGCGAGCAGGCGGCCGCGACCTACGCCGAGTTCAACGACTCGCACGAGTGGAAGTTCAAGTGGATGCTGCGCGTTCAGAAGCTGGTGCCACGGGTGCCGCCACGACTGCTCGGACCGGCGATCCGGCTGATGGGCAACAAGCGCTTCATCGACTGGTCCTTCTCCCACTACCTTGCGATCGCGCCACCAGAGTTCGCCGGCAAGGCCGATCAGGCTCGCAAGCCGGAACCGATCGCCTCATAACGTGCGCTATGGCTAAACAGCCTTGCGACCGAGGCGGCTGACGACTCAACCCAAGTCGGGCAGCGCCTCCGCAGCGCCCGTGAAGAGCTCGGCCTCAGCCTGCGCGAGGTCGCGCGGCGGCTCGACATCTCCGCCAGCGCCCTCTCTCAGATCGAGACCGGCAAGTCGCGACCCAGAGCGACCATGGCGAGTGAACCCGCGCCCTCAGCGGAACGTTAAGCGACAGCTATCAGGAGACCGCGCGTGATCTTCGCGACCTGCCCGGGTTAAGAAGGCGACGGCAATCGAACCGCCACCCCGCAAGCCGGGTATCCCTGACGGAGACGATCGAGACCATGCCCCCGCCCCCAGCCGACAGCGTCGCCTCCCGCCTCTTCCTGGCGCCGGCACTGCGTACGCAGCCCGACCGTCGCCTCGTCGCCCTGGTCCGGGACGGCTACGAGCTCGCCTTCGAGGAGATCGTGCGCCGCTACCGGGCACCGCTGGAGCGTTTCGCGGCGGCGATCGTCGGCTCGCACTCGGAGGACGTCACCCAGGACGCCTTCTCGAAGGCGCTGCTCGCCCTGCGCGGGTCCGAGAACGAGATCGAGCTGCGGCCCTGGCTCTACCGGATCGTCCGCAACACGGCTCTAAACGACATTCGCGACAGCCCACCGCCGACCGAGGAGCTGGGCGAGACGATGGCCGGTGGCGCCAGCCCCGCAGTCGAAGCGGAGCGCCGCGAGGAGATCTCCGACCTGACCGAGCGGCTGCGGGCCCTGCCGGAGACGCAGCGGGCGGCGATCGTGATGCGCGAGCTGGAAGGGCTGAGCCACGAGGAGATCGCCGCCGCTCTCGGCCTCAGCGGCGGCGCCGCGCGGCAGGCGATCCACCGGGCACGCACGACTCTGCGCGACGGCGTCGGCTTGCTGCTGCCGCTGCCGCTGCTCAAGTTCCTGCTCGACGGCGGTGGCGAAGCGGCCGCTGCGGCCGGGGCCGCAGGTGCCGCCGGCGGCTCGGCCGCCGCCCTGGGTGGGTTCGGGGCCGCCGGCGCGGCGAAGATCGGCGTCGCCGCCGTCCTCGTCGCCGGCTCGGTCGGCGCCGGCGTCGCGGTCGAGCAGAGCAATCGCGGCCACGACTCGAACCGACCGGCAGCCACCTCGAACCCGCTCGGGGATGACTCGTCGCATGGCGGCCCAGGGCGATCGAGCGGCGAGCTCGAGCCCGACGACGATCATGGCGGGCACGGCGAGGCGGAGCCCGGCGACGACCACGGCGGTCGCGGCGACCGCGGTCACGGCGGCGGTGATGACAGCGGTCCGAGCGATTCCTCCGGCCCGGGCTCGGGCGGTTCAGGCGACTCGGGCTCTGGCGGCAGCTCCGGCGGTTCGGGTGGCTCCGGACCCAGCGACAACTCAGGCCGGTCCGGTTCCAGCGGCTCCGGTCACTCCGGTTCGAGCGGGTCCTCGGGCAGCTCTGGCTCCAACTCGGACTCCAGCAGCTCAGGTAGCTCCGGCTCCGGGTCCAGTGGCGGCTCGTCCGGCTCGAGCGGCTCCGGATCCTCATCGGGCTCCTCCGGCTCCAGTGGCGGCTCCGGCTCGAGCGGAACCTCGAGCGGCAGCTCCGGTTCCGGGTCCACCTCGGGCGGCTCAGGGTCCAGCGGAGGCTCCGACGACCTTGGATCCGGATCCTCCGGTTCGGGCGACGGCTCCGACGATTCGTAATTCGTCCGTGATCTTCGCCTTCGCCTCGGGTTGAAGCGGTGAACGTGTCAATCCAAAGGAGGAAGAAGATGAACCACGCCAGGAACAGAAGCCGAGCCCGCCTCGGCGGCCTGCTGGCGCTGGCACTGGGCGTGGCGGCCCTGCTGGCGATCCCGATGGTCTCCGCCGCGCGCCAAGGCGCCGACGACGGCCCCAATCATGAGGCGAACCACGAGAACGGGCACCACAACGGAAACCACCACGGTCGCCACCATCACCGCACGGTGGTCGGCACGATCGCCTCGTTCGACGCCGACAGCGGCCTGCTGACGATCGACCTGCGCCGTGGCGGCTCGGTCAGCGGCATCGTCAATAGCCGGACCAAGATCAAGTGCGAGGACCAGGAGATCGAGCGCCACCACAGCCGCGGTGACGACCGGCGCGGCCGCTCCGGCGAGGCAGAGCCGGGCGACGACCACGGCGGTGGCGGCGAGGCCGAGCCCGGTGACGACCACGGTGGCGGCGACAACTCCGGCCCGGGCAGCTCCGGTTCGGGTCATGACGACAACGGCAGCGGCGCCAACTGCACCGCCGCCGCTCTTGTCGCCGGCGCCGACGTGCAGGAGGCCGACCTCGAGATCGAGCACGGCACCCGTCACTTCGACGAGGTCGAGCTCGCCCACTAGTAGCCGACCGGGGAGGGTCCCCGCCCGTCGGTTC
>Ga0307476_10001835_pt1 | contig 12837 bp, 7 predicted proteins | sample atmos_gasesECM2C_2_FD_203314 | JGI IMG/M metagenome (GOLD analysis project Ga0307476, IMG submission 203314) | Hardwood forest soil microbial communities from Morgan-Monroe State Forest, Indiana, United States - atmos_gasesECM2C_05 | ecosystem: Environmental > Terrestrial > Soil > Temperate... | reverse complement strand
TACGCCGACATCCTCCGGCCGCAGGCCGAACTTCATCGCGCCATGGCCGAGGGCTCGGGCGACGGCGCTGGCGGCCCGCCGCGGACCTCCGAGGCGGTCACAATGCCGACGGCCCCCTTACCTCCCTCGGAGGCGGCGGCGCCGGCCGTGCCGGGTTACGAAATCCTGGGCGAGCTGGGCCGCGGCGGCATGGGCGTGGTCTTCAAGGCGCGACAAACGGGCCTTAACCGCACCGTCGCCCTCAAGATGCTCCTGGCCGGGCCGCTGGCGTCCGCCGCAGAGGTGCAGCGATTCCGCGCCGAGGCCGAGGCGGCGGCCCACCTCGACGACCCCAACATCGTCCCCATCCACGAGGTCGGCGACCATGAGGGCCGGCCCTACTTCAGCATGAAGCTCATCGAGGGCCGCAGCCTGTCGGGCTTCGCGGAAACCCCGCAGGAGGCGGCGCGGCTGCTGGCCGTGGTCGCCCGCGCCGTCCACTACGCCCACCAGCGCGGCGTCATCCACCGCGATCTCAAGCCCAGCAACATCCTGCTCGACGCGGAGGGGCAGCCCCACGTAACCGACTTCGGCCTCGCCAAGCGGCTGCAGTCCGACGGCGCCATGACGCAGACCGGCGCCGTCATGGGGACGCCGGCGTACATGCCCCCCGAGCAGGCGTCCGGCAGGAAGGGCGAGGTCACCACGCTGGCCGACGTCTACAGCCTCGGCGCGGTGCTGTACGAACTGCTGACGGGGCGGCCGCCGTTCCGGGGCGAGACGGCGCTCGACACGCTCGTGCAGGTGCTGGAGAAGGCGCCGGAGCCGCCTGGCAAGCTGAACCCACAGGTGGACCGCGGCCTGGAGGCGGTGTGCCTGAAGTGCCTGGAGAAGGACCCACGCCAGCGTTACGCCTCGGCGGCGGAGTTGGCCGACGACCTGGAGCGCTGGCGGCGCGGCGAGCCGACGCGGGCGCGGCCGGCGACGGCCTGGCAGGCGGTGCGCTTCTGGCTGCGGCAGAACCTGCGCACGGCCCTCTGGGTGCTGGCCGTGGGGGCGGCGTCCGGCCTGGTCATCGGCGCCGACTCCTACGTGCAGGTGCTCCAGGGCTGGCTGGACGACAGCATCGACCATAGCTACGGCCGGCTGCCGACGACGCCGCGGCCCTGGCTGGCCTCGCTGCCGCGGGTGGAAGGGCCGCCGAAAGGCGTCGTCGGGTTGGCCGGCGTGCTCGCCCTGACCACGTCCGGCCTGTGGGTGGTGCTGCTGGCCCGGCCGCGCACCTCCGGCGCCGACCTCACGTGCGGCCTGGCCGCCGGACTCGTGTCGGGCTACGTCGCCTTCCTGTGCGGCGGCGCGTGGACCTTCGCCGGCGTCGAGGAGGAGTTGACCTTGAACAGCATGGGCCGTGGCAACGCCTACTCCGACGCCTTCAAAGAGGACCAGTGGGGCGACCGGGTGGAGACGACCAATCCGGATCTGCAAGGGATGTCGGACCCGGATCGGCGGCGCGTCCTCTACGAGAAGCTGACTAGCGACTCAGTGATCGCCGTGCAGACCGGGCTGCTGCTGGGGTTGCCGCTTTACCTGGTGTTCCTGCTCGTCGTCCCTGCCGTGGAGGCGCTGGCCGCCGGCCCGCTGTGGCGGCGGCATCAGCGGACCTGGCCCGTCGTCGCCGCCTACGCGGAGCGCGTCATCCCGCTGGCGCTCACGATCGCCATGTGCTTCAGCCTGGTCTGGATGCTCTTCGCGCTGCAAGCCGTGGTCACGAAGGACTGGGTCCAGTGGTACGAGCCCCAGCTTCGGAAGAGGGGCATAGTGGTCCTGGCGCTGATCGCGGCGCAGGTCGCCACGTGGCGCCGCTGGCACTGGTCGCTGCGGCTGCTCCTGCACGCCGGCTGGATGGGCGCCATCGTTTTAGGTTTCGCGATGAACACGTGAGCGGCCTAAACACGCTTCGGCCCGTGCGGCGCCGCCCGATGAACTCGGTTTGGAAGGGGCGGGTGAGGGGTAAGCCATGAGCCATTCCGCGGCGGTGGAGGGGGCGGTGGGCCGGCTGGGTCGGCTGTGGCGAGAGGGCGGGCGGCCCGATGTGGACGCCTTCCTCGCCGCCGCCGGACCCCTGCCCCCCGCCGAGGCGGCCGCCTTGCTGCGCCTCGACCAGCGCGAGAGGTGGCAGGCGGGCGAGCGCGTTCCAGCCGAGGAGTACCTGCGGCGGCACCCCGGGCTGCGCGACCGGCCCGAGGCGGCGATCGATCTGGTCTACGGCGAGTTCCTGCTGCGCGAGCGGCTGGGCGAGCAACCCGACATCGCTGAGTACCTGCGCCGCTTCCCCGAGTACGCCGACATCCTCCGGCCGCAGGCCGAACTTCATCGCGCCATGGCCGAGGGCTCGGGCGACGGCGCTGGCGGCCCGCCGCGGACCTCCGAGGCGGTCACAATGCCGACGGCCCCCTTACCTCCCCCGGAGTCGGCGGGGCCGGCCGTACCCGCGGCCCTGGCTGGACACCCGCGCTACCGCATCCTGGGGCCGCTCGGCGCCGGCGGCATGGGGGCCGTCTTCCAGGCCGAGCACCTGCTCATGGAGCGCACGGTCGCCCTGAAGGTCATCAGCCACGGCCTGATCGACCGGCCCGGGGCCGTCGAGCGCTTCCGCCAGGAGGTGAAGGCGGCGGCGAAGCTGACGCACCCTAATATCGTCGCGGCCTACGACGCTGAGTAGGCCGGCGACTCCCACTTCCTGGTCATGGAGTATGTCGAGGGCACGAGCCTGGCCCAATTGGTCGAGGGGCACGGGCCGCTGCCGCCGGGAAAGGCATGCGATTACGCGCGGCAGGCGGCGCTGGGCCTGCAACACGCCTTCGAGCAGGGCATGGTCCATCGCGACATCAAGCCCCACAACCTGATGCTGACGCCGGGTGGGCAGGTCAAGGTCCTCGACTTCGGCCTGGCCCGCTTCGCCCAGGAGACCCGGCCGGCCGGAGCCCTCACGCAGCCGCCGGCCGCGACCCCATGCGCGGCGTCGGCCGCGACCCCATGCGCGGCGTCGGCCGATACCCTGACGCAGGCGGGCGCGGTCATGGGCACGCCGGATTACATGGCGCCGGAGCAGATCCGCGACGCGCACGCCGCCGACACCCGCGCCGACATTTACAGCCTGGGCTGCACGCTGTACGCCCTGCTGGCGGGCCGGCCGCCGTTCCCCGAGGGCACGGTCCTTCAAAAGGCGGCGGCTCACCTGGAGGAGGCGCCGCGGCCGCTGGCGGAATTGCGGCGCGACCTGCCGCCGGGGCTGGCGAAGGTCGTCGCCCGCATGATGGAAAAGGACCCGGCGAAGCGCTACCAGACGCCGGCCGAGGCGGCCGCGGCCCTGCTGCCGTTCACCGGCGCCGAAGTCGCCCGACGGCGGCGATTGCGGCGGCGTTGGCTCGTCACCCTGCCGAGCCTGGCGGTCGTAGCGATGCTGGCGGGCAGCGCGGCGGCGTACTGGCTCTGGCCCCGCCCGGCCGTGGACGATGCGCAGCGGCTTCAGGGCGTCTGGAAGCCCGTGTCCGGGGAAATCATGGGCCGGCCGATGACCGAGGTGGAACTCGGGGCGGTTACCGAGCTGCGCTTCGAAGGGGACCGCTGTACCCTGGTCATGCCCGGAAGCCCGACAGTCGCAGGTACGTTTCACGTAGTGGCCGGAAAGAATCCGAAAGAGATCGATTTCATCTGGGAGGACGGCCCAGTCACGCGCGGCATTTACCGCTTGGAAGGCGACGCCCTCCGGCTCTGCTGCGGCGATCCAGGCACGCGGCGGCCGGCCGAGTTTTCCACAGACCTGGCTGGCGTGATGTCGCTCATCGTGTTGCGGCATGATTCGGGGGCGGCGGCGCTCCCCCCGCCGCCCCCGGACGAATCCCTGCGACGGTTCGTGGGCCACATCTCGCCCGTCAAGTCCGTCGCGTTCTCCCCGGACGGTCGCTTCGCTCTTTCCGGCAGCGGCTTCCCGGAAGGCTCCGACCACTCGATGCGCCTGTGGGACGTGAACACCGGCGCGGAAATCCGCCGTTATGGGCCGCAGGTCGGCCCCGTGATGGCGGTGGCGTTTTCGCCCGGTGACGGCCGCCTCGTCGCCTCCGCCAGCGCCGACCAAACGATCCGCCTTTTTGACCGGGACAGCGGCGGGGAGGTAAAGCGCCTCGTTACGCCCACCCAGCGGTTCGTCAACAGTCTGGCTTTCTCCCATGACGGCGCGCGCCTGCTCAGCGGCGGCGACACCGACGGCTTGGCCCGGTTATGGGACGTGGCGAGCGGCCAGGAAGTGCAACAGTTCAAGGGGCACACGGGCCTTCTGACCGCCGTGGCCCTGTCGCCGGACGGCCGTTTCGCGCTCACCGGCAGTAATGACCAGACCGCCCGCATCTGGTCGGCGGCGACCGGCGATGAGCTTCATCGCCTGGAAGGGCACACGGCCATGATCGAGGGCGTGGCCTTCTCCCCCGACAACCGACAGGCCGCGACGTGCGGCCAGGACGGCGCCGTGCTGCTGTGGGACGTGGAGACCGGCCGGCAAATCCGCTCTTTCCCGGGGCACGACGGGAAAGTGTTTAGCGTAGCCTTTTCTCCTGACGGGACGCGCCTCCTCACCGGCGGCAGCGACGGGACGGTGCGGCTGTGGGTTGTGCAGACAGGGAAGCAGGCAGCCTGCCTGCGCGGCCACACGAATGTGGTCTGGAGCGTGGCCTTCTCGCCGGACGGCCGCCGCGCCCTGTCCGGCAGCGCGGATATGTCGCTGCGGCTGTGGCAGCTGCCGGCGCCGGACGCCAAGGCCGACTCGCCCTGACCTCGCGGAGGGAGGACGCCATGAATGCATCGACGGCGGTGCAGGGAGAATCCTCCGGGCAGTCCGGTGCAGCTCCTGGTTCGCCTCGCATACCGCGGACGTCCTCGCAGCCGCGGCTCGACCTCGTTGACGACAGCCAACGCCGGAACGGAATGGCCCCCGTTTCCCTCCGCTCTGCCACAACGCACCGGCCTTAAACCATCAGCCGCACCGGCACGGCGCCGTCAGACAGCACCTGATACTCTTTGCGCTGCAGCCAGGACAGCAGGCCGGTGCGCACCAGCCACGGCAGCAGCCGATTCATCAGTCGGGTGCTCCAGCGGTTGGGGGCGAACAGAATGCGGGCCTGGTGCTGCTGCATCTGCTGCACGGCGACGATCTCCGGCCAGCGCTCGTCCCGGACCCGCCGCGCGGCCGCGTCGATGGCCGTTGGGTCGACGCCGGCGGTCAGCGCGGGGACCAGGTGGTTGGCCGCCACCAGGGCGTCGCGCAGGGCGATGTTGACGCCCTGCCCGCCGACCGGCGACATGGGGTGGGCGGCGTCGCCGATGAGCAGCAGCCCGGGGGCGGTCCATTCCGTGAGCCGGCCGCACACCACGTTCAGCAGCGTGGCGCCGGCCACCAACTCCCGGTGGGCGCGCAGGTGGTCGGCCAGCAAGGCCGGGAACGCCCCGACCAGATCCTCCGTCCATTCCTCCGCGCCGCGCGTGCGAAGGGCGGCGAAGTCGCCCTTGGGGATCACGAGGCCGACCTGGAGTTGACCGTCCGCCAGGGGGAAGGCCAGGCCGGCGCGATTCGCCGCCCGTGCCATCAGCAGGGTCGCACGGTCGGGATAGCCCCCGAAGTAGGGGACTTTGAGCCAAAGGATGTCATAGGCCTCCTGCGGGCCGGACAGTTCGGCGAGCCCGCTGTGCTTGCGAGTCGCCGCGTGGCGGCCGTCGGCGCCCACCACCAGGTCGGCGCGGTGCTCGCGGGGCCCGTCGGCGGCGCCGGCGCGGACGCCGACCACGCGGCCGTTCTCGCGAAGGAAGTCGCGCACCGTGACGCCGGCCTCCAGGCGGAAGCCGGAGTATTTCCCGGCCTCGTCAGCCAGCATCTGCAGCACCGCCGGCTGCGGCACCACGCGCGTCTGCCGCCGGCCGAACTTGGCGGCGTCGGTCCGGACGAGCAAGCGGCCATTCGAGTACATCTCGATGGTTGCCAGTTCGCTGTGCGGAAGGCGGTCGAACTGTTCGCCCAGCCCCATTTGGCGGAACGCGTCGATGCCGCTGCGCTGCAGGCCCTCGCCGCGGAAGACGCGGCCGAAGTCGAGGTGCGTTTCCAGCACCGTCACGCCCACGCCGCGCCGCGCCAGCAGGTAGGCCAGCGCCATGCCGGCCGGGCCCGCCCCCGCGATCAGCACCCGGCCCGGTTGCCCCGCCATGATCATTCCCCCGGACGCATGCCCGGCTTGCTCGCGCCGCAGTTCAGTCGGCTCGATCAGAAAACGCCAGGCCGGACAACAAGCTCAGCGGCCCGTCCCTGTGGTGCAAACCACCGCCACGCACATTATTCACGGGGACGATTCGCATCGCCGACCGCTTCGGCGGTGAGGCCGGGTTAGTGCAGGCCGAGCCGCCTGCCCATTTCGATTTCACCTTCGAAGGCCGCCTTGAGGCTGCCGGCGCAGGCTGCGCTGCATGTCATGTACACGAAGTCATGGCCGTCGCGACGGGCCGGGGAGTCCGGGCCGGTGACACCGACGAGCACCGTCTTGTCCGGGCCGACCAGGTAGACCGGCAGGACGCGCCCCGCGTGGGCGTTGAGATCGACGCCAGGGCGCGCCTTGCCGCCGCCGCCTAAGACCTCCATATCCGGCGGAATGCTGCGGCCGCACCAGTCGCAGCTCGTCTGGAAGCGCTGGGCCAGGTCGGCGAATTGCTTCTTGCGGCGTTTCATAAGCACCATCGTACTACCGGCGGACCCTCCGATCCAGGAGCGCTCAGCCTACGGGCTCCGCTGCCCCGTCGCCGCACGCCAAGACCAGCGACCGGGGCCGCTGACGAGCCAGGATGCCACGAAGCACCGGAACGAGGTTCCGGTCCGAATCACCGAAGTAACATTGCGTCGAAGCGTTCGAGGCTGAGGTCTGATCGACCGCGGCATTTCGGACCTCGGCGCGCTGGGGACTTTGGCTTGTGCGCCGATGTCGATGTGACCGGAGATCCCAACAGAATGACACGATCTATCGGCGGTGCGTTCCACCTGTGCCTGTGGAGGCGCCGTGACGAAGCTGACGTCTCCCGGTGTTCGGGCCGCTATCCTGCTGGGGGTCGTGGCTCTGCTGCCGCTTGTGGCGTCTGCGCTACTGTTCTTTAGGACGTAGCGCCGGAGAGACGATCATCACTTGCCGGCGCCGCTCCCCGTCGGCAGGTCCCACAGCTTGACCGTCCTGTCCTGGCTCGCCGAGGCCAGGGTCTTGCCGTCCGGGCTGAAGGCCACGCAATCGACCGGACCCTCGTGGCCCTGGAGCGTGGCCAGCTCCTTGCCGGTCGCCGCGTCCCACAGTTTGATGGTCTTGTCGCGGCCGGCCGAGGCCAGCGTTTTGCCGTCGGGGCTGTACGCCACGAAGTAGACCCCGTTAGTGTGGCCTTTCAGGATGGTCTGCGCCTTGCCTGTCGCTACGTCCCAGAGCGTGATCGTGTTGTCCCAGCTCGCCGTCGCCAGCGTCTTGCCGTCGGGGCTGAAGGCGACGGAGTTCACGCCGCCCTTATGGCCCTTGAGCGTGCCCATATCCTTGCCCGTCGCCGGGTCCCAAAGGCGGATCGTCGCGTCGTCGCTGCCGGTGGCGAGCACCTTGCCGTCCGGGCTGAACGCCGCCGCGTACACCTCGCCCGTGTGCCCACAGAGCGTGGCCAGCTCCTTGGCCGTGGACGCGTCCCACAGCCGAACCGTGTCGTCCAGGCCCGCCGAGGCCAGCGTATTGCCGTCCGGGCTGAAGGCCACGAAGTAAACGCCCCCAGGGCGGGCAGCGCCCGCGGTATGCCCGCGCAGGGCACCCTGCTCCTTGCCCGTCGCCGCGTCCAGCAGCCAGACCGTCAGGTCGTCGGCCGTCGCGGTGAACGTCTTGCCGCAGCCCGCCACGGCCAGCGTCTTGCCGTCGGGGCTGAAAGCCGCCGAATACACGGCGCCTACGCGTGCATGAAGCGTGGCCAGCTCCTTGCCCGTGAATGGGTCCCACAAGCGGACGGTCCCGTCGCTGCCCGCTGAGGCGAGGGTCTTCCCATCCGGGCTGAACGCCACGGACTTCACGCCGCCATGCCCGGTGAGCGTGATGTGCAGCTTGGGCTCCGGCGGCGACGGCGGGTTCGGATCGACGTCCGGAGGAGCGGCGCGTTGGACGGCGTCTGCCGGCAACTGAGAACCCGCCGCGCCGGGCCGAAGGACCGGGCCGGCCAGGAGGGCGGACCCGCCAGCGACGACCGCCGCCGCCAGCAGCACCGTGCCCAGAATGGCAATCTTCGTGAGTTTCATGGCCTTTAACACTCCTGCCGCCGCAGCCGCCACGGAGGCGGGGACGACCGCCCCGGTCCCGACGGCCTTGATCGCCGAGAGCATCAGCGGGGCGGGTAGGTACGGGGCCAACACGACCGACGCCAGGCCCTGCGGGGACGCTGCACCACGCCGGGCGAGCCGTTTCGCCAGCATCGCCCGCGCCCTGCCGTGCCGGCTGGCGACCGTGCCCTCCGGCACGCGGAGCAGCGCGGCGGCCTCCTTGCGGCTCTTGCCCTCCAGGTCGCACAGCACGAGGACGACGCGATAATTCCGGGGCAGGCGGCCCAACTCCTCGTCAAGCAGCGCCCGCAGCGGATCGGGCGGGTCGGATTCCGGGGCCGCCGGCTCCGGCGCGTCCGGCAGGGGCCTTTCCCGCCGGCCCCGCTTCGCGGCGGCGCCCCTCAAGTTGAGGGCGGTTTGCCGGGCCACGGCGAACAGCCAGTTGGCGAGCGGCTCGCGGCACGAGACCGACGCCGCCCTGCGGACGAGAACCAGGAACGTCGCCTGGAAGGCGTCCTCGGCGTCCTGGGTACGGCGCAGGACGCGGCGGCAGACGCCCCATACCACTGGTCCGTGCCTGCGCACGAGGACCTCCATTGCCGCCTCCTGCCGGCGGTGGATAAAGGAATCCAGCAGTTCCTGATCGGTCAGTCCGGCCCACTCGCGCAGGAACACCGCCCTGCCGAGTTGCCGGATGACTTCGCCCGTCCGGCCGGTCGCCATGTCGCTCCGTTCGTTGCTGCGGCGGTCGCCCTCTACCGTATTACTATCCGCACGCAGGCGAATTGATCCACTTTTTTCCGGGGCGGCGCCCCGCCGGTTCTCGCCCGCATTGTTCGCGGCCCGGCTGCCATGCGGCCGCCGCCACATGGCTGGGGGCCCCGGCGGGCGTCCGGCGCGGGAAGCGTCCCGCCGGGCGCATGGCGGCAAGCCGCGGCTGGCGGCTGAGCTGGCCGCCACGGCGCGGCTGCAAGAGGCGAGCACCCGACTGGTTCGGGAAGGCAAATTCTCCTCGCTGCTGCTTGAGACCCTGGACGCGGCGGTCGCCGTGACATGCGCGCAAGCCGAAGTCCACAGCGCGCTTCGGGCCGACACGCCGAAAGCGAGTTGCTCTATTGCGCTGCGCACTCCGGTCGCATCGACCGAAGCATCCGCCGGTGCTTTGGGCGCCGCGGAGCGCGGTCACAACTTCGATCTCACTATGTGCTTTTGTCAGCCTCGGGCCGTGAAAGGTTACCACCATTCCTCGTTCCTCATTCATCCTTAAATTCGTGCGCCGTGACCATCCCCGCCGGCCAATCCAGCACCAGCAGCCGTTTCGTCGAGTAATCGCCGCCGATGTTGTAGCCGTGGATGGGGCCGAGCCAGCCTTCGCGCGCCTGGTGGATGTGGCCGCAGAAAGCGAACGGAATGCGATCGGCGTAACGCCGCAGGACGTCCTCCATCGCCTGATTACCACAAAACGCCTCCCACAAGAGGCCGTCCAGCGGCAACGGCGAATCGGGGCGCGGGAAGTTTAATTCGTGGCACGGCGGATGGTGCGTGATTACAATGGCCTTGGCCGCCGTCGCCAGCGCCGCCTGGAGGTCTTGCTCCAGTTTCGACGTGACTCGCGCCGTGAACTGGACGTCGTCGATGGGCCAGCGAATGAAGTGGGCGTCGTTGTGCCGGCCGCGCGTGAAGCGCTTGGTCCGCAGCCGATGTTCCTCCTCCGGGAAGCGCCGGCGCAGCTCGTCCAGCGACCAGGAATAGTCGTACCAGTTGATGGAACCGACCAGCGCCAGGCCCTCCTCCGGCAGCAGCAACGGCCCCTGATCCAGGTAGTGATAGCCGAAGCGGGCGCAGCTGGCGGGCAGCTGCTTCTCATAGCGATCGAGCGAGTCGTAATCGGCGTTCTCGGGGACCCACAGGTCGTGATTGCCCGGCGTGACCGCCTTGCGTCCCGGCAGGTCGGCGAACAGCGCCAGGCAGTCGTCGAACTGGGCGCCGGCGCCGAGATCGCCGGCCAGCACCAAGACATCCGGCGGCTCGGCGTGCAGATACGACGCCAGGAGCGCGACGGCGGCGGCTCCGGTGCGATGGCCCAGGTGCAGGTCGGCTGTGACGGCGAGGCGCAAACTCATGAAGGCCCTCCGCGGCTTTTTGAAACCCGCCGCTTCCCCGTGAAGTATAGCTGGCCGAAGCACGTGTCAACCGGCTCGCCGTTCGCCCCTCAGGAGTTCGACCCCCATGCGCCTGCTCTCCAGGTTCGCGGCCGGCCTTGTCTTCCTCGCCGTTGCCGCCGCACCGTCCGCCGCGGCGACCCCTTCGCCGCTGCGCCTCGTGCCCGATTCCGCGGACGTCCTGGTGCAGGTGCAACACCCGCGCCGTCTCCTCGAAACCGTTCAGAACCTCGACGCCGTCAAGAAGCTGCAGCAGTTCCCCTACGTCCAGGAGCTGCTCGATTCGACCAACGGCCGGCGCTATTACCAGCTGCTGGCCTACTTCGAGAAAGAACTGGGCGCTCAGCCGCCGGAGCTGCTCGACCGTCTCGCCGGCGGCGGCGTGGTGCTGGCCGGCAAGTTCGGCGACAACGCCCCCTTCCTGCTCGTCGTCCAGGGAAAAGACGAGAAACTCCTGCACAAGTTCGCCGACACGGCCCTGGACGTGATCGACCAGGAGCTGGCGCGGCAAGACGTCAAGGGCCGGCCCACCAAGACGACCGTCGGCGACGTGGACCTGATCGAGTTCGGCGATTTCCACGCGGCCGTCGCCGGCTCGGCCCTGATCCTCAGCAACAATCAGGCGACGCTGCAAACCAGCCTCGATTTGTACTCCGGCAAGTCCGACAAAAGCATGGCCAAGGTCGCCTCCGTGGCCGAGGCCGCCGCCCTGCTGCCGCCCGACCCGCTGGTCAGCCTGTGGCTGAATTTCGATGCGGTGAAGCAGACGCAGCCGTACAAGGACTTCTACGCCAACCGTCAGGACGTGGTGCAAACGATCGCCTACGGCGGCATCGTGGACATCCTGGATCGCTCTTCGTTCGTCTGCGCCGCGCTGTGTCAGGACAAGGACGGTCTGCTGCTGACCGCGCGGCTGCCGCACGGCCGCGACAACATGGGGCCGGTGAGCGCCATCTTCACGCCGCCGGAGGGAAAGCCCGGCTGCCGGCCGCCGCTGGCGCCGCCAGGCGTCCTCTACAGCGAATCGTTTTATCTCGATCCGGCCCCGTTCTGGACCGACCGCGACAAGCTGTTCAACCCACAGACGGTCAAGGGGATCGAGGAGAACGACAAGAATTCCGGCCGATTCCTCTCCGGTTTGCGTCTGAGCAAGCTGCTGACCGAGGCGGGGCCGTATCACCGCATCGTCGTGGTCGATCAGGCCAGCGCCGGCTACAAAACGACTCCGAAGACGCACATTCCGGCCTTTGCGATCGTCACGGAGATGCGCGACCCGGAAGCGTTCGGCGACAACATGGAGACAGTGCTGCGCGGCGCCGCGCTCTTGGCCCAATCGCAGGTCAAAATGAAGATGACGGAGGAGAAGTATCAGGATTGCACGATCACCACATATCGCTTCTCCGAGGAATCGCCGCTCAAGGGCGACGTGAACGACATCCGCTTCAACTTCACGCCGTCGTTCTCGCGCGTCGGCAACCAGTTCGTGGCGTCGTCCACGACCGAGTTGTGCCGCACGCTGGTGGATGAATTGCAGAAGGAGCAGCAGGCGTCGAAGGAGCCAGGCGCAGGGACCGGAACTGTCCGGCAAGCCCGCCTGGTCGCCGCCGGCGCGGCCGATCTGCTCAAATCGTTCGAGGACACGCTGGTGACGCAGAACATCCTCGATGAGGCCGTGTCGCCGTCCGAGGCGCAGGCCCAGGTGAAGGCGCTAGTGGAGTTCGTCCGCGGCCTGGGCGAGATCGACCTGGAACAGGATTACGCGAAGGACTCGTTCCGCTACGACCTCCGCTGGAAGACGAAATAGCATCGCAACGGCGAGCGGGGGGCGTCAGCCCCCTGATGGCGCAACATCGACAGCGACTGCATGAAGTAATCAGGGGGCTTACGCCCCCCGCTCGCCGCAGAATATGAAGCAGGAGATTCGCGATGGCGGACGACGCAAATAGGATCGACCCTTCTTGGGCATGGGACGCCTATAAGCCCTCCGACAAGGCGCCGTGGGACGTGCGCCGGGCCGGCCATCTCTACCGCCGGGCGGCGTTCGGCGCCACGGCCGCGGAGCTGGAACAGGCCGTGAAGGACGGGCCGCAGAAGACAATCGCCCAGCTCTTCAAGGGCGGCCCTAGCCCCGACAAATACGAGGACATGATTCAGAGCACGGAGCGGAACATCGCCGACAGTAACAACGGCGTGCAGCTGCGCGCCTGGTGGCTGCTCCGGATGCTCAACGATCCCCACCCGCTGCAAGAAAAGCTGACGCTGTTCTGGCACAACCACTTCGCCACCAGCAACGCCAAGGTGCAGAACACTGGCTTCATGCTCGGTCAGTATGAC
>Ga0307476_10001834_pt1 | contig 12852 bp, 15 predicted proteins | sample atmos_gasesECM2C_2_FD_203314 | JGI IMG/M metagenome (GOLD analysis project Ga0307476, IMG submission 203314) | Hardwood forest soil microbial communities from Morgan-Monroe State Forest, Indiana, United States - atmos_gasesECM2C_05 | ecosystem: Environmental > Terrestrial > Soil > Temperate... | reverse complement strand
TTGGCTAATTTAGGCGCCGCAGTTTTTCAAATCACCCAATTACAAAATTACCCAATTCCTCAATTGCCTCATCCCAGGGTTAGCGGAATACTCTGGCGGTTGTTGTTGAGCACATCTTCTATTTCCACCGAGGTGGGCGAGATGCGCAGCACTTTGTAATGGCGATTGACGACTTCTCCTTCAGCGGCGATGAAAACGTCTTCGCCTTCTGACAGGAAAATCTTTTTGGGCTCGCCCGGCTTGCTGGCAAATCCGAAAAACTTCAGGTTGATGGGCGGCGGAGGCGGCGGTTGCGGCGGACCTTGTGCTGCCAGTTTTTCCGCTTCCGTCTGCGCCGGCGCCACGGGCTGCGGAATCTCTGCTTGCGCCAGGAAGATGTTCCGCCCAGTGCCTTCGTACTTGGTATCCTCGCTGGCCTTCAGCCAATCGTAGCGCAGAGTGGGATCAAGGGACCGCGGGGCGGTGCTGACCTTCTTGCCGTGACCCTTGGCGTGCGTGGTCGGCCGGGCAGGCGTAGCTGACTGCGAAGTAGGGCCGGGAGGGATGAACGCTGGCGCCGCGGCTGAGGGAGCGGAACTTCCATAATTGAGAAAGAGAACCACGAGGGCCAGCGCCATCAGCCCGAGGGCGAAGAACAACTTCGTGCGATTTTCCGCTCCCAGTTTCACTTATTACCTGTCTTCCCCTAAGCCACGCCCGTCTTCAGATAAGTTTCCAGCTTCAACTGGAGCTTGACCACGCCGCTTTGTTCTCCGCCGAGGCTCACGCTATCCACCAGAAAAAACATCTGGTCGCGCTCCAGGGCGTTAACGAATCGGACCAACTGCAGGTAATCGCCCGCGAGGTCAGCTTCGATTTCCATCCGCCTCACCCCGACCGTCTCCGGATCTTTCATGACATACTTGATGCTTCCGATTCGGACCCCGGTCTGGCCTGCCAGCTTGCCGAGATCGGCGGAAATGGCGGAGTCCTGCGAGGGCAGCCGCTGCGCATAAAATTCGTCAATCTGCTTGCGGGCGATAGGAATCTTCTTGTCCAGACCTTGCAGTGGTTCGACCTCTCGCGTCTTCTGCTGCAATTCCTTCCAGGCCTGATCGAGTTGTTGATGTCTCGACGCTTCCGTCCCGATCAGGGGAGAAAAAAACACCGCGACCATGATCACATCGGCCGCTGCCAAGGCCGCCAGCGCGATCTTTACCTTGTGCCGAGTCTCTCGCAGATCAGGCATTAGTTCGCACCTCCCGGAGTGCTGCTTACAAGCTCGGGCACATAAAGCGCGCTAATGTGGAACTGTACCGTATCGCCTGTGTTGCTGGTGTCAGCGTTTTCCTCTTCAATATAAGTGTCGTGGAAGTGTTGCGAAGCCTCCATTTTGCTCACCAGATCGAGTGCATGTTCGCGGGTATCTCCGGCCACCACCAGCTTGATCTCTAACTCATTATCGGGACTGAGTTCGGGATGAATCGAGGTCACGTGCAGGCGTGGCGGCATCACCCGCTCCAAGTCTTCGAAGGCCTTGGTCCAGGAAAAAGCCTTGCGCTGAAAAAGATCGTTGAGGAACTGCGACCGGTCCCGGGTGCTGCTGTTCTGGGGCAGATTCAATGTTGCTTGCGCGTCGGCTTTTTCCTTGTCTCGAGCCGCGCTCTTTTTCTGGTATTGTGCGATCAGTTGTCTGTCTTTGCGCGCGCCGATCCATCCATTGACTGTCATCACCAGCAGCAGCAGGGTAAGAATGCCCAGCGCAACCAGCCCTCCGCCCCAGCGCAGCCAGAAGCGGCGCGCATCCTCGTAGGCCTGAGTGGCGAGATTAATGTCAACGCGCATTTACGAGAGCAGGGCCCCCACCACCCCGGCCATTCTCCATTTCGGAATCGAACCTACGCTCGCGCCCAACTGCGAATCCGCAACCAGTTCGGTGACCTCAGCTCCAGTTTGCGCGCGCAGTGCGGGAACGGCCCCGCCCGCGTCCGACAGACCAGCTACGAAAATGTGTTCGATGTTCAGATGGTAAGTGTCCTGGAAAAATACCACCGAGGGATAAACCTCTTCCGCCAGTTGCTCTCCGGTGATGGTCACGCCACGCGGGTTTTCCAAAGTCCGGAACAGCAGCAGTTGATTTTTATCGAGAATGGCGATGCTGGTGGTGCGCGCATCGACTTTTACGACCAGCGTCGGCCGGTCGGCGTCCGCCGCGCCCAGGGCAGCCAGCATGGAGGGTAGCACGATGCCGGGGCTGTAGCCCGCTTCGCGGAAGACAGACTCGTAGTCTTCGATCACGCTGGTCAGCGCCACCGCCGCCACTACTTTTAACCCGCTTGCGGCGGGTTGGGCATGGTAGGAAATCTTGGCCTTATCGAGATCAAACGGAAGCGATTTCTTGAGCCGGAAACGGACCACACTTTCCGCTTCCACGCGGTTGGCGGGGAGAGTCTCAAAGTCCAGCAGCATGACGCGAACCGCGGCATCGGGCAGCACGGCGATCACATCGCGCGACCGGCTGTTCAGGCTGCCGAGGGTCTCCCGAACCGTATCGAAGACACGCTTGCGCTCGCGCAGATTCGTCTCCAGCAAGTCAGGGACAACGCTGCCTGCCGCCAACTCGTTCGCGGTGCAGGTCTCGACCATGTCGCCGCGTTCCGAAACCCGCGCCGCGAGCACACGATCAGCCGCGATCTCGCACGCCAGCTTCGGCTTGGAACTCGAATTGAAACTAGAACGCATCTATATCGTTGGTAGCGCCGGCATCCTGCTGACTGTCGCGAGCGTATCCTGCCCTCGCAGGGTGTGCGAGACGCCCCACGACAGCCGCCAGAACGGTGGCGCTACTAAGTCCTTTATACAAGTAAACCGCTGAGCCGCTGACAAATGCAATAGCTGGAAGAGCACTAGAGTCATTGACCGAAAGGTCAGCTACCCTCCGCCATGCATGAGGCCTTAGCGCATGCTCTCGATGAAGGTGACTTTATTAATCTCTTTCAACGTAGTCAGCCCGATTCGCACTTTATCCAGGGCCGACTCACGCAGGAACCGCATGCCCTCATCGCGGGCGGCTCGCCGGATCTCGGAAGTTGGCTTCTTCAGCAGAATCATTTCGCGGATGCGGTCGCTCAAGTCGAGCAACTCGTGGATCGCAGTTCGCCCGCGGAATCCCGTGCCGGCACATTCGATGCAGCCTTGTCCTTCGTAGAAGTTGACCTCCGACCAAACCTTCGGATCGAGGCCGCTGGCTTCCAGAACTTCGGGCGTATAGTGCATCTTCGTGCGGCAGGATTCGCAAATCAACCGCACCAGCCGTTGTGCCAGAATGCAGTTCAACGCAGAAACAAAGTTGTACGGCTCGACCCCCATGTTAAGAAAGCGCCCAATGACATCGACCACGTTGTTTGCGTGGACGGTGGTGAAAACCAGGTGGCCGGTGAGAGCGGACTGAATCGCAATCTGCGCCGTTTCGGTGTCGCGAATTTCGCCAACCATGATTTTGTCGGGGTCGTGACGCAGAATTGAGCGCAGTCCGCGAGCGAAGGTCAGACCTTTTTTCTCATTGACCGGGATCTGGGTGATGCCGCGTATCTGATACTCGACCGGGTCTTCAATGGTGATGATCTTGTCTTCGTCGGTTTTGATCTCGCTGACGGCTGCATACAGGGTTGTGGTTTTGCCGCTGCCTGTCGGTCCCGTCACCAGCACCATGCCATACGGCTCTTTAATGTAGCGGCGAAATTTCCGCAGATCGTCCTCGTCGAAACCCACAACATCGAGGGTGAGCTTGTGGAACTTCTCGCTCATCGATTCTTTATCGAGCACGCGGAGCACAGCATCCTCGCCGTGAATCGACGGCATAATCGAAACGCGGAAGTCGATGGGCCGCTCGGGGCTGCCGTAGCGCACCCGGAAACGTCCGTCCTGCGGAACCCGGCGTTCGGAAATATCCAACTCGCTCATCACTTTGATACGCGAAATAATCGTCGAGTGATGCTCCTTGGCAATGGGCGGCATAGCCTGCGTGAGTACGCCGTCAATGCGGAACTTGATGCAGACGGAGTCGTCGCGGGTCTCGATGTGAATATCGCTCGCTCGCCGCTGCAGGGCGGTGAAAATCGTAGTATCGACTAACCGAATGATCGGGCTGATATCGCCTTGCTGCGTGGCCAGTCGGTCGATCGAGATACTTTCTTCGCTGCCGCTCTCATCTTCCCGGATCACATCCAGGGCAAAGCCTTCGCTCGCATCTTCGAGAACGCGCTTCGACTGCTCCGTCTTCTTGAGGATTTCGGTGATCTGCGCCAGGGTCGAAACTTTGGTGACGATGCGCTTGCCCAAGAGCAGGCTGATCTCGTCGATCATCATCAGCTGGCTGGGATCGGCGATGGCGATAGCCAGCCGGCCGTCTTCCGTCTCTTCCAGCGGGACGAAGTTGTAGCGGAACATCAGGTGAACTGGAATGGTCTTGAACAGATCGTGGTGCAGTTGGAAGTTATGCAGGTCGACGAACTGGCAGCGATACCGCCGCGCAATATCCTGCGCCTTTTCCAGTTCTTCGCTGTGGGTACCGGGCGCTGCCGTCCCGTTCCCGCCCACGAATACTGTTTTGTTTTCTGTTGTACTTGCCATTTCTCAACCTACCTACCCACAGGCCACAGCCGTATTTCTCGCTTAATAATTGCACATCTAGTGAATCGTAGATCCCAAAGTGAAGATGGGTAAATACAGCGAGATAAGTATTCCCCCCACGATCACCGCCATGAAAATGAGGATGATCGGCTCGATCAAAGCCATGGCCGCACCGAGCGCGTTCTGTACATCTTCCTCATAAAACTCCGCCACCGAGTTCAGCATCGCCGGCAAGGCTCCGGTAGATTCTCCTACTTCGATCATCTCGACCGACAACTCGGGGAACATTTTCTGCTCTTCTAAACTCTTGGCCAGCGGTTGCCCTTCGCGTACCCGAATGGCGGCATCCGATATTCCGAGTAAGATGCGCCGGCTGCTCATAGAAGCTCCAGCGGTTTGCAGCGACGGCACCAGCGGCATGCCGCCTGCCAGCAAGGTCGAAAGCATGCGGGAAAAATTCGCTACCTGATATTTTAGCCAGATTTGCCCGAGCAAAGGCAGCGCCAGAATCGCCCGGTCGAGCCGTTCCGCGCCGCGATCGGTTTTCTTCCACTGCCAGAAAGCCAGCAGCGCAACCACCACCGCAACCCCAAAAAGCGGAAAATATCTTTGCGCGTGGTTCCCGATATTCAGCATGATCAGCGTTATCACCGGCAGTTGCGCACCCATGTCCTGATAAAGTTTGGCAAACTGCGGCACCACGTACGTAACCAGAAACACCAGCATCAACGAAACTACTACGACCAGCAGCGTCGGGTACACCAGCGATACCGCCAGTTTCTTCTTGAAGGTCAGCGCCATCCGCTGGAAGGCAATGTAGCGGGTGAGCACTTCTTCCATGTTGCCGCTCTTCTCGCCCGCCATCAAGGTGCTGGTATAGATCTTGGGAAAAGCGCCTTGGCCCGAAAAAGCGTCGGAGAGCAACTCTCCGGCTTTGACCCGGTCGCGCACATTCTGCAACAGGCTTTGCAGATAGGGATCGCGCTGCCGCTTGATCAGCAAATCCAAAGAATTCAAGATCGGCAATCCGGCCTTGATCAAGGTAAGAAATTGCGAGTTGAAGATAAGAAACTGGCCTTGCTTGACCTTGCCTCGCCGCCGCAATCCGCCCGAGAAAACTCCCCGAGGCTTGACCCAATAAACCAGGAAACCCTGCTGCACGAAGCGGTCGCGAACCTCGGCCTCCGAGTACCCGTTCTCGATCTGCTCCAACAGGTGCCCGCGCTCGTCCGCGATTTTGATTACGAATTCGGCCATGCCGCTGCCCGTTTACCGTCGCCCACCTCAGTCTAGCATTCCCCGCAGTCACTCATTTGTTAAATGGCTGTCAACTCATATCCGGAGTAATGGCATCTCTGCTTTTTGCCGGTGCAAAGCAGGACCACGACGCAACTCAATGAAAAACCATTACTTAATCCATATCGGATAGTGCCGCAGCCTCGAGATTCGTATCAGGACATGGCTTCCCGCCATATCGCAAGCTTTGAGATGCTAGGGAGCCAACTCGCCGTCAATCACCTCAACCCCATCCGGCACAGCAAACTGAAACCGCTGATCCTCCACAGCCACGTTCTCCCTTTGATTAGTAAAGCGATATTCCGTGACCGATCCGTCCACTTCCTCAATTAAAATTCTGCTAATCCAGTGCTCCGGCGTGATCTCCAGCAAAACCTGGCTAACTCGCTCCGCCAAACTCTTCGGAACGCCCCGGAGAACCGCATCTCCCGCCGCCAACGGAGCCACATCGGGCGCGAAAGACAATCCCTGCAATTCCTTCTCCAACTTGGTCTTACCCAAAAGAAAAGCCAGCGGAGAGCGCAAATCCTCCAGCTTCTTAACCGCCGTCCGCCGCGCCTGGCGCTCGCCCGGGACGTAAAACCAAGCATCCTTCCCGTCGCTCAGAAACAGCTTCTCCCTCGGAGAACGATACTCCCACCGCATCTTGCCAGGTTTTTTTAACCAAAGTGTTCCCGATTCAGTACGTTCCATTCCCGCTCCCCGATAAATCTCCGTGAACTCAGCTTGGACGGAGCGCAAATGGTTATATCGCTCGTCGACAGCCTGGGAGATAGCATGAACGTCGGGCGCGGGAGCAGCGGCCGCAATCGCCGTCACTAATCCGAGGACAACAAAGTTGCGCAATAGGGACACCACGTGCACAAGAATAGTTTACGGCATGAGTGCTCTGGCAGGCGGACAGAAGGGCGGCGCAGAACCTAGCCAAGGCTTAGAGCCATGTCGACGGCATTCTGCGCCGGAGTAGTTAATGCTCGAGCCGAGCCCACACAATTTAACCATGTTCTTCATCAATTACATAGCCAATGGCAATGGCATCTACGTTAATCGTGTCGCCATATTGAGCGAGGCTAGTAAGATTGAGTACTACCAACATGCCAGTTGTTTCACGATCCCTATCTCCGGCTTCTTGAATACCGTTGGGAGCTGTTGTCTCTGAACTTGCGGAGATCCAATAGGACGAAGCTACGGCGGTATAGGTTGTATCAGCGAACACTGGCAGCGGCCAGGTGATCTGGATTTCGACCTCTCCGTTTTTTATGTTTGGGTGATCTAACACCTTCGTTGCTTGCGCGGTTTTCGTAACGAGTACCGACATGGCTACACCTGCCCTATGCCAATGAAGTCTGCATCAATTTTATCGCCCACGCACACCGGGTGCATGGTCCCGTCTGTGCATGTCTGGAGTGTCGCAGCGGAATTGAAATCGACGACCTTTTCAATGCTACCGGCCTGTTTGGCCCTGTTTCCACTGTCCAGAGTACAATTTGGAGCACCATTCTGACCCGCTGAATGGTACAGCTGGGAACCAACGGCCACATAACTAGTGTCTGCAAAAGGGCTTGGCCAGTTTACTTGAATAACCGCCCACCCGTTAGTCACATCCGCAGAGGAAACGGTATAAGTAATTCTTGCAGCTTGTGTGGTTAGGGTAGTCGGCTTCTTAATCGCCCGTTCAGCGGCCACTAAAACCGGAACCGCAGCCACAAGGCCGGCGGCGGCAGATTTCTTGAGCAATTCTCTTCGATCCATACCAAGTGTCCTCCTTTACCTGTGCGAGAGAGCCTGCGCCGTAGAACAGTGCTCACGTCCGTTCGCACGCTACCACCACCGCGGTCGCCTTTTTTCAACAGCCATCCCGCCGTTACGAATTCCGAACAATTCAGCGCGGGCGCCCTCTCCCGCGCGCATTTTGGGCGAGAAGTGGGAAGATGCAGAATGGCAAATGGCTTTTAATCTAAGCCGCGGGACGTCTTACGATGGGTTGAAAAGAAACTGAGGCCATCCATGGATACGATCCCACTCAAGCCGGAGCGTAAGGCGCAATTGGAAGAGTACGCCAAACGGCGTGGCCATGACCCTGACACCGCTCTCGATGATGCCTTGGCGACCTATCTGGAATGGGTAGCGCCAGGACTTCGCGGAAGCGGTCGAAGGAGTCCGCCACGGCTACGAAGACGTGAAAGCCGGGAGGACCAGACCAGCCTCCGAATTTCTCGCGGACCTGCGCCGCAAGTATGACCTTTCGGCTAGGTAGGTTCGCGCTCCCCAGATGCGTGCGCCTTCATATAAGCCCGCAGAATCGCATTGATCCGGGTCTGGTAACCGCGCTCCCGCCGAAACCAGGCCAGCAAGTCCGCATCCAGCCGCATGGTCACAATCGTTTTCCGGGTGGGCCACACCACCTTGGCATCTTTCCAGAACTCTTCATCCGTAGGCCGCGCTTCGGGGTCGGACGCCACGCCACGCCGTATCTGGGCATCGCTCAAGTGGCGCAGCTTGTTCCAGTCCGTGCCCGCGCCGGGCTTAGCCTTCGAGGTTTTGCCAATAGGAGCGTCGTTCGTGCGGCTCCGCCCGCCACGCCGAGATGATGCGCCTTTCGTCATCGTTTTCGTCCGTCCACTTTTCTCTTGACCCAGGCTCGGCAATGAAGCTAACATAATAGCAACATCGTTAGCTGTTTGATAACAGCACTAACCCTTTGGCTCTTTGACAATTTCGAGATTTGGCGCACAGACACCCTCCTGCCTACAAGAGGAAAGCCTGCTCCATCGCAAGAATGACCTCGCTAAGTCCTTTGGAAGGGATATTTTAGAGGTATCTCAAACTCGCTTCATGTTTTCATAGATTTAGGAGGCATAGAAATCCGGAGATATCCCCTGCGTAAGTCCTTTAGAAGGGATATTTTACGTGGGTATCTCCAAAACGGACTCTTTGTTTTCATGGATCTAGCGAGAAAACGCATTTTTGGAGGTATATATCGGTAACCGGTGAGTCAACATCACGGGGTAATGTTTACAAGTAGGTTAACCAGCAGGGTTTGCCGTTGGCGCTTCCATCTGGGGCACATCGATCGAACGAAGCAGCTACTTATTCCCGAAGCGGTAGGCTATTCCGGCGGCGAGGCGCATCGCAGGCGTGGTGGCGCCGCTCGAGCGGATTCCGAAGTAGTCTCCTTCCAGCCGCAGAGCGAATTTTCGGCTGCCTCCGAAACCTACGTCGCCACCGCCTCCGAGCGCAAAGGTAAACTGGGTTCCTCCGCCGGTGATGCCTCCCGAGTACTGTGAAAAGTGCGATCCGCCGAACAGGGCCTGGGCGAAGGGCACGACTCGGGCCAACTTGCGGTAAGAAAATCGCGGCCCGAAGGTGTAGGTTTCTCCGGTCAAAGTCTCCGGAATATGGCCAACGTAGACGCCGAAATCTCCTGCCACACTGAACCAACGGTTCGCGTTGAAAGCGACCGTGCCGCTGCCGCCGTTCATCCAGATGGTTAAACCCTTGAGAATGTAAAGCGGAGAATATTTCACTGTAACGTCAGCGACTGGAGTGTCCTGCGCGTGTGAAAGTGTCGCCAATAAAGAAACCGCAAAGACTGCAAAGGTAAATTTCTTGAGCCAGAGATGAGATCTTGCCATCGGCCAGTCTTTCTTAACCGGGCGATTGTATGAGATTCTGCGGCGGTTTTGTCGGCAAAATGTAAATTCTCTGTCACAGGACGTAAAACGTGCGTGCGGGTGCCCGCCTGCATCGGACTGCGATGCCCCTTGCGAAGCGCGTCAGGAGTGCTAAACTCATGCCGCGTAATCCGGCGACGAAGCCATGTCTCTCGGACCTGCTTTGGTCGCTGCCCTCGACTGACACGCTGCGTAGAGATTCGAGCAGGCTGGACTCGATGGCCCGGGATTCACAACCCTCTACTTGCTGGACATCAAGATTGACTATCGCGATGGCTTGGTGAATCTATCCTACGATCAGAATCGCCTGCATTAGCCTTCGTGACTAGAATCAATGTCACTCGCAAAAATTAAGTATTGATGAGTACTTAGCCTTTTCGTGAAGGCCACACTCCCCGCCAGCACTTTCTCCAACGCAGGATTGTGATAGAGGATAAATACCGGCCGAGGATGTTCCCGCAGCGAATGCTCAAGATTACTGATCAACCTGGCCAATCCGGTTTCGGGCAGAGGATTGAATAGATAGAGCACGATCGGCTCCGGCGGAAAAACGAATTCGCTGGCGTCACCAAGAACACAGTCAATGCCGAAGCAGCGCTGCGATTCGCTCTTGTACTTGCTAATATTCTCTTCCGCCACCCGGTGCAGTTCAGGCAGCAATTCGATTCCCACGATGCGGCGAAAGGGATAATCGGCGGCCATCAGCAAAGCACGTCCTCTGCCCGAGCCAATGTCAATAAAAGTGAATTCGCTGAAATCAAAGTTCGCGCTCGACCGAGTCGTTTGCATAAGGCTTGCCACCATTTCGTGAAACAGCGCAGGCTCGGTTGGTTGATAAGGTGAATGGAAAAGCCCCAGCAGTCGCTCGCGCCAGCCAACCGTCGCGCTGGTCGTATTCACGCGAAAGTCCCAGTCATAGTCGACATCGCCATAGCGCTGGCGCCGCCGCGAGGGAGCCGATTCGCGGGCAAACTCCCACAGGGTGGAGATGAAGCGTTGCCACGTGGAAAAGAATCCGTCCCGCGCCGAGTTCTCCTTCCACCAGCCGTGCATGGTGGTCAGGAGACCGGGTCCGGGATGAGGCTCTGCCGCCATCGCAGACCATGGTAATGCGTCGAGTCGATTAGCGTGTCTGTATCGCGGCGCTGGAAAGCGCTGTGTCACTCAAAATCCCTACGCCAGGGGCTTCGACATTCTCACCAGATGGCAAGGTTGGTTTGCTTGCTGGTCTGAAGGAAAGGGTAGGGTTCCGCTTTCCACGTAGCCGAGACGGTGATAAAAGCCGGGGAGCTCGGTGCGCAAGTTCACAATGGTGAGGTCCATGAACTGGCAGCCCGCGGCGCGACAGTATTCCTCGGCGGCGGCGACCAGGCGAGCGCCGAGGCCGGAACGTTGCCGCGCCGGATGTACCGCGAGCAAGCCGAAATATCCGCGCTCGCCACGCAGTTCGACGTAGATGCATCCGGCGAGCGCATCTTTTTCCTCCGCCAGCAGGAACTCGCCCTTCTGCAGCAGCGCGCGCACTTTTTCGGGGTTGGTCCGGTCTGCGTCAATGAAGAAGCGCTCTGGGCGGAAAGCGGCATTCACCAAACGCGCGATATTTTCGGAGTCTGCGAGCTGCGCCGTGCGTAGCTTCATGGGTTGGACTTGCACGAGCGAGGACGCCCGCGCCTACATGTTAGTTCACGGGCGGTAGCTTGGGTTTTCGTGGCGGAATGTAACCGATCGGTATTCCTTTTTCAATGAAAGGCAAGTCATCGGGAACTCGTACTTCGACGTGACCATCCGGCATGAGCTTGTAGGTGTGACCAAGCGGGTCTACCGGAGTTCCCCGTAACATGTTCGCCGCCTCCAGGTCTGTAAATTTCTGCGGCAGATGTCCGGTTTCTTCGCGGTAATGCGATACCAGTCTTTCCAGCGTCGTGACGTCCTCATCCACCTGCAATGCATTCAAGTGGGCGACCGCATTGGATTTCACCATGGGATCGCGCGTGATTTGATAAGTCGTGACCCACATCAGGCGAGCGGTCTGAATGTTTCCCGCGTGCTCCGCCATCTTGGCGGCCATCAGTGGCATGATCTGGTGCGCATGGGGCACCTTGGCGCCATCGGCGAAGGCCTGTTCGGCCTTGGGATAGTCTCCGAGTTCCATGTAATAGATGAACCCAAGATCGTAGTACAGGTGCCATTGGTTAGGATTATTGCGGATTCCGAACTCCACCAACTTAATGGCCCGTTGCGGTTGGTCGGCTCCGCCGGGTATTTTCGGAGCCAGGAAGTTGGAGCCATACTCGTAGGCGACAAGCAGGTGCGGGTCGAGCGTGGTAGTGATTTCAAGCAGCGGCGCCAGCAGGTCAAAATGCTCGGAGCCGCGGGTGAGCTTGTCTCCGAAATACTGTACGGCGCGGGTCCAGTACACGTCGGCGAGCAATCCGTCGTATCCCAGGCTCATACGCTTGAGCAGCGTGGGCGAGGAGATGTAGAGCACTTCCTCGAGCGTTGCTCCCTTACGCTCGCGATCAATGTGCAGCAGCAACAGCACCGATCCCGCCAGGCAAGTTATTAGCAGAGTGCCGGCTACAATGGTGATTCGACGAGAAGGCTTCATTTCAGATTCCGGCGCTCGAAGATCAGCACCGCTCCGCACAGAGCCATACTGGCGTAAACCAGAGCGTAGGCCGTGTTTGAGAGGATGAGTTGGCCCGCAACCGGCTGTTCGTGCGCCACCGAACTGATCACATTCAAGGCTGAAAAATTCGGAACCATGTAAGCTGCGCCTGTGGCCAGCCAGCGCACAATGCCCCTGGTCAAGCCCGCGAATCCGCGCAGGTCTTCCGCAAATGTGCCAATCACGAACAAGGCAAAGGCAAACACCGCCGACAACAACGGCGAAGAGAATGAGGAAAACAACAGCGCCAGCGAGGTGATGATCAGAAATTGGAGGACGATGAAATACAGTGCCACCAGCACCCAAGCATCGGTCGCCTGGAAGTGGTGCGAAACATAGAGCAACGCCGCGAACACTCCCAGCGCCATGAAGAACGCATTCACCACCAGCGTGCCCGCAAGGCCAAAAAACTTGCCGACAATAAACTCCCAGCGCTGGACCGGACGGGAAAGCACGGTATAGAGCGTTCTCTTGTCGATTTCTTTTGAAACCAGCCCGATGCCAATGAAAATGGCAATCACGATGCCGAACAACGAAACCGCCGTGAGGCCGAGGTTGATCACCACCAGGCGCTCGATGCCGATCGAAATCTGGCCGACGAGG
>Ga0307476_10001832_pt1 | contig 12867 bp, 9 predicted proteins | sample atmos_gasesECM2C_2_FD_203314 | JGI IMG/M metagenome (GOLD analysis project Ga0307476, IMG submission 203314) | Hardwood forest soil microbial communities from Morgan-Monroe State Forest, Indiana, United States - atmos_gasesECM2C_05 | ecosystem: Environmental > Terrestrial > Soil > Temperate... | reverse complement strand
GCGGCCGTAACGCCGCTACCGGCAGTGACACTCAAAACGCGGCGAATTCCCTTGGCCAGCTCAAATGCGGAAACACCACCTATAACCTGAGCGCCGACAAGATTGATACTGAAGTCAACGAGCAATGTGATCGGCTGAACAAATCTTACAAACTGCATCAAGCGACTCGCGACAGGGAGCGCTTCACTTGCCAGGATGCCAAGGGCCATGTGGTTGCGAGCGTCCTGGTGCCCGGTGCCTTAGTTGCGGATTACAACCGGAGCTGTCAGGAATACATGGCCGCCGATCAACCGTTCGAGAACGGGACGGCCGACCGGCAAACACATTTTGAAGCACTCAAGAGATTTCAAAGCGAAACCAATCAACTGACCAGACAGACGGTCGACGAAGCCAATGCCATTTGGCGCCAGAATCGCGCCGATCAGGCCGTGCTCAATAAGCTCGTGAAAACTCGCGGCGGTTCCATCGCAATCACAGATTGACCAGGAACCCCGCGTCGTTTCGCTTGGAATATCCGATTATTTGGCCGGGTAGGGCGTCCCATCCTTGTGCACGAAGCCTCCCGCGCTCGCGCGTGAGCACCGCATGTCGATATCCGAATACTCCACTTCGTCTTCCTGATTGCGCGATCCGACTTCGAGCACGACCGCGTCCCGCGGCGTTCGATTCAGCAGGTGATGACCGTCTTTGACCCCCGCCTTGAATCCGGCGCTGTCGCCGGCGCGAAGGATTTCCTCTCCGGAATCGGTGATCAACACCACCTCGCCCTCGACAACGAATAGAAACTCATCTTCCGCCGTGTGCCAATGCCGCTGACTGGACCAACTTCCGGGGGCAAGGCGCAGCAGATTCACTCCAAAGTCGTTGAGGCCTGCCGCTGCTCCCAGCTGTTGCCGCACCCGCGCCGCGCAAGGCTTGTCGAACGGCGCGGGGTATCCTGAACCGACCACGACCGGCACGCTGTTCAAATCGACTCGCTTCGGCATCGCCGATCTCCTGCTTCAAGATTGTGAGTGACCGACAGCTGCCCTGGGTAAAATCGCGCGCCGCTCGCCAATCGTAATTCGCCACAGCAAGCGTTGATGGCCCTGATATCCGCCGGTCGCGGTGTGTAAGACGCAGCGATTGTCCCACAGCGTTAGAAGTCCCGGTGACCAGCGGTGCCGGTAGACGAACTTAGGAAGGCTCTGGTGCGCGAACAGTTCCAGCAGGAGCGCCGTCGCGTCCGCCTCGTTCATGCCATCGATGCCGATGGTGTAGCCCAAATTGACGAACAGGGCGCGGCGGCCGGTTTCGGAGTGGGTTCTCACCACCGGATGAAGCTGCGTCGCCATCGCCCTTTCCGAATAGCGGATGGCCATCGAGCGTCCCTTGTCACGCTCGCCATACACGCCGCCGGGAGAGTAGCTGCGCCGGGCCGAATGGATGCCTTGCAGGTCCGCAATTTTGGCTTTCATCGTCTCCGATAGCGCATCGTAAGCGGCGTATTGATTGGCGAAGAGGGTGTCGCCGCCGACGGGTGGAATGACTTTGCCATACAGCAGAGTGCCGGCGGGGGAGGATTCGAGAAAACTCCAGTCGGAGTGCCACGCCTCGGCAAATACAGGCGTGGTCTCATTGGCTTCGCGACGCACTTCGACGACGCGCGGATGACCTGCGATCGAGGCAATGAAGGGATCATCGCCTTCCGGCCCCAGTGCGGCGGCGAAGCGCTCCAAATCGGTGATGGAAAGCGCCTGGCCGCATATTCCGATGACCTGATGTTTGAGCCAGGCATCGCGGATGAAGTCGATATCCGCATGCGCGTGCGGTTGCGATAGATCCGCGCCATATATCAGGGCGCCGCAGCTCTCTCCGGAAGGCTCGACGCGAAGCGTCATCGCGGACTCCTGCTAAGGTGCCCGCGATAATCGTCCGGGGTGATCGCGTCGTCAACCGCGCCGCTTCCGGGTGCGATTCTGGTCGAGTCTGGTCGAGTCTGGTCGAGTCTGGTCGAGTCTGGCATTAGCCTGACGCGCCGGGAAAAGGCCAGCTCGCTCGTTTTTCCGCTGGCGGCGTGGTATTTTTTACAAACTATAATTCATCGGACTAGCCTGGCCGCGACCGGCAGATTTCCATGATCCGTGGCCAGCCCTCGGGACTCGCTTGAAGGGGAATCGAACAATGAAAAAATCTCTTCGGAAAAATCGATATTGCGTTGCGCTTCTAATCGCCGCCAGCGGCTTCCTGCTCGATGCGAGCGCCGTGAAGGCCGACGCGCCGCCACCGCAGATTCCGACTTGCGACAAAAAGATAGGCACCCTGGCCGTAACGGAGCCCCAGAATCAGTGGTGGACCCAGCTGAATTTGGAGTCACCCGCGGCGCTGATCAAGGTTTTCGTGTCGGAGTCCAAATGTTTCACACTGGTCGACCGCGGCAAGGGTCTGCAGGCCGCGCAAGCCGAAAGGGCCCTCTCAGCCAGTGGCGAGGAACGCGCCGGATCGAATATCGGCAAGGGGCAGATGAAGGCGGCGGACTACGTCCTGGTGCCTGACATCGCCAATCAAAACCGCAACTCAGGCGGCACCAATGTCGGCGGAATCCTCGGTGGCCTTTTGCCGCACGGCGTGGGCGCACTCGTCGGAGGTGTTAGCTTGAAAAGCAAGACCGCAGATGTGGTCTTGACGCTGACGGACGTGCGCTCGACCGAACAGGTGGCGCTGGAACAGGGCCACGCGAAGAAGACCGACTTGGGATGGGCGGGCGGTGGCGGCGGGGCGTTCTTCGGCGGTTTTGCCGCCGGCGGCGCCAGCGGTTACGCGAATACGGAGATTGGCCAAGTGGTCACCATGGCCTACCTCGACGCCTATAGCAAAATGGTAACGGAACTGAAAAATGCCGCGCCCGATGCCAAAGCCGACAATGTGCAGCAGGCGGTCAAGATGTCGAAGCCCGGCAAGATGTACGCGGCATCAAATTTAAAAGCCGAAGTGGTGCGGGACCTGGACCCGGGCATGATGCTCTATCCGACGGGCGACAAGATGGGCGTGTGGTGGAAGGTCACCGACGAGCTCGGCAACGAGGGCTGGGTCGTGTCGACGAATTTCCAGTTGGCCCACTAGCCGCGAGATCTTAGGAAGAATCAAGTCGCGAGGCGGCGCAGATGCGCGTCGCCCTCGCGTCTGTGCGCTCGCATTGGTCCGTCGCATTGGTCCGTCATGGCCAAATAAGCCCTTGAAAATCCTCAGTATAGCCGGGCTTAGTTCCGCTTGAATCTCCCCTGATCTTGCAACTCGCAGACGTCGAATATATTCATTCGCTATCGTCATAGTGAACATTGACTGTGTAGTTAGTTAATGTAACCATCCAAGAACACGCGCCGTTAGAGCGCAAGCAACGCCAAAGGGGGAGTCCATGAAATTCCAAGAATTTTGCTTGAGTGTCTCTGCGGTCACGTTAAGTTGGTGTGGCACCGCCCTCGCGCAGACGGCGACGTCCGCATCGCCCAGCACTTCCGGCGAACTCACCGAAGTCGTCGTCACCGCGGAACGCCGCCACACGGATCTTCAGACAACGCCCATCTCCGCGACGGTCATCAGCGGCGGCGATCTCGCCAATCTCGGCGTCACCATGGTCGATGCGCTGCAGTTCGCAACACCCGGCGCGGTGATCGATAACTTTGGCCAGGGCAATGACTTCAACATTCGCGGCGTCGGCAAAGGCGAACACAACTCTCAGACGACCGTTGGCGTGGTCACGTATCGCGACGGCGTCGCGACCTTCCCCGGATATTTCCAGGGAGAACCCTACTACGACGTTTCCAGCGTCGAAATCCTGCGTGGCCCTCAAGGCACCTTCGGCGGCCAGAACGCCACGGGCGGCGCCGTATTGGTGAACACGGTCGATCCGGTCATTGGCGGCGATGTGGGCGGTTACGCGCAAGCTCAGTTTGGTAACTACACCGACTTCGGCCTGCAAGGCGCGGTCAACCTGCCGATCAGCAACACGTTGGCGGCGCGCATCGCGTTCGACAGCGAGAGCCGCGACAGCTTCTACCACGTCACCGGTCCAAACGGCGGCGCTTACGATGGCAATCCCGGCAAGGTGCGCGTCGGCAGCGGCCGAATCAGTCTATTGTTCAAGCCCAACGATGCGCTGACGATTTCTCTCAAGACTGATTTCGATTACCTGAATTTCGGCGCATACCCCGCCAGTCCATTCAATTCCACCGAGGATCTTTTCAACATCGGTGTGAACTCCCCGCAAGAAGCGCTAGACCGGTTTGGACGCACGATTTTGAAAGCAGACTATGTACTGCCGGATGGCATCACTTTGCGGTCAGTGACGGGCTACCAGAAAGGCGACACGCAATATCAAGCCGATCTGGACGGCACCAACGTTGGAAATGAATATTTTGCCGACAATGTCTGGGAAACGCTCTGGTCCGAGGAGTTCAACGTCATTTCGCCCGACCACGGTTTTTTTACCTGGATATTCGGAGCGTACGCAGACTACGACAATCTGAATTTCGTTCCCAACTATTATTTCCTGATCGGTACACCGCCGGGCAACCCGCTCACCGAATACCGCCTGCAGGGCACCAATCCGACGACGGCAGTCGCCGGCTTCGGTCAGGTGAGCTTTCAACTGACGAGCGGCCTGCAGCTGCAAATCGGCGCCCGCTACACCGATGCCAAGACCACCAACTATGTACAAGTGCTGCAGTACGGTCTGCCGCTGCAGGATCAGCAGTCGCAGAAATATACGAATACGTCGGGCAAAGTCTCCTTGAACTGGACCGTCGATCCGAACAACTTTGTTTATGCATTCGTTTCGACTGGATTTCGTCCGGGCGGCCTGAACGTTCCGGTTGGATTGGGTACTCCGGAGGCCTTTAACGCGGAGAAGTTGACGAACTACGAAGTCGGCTGGAAGAACCGCGCCTTCGACGGTCATCTGCGCACGCAGATCGATGGCTTCTACTACGATTACAAAAACTTCCAGGTCACGGTCGGCTATCCGCAATTTCCGACCTTCGGCTTCGAGCTCAACAATCCGAACCCGACGCACATCTACGGTTTTGAGGCGCAGACTCAGGCGGTATTCGGCCAGTTCTCCCTGGACGGTGGATTGGCCGTGATGCATAGCTCTCTTGGTCGGTTTTTCGCCACCGATCCGCGCATCGCGTCGGTCACGCCTTGCGATCCGCAGGCCGGCCCTACGAGCGCGTCTTGCATCGATTTGACCGGGCACTCGCAAACCTATGCTCCCAACTTCACCATCAATCTCGGCGCAGAATACAAGTTCTTGCTGAGCGACCAAGACTCATTGACACCTCGCCTGAACGACGGCTATGTCGGACCACAGTGGGCGACCCTGTTCGAGAATATGTCGCAGGGAGACCATCTGTCGGGGCGCAACATCGCCGGTGCGCAATTGGCTTGGCAGCATGCGCGCTACGTGACCACGCTGTACGGGACCAATCTCACCAACCAGCATTACGTCGCGGCACTTAACTCCGGACTGAATTTTGCCGGTTTTCCGCGTCAATATGGCCTGCGATTCCTGACGAGCTTCTAACGGCGAATCCGCGGCCGCCTTGCTCGAGGCGGGCGGCCGCAATTTTCGCTTCACGTACTTAGCTTGCGCATGCAACCCTATGCCCTGACCGTTGATAAGTTTCTCGATCACGCCGCCAAATGGTCGGGCGATCGTGAGATTGTCACCGCGGATGGCGGCCGGCCCGTGCTGCGCATCGGCTACGCGCAGCTTCGAGCGCGAAGCAATCGGCTGTCGGGCGCTCTGCAAGCGCTGGGATTTCGCGGCGGGGAGCGCGTCGGCACGCTCGGCTGGAACACTCAGCATCATTTGGAAATGTATTACGCGCTCATGGGCAGCGGCATGGTCTGCCACACGCTCAATCCGCGCGTTTCGGTTGCGCATCTCGCCGCCATGATCAACGAGGCGGAAGATCGCGCGCTTGCCGTGGCGTCGAACCTTGCGCCGCTCTGGTCGCATTTGTCGCCGCTGTGTCCCAACGTTGAACACGTGATTCTCATGGACGGCGCCGGGCCGCGCGAGGCGGTGTTTGTGGGTCACAACGCACGGATGTGGGGCCAGGAGGAGTTGCTCGCGGCGCATGGCGCTGCAAGTGCGTGGGGCGCCTTCGCCGAAGAGACCCCGGCGGGCCTGTGCTACACCTCAGGTACCACGGGTGCGCCCAAGGGTGTGCTCTATACGCACCGCTCGAATTATCTGCACACGTTGCGCGCTTTGCAGGCAGACGCCATCGCGCTCTCCGGCAGCGATGTGCTTTTGATTGCCGTGCCGATGTTCCATGCCAACGCCTGGGGGCTGCCGTTCGCCGCTCCGGCGGTGGGCGCTAAAATGGTTTTACCGGGCCGTCACACCGATGGCGCGAGCCTTGCCGCGATCATGCGCGATGAGACGGTCAGCGTTGCGGCGGGCATTCAGACGGTGTGGCAGGGAGTACTCGATCACCTTGACGCCGTGGGCGGCGAGCTGCCTGACTTAAAGCGCGTATTGATCGGCGGCGCGAATTGCCCGGACGCATTGATTCGACGCATGGAGCAACGCCTCGGCGCGCGCGTGCAGACCAGCTGGGGCATGACCGAACTCTCCCCCTTGGGAACGATCGCGCCGCTCGATGCGCCGGTCACAGAGACGCGAGCTTCCGGCCGCCCGCCCTTGGGGCTCGACTTGAAGCTCACCGATGTGAACGGCGTCGATCTGCCTCGACAGCGCGGTGTGGTCGGTCACCTGAAGGTGAAGGGTGCCAGCGTGATCGAACGCTATTTCAAAGCCGATTCAAGCGCCTTGGACTCGCTTGGGTTTTTCGATACCGGCGATCTGGCCAGCATCGATGAGGCCGGCAATGTATCGATCAACGGGCGCACGAAGGACCTGATCAAGTCGGGTGGCGAATGGATCAACCCGGCAGAAATTGAAGATATCGCGGGGACGCATCCAACCGTGGCTCTCGCCGCGGTCATTGCGCGGTCGGATGCCAAGTGGGGCGAGCGGCCCGTTCTGATTGTAGAGTCGCGTCAAGGGCTTCCGCTCGATGCGCTCGAGCTCCTCGAGTTTTTGCGCGGCAAAGTAGCCAGCTGGTGGCTTCCCGATCAGATCCTAACGATCGATGCCATGCCGTTGGCCGCCACGGGCAAGATAGACAAGAACCAATTGCGCACTCACTACGCAAATGGGAAACTTAAGTGCACGTGAAACAACCAGTTAACCGACTTCAGCGTCCAGAGCTTCGCTGCCGACAAAAGGGCTAGGTAGGTGGCGAAAGCTCCCAAGCGCCAACGGCGCAGTAAGGCGCAACAGCGCGCCGAAAGCTTGGAACAAATCCTCGACGCCGCAGAGTACCTGTTCTCAAAACACGGGCTCGACGGAGTCACGCTGCGCGACGTCGCGCAACGCGTGGGCATCCATACGACGCTCTTGCATTACTATTTCAAGGACAAGCGCAATTTATTCGAGGCCGTGTTCGCCCGGCGGGCGAGCATCACCAGCGATCGCAGAATCGCCGCACTCGAGAAGTACGAAGCCGAGGCCAAAGATAAGCCGACCGTTGAAGGCGCCCTGCACGCGTTTTTGGACACCGACTTGGACCTGTACTACGAGGGTGGCGAAGGGTGGATGAACTATGGCGCGTTTGGCGCCCGGGTCAGCAACACACCCGAAGGGGCCGCGCTGATGGATGTCTACTTCGATCCAGTGGTCTTAAAACTGGTCAGCATTTTGAAGCGGGCTCTGCCGGATTATCCGGATGAGGATATCTTTTGGGGCTATCACTTCGTGACCGGCGCGCTCATGAATACGCTGGCGCGCACCGGACGCATCGATCGCCTCTCCGGCGGGTTGTGCCACTCGGATGATTTTCCCGCCGTAAAGAAACGCATGGCTAATTTCATGGCCGCCGGTTTTTTGACCCTCAAAAAACCCTGAGCTGTTGCCGCCATCGCTGGTTTCTGAGAGCGCCTTATCAGTCTCAAAAGGATATTGTCACTTCACGCAATATCGGTTTTTTGCCGGTGCTAAGCTATTTCCATGCCTGTTTATCGCGTCCGCATAAGCACATACATTCGCCAGACCACCGCGCATCTTCCCACCTGCCGTTTCGTTCAATACGGCGCCACGGAAGGCAGGCATCCTTCCGGCGATGAGTTGGTGGATCGCGAAGCGAGCGATCCGAAAGCGGTGCTGTTGGACTTTGAAATGCATCAGACCCAAAGCTTGCCGGAGCGTTTGTACAAGGTGTGCCGCTGCGCCGGCGGTCCCGTGGACGAGCACTACTAGTTATAGTTTCGAGTCTGGGTTTCGGCTCGGCGCGGCATCCGCAATGGGCCGCCGCGCCTCGCCGGTGAGTACTTCGACTTCAATTCGACCGCGCCTTCAATTCGACCGCGTTTGAATTTTGGCGCGCAACGCCGACATGGAAAAAGGCTTGAAAAACATCGGGTCGATCCGGCCGTCGGCGCCGAAAACGAGCGGCTTCCTCGCGGTCCCAAGCGCTGCGGATGACAGTTGCGCCGCGGCGCTGATCTTCGTGCCTTGCGCCGACGCGGCCTGAACTGCGGGATCGCAGGCGCCGTTGGGAATCAGCAAGACCTCGCGCGCGGCGCCCATATCGCCGCCTGCTGACAGGACGCCTTGTGCGGCGATGAGGCCGTCATCAGTGATCCAATTCGCGGAGGTGAGTTGGACGCCGGCGGTGCTCGGGATGAGCGTGTCGAGATCCAGCATCTCGCCGTGCTCCCAGATGAATGCGTGACTCGCACCCGTTTCGCAGGAGAAGGACACGCCGACAATTTGATCATTGTTGTTGATGCGAAAGGGTTCGCTGCAATCATCTTCGCTCAACGTCGAAAGGTCGGTAAATGTTTCATCGCGCCACAATACCGCGTGGACTCCGGCGTTGTCCGCAGGCGCATCGAAGCCGACGACGTGACCGCGATCGTTGACGTTGGTGGCAGTGCTTAACGCCCCGCCGAGGTTGCCGATGCTATCGAGCTCAATGAGCCTGCCGTCATGCCATCGGAAGGAAAAGCTGATGATTTCGCCCGGCGCGGTGCCAAACCCGACGGCGTAGCCGCCGTTGCTCAAGAAATTCGTTCCCCCTTGTGCGCCGCCAAAATTGCCAGGATTGATATCCTTGATAATGCCGTCCTGCCAGATGAAGGGATCGAATGGCGGGCAGCCGGAATCGGTGTTGGTCGTATCGCTCGTTTGCGCATGACCGGAGACTTGCCCCAGGTCGTTGATGAATTCCCCGTAGCTATCGGTGCCGCCCAGGGAGCCGAGAAGGCGCAGCGTCCCGAACTGCCAGATAAAGCCTTTTGTTTGCGCAAATCCCGTGCCGAACGAGCAGGGATCGGCGGTGGTGCTGGCCATCCAGCCGGACACTTCGCCGAGGTCATTCACCCAGACCGCGTGGCTCTCAGTGTTGCTCTTGCCCACCAAGTCAAAGACGGTGCCGTCCGGCGTCCAGATGACGGCGTTATCGACGGAAGCGCCGCTGACTGAATCGGTGCGGGTGGCAAATCCGGCGGACAGGCCCCATTGGTTGATCCAGTTGACGTAGGTGTTGCTGCCGGAAAAGGTTCCAAGCGGCGGCAAAGATGAAAGGTCCCGCTGTCTGCCGGCCGTCCAGGTATAGGAATTGGAAACCCCGGGTGTGCCCGTGTCGCCCGACACGGCAACGGTGCCGCGATTGTTCAAGGGCGCATAAAATAGGTACCCGGGTTCGGCGCTGTCCGCTCCGCCATCGACGGGCAGGATCACCACGCGATATTGCTGATGCGTCGGCTTGGAGGCTGAAACCGCCTGGGCGAAGACGCCGGCGGCGGCGGTCATGCCTAGAAGTAAGAGACCGAGCATCCTTGCCGGATGCCGTTTCATTCCTGCGCCGTTGTGCAGAGCGTCTTTTGCAATTCCTGGATTCATAACTCCCTCCATGCGCTTTTAAATGTTGAGCGAAGCGATTGGTCCCGACGCTACCAACTCACGCGGCCAAATCAATGACAAGAGCCTTAGATAGCTCTTAGATAACACTTAGACTCTATGTCATTGATTCGTTGAACATAATTTAGCCAGGAACGACCACGGGATAATCTCTCTGCGTCGGTGTAGTCTTGAGGCAGCCACCGCCGTGGAACCGTGCATGGATTCGCCCGCACAGCCGCCCGTCGTCATTCGATTCGGCTCCTTCGAGCTGGACCTGGCCGCGTGCGAGTTGCGAGAGAACGGGGCGCTGCGCAAGTTGCCCGCGCAACCCTTTCGAGTGCTCGCGTTGTTGATCGAGCGCGCGGGCGATCTGGTGACGCGCCAGGAAATTCGGCGCTGCCTGTGGGGCGAGCGCAAATACGTCGACGTCGATGACGGCATCAATTTTTGCGTGAATCAGATTCGCAGCGCGCTGCGCGATCCAGCGGAGCTATCGCGCTTCGTCAAGACCGTGCCGCGCCGTGGCTATCGCTTCGCGGCGACGATCACGCGCCGTGCTTTGCCCAACGCCCCGGCGCCATTCATCGCGGCCGACTCCGAGGCCGGGACTCTGACCACCCCGGCGCATCCAGCAGCGCGACCGCCGGTTCCCAAGACTGCCCGCGCAATGATTTCGCGCATCGGGGCGATTCTCTTGCCCATTTTGATCGTCATTGCGTTGAGCCTGGCGCCGGTCAATTCGCAACGCAAGCAGCCGCTCGCGCCGCGAGGCTCTCTTGTCGTCGCTGACTTCATCAACACAACGGGCGATGCCATGTTCGATGACACGCTCACCCAGGCGCTGATCATCGAGTTGCGGCAGTCTCCGACGCTGGAACTCCTGCCGGAATCGACGGTACGCGGCACCTTGCGGATGATGGATCTTCCCGCCGACCAGCACATGACGCCGGCGGTGGCGCGCGAGCTGTGTCTACGCGCGGGGAGCGAGGCGGTCCTGGGCGGAAGAATTGCCTCCATCGGCAGTCATTACTTGCTGAGTATCAGTGCGACGGAATGCGGCGGTGGCGACCTGGTGGCCAGCGAACAAGCGGAAGCGGCCCGAAAGGAAGACGTGTTGTTGGCCCTGAGCCACGCCGCATCCCGCCTTCGAAGCGCCCTGGGCGAATCGTTGCCGTCGGCGCCGAGTCCCGACGTGCCGCCGCAGGTCACGACCGGCTCGCTCGAGGCGCTCAAGAATTACACCATCTCGCTTCGAGTCGCGAGCACCCAAGGCGATGCGCCGAGCATTCCGTTCCTGAAACGCGCCATCGAGCTGGATCCGAAATTCGCACTGGCCAATGCCACGCTGGCAGCTCGTTACAGCAATCTCGATCAACCCTCAGCGGCGCTGCAATACGCGCTCAAAGCCTATGAATTGCGCGATGAGGTCACCGAAAGAGAACGGCTGGTGATTGCCGCGCTTTACTTTCGCCTGAGCGGCGAAATCGAGAAGAGCACGCAAACCCTGGAAATGTGGAAGTCCGAATTTCCGCGCGAAGCGAGACCGCATTCCAGCCTGGGGGTCAACTATTACTACATGGGGCAATACGAGAAGGCGGCCGCGGAATGGGAGGAGGCGCTGCGCCGTCTGCCGGACGATGTCGCGATGTACGAAAATTTGGCAGTGGTTTACGCCGCGTTGAACCGTGTTGATCAGGCGCGCTCGTTGTTGCAGGCGGGAATGGAGCGTCATCTGGACAGCGGCACCCTGCGCCGCATGCTCTACAGCGTCGCGTTCCTGCGCGGCGACCGGGCCGAGATGGATCGCCAGTCGGAATGGGCCATCGGCAGGCCGGGCGACGAGGGCTCGTTGCTCGCGGCGCAATCGGACACCGAAGCCTATTTTGGCCGCGTGAGCGCCGCGCGGCGTTTCTTGGCTCGAGCGCTGGACTCCGCCACTCGCGCCGAGTTTCGCGAGGCCGCAGCGCTCTACGGGGTGATCGCTGCGCTGACGGATGCTGAATATGGCAATGAGCGGGCGGCGTTGAGCGAAATCAAAGCCGCGCTGGCTTTGGCGCCCGGAAGAAATGTCAAAGTTCTGGCAGCGCTTGCCCTCGCGCGCGCCGGCGAGACCAAGAGCGCCGAAGCGCTTGCACGAGAATTGGAGTCGGACTATTCGAGCAATACCGTTTTGATGCTCTATAGGATGCCGACCATCAAGGCAGCCATAGAATTGCGCAAGGGCAACCCGAGGCGAGCGCTGGATATTTTGGCTCCCATGGAACCTTTCGAGCTCGGCCTGCCCACGCCCTCGGGATTGGCGCCGTTGTATGCGCCGTATTTGCGAGGGCAAGCCTATCTGATGCTGCACAATGGCGCGGCGGCGGCCGCCGAATTTCAGAAGATCAGCGATCATCCGGGCATTGCACTCAACTCTTCGCTCGGCGCCCTCGCGCCATTGCAACGCGCTCGGGCGGCGGTACTGGCGAATGATTCCGCTGCGGCCAGCGCCTATCGAGACTTCTTGGCGCTCTGGAAGGACGCGGACTCGGACGTTCCCGTACTCATTGCGGCCAAAGCTGAGTTTGCAAGGCTGCATTCTCAGGCTGCACCCATCGCTTCCATGCGTACTCGGCTCTCGCGCGTCCAATCAGTGCAGTAAGTCGCTGAATAGCGAAAGAAACCGTGATCAGAAGCATGCGGTGCACGCGTCTGGATTTGATACGATGCCGCAGGATTTTGAACACGGATGGGTTATGCGTGCAGCTTTTGGCGCCCTAGTCGTTGCGTTCTTCATCGCTGCTCCGGACGCACGCGCCGAGGATGTGGTGTTGTCGTGCGCGGTGGAAGAGTCGGGACCGAACCATGCGCACCGGCTGTGGCAACTGAGTTTCGATCAAAAGAATCAACTGGTCTACATCGCAAAGACCCTGTCC
>Ga0307476_10001831_pt1 | contig 12872 bp, 10 predicted proteins | sample atmos_gasesECM2C_2_FD_203314 | JGI IMG/M metagenome (GOLD analysis project Ga0307476, IMG submission 203314) | Hardwood forest soil microbial communities from Morgan-Monroe State Forest, Indiana, United States - atmos_gasesECM2C_05 | ecosystem: Environmental > Terrestrial > Soil > Temperate... | reverse complement strand
GCGCGCCCGGCGGCCATGACGGTGTTGCACATACCGAGCCATGGAGTGCTCATCAACGGGTTGCTGTACTCGCCTCCCGGAATGGGTCCGCATCCCACGCTGGTGATCTGCCACGGCCTGCCCGGAAACGAAAAAAACCTCGATTTGGCGCAGGCGGTCAGGCGCGCCGGCTGGAATGCGGTGACTTTCAACTACCGTGGGTCCTGGGGCAGCCCGGGCTCGTTTAGGTTCTCGCAAAATCCGCAGGATGCCGACGCGGTTTTGGCCTATTTGCGCGATCCGTCCAACGCCGCGAAATTAGGCATCGATCCGAAGCGAATCGCCATCGCCGGCCATAGCATGGGAGGCTGGGTGGCGGCACACACGGCCGCGCGCGACCACGCCTTGAGCGGCGCCATCCTCATTTCCATGGCGGATATGGGTCTCATCGGCGGACGGCCGCGTGCGCAGGCCGTGGCCGCGATGGCCGATGACATGGAGACCCTCGCCGATGTAACCGCCGAGAGCATGGTCGATGAACTCGCCGCACACGCGAAGGATTTCGTCGTGACCGGCACCGCGGCGGGATTGGCGCAGATCCCAGTACTGGCGATCACCGCGAACGACCATCTGGCAGAGCAGACGGATGCGCTGGTGGCGGCGATCCGGGCCAAAGGCGGCACACGGGTCACCGCCGCGCATCTGGACACCGATCACAGCTACTCGGATCGACGCATCGCCCTCGAGAGCATGGTGATCACTTGGTTGTCGGGATTGAATTGAGTTGGTCCGCTAAACAGTACGTTGCCTTCGAAGATGAACGCACGCGGCCGGTGCGCGATTTGCTCGCCGCGCTGCCGCCGATCGATGCCCATTCGGCGATCGACCTGGGATGCGGTCCCGGCAATTCCACTGAAGTGTTGGCGGCGCGCTATCCGCAGGCAAAGATTTCCGGGATCGACAGCTCGAGCGACATGATCGAGGCAGCGCGCCGCAGGCTGCCGCGCATCCGCTTTGCCGTCGAGGATCTGCAAGCCTGGAAAGATGCGGGACCGTTCGATGTGGTCTTGGCGAACGCCGTGCTGCAGTGGGTACCCCGCCATGACTCGCTGTTGCCGGCGTTGGTCGCAAAACTGGCGCCCGGCGGCGCGCTGGCGGTGCAAATGCCGGACAATCTCGACGAGCCTGCTCATCGGCTGATGCGGGAGGTTGCGGCCGAAGGGCCATGGGCGGCCAAGCTCGCGACGGCATCGGCGGCGCGCGCGCCCAGCCCAGGTGCGGCGTGGTACTACGAACTGTTGCGGCCGCTCTGCTCGAAAGTCGACCTGTGGCGAACCACTTACAATCACCTTCTGCGCGGAGGTGCCGAGGCCGTGGTGGAGTGGTTCAAAGGCAGCGGCCTGCGGCCTTTTCTTGAACCGTTGAATACCGTCGAATACGCCGCGTTTCTCGAGCGCTACACCGCCGCAATTGCCAAAGCCTATCCAAGGCTTGCGGATGGCAGCGTCTTGCTGCCGTTCCCGCGGCTCTTCTTGACGGCGATTCGATAGCCGCGGCGACGCCCGCACTGCCCATGAAGTTCCTAGAGTCGGTGCCGGAAGAATTGCGCGACTCCGTCGAGCGCTGGTGGGAACGCGCCTGCGCACAGCCAGAGTTCGCGGCTCGCTATGGCGCCCTCTGTGAAGCGTATCGTGCACAACTGCCGCGCGTCGTTGCCGCCAGCGAATTCGTCGCGCAGGCGCTGATCCAAGACCCGGCAGCGCTCGCGCCCGGCGGCGTGAATGCCCATTACGAAGAACAGGTCGCGGCCGCGCGATCCGTCGAGCAGGCCCTGTTTCTTTTGCGCGAGTGGCGGCGGCGCGAAATGGTGCGCATCGCGTGGCGCGATATCGCGGGAACTGCAGCGGTTGCAGAGACGCTGCAAGCCGTCTCCGATCTGGCCGATGCAGCCATTCGCGCGGCGGTGGCATGCGCTGAACGGCATTTGCGGCCGGTATTCGGCGAGCCGCAGCGCTTGAACCCGGCACAGTCAGCGTTCGTCGTTCTAGGCATGGGGAAACTGGGCGGCCGGGAGCTCAATTTTTCCTCGGATATTGATCTGATATTTCTGTCCACCGAGGCCGGCGAGACCTCAGGTCCTCGCGTGGTCGACAACGAGGAGTATTTCAATCGCTTAGGAAGGGAAGTCATCCGTTTGCTTGATGCGCGCAACGCGGATGGCTTCGTGTTTCGCGTCGATATGCGGCTGCGGCCCTTCGGCGACAGCGGCCCGTTGGTCGTGAGCTTGGCTTCGCTCGAGGATTATTTGCAGCAGCACGGCCGGGACTGGGAACGCTATGCCTGGATCAAGGCGCGCGCAATCGTCGGCGCCGATGCCTATGCACCGGCTTACGAAGAATTCGTGCGTCCCTTCGTCTACCGCCGATATCTGGACTTTGGGGTATTCGAATCGCTGCGCAATATGAAGGCGTTGATCGTTCGCGAGGTGGATCGCCGCGACCTCGAGCATCACTTGAAACTCGGCAAAGGCGGTATCCGCGAAATTGAGTTCATCGTCCAATCCATGCAGCTGGTGCGCGGCGGAAACGATCGGCGCCTGCAAAACGCCGCGCTGCTGAAGGTGCTGCCGCTGCTCGCAGGCTCGAAGCTGATCGCGAGCGATGACATAGCGGAATTGACCGAGGCGTATATTGAGCTGCGCAAGGCCGAGAATGCGCTGCAGATGATGCGCGATCAGCAAACTCACACGTTGCCGGCAGACGCGCTGGATCGCGCGCGTCTTGCCATGATGTTGGGGCTAAAGGATTGGGACGAAACATATGCGGCGCTTGGCGCGACGCTCGAGAAAGTGGCGGCGCAATTCGACGCATTGCTGTTCGGCACGCCGGACGCGCAGCGTCGCTACGACGATATCGGTGTTGCCTGGCTCGACTCGGACGATGCGAAGATCGAAGAGGAGCTGGCCAATGGCGGCTTTCCGCGCACTGAAATCGCCGCGGTAGCCGCGATTCTGGAGTCCTATCGGCAAGCGGCGAATTATCGGCGCCTGGATGAAGCCGGACACCGGCGCCTGTATTTCATTTTGGCCCGAGTGCTCAAAGCCGCGGCCGCACACGCCTCTCCTGCCGTCGTCGTGCAGCGCGTGCTGCGCGTGCTCGAAGCCATCGGCTCGCGCGCGTCGTATTTGGCCTTGCTCAAGGAGCAGCCTGCCGCGCTCGACCGCCTCATCGAGGTATGCGCCATCAGTGGTTTTCTGTCGCGGCAAATCGCAGATTTTCCGCTGCTGCTCGACGAGCTGATCGATGCCAAGGCCTTCGATGAATTGCCGACGCGCGCCGGATTTACCCTGGAATTGGCGGCACGCACGGAGAGAATGTCGCCTGACGATCCGGAACGGCAGGTCGAGGCATTGCGCCAATTTCAAAAGGTCGCCGTTTTCACGGTGGCGCTTGCCGACCTGACCGGGAGACTACCGCTCATGCGCGTGAGCGACAGGCTTACCGATATCGCCGAGCTGATCGTCGCATGCTGCATGGATCTTGCTTGGGAGCAAATGACCCACGTTTACGGCACGCCGCATTGCGGCGAGGATCCGGCAAGTCTGCGCCCGGTCGCGGTGGCAGTCGCCGGTTACGGCAAGCTCGGCGGCTTGGAACTGGGCTACGCATCGGATCTCGATCTGGTTTTCCTGCACGATTCGGCCGGCGGCATCCAGCTTACGGACGGCGATAAACCGCTCGACAACGGCATATTCTTTTTGCGCTTAGGGCAACGCATCGTGCATTTGTTGACGATGCATTCCGCCGCCGGCCGCCTCTATGAAGTGGATATGCGACTGCGTCCCAATGGCAAGGGCGGTTTCCTGATGACAGGTATCGATGCCTTCGAGCGCTATCAACTGAGCGAAGCGTGGACCTGGGAGCACCAAGCGCTGCTTCGCGCCCGCGCGGTGGCTGGAGATGCAAAGCTGCGCGCGGCCTTCGAGGCCGTTCGGCGCCGCACGCTGTCCTCGGCGGTGCGCCGCGAGACGCTGCGCAACGATGTTTTGGAAATGCGGCTGCGAATGCGCAAGGAATTGTCGCGCTCGGGTCCGACGCAGTTCGACATCAAGCAAGACGCGGGCGGCATCGGCGATATCGAGTTTCTGGTGCAATACTGGGTGCTGGCCGGCGCGAAGGATCATCCGGAGCTGCTCAACTACACCGACAATATTCGGCAGCTCGAGGGATTGGCGGCGGTCGGCGTGATCGATGAGGCCACGGCGCTCTGGTTGAAGGAGACCTATATTAACTACCGCACCGTGCTGCATCACTTGTCGCTCGAGGGTGACGGTGAGCGCATTGTGGCAGGGGAGCCGTATCGGCTGACTCGCGATCGGCTGCGCGCGTTATGGCACGCGACGCTTGAATCGGCGCCGTGACCTGTCAAAATCGCGACCCCTGGCCTAACGCCTGAGAATTCGAGGAGCGCGCAGCCTTTGATGAGCCAGTCGGACGATCGCTTGCCGTGGGCGGACAATCCCTTGCTCGCGCCCTGGGCTGGGCCGGCCGGCGGCGTTCCGCCGTTCGATCGGGTCCGGGTTGCCGACTTCAAGCCGGCGCTCGAGGCGGCGATTCGGGAGAACCTGGCGGAGATCGAGCAAATAGCGCGAAACCCGGCCCCGCCCGACTTTGAAAATACCATCGCGGCGCTGGAGCGTTCCGGCCGCACCTTCAATCGGGTGCACGCGATTTACGGCGTTTGGTCCACGACCATGAGCACGGCCGAGTTTCAGGCGGTTGAACGCGACGTGCAGCCGAAGCTGGCCGCATTTTCGGATCAGATCCACCAAAACGTGGCGCTGTTCGCGCGCATCGCGGCCGTTTACCGCGACATGACAAATCTCTCGGCGGTTCAACAGCGCTTGTGTTGGTTCTACCACACGAATTTCGTGCGGGCGGGCGCGAAACTCGATGCGCCGGCAAAAAGACGGGTGGCAGCGATCAATGAGCGGCTTGCGATTCTGTTCGCGAACTTCAGCCAGAATTTGCTGGCCGATGAGGCGGGCTTCGTGCTGTATCTGAAAAATGAAAGCGATCTGGCGGGATTGCCGGAGCCGCTGCGCGCGGCCGCGCGCTCCGCCGCAGCGGCGCACGGTCACGCCGGAGAATGGGCGATTCTCAATACGCGTTCCTCCATGGATCCGTTTCTGACGTATGCGGAGCGGCGCGACTTGCGCGAGAAAGTCTGGCGCACTTACTACAGCCGCGGCGACAACGGCAACGCGTACGACAATAAGAAAATCATCGCCGAGATATTGGCGTTGCGCGCTGCGCGCGCAACGCTTTTGGGTTACCCGACGCACGCGCATTGGCGGGTGGCCGACAGCATGGCCAAGACACCGGAAGCGGCCATGAACCTGATGATGCAGGTCTGGCCGGCCGCGGTGGCCCGCGAGCACGAGGAAGTGGCGGATATGCAGGCGATCGCCGATCGTGAGCGGGCCGGCTTCCGGATTGCGCCATGGGACTACCGCTACTACGCTGAAAAAGTGCGCAGGGCGAAATACGCGCTTGATATGAATGAAGTCAAACCCTACCTGCAGCTGGAGAAGCTGCGCGAGGGCATGTTCTGGGCGGCGGGACGACTTTACGGCTTCAGTTTCACGCAAGTGTTCGATTTGCCCATCCCCCATCCCGATGTGCGGGTCTGGGAGGTCACGAGCGCCGCCAACTCCCATGTCGGATTCTGGTATTTCGACCCGTATGCCCGGTCCGGCAAGAATTCCGGGGCATGGATGAGCGAATACCGCGGCCAGCAAAACCTGGACGGCCGCGTCTCTCCCATTGTGTCCAACAACACGAATTTCGTGAAGGACGAGAGCGGCGATCCGCTGCTAATCAGCTGGGACGATGCGGTCACGCTGTTTCACGAATTTGGCCACGCGCTGCACGGTTTGAACTCCGATGTCCAATATCCGTCCTTCGCCGGAACCAACGTCGTTCGCGACTTCGTCGAATTCCCCTCGCAGCTCAATGAAAATTGGCTCTCGACCCCGGAAGTGCTGTCGCGATTCGCCGTGCACTACCAAACCGGCCTGCCGATTCCCAACGAGTTAGTCGCCAAGATCAAAAAGGCGAGCACGTTCAATCAGGGATTTGCAACGGTTGAATACCTGGCCTCCGCGCTGGTGGATATGACACTGCACCTGGCCGGGGAGCGTGCCGTCGATGTCGATGAATTCGAGCGCACCACCCTGGCGTCTCTCGGCATGCCCCCCGAGGTGGTCATGCGCCACCGCACGCCGCAATTCGCCCACATTTTCTCGAGCGACGCGTATTCGGCGGGCTACTACAGCTACCTATGGGCGGAAGTGCTGGATCACGACGCCTTCGAGGCATTCATCGAGGCCGGCGGCCCTTACGATGAGGGGGTTGCAAAGCGGCTCCACGATGACATCATGGCCGTCGGCAACGGCGTGGATCCGGCCCAGGCGTATCGAAATTTTCGCGGTTCCGATCCGAAAATCGACGGCCTATTGCGGGCGCGCGGATTTGCGGGTCCCGCACAGCATGTTCAAAAGCAAGCAATTCAAGCGGAGTGAGGATCATGTCGGCGACGGTTCAAGACAATTCCAAACATCGGCTGATCGTGCCCAACGCGCTGCATCACTACAGCGTCGATATGGGGGATTTGCCGCTCTCCTGTCCGATGCCGGGCATGATGCTGTGGAATTCGCATCCCAAGGTTTATCTGGCCATCGAAGCCACAGGATGGGCCAAATGTTCGTACTGCGGCGCCGAATACACCCTCAATAGAAACGCCCCGGGACGTGCGGACATCGCCGCGGAAACCGATCCGTAAGTCTCAGGATTTATATTCCGCGTAGGATTTTTCCTCGACGATCGTCGATCCGAGCTTCAAGTTGATGCGCCGCTTGATGGCGGCCCGCTCATCGTTCTCGAAGTAGACGGCCCGCGCCAGGCGGATGAAGTCGCTGTCGAATGTCTGCGTGCGCTCCTTGTCGCGGATATCGTCCTCGATCACCCACAGCCGCTCGTTGACCTGAAGCAGCGCAACCACATCGGCTGCGATGTCGGACTTGGCATAGGGCGAGGCGCCCCAGGTCTCTTCGAGCACCTTCAGTTCAACGCGTACGTTGGCGAGTTTTTGGGCATCGCTCATGCGGCTGGATTTGATCCTCAAGATGGTGATCTTATCCAGCAATTCGCCGGGCGAGACTGGAACGCTGATTTCGCTCATGGGCGCATCTTAGCGAAAATCCCGCGCGAGCATGAGCGCGTCGAGTTTTTCGGTGGCATCGCGCAGTTCGATCAAGTCCATCACGCCGGGCCGTTCGATTTTCGTCGTCCAGGGGATTTGCGCCGCAGGCCTGCCGAGATACTTGCGCGCCGCTGCATCGTACTTGTCGACGCACCACTTCCGGCTGTAGTAGGGCCCGGCGCGCTGCGGATTGGTGGCGGCGTACAGACCCAAGACGGGCAATCCGACCATGCTCGCCATGTGCGCGGGACCCGAATCGGGCGTCAACAGCACGGTGCTTTGCGACATCAGGCCGAGCAATTGCGGCAGCGTGTCCTTGCCGATCTGGTTGACGAGCGGCGTGCGCGCCGCGGCGAGAATCGAGGCGCCCACTCGCGCCTCCTCGGAACTGCGGCCTCCGACCAGCACCACGCGCATGTGGTGCACCGAGGCGGCGTGATCGGCGACCGCGGCGTACTTGGCGGCCGACCAATTGCGCGTCGCGTGGCTGGAACACGGGCTGATGAGCAGCGTGGGCAATCCTTCGGCAATGACGCTTCGCGCATAGTCGAGCGCGCTTGGCGGCAAGGAAATATTCCAATGCGGAGGCTGCGGCTCGATGCCGCAGGCGCGGGCGAAGCCCATGAATGAGTCCAGCACGTGCTCCGCAGCCTTGGATTCAATCTGCGCGTTCGTGAACAGCCACTGCAGTTCGCGGGCCCGCGGCCGATCGAACCCGAGCTTGATCGGAGAGTGGATGAGACGGCTGACCAGGCTCGCCCGCAAGGACAATTGCATGTCGAGCAGCAGGTCGAAACGCCGCCGATTCAGCAGCGCGCGCAGGCGCCATAACTCCCGGAGGGTTGCAGCCTTATCGAAGGTGATAAACTCGATTTCCGGAAGTATCTCCCTCATCAGCTTGGCTTCGACTTTGCCGATGATCCAGGTAAACCGCGTTTCCGGCCACGCAGCTTGGAAGGCTCGCAGCGCCGCCAGCGCATGGCAGGTATCGCCGATCGCCGAGAGACGCAGCAGACATACGTGTTGCAGCGGCGGTTTGAAGCTTAAGGTAGTCATAAGAATGATAAAGGGCGGCCAACGCATTGCCACTGCCACGGGCGTCATGCTGGCTGATCCACATAGCCTTGGCAATGCTCAGCAGAGCGCTTCAGAAGCGCTGTTCGATCCGGACTTTTGGCTGGCGCGCGGCGAGTTGGCCGCTGTTTCCGGCGGCCGCGGTTCGGCCTGGTTCGTTGGCTCGAGCGCCCATCCCTGGGTGCTGCGGCACTATCGCCGCGGCGGCTTCATGGCGCGAATATCGCAAGATCGGTATTGGTGGTCGGAGGAAGACCAGGTGCGCTCTTTTACCGAGTGGCGCTTGCTCCATTATCTTGCGCAGCGCGGCCTGAATGTGCCGAAGCCCGTGGCGGCGTTTTACCGGCGCGAACGCTGGACTTATCGTTGCGACTTGATCACGGAGCGCATTTCGCAGGCGCAAGCCTTGAGCGCGGCACTTGCGGCAGGAGCGCTCGCGGCAGCGATGTGGCGTGCCATCGGCGCGGCGGTCGCGCGCCTGCACCGCCACGGCGTCGATCACGCGGATTTGAACGCGCACAACATTTTGCTTGACGCCTTCGGGGCAGTCAGCGTGATCGATTTCGACCGCGGACAAATACGGACGCCCGGTGCCTGGACCGCAAAGAATCTGGCGAGGCTCGAGCGCTCGCTGCAAAAAATTGCCGCTGCGTTGCCAAAGGATCGCTTCACGCCGGCATGCTGGACCGAACTGCTGGCCGGATATCGGGCGGCTTGAGATTGCGCTTCCTCTACTCCTGGTTGATCCGAGGCGCGGCGCCTTTCGCATATGCGGCGATTCTCTGGCGCGGTTTGCGCGACCGCCACTATTGGCAGGGACTGACCGAGCGCTTAGGTCTCGGCCGGGCGCTGCCCGCCCCGAGCATCTGGCTGCATGCGGTTTCGCTCGGCGAAATGTCGGCCGCAGCACCTTTAGCCCGGGCGCTGCGATTGCGCTTTCCGGACCTTCCGCTGGTGGTGACCACCGCGACGCCGGCGGGTAGGGCGCGGGCGGCGGCATTGTTCCAAGCCGCTGCCGACATACGTTTTCTGCCTTTCGACACGCCCGGTTCGGTCAGGCGTTTCTTGGTGCGCACGCGTCCTCGCGCCGGGATCATCATGGAAACGGAATTGTGGCCGAACCTGTTGCGCGAATGCGAGCGGCGCGGCATTCCAGTGCTGCTGGCGAGCGCCCGGCTTTCCTTAAGATCGGTGTCGCGGTATCGGCGCTTCGGCAGCCTGTTCGCGGGCGTGTTCAGCAACAACCTGCTCGTGGCCGCCCAATCCGCCGAGGATGCCGAGCGGTTCAAGTCGATTGGTGCCCCCGTCGAGCGGACTCTGGTCGTAGGCAATGTCAAATTCGACGTCGAAGTGGACGCCGGCACCGTCGAAGCAGGCAGGGCGCTGCGCGTGGCATTGGCCGCTACGCGGCCGGTCTGGATCGCCGGCAGCACGCACGCGGGCGAGGAAGAACGACTGCTCGATGCGCATGCCTTGCTGCTCGAGTCCATTCCGAGCGCGGTCCTGCTGCTGGCGCCGCGGCATCGAGATCGCTTCGCCGCGGTCGCCGAACTGCTGGCGCGGCGCGGTGTGAGGTTCGCACGCCGCAGCGGCATCCTAAGCGGCGAGGAAGCGCCGCAGTTGCCGAGCGACTCACCGGTGCTGCTGGTCGACACGGTCGGAGAGCTGCTGACGCTGTACGCGGCTGCGGATGCGGCATTTGTCGGCGGCAGCCTGGTAGGTGTAGGCGGCCACAATCTGCTCGAGCCCGCGGCGCTTGGGCTTCCCGTGCTCACGGGACCCTCCCACTTCAACGGCCGGGAAATCGCGCAATTGCTGCTGGCGCGCGGCGCGGCGCTGGAGGTCAAGAGCGCCCCGGATCTTGCGGCGACACTCAAGCGGCTGCTGACCGACCCTGCCACGCTCGAGCAGATGGGCATCATCGGCAAAGAGATCATCGCGGCAAATCGCGGCAGCGTCGCGCGCCTTCTCTCCCTTATTGAGCCTTGGCTGCCGGCGGCGCATCCGTCGGCGGCGGCGGAGCGGGCGTATCGCTGAGCAGTGCGTTGATTCGCTGCAAACTCTGCTCGGACAAGATACCGGCGGCTTGCTGCAGCTTGATCACATTCAGCATGTAGTCATAGCGGCTGTGCGCATAATCGGTTTGCGCCTGCACCCACTGTTGCCGGGACTGCAACACGTCCACGGCCGTGCGCGTTCCCGCTTCATAGCCCGATTCGGTGGCGCGCAGCGCCGTGAGATTGGATTCGACCGCACGATGCAGCGCCTTGACCCGCGAGATCTCGGAAAGCACGCCGAGGTACGCGTCGCGCGCATCGTGCTCGGTCTGGCGTGCGACGCGCTCGAGGCGTTCCTTGGCCGCTCGATGCGTATAAACCGCCTGGCGCACCTGCGAAGAGACCAAGCCCCCCGAGTAAATGGGAAAGGTTAGTTGAATACCGATGGAGCGCTGCCGTTCGTCCAAGAGCGTGCCTCCTGCGGGACTGCCGTCGGGGTACACGTCGACCTGGTTGTTGGTGAGCTTGCCGGCGCTGCCCACCAAATCCAGCGACGGGTAATGGCCGCCGCGCTGGATCGAGACATTTTCGCGCGCAATGTCGGCGGCCAGGCGGCTCGATACCAGCGATAAATTCTGTTGCAGAGCCATTTCGACCCAACGGTCCTCGCTGATCGGATCCGGATTCGCCATCTCGAAGGGCTCGATCGGACGCGCCAGGAAGTCGAACGGGTCGCCGATGATTTCCCGCAACAGCTCCTGCGTGGACGCCAACGTACGCTTGGCGGCAATGACCGCGGCGGCGGTACTGTCATGAGAGGCGCGCGCCTCCTCGACGTCGGTGACGGCGATGAGACCGATTTGATAACGCGCCTCAGCCTGGGCCAGTTGGCGATTGACCGAGACCAATGCGACTTGTTGCGCCTCGAGATCATCCTGAGCCCCGAGCACATCGAAATAGCGCTGCGCGACACGCTCCATCAGGTCCTGCTGCGCGGCTTGGTAGTCCGCTTCGGCCTGCGCCACCTGCGAATCCGCGCGCTTCAGCGCCTCCCAGTTCTCCCAGCGAAACAGACTTTGCTTGAGATCGACGGTGTACTGATGGATGGTGGTGTCAATCTTGCCGCTGAACGGGAAGGATTCGATGACCGTCGTGGGCGTGCCCGGCGGCGCGCAGGGCTCGCCGGCCGGTATCGCGGGACCGCAGGGGGGCAGCGCGAGCGACTCCGTGGTGTTTATCGACCCCACGTCGCGTTCGCGCGAGATGTGGCCGTTGCCGGTCAACTGGGGCAGCAGCACCGACAGAGCCTGAGGTTTGGCCTCGAGCGCTGCGAGGCGCGTGGCCTCGGCCTCGCGCAGCTGCGGGTCGTTCTGCAGCGCCCGCTGATAGACGGCCAGAAGATCCGCAGCCGGAACTGCGTTCATCAGCAGGTATAAGGCTAAACCAATCGCAAGTCGCTTCATGAATTACCCATTTTGGGCGTCCCCAGGCCGGTAGTATAGTGTTATATACTACTATATCACCTGCGCGAGACGGGTCAATACTGCGGAATCCTAGGGTCTATAACCCGGGACCAGGCCAAAATTCCGCCGGAAAGATTAAAAACTTTTCCGAAACCCTGGCGCTCCAGATACTGCGCCACCTGGGCGCTGCGGCCGCCGGAGCGGCAGATCACGACGGTTTCCTTCTTTGGATCCAATTCGCCGACCCGATCCGAAATCTCGCCCATGGGGATATGAACGGTTTCGGTGGGAACCGGCGCCAGCTTTACCTCCCAATCCTCGCGCACATCGAGCAGGGTCATGCTCTCTCCGGCTTCGCGCCGATCGAGGAATTCTCGAGGGGTCAGTTCTTGGGGCATGCTCAAAACACGAACTGTCGTGCCGCAGTGGCGTTGATCAGCGGTTCAACAACGGTTTCGAACAGGCTTTCGCGAATCCATTCGGCGTTATCGACCCTCCGGACCAACATCGCGTCCATCACGGGCGCTTCGCCGACGATGGCGAATAAACGTCCTCCCAAACGCAGCGATCGTTCGAAGCGTGCGTCGTAGACCGGCAGCGAGCCGGTCACGGCGATTGCGTCGTACTCGCCCAAGGGGGCGGAGCTAAACGCATCGCGGGTCTCGAATTCCACGCTCGCGCGCGGCACGGCGCGCAGATTTGCCTTCGACATGGCGGTAAATTGCGGGTGAATATCAATGGATCGCGTCGAGGATCCCAAGAGACTCAGGCAAGCGGCCAGGTAGCCGCTGCCGCTGCCGACTTCGAGCACGCTCTCGCCGGCGGCAATGCTCAAGGCTTGAAGAATGCGGCCCTGAATTTTTGGGGCGAGCATCGATTGACCCGATCCGATGGGTATGGCCGTGTCGGCAAATGCCAGGTCACGGTATTCGGGCGGCACAAACGCTTCACGCGGCACCATGGCGAAGACATCGAGCACGCGAGGGTCGAGCACTTCCCAGGTGCGTATCTGCTGGTCCACCATTTGCTGCCGAGCGGCCAATGTATCCATGATTTCTCGCGCGCGATTAAGGCCGCTGATTATGGTCAATTTCCA
>Ga0307476_10001830_pt1 | contig 12872 bp, 19 predicted proteins | sample atmos_gasesECM2C_2_FD_203314 | JGI IMG/M metagenome (GOLD analysis project Ga0307476, IMG submission 203314) | Hardwood forest soil microbial communities from Morgan-Monroe State Forest, Indiana, United States - atmos_gasesECM2C_05 | ecosystem: Environmental > Terrestrial > Soil > Temperate... | reverse complement strand
ACGCCGCCTCGGGTGACAGGTCCATCGTCCCGAACCAGGTGGGCAGCGGAACCATGTGCCGGCCGATCCACGGGGCACGGGTTGGCGACCGGCCCGGGCCGCGGCCACGCCAGCCGGTGCAGATCATCCGGTACCGCCAGCGGTACAGGCAGTACCGCCACCGGTGCAGGCGGTCCCTCACCCGCCACCCCCCCCTCCTGGACGCTCACTGCTCCTCCGGTGAGCGGGCCGGGCATGCGATAACTGGCCCCAGCCATTTGCCGCACGCCTCACACCGCCACTCGTGAAAGCAGCGCCACTCCCGGCCGGTGGCCACGAACTCTCGTTTGACCCCGCGCTGGCGCCTGGGAACCGGGACGCCCTTCGGGTACGCCGGGAGCGGTCCGGTGAGGGCGTAGTACCCGGTCTTCCGCCAGCCACACTCGTACGCCCTGCCATAGTAGGAGTGCACTGCGGGAACGAGTTCGTGCTCCACCCCCACCTTGCCACGGCACCACCGCTTGGTGTCCTTACGGCCGGGCGGGCGCTTGGCCGGGTTAGGGTCGGCAGTGGCCGCCCGGCGCACCTCATCTGACCGGGCAGGTGCCGGTCCCCACTCCCATGCACTGCGGGCGTGCCGCTCGAAGCGCTTCGGCATCAGGAACTCACCTCCCTTGCTCAATAGTGCCAGCGATGTCACGCTCAGGGCATGAGATGGGTGGGCGCCGCTCTGCTACTACTCGCGGTCGCGGCCAAACTCGGCGGCGGCAGCAAGACCGCGACAATCATCTGGCTCATCGTGCTCAGCGTTGGCGGGCTGGCGGGAGGCTACCGAGTGTCGCTGGCCCGGCACCCGTTCTGGCCGTGCCGTCCCTGCGGGGGCACTGGCCGGCACCGGGGTGCGTTCTTCCGGCGGTCGCGGCGGCAGTGCACTACCTGCGGCGGGCAGGGGCAGCACCGGCGGTGGGGAGTCCAGCGGATTTACCCGAATCAGCGAACGTGGGGAGAGCGGGCGGCTGCAGCAGCGAGACAGCGGCCGGCGCGACCGCGGTGAGAGAACTTAGTGCCACACCGCCATGTCGAACCGGTGGCCGTACGCTTCTTGCCACGCCTCGTCCAGGGCATACGCCACCGTCTCCCGGACCATCGTGTCGTAGATCTCGCGGTGACCTTCGGCTTCCACGCGATCCCACTCCACCTTCAGCCATGCCGATACGGCAACCTCGGGTTCGGTGCGGCAGCGCAGCCGGGCCGCCTTGACGATCTCCGCGACGATCATGTTCCCGGCTGGGCTGAACATGGCGAAGTCGTCTGAATCCGAGTCCCAGGCTGCGTCCCCGGTGACCTTGAAGCCGTGCGGGGCACCGTCCAGGTTCACGCTCGCGGCGGTAGTATTATCATTTCGATTCCACATGATGCATACATCTCCTCTAGGTGACCTGCGGCGATACGGATCAGGCGACGGGCCTCCATGCCTGACACCGAATGGGACATGAACTGGTCGACCTGATGATTACAGGCCGCCGCACTATCGCTTGAAATACGATCCTTAAAGCTCTCAATAATCACCTGATCGTCCAGAATCAGGAAACTTTCGCGGGGGGAAGCCGCAGGCACAGGAACGATACCTAGAGTGACGTTTTTGAGCCTTGACAGATACTCAAGATGGCTAAGCTGACCCAGGGTCACCTCAAAGCCGCCAATCCAGGGACTGCGCAAAACATGCTCCGCAATCACGAACTGGAACTCACGGCCCGGCTCGTACAGGGCCTCCTGGCGACGCATCCGGGCCACGACCGCCTCATCCAGGTCGACGGCGCATTCGCTCACGCAGCTCCACATGTCGAGTACGCATCGAGCGTACTGGGGGGTCTGGAGAAGGCTAGGAACTACATCGACCCCAATGCCGCGCATGCGGCGAGCGCGGGCGATGCGGTAATCAAGGTCGTAGATGTACCTGGGAATGCCCGGCGGTGCGACATCGGAAAACTCTAGCTGTCGCTTCGCCTTGTTGTACTTCGGTCGCTCAGCGGCTATGGCTTCAGTCTCGGCCGCTTCCGCCTTCTCGCGCGTCTCGTACCAGACCACCGTTGCGCGTGCTACTTCGTCCCACCACGGCTGCACGTAAGCATGACCTCTCATTCGGACAGGAAACGTGAGCCAAGTCACGCCGACATAGATCAGCTCATTCCGCGCGTTGTAGAGGCGGTACAAGGCCGTGCGCCGCGGGCGATCCTGGGTCATGACAGCGACTCCGCCACCTGGCGCACGAGAGCCACGGCCTCATCGCCGAAGATGGCTGAGCGGCGCAAGAGGGAGTACTGGGCCCGGTAGAAGTCCACATCGTCAGGCTCGGTCGCGACCTCGCGCTTGTGGCCCAGTTCTATGGCCACAAACGGGTTCTCACCGTCGGTGCGATCCTCGAACAAAATGAAACCGTACTGCGGGAGGGCGTGGACGCGCACGCCTGTCGGAATCACCCCGAACGCCTCCGGTGGAAGCGACGAGATCACCGCAGCGAGATGCCCCAGTTGGGCGGCCAGCACCTCCACGGGGCACGGCAGCGTACGGAGGGATTGCTCGATCAGGGTGAACTCGACGTGCCGCTCTGGGTCGTCCAGGATCTCGCGGCGGCGCATCCGCACCTGGACGGCTTCGTCCACGTCGCCTGCATGCCGCCTGCGCGGATCGGCGACCAGCATGATGTGCCGGGCATAATCCGCCGTCTGCAATAGGCCGGGCACCCCCCAGGGATTGAAGTTGCGGATGGTCATGGCGACGGCCTCCTCGGCGCGCATGTCCTCCTGGTGGATGGCGAGGCCGTTTTTGAGCAGGTTGCGGAACAGGGCGTGCTCATTGAGGGCGGACTCGGTCAGCGCCCGGAGCAGAGCAAGATCAGGGCTAGCGCCGGCGCACGCTACCGCCCAGGCGGCAACCTTCGTCCACGAGGGTGGCTTTCCTTCGGGGCCGCCGTGTTCCCAGCGATCGACCGTGGCCTGGCTGCTCCCTACGGCTTTGGCGATCTTGCGCTGAGTTTCACCGGTAACCATGCGCAGGCGACGGAGCTCGGCACCCAGCCGAGCCCAGTGAGGCCGTGCCTGCGCATCGGTCATGCGGCCGTACGCACCCTTCCTGCGAGGTATTCGTTGAGCGGCACCGACAAGCGGAGCGACTGTTCCCTGATGGCCTGACAGCGCGCAAGCGCCTCAGGATCGGCGACGAGCCGGGCAGCGGTGAACTGGTCGTCGTCACCGTAATCCAGAAACAGGGCATAGGCGCCCAGCGTGCCGCCGTCGAACAGCCAGAAGTCATGATCGTCAGGGATGCCTGCGGACCGTGCGGCGATCCGGATTTCCTCGCCAGCGGCCTGGGACTCCACGTATGCGCCGAGCTGGAACTCCTGGTAGCCCGTGAGCGGGTCGTCTGCGATCCGGACGCGCTGCCAGTGCTTCCCGGCGATCGTGGTGACGGCGATGCGGGCCAGCCACTTCGAGGTGCGCACCGAGCGCACGGGCCGCGGCCTGCCGAGCCGGAATGCGGCGATCTCCTCGGTCTCGGCGTCCACCGCATAGGCGCGGCGGCATTCGAGGCGGAAGACGGTGCCGGTGAACCGGTCGAAGCAGGCGCTGATGTCATCGGGTGTCATCGCTGCTTGGCTGCGTACTCGTCCAGGACCGCCCTGGGGAGGAAAACGATCGTCTCCCCCGGGGCGCGCTGGACCGCAGCCGAGTCTGCTGGCGAGACTTCCAGGCCCCGGACTCCCACTACGTCCGGGTCGCTGGTCTTGAAGATCGCCGGGCATGTCCCGTCGTTGCATCCCGAGAGAAGCGTGCTGGTTACTACTGCGCTCATGGTGGTCCTCCTGACCCAAGTTGATTCACCACCTCTCCTAGGATGCACCCCGAACCGGCAGGTACTCAAGCTAGTTCCACTTGACAGCTTAACCCAGTCTGATCCAGAATGAAACAACCTGACCCAAACAGGTGGCGGCCCCGGCACTTACGGTCGCCGGGGTCGCCTAGAAGGGATGTGTCCGTGAGCCGGTGCCACTGCCACCACCGCAGCTCCAGCAGCAGCCGCCGCGCGGTAGCCGCGACTGGTGCCGTAGCAGTGGCGCTTGGCCTGGCCGGTGCCGCTCACGCCGCCACCCACGGTCATCATCACGGCGGCGGCGCCACACAGGCCTCGGCGGGCACCCCCGAAGCGGCCCAGATCGCCATCCGCTATGCGGAACACCAGATCGGCAAGCCGTACCTGTTCGGCGGAACCGGGCCAGGAGCGTTCGACTGCTCGGGGCTAGTGATGATGGCCTACCGGGCGGCCCACATCGCCATCCCGCGCGTCTCGTGGGATCAGTGGAACCAGCTTCCCCACGTCCCCGCCGCCCAGCGCGACGCCGGGGACATCGAGTTCATCGTCGGGTCCGACGGCACCTGGTCGTCCCCGGGGCATGAGGTTCTGCTGATCTCGCGCAACAAGGCCGTCGAAGCGTACATGACGGGTACCACCATCCGGGTTATCGACCTGCGCAACCCGCCGCCCGGCGACCAGAACGTGATCGGCTTCGCCGACCCGGTGGGGGGCTGACGATGACCCGGTGCCGGTGTAAGGACTGCCCGGAGTGCAACAGGGGCGGTCGCCGCTCTGTGGTGCGTGGCGTAGCCGCCGCTGCGGCGGTGGGCGCCGTCCTGGCCGTCGCCAGCCATGCTGGCGGTCATCACCACGGCCTGCACGGGGTCCTGGACTCGGTACCCAAGCCCCCGTCCCCCTCGGCGCTTCCTGCGGGGATCGGCACGTCACGGCTGGCCTGGGCGAAGGCGTTCCTCCGGGAGATCCCAGAGCCCGTCACCACCTGCAACAAGGCGGCCGTAGTGGCGTGGGAGACCGCCGAAGGTGGCGGGTTCGGCAACCAGGCTACGGGGGATCCGCTCGACCTCAACCCCAGCCCCAGTGCGCCATGGCCCGGCCATCACGTGATCGGGGCATGGGCGTTCCCCACCCCCCGTATTGGCTTGGCCTACACGGTGAAAACCGTCCGCAACTATCCCGGCATCCTCGCCGCGCTTCACCAGGGCAATGACGCTCAGAACGTGGCGAACCAGATTGAGGCCAGCCCCTGGGCTACCAGCCACTACCACTGGTCGCTTACTGCGGCCTGTTAATCCCTATCCAGAAGGAAGGAAACCACCCCCGATGCACTCCTACCTCGGCGCCGCACTCCTGCTGGCGCAGCACGCACACCCGGCGCATTCCCCGCAGTTCTACGCCGACGGCTGGCCGCCACTGATCGCCGTCGCCCTCCTGCTGGCCATCCTGGCCACCTCCGCCGTGCAGCGAACCAGGAAGCAGCGGGCCGCCGAGCGGGCCTTGCGGCTGCGCATCGCGAACCCCGGTTACTACGACGGGGAGCAGGGCCAGTACGTCCAGGGCCCCCGAGTCTGACCGGCCAACCCCATCCAACCTGCGTAGACACATAGAAGGAGGCACGCGATGGCCAGGAAGAACGGCGGTACTCCCCAGTGTGTCCTGGACGCCCCCGCAGCCATCGGTGCCGTCCTCGAAAACGATGGCGATGAGACCAGCGCCATCTACCACGCCAATGCCGCCCTGCTGTCGGCACTGGCCGCCGTACGGAAAAACCGGTCAAAGGCGGAGTCGGAACTCCTGCACGCCGACGTTGCAGGCGTCATCACCGCCCTCGCCACCGGCCTGGGCGGCCAGCCCGCGCCGAAGCCGCCCGGGTACGGCGGCGGCAGGCCCAGCGGAAGAGACCTGCGGGACGTCTTCAGCACCACCTTCGACCGGTGGCTCACACGCTTGAGGGCGAAGGGGGGAACCAATGGTGCATGACACTACTGGCCTTGCCGGGCTGTGGGACGCCGTCCCCGCCCCGGTCCCCGTGCCCGAATCTCCTCCCGCCCCGGTCCCGCCGCCGGACGATCCACCATCCCCGCCGCTGGCGCCGCCAGCCTCACCTGCCGTGCCTGCGGGGGCGCAGGTGAGCGCGCTCACCCAGGCATTCGCGGCGTTCCGGCGGGGGTGGATCGGGGCCAAGCTGACGTGGCGGCAGTCGCGCAGGCGCGACGGCGGCTGGATCCACGGGATCGAGCACTGGCACCCGCCGTCGATCGCCGACCAGATCGCCTACCGGGACGGCCGGGGGTGGCTGCCCACCGGCCAGGAAGGCACCTTGACCGAAGAGGCGGGCGTCTTCTATCACACCCGCATCGCGATCCCCGCGATGATCCCCGCGATCTTGTGGCTGTGGATCTGGGCCCGCCCGTTCCGCGCCACCTGCGCCTGCGTGCTCACCGCCCTGCTCGTGACCGTCATCACCGTCGTGCTCATCCACTTCGGCGTCCTCTAACCGCCCTCCGAAGGAGGCAACACAGTTATGAACATAGGACCGCTGATCGTCGCGCTGCTCTCCTTCACGGTGGCATGGGCGTGCTGGCACTACCACAAACTGAAACTGCACCGCGGCACCCCGTGGTTCACTGCGATCGGCGCGTTCTTTGCCGCCTTCGCCGTCCCGGCCATCCTGGCTGCTGGTGCGGGCCTGGCCAACACCGACGCCGGCATGGCCGTGCTGCTGGTGCTGGCCGCCATCTGCGGTATCAGGTTCGCGATCGAGTCCTTCATCGGGCACAAGTACCACCCGGTGCGGACGTCGTTCTTCGGTGCCGTCTTCGCACTGGACATGGCGGAGATCTTCGCCGACTGGCCGCAGGTGCGTCACCAGGGCGCCACCCTGCTGCCGAAGGTAGGGAAGGTCATCGGGCGCACCTCAGCGCACATCCGCACCGGGCAGGCGATGCACGGGCAGACCGCCCACCAGCAGATCACCACCCTGCTGGTCGTGGGCGGTGCCGTCGTAGGGGTTTTCTGGCTCTGGAACAGGATGCACAAGAAGCGCAACCAGCCCGTCGCCCCCGAGCCGTTCCTCAGCAACGGCGTGCCCATCAACCGCCACTGGCTGAAGAAGTTCTTCAGCCCCAAGCGGCACGACGAGCTCGGCAGCGCCTGGGAAGGCGACCGTGCCGCCCTCAGCCGCACCACCCGCGAGGCGCCGGCCCTGACCGGCGGGAAGCCACGGTAAGCAGCCATGCGCACCGATGAGCAGTCGGCCGTGCAGACGGTGGAGCAAGCCCACCGTCCCGTTCTGGTGCCCTACTACTGGATGGGCGCCGTCGATGGCGCCGCCTTCGTGGGGCACTGGTTCGGCGGCCTGCTCGCCATCGGCATCCCGCTCCTGGCCGTCACCGGGGCAGGCGGGTGGGCGGTCAGCACGCTGCGCCGCTATCCAGAGGCCGAGATGTACGGGGCCACGCTGTGGCTGCTGGGAACCCTGTGGCTGCTCACCGCCTCCGTCTTCGGCCCCTCCCCCTTCCACCTGTTCGGCCTGATCTCGCAGGGCGTTTTGTGGATCGCCGGAACGGTCTTGTGCTTCCCGCTGCTGTGGGAACGCCGGATCGACTGGACACCACGCAAGCACCGCACCATCCGCGGCCGGCCCGAACCCCATGACGCTCCCGCAGCCAGCGACGCTGAGCGGGAGAACCAGGAACCGGCCGAAGATGCGGAGCAGGCGCCTTCGCCATCCGCCGAGATCGTTGAGGACCACCACGAGCGCGTCCCCCGCCGGGAAGAGGACACCACCACGAGCGTCCCGGTGCAGCTTGAGTTCGAGTCTCCTGTGGGCACCGGCTGCCTGCGGACTGGCGCCGAAACGGCCATGCGGACACGAGCCAACGACCTCACCGCCGAAGCGGTCGACCAGGTTCTCACCGACCACAACGTGGACGCGCGAGTCACCGGGCTCCGCCGCGGCCCCACGGTAAGCCTGTACATGGTGCAGGTCGCCCCCGGCACCAAGGTGACCGCTGTCACCGGGCTCGCCCGCGACATCGAGTATGCGGTGAAGACCCCGAACGTGCGCATCCACTCCCCCGTTGAGGGGGAGTCCGCCATCGGGATCGAGGTGCCCAATGCCGACCGGGAGATCGTCCTGCTGGGCGACGTGCTGCGCTCCCCGGTCACCCTGACCGACCACCATCCGATGGTGGTCGGCCTGGGCAAGGACGTCGAGGGCCGGGCCGTGATCGCGAACCTCGCCAAAATGCCCCACATCCTGGTGGCTGGCGAGACTGGCGGGGGAAAGTCCGTTTGCATCCACGGGATGATCACCTCCATCCTGCTGCGGGCCACGCCCGATGACGTGCGGATGATCCTGATCGACCCCAAGCGGGTGGAACTGGCGGTCTATTCCGGGATTCCGCACCTGCTAACTCCCGTCATCACCAGCCCGAAGCGCGCGGCGGAAGCGCTGGGGTGGGTCGTCGGCGAGATGGAACGCCGCTACGACGATCTCGCTGCCACTGGGTTCCGCCACATTGACGACTACAACAAGGCGGTCCGCGCGGGCAGCATCAAGACCCTGCCGGGCAGCGAGCGGGTATTCACGCCCTACCCGTACCTGCTGGTGATCGTGGACGAGTTCGCCGACCTGATGGGAGTCGCCCCCCGGGACGTGGAAGACGCGGTCGTCCGGATCACCCAGCTCGCCCGGGCGGCCGGCATCCACCTCGTGCTGGCTACCCAGCACCCGCTCACGACCGTGGTCACGAGCCTGATCAAGGCCAACGTGCCGTCCCGGCTCGCGTTCTCCACTGCCGACCTGTCAGCCTCCCGGGTCATTCTGGACAAGCCCGGCGCGGAGAAGCTCATCGGCCAGGGCGACGCCCTGTTCCTGCCGATGGGGGCGAGCAAGCCACTGCGGCTGCAGAACGCCTTCGTCTCCGAAAAGGAGATCCGCGAGGCCGTCGCCGCAGTGACCAAGGAGTTCTCCTTCCGGGAGCGGCTAGACATCGACGGCGACGAGGGCACCCTCCGCTCTCCCCCACGAGACGGGGGAGAAGCCGCCGACATCGGCGACGACCTCGACCTGCTCGTCCAGGCCGCGGAGCTCGTGGTCAGCACCCAGTTCGGGTCCACCTCGATGCTGCAGCGCAAGCTTCGGGTGGGCTTCGCCAAGGCCGGCCGGCTCATGGACCTGCTGGAAAGCCGGGGGGTCGTCGGCCCCAGCGAGGGCTCCAAGGCCAGGGATGTCCTGGTGGTCCCGGATGACCTTAATGAGCTGCTGACTTCGTTGCGCGGCAGCGACGAAAGAGAAGGAGCCTCGCGATGAAAATTAAGACAGTCCTGGGCTGGGCCGTTGTGATCTTCATCGGCTACTACCTGCTAACCAAGCCGGCCGAAGTCTCCACCGCGGTTCATCACCTGCTCGGCCTGCTCAAAGGCGCCGGGACGAACATCTCCGCTTTTCTCAACTCCCTCTGAAGCGAGGAACTGACCCATGAGACCGCTCCTCGGGCACCTGCCCCATGCGGCCGCCCACCACGCGCATGTGACCAGCGGGGAAGGGGCCGCCATCGTGGTCCTGATCATCGTGTGCGCCCTGCTGGGAGCCCGCCGGGCGCGCCACGTCCCCGCCACCGCCACGGGCGACGGCAGCCTGCTCGGCCTGGCCGCCCTCATCGTCGCCGCTATCGCGGCATGGAACCTGCACCCGGCCGTGCATGCAGCCGCCCCGGCGCGGGCCACGCCTTCGCTGCGGCCGTCCCCGGTGATCATCCACACCACGGCCCACGCGTCCGCGCCGTGGCTGCCGGGCTGGGGAATTATCGCGGTGCTGATTATTGCCATTCTTGCCGGGGCTGCGGTAATCGTCAGCGTTACGGCCATAAACGCAACATTGCGCAAGGGGGACTGAAATGACGGCTCTTGCTAATTATGAACCGGCGCCATCGCTTATCTGGCTACCCAAGGGCGATGAGCCGCTGCCCTGCGACTGGCGTATATCCGGGGATGGCAGTTGTGTCAGCGATCACGCTTTCGGCGTGACCTTCGCTCACCCCGCCGTAACGGCCGCGGGGGTCACGATGTGGCTGTACGCAGCGGCGAACGACGGCGAGTACTACGTGGTGGCGTGGCGCTGGCATCAGCGGCATGGCGCGCTCCAGCGGTGGGGGAACGAGCACCGGCCGCGCGTCTTCCGGCATCCGCAAGATGCCACCGATGCCGCCCTGGATGCCGCCGCCGGGCTGGCGTGTGGCATCTGGGACGGCTGGCTTGGTGGCATCCCGGACTGCCTCCAGTGGGATGGGATGCCAGAGCACATGGGGGAGAAGATGCCACTCCCCTGGATCGGTGGCATGCCGTGAAGGCCCTCCTTGGCGCCGCGGCGCTGACCGCCCTGGGCCTGATCCTGGGCAACGTCCTCGTCAAGGTTCAGTCGGCCATACCCGGCGCCTGCGAGGCTCAAGTCACCGTGCACTCCCCCTACGTGGGCGGCCCGGCCAAGAGGTACCTCAAGGCTCACCCGGTCCCGCAGTGCCCTGGAGTGGTCGCTGGTGTTCCCGTCGAGCAGACCCAGAGCGGCATCATCAACGGCGTCGCTGGCCCGATCCTGGCTGACAGCCCCTGGAGCGAGAGGCTAGTTACCCCCGGCGGGAAAAGGATCACGGTCACCTGCGGCAGTGTTCCCGGCCAGCGCCGCAAGTGCGATCAGCCGCTGCCGGACCTTCTGTCCTACCAGTATGTCCCGCTGGACGGCAACGTCAGCGCCCCCGGCAGTCTCACCATCATCCCGGTCAGCGCGCTCACACTGGCGTCGCGGCGGGTGCCACTCCCCTCCCCCGGGGGAGTGGTGGCTGCTCAGCAGGCCCTCAAGGCGTACACCCGTAACACTCGTACGCCCGTACACGCGCGCGATTGTCCCCTAAGGAGCTTGTAATGTCAACCACCGGCACGGCCGAACGTCAGCACTGGACGGCGGCGCACCGGATCATCGCCGCCTTTTTCCTCCTCGGCGTGGGGTTCGTCGGCGTGCTCGCGTTCACCGACATCTTCCTGTCGGTCACCCACATGCTGCGGGCCTGGTGGAAGGGCGCGGCGTGGACGGTGATCGCCCTGGGGGAGGGGTCGTTCACCACCTCCTACCTGGGCTGGATGCTGCTTGACCTGCGCGCTAAGCTCTCCCAGCGGGCCCGGGGCTGGCTGTTCGGCTACCTGTCGCTGTTCGTCGTCTCGTCGCTGGTCCTGATGCTGTACGCCGGCCGCGACGGTGCCCCTGACCTGCTGTCCCACGGCCTGGCCGTGGTGGCGTTCTACGGGCTGCTGATCCTGCTGAAGGTGGCCGTCCGGACGCTGTTCGCCGACCCGGCGAAGCGGGCGATGGAGGAGGCCCTCGCCGACGCGCGCCGGTACGCGATCGACCTGTGCCGGGCGCGCCGCGGGCCGCTGTGGCGGTGGCGGGTGCCCACCCTGCTGAAGCGGCAGATTCTCACTGGCCGGTTCCCTGACGCCGTCTGCGAGGCGGTCGAAGCGGTGGTGACTGCGGGCCGCAGCGGCGGGTGGCAGCAGGACGTCCGCGAGTGGGTCATGGGCCCCGACGGGCTGAACCTGAACGCTCAGGCGAAGGTGGCATCCGACCGGGCCGCCGATGCCATCGCCCGCAAAGATGCCACCCCGGCGGTCTCCGCAGATGCCAGCCGGGATGCCACCCGCCCGGGCCGGGCCGGCATGCCAGATGCCACCGCCCCGGTAGAAGATGCCACGAGGCCAGGTCCCGCAGGTGGCATCTCTGGAATGCCAGATGCCACCGGGGTGGACTCCTGCACCGCCGGCGATGACGGCCGCGGGCCGGCGGAGGACTTGCGGTCGCTGCCGCCCGCCGAGCAGGCCCGCCGGGCACGGGAGATGTACGAAAACTCGGGCCGCACCCTTTCCCAGCGGCAGCTCGCCACCCCATTCGGCTACAGCAAACAGTGGGGGAGAAACCGCATTCTTGAAGTGGAACGTGGCCTGCATGTAGTTGAGCAGGCCGGGTAACCGGCACAACCGCAGCAAAACTTGCAACACCAAAGCGAAGGGATCTAATTCGATGGACCTGTACCTGAAGTGCATGTACCTGATCGCCCAGTACCCGCCAATAGCGGTCGAGCAGTTCGCGCCGGGGTGCACTGAGATGGTGTTCGTCACCGCCAGGGAGTGCTTCCTCCTGGTCTCCCACAACGAGGGGGTCACGGTGCGCCGCTGGAACTCCCCGGCCCGGGTGCACGTACGGCCGGACGGCACCGTGGAGGAGTGCGACGGCCTCACCAGCGCTGCGGCTGAGCGCGCCGTGGGGGCTGCCCTCCCGGTGCCGCGTGACGGCAGCCTGCTCGCCTGGACCACGGACGGCACCGTCACCGGGCTGGTTGTGTTCTACACCCGTGAACACGAGGACGTAGCGCCGCGATTCTCACCGATGCCCCGCGCCGACCTGCCCGAGGGGGAGTGGCCACCGTTCACTGGCGAGCCCGTGCTCGGCCAGTGGGTCTGGGACCACATCAGCGCTGGCCGTCTGGTGAACATCGGCCCCTGCCTCGCGGGGACGCGCGGCGCGGCCTGGTGGCTCACCGCCGGGCAGAACGACAGCGGCGGGAAGGCCGGCGCCATCGCCGTGTCCCGCGAGGTGCATCTCTCCTGCGGCGCCATCCTGCCGCGGGGGCTGTACGCCTACCACAAGACGCTGCGCCTCGGCGGTGTGCCCTCGCTGGAGGGGGCCCTGGCCAGCCGGGGCAAGACCGACCTCGGCTTCCGCTTCCGCAACGCAGCCTGAACGAAAAGGGGAAAGCACGATGGTTAACGAGATTCGCGCCGGGACCGCAGAGCGCCCAGTAATCATCGAGGTGGGCGCCCTCGCCGTGCGGGACAACGAGATTGTGGTAGGCGACCAGGACAGCGGGTGGGTGGTTGAGGACCCCACGCGGCCGGTCGGCTACAGGTTCGGGCCGGGAGACCCGAACTCGATGTTCGGCCGGTCGGCTAAGGAACTGCACACCCTCGCC
>Ga0307476_10001828_pt1 | contig 12874 bp, 10 predicted proteins | sample atmos_gasesECM2C_2_FD_203314 | JGI IMG/M metagenome (GOLD analysis project Ga0307476, IMG submission 203314) | Hardwood forest soil microbial communities from Morgan-Monroe State Forest, Indiana, United States - atmos_gasesECM2C_05 | ecosystem: Environmental > Terrestrial > Soil > Temperate... | reverse complement strand
GGCGCCGGCGTCACTGCCGTGTTGGGGCCGACCAATACCGGAAAGACCCATCTTGGGATCGAGCGGATGCTGGCGCATTCCTCGGGCCTGATCGGCTTGCCGCTGCGGCTGTTGGCCCGCGAGGTCTATAACCGCGCCGTCGAGCGCGTCGGCGCCGATGCGGTGGCGCTCGTCACCGGCGAGGAAAAGATCAAGCCGCCGAATCCGCGGTTTTGGGTCGCCACCGTCGAGGCGATGCCGCGCGATCTCGACGTCGCTTTCCTCGCCGTCGATGAAATCCAGCTCGCCGCCGATTTCGATCGCGGCCACGTTTTCACCGACCGCATGCTCAACCGCCGCGGCCGCGAGGAGACGCTGGTGCTCGGCGCCGCCACCATGCGGCCGATCGTCGAACGGTTACTCCCCGGCGCCAGCATCGTCAGCCGGCCGCGGCTGTCGCAACTGACCTTCGCCGGCGAGAAAAAGCTGACGCGGCTGCCGCGACGCTCGGCCATCGTCGCGTTCTCGGCGGAAGAAGTCTACGCCATCGCCGAATTGATCCGCCGCCAGCGCGGCGGCGCGGCGGTCGTGCTTGGCTCGCTGTCGCCGCGCACCCGTAACGCCCAGGTCGATCTCTATCAGGCCGGCGAGGTCGATTACCTGGTGGCGACCGACGCCATCGGCATGGGTCTCAATCTCGACGTCGATCACATTGCGTTCGCCTCCGACCGCAAGTTCGACGGCTATCAGTTCCGCAAATTGAGCCCGTCGGAACTGGCGCAGATCGCCGGCCGCGCCGGCCGCGCGCAGCGCGACGGCACCTTCGGCACCACCGGCCGTTGCCCGCCGTTCGAGAATGAGCTGGTGCAGGCGTTGGAGTCGCACACTTTCGAACCGGTGAAGATGGTGCAGTGGCGCAACACCGATCTCGACTTCTCCTCGATCGGCGCCTTGCAGGCGACGCTCGCGGTGGCGCCGACCGAGACCGCGCTCGCTCGCGCGCCGACGGCGGAAGATATTCTGGTGCTCGATCACGCCTCGCGCGAGGACGACGTGCGCGCCTGGACGACGAAGCCGGCCGATGTCGAGCGGTTGTGGGACGTCTGCCAGGTGCCCGACTATCGCAAGATCGCGCCGGCGAACCATGCCGAGCTCGTGGTCACGCTGTACGGTTATTTGCAACGCGAGGGAAAGATCGCGATCGATTGGTTCGCCCGCCAGATTGCGGAGGCCGACCGTACCGACGGCGATATCGACACGCTGTCGACCCGGATCGCGCACATTCGCACCTGGACCTTCGTGGCGAACCGGCCGGATTGGCTGGCCGATCCCGAACATTGGCAGGGCGTCACTCGCGGCGTCGAAGACAAGCTTTCCGACGCGCTGCACGAGCGGCTCACCGAGCGCTTCGTCGATCGCCGGACCAGCGTCTTGATGCGGCGGCTGCGCGAAAACGCCACGCTTGAGCCCGAGATCAACAAGACCGGCGACGTCGTCGTCGAAGGCCATGTCATCGGCCGCCTCGATGGTTTCCTGTTCGTCGCCGACGCATCGTCGGGCGGATCGGAGGCCAAGGCGTTGCAGAACGCCGCGCAAAAGGCGCTCGCCGGCGAGATCGGCGCGCGCGCCATGCGGCTCGCCGAAGCGCCCGACGAGCAATTCGCGCTCGCCTCCGACGGTGCGGTCCGCTGGACCGGCGCCGCGGTCGGCAAGCTCATCGCCGGCGAGCAAGTCTTGAAACCGCGAGTCCGCGTCATCGCTGAGGAACATTTGACCGGCGCGCCGCGCGATGCGGTGGAAGCGCGGCTCGATGCTTTCGTCAAATCGCATCTGGAAAAACTGCTCGGCCCATTGTTCGTGCTGTCGGCGGCCGAGGATGTCACCGGCATCGCGCGCGGCGTCGCCTTCCAATTGGTCGAAGCGCTCGGCGTGCTCGAACGGCAAAAAGTCGCCGAGGACGTCAAAGGACTGGAGCAGCCGGCGCGCGCTTCTTTGCGCAAATACGGCGTGCGCTTCGGCGCCTATCACATCTACATCCCGGCGCTGCTCAAGCCCGGGCCGCGGGCGCTCGCCGCGCAGCTGTGGGCGCTGGCGCATGACGGACCGCAGACCAAAGGCCTCGACGATCTGTTGCATCTCGCCGGCTCAGGCCGCACCTCGATCCCGGTCAACCGCGAGATCGACGCGGCGCTCTACGGCACCGCCGGCTATCGGGTCAGCGGCGAGCGTGCGGTGCGCGTCGATATACTGGAACGGCTGGCCGATCTGATCCGCCCCGCGCTGTCGTGGCGCGAAGGCGCTCCCGGAACCAAGCCGCCGGGCGCGGTTGCCGGCGGTGGCTTCACCGTCGTCAACGGCATGACATCGCTCACCGGCGCCTCGGGCGAAGATTTTGCTTCGATCCTACGCTCGCTCGGCTACCGCATGGAGCGGCGGCCAAAACCCGCGGAGCCGGCGCAAGTCGCCGCGCCGGCCGAACAAGTCGCCGCGCCGGCCGAATCCGCAGCGCCGGCGGAAAGCGATCCGGAAGTTCAAACGCCGTCGGTTGTCGAACATGAAGCGGTGGCGCGCGATAGCGCTCCCGAAGTCAGTCACGCGGCCTTTCAGGAACCGGTGGAAGCGGCGTTGCAACCGGCGGCGGATTTTCTGACCGCGAGCCCGACAGCTGAAACCGCAGAAATTGAAACGCCGGTAGCGCCTTCGCACACGGTCGCCGAGGCGAGCCCCGATATTGCGCCGGCTCAACCGGCCGAAGAAGCCGTCATGATCGAAGTCTGGCGGCCGGGCAGAGCAGGGCGACCTGAAGGCCCGCGCCGTCCGCGCTTCAAGCGCCGCGAAGCGGGCAGGCACAGGGCGGCGGAGCAGGGCGCGCCGCGACAGCCGGAACAGCTTATTGCCGCCGTTGCCGGCGCGCAGACCGAGGCTTCGCCGCCAAGCGGAGATGGCGCCGCGGCCGAACAGCCAGACGCAAAGCGGCAGCACCGCCGCCATCGCCGGCACAAACCCGAGCAACGATTCGACCGGCCCCCGCGCGAACGGGATCGGGATCGGCCCGCCCGGCCGCCGCGATTCGAGCGCCGCGAGCGCGAAAAAGCGCCCGACCCGAATTCGCCTTTTGCCAAGCTCGCCGCCTTGAAGGCGCAGCTCGAGGCCGACGCCAAGGAGCGCCGCTGAGTGCCGGCCGAGGATCGCCAGCGCATCGACCGGTGGCTCTGGCATGCCCGGCTCGTGCGCACCCGCGGCGCGGCAGCGGCGCTGGCGGATGCCGGTTATGTCCGCGTCAACGGCGCCCGGATCGCTGCCCCAAGCCGCCAGGTCCGCGCCGGCGATGTCGTTACGGTGGCGCTCGACCGCAGGGTCCGGGTGCTGAAAGTCAGGGGTTTTGTCGAGCGCAGGGGTCCCGCCGACACCGCGCAATCGCTATATGAGGATCTGACATGAAGTCCCGGCCACGGCGCAAAACTTGCGCGGGAATGACCCATGCGATAGGAGCAAGGCTCGAAAAAAGTCCGTTCAGAGTGTGAATATGACCTATATCGTCAACGACAATTGCATCAAATGCAAATACATGGACTGCGTCGAAGTCTGCCCCGTGGATTGCTTCTACGAGGGCGAAAATATGCTGGTCATCCACCCCGATGAATGCATCGATTGCGGGGTCTGCGAGCCGGAATGCCCGGTCGACGCGATCAAGCCCGACACCGAGCCCGGCGTCGAGAAGTGGCTGACGATCAACGCGGAATACGCCAAATCATGGCCGAATATCACGGCCAAAAAGGAGCCTCCCGCCGACGCCAAGGAATGGGAGGGGGTGGCCAACAAATTCGACGGGCATTTCTCGCCGAATCCGGGTTCCGGCGACTGAAAACAGCGCGGAATCGGTATCGTTAACCACCATTAAGATTTTCGCCGTGCGACGCTTTCGCAACGCCATAAGGCTTTGATTTTGGCCGAAAATGTGATATAAGGGCATTTCATAATGAAGAACACCCCCGATATGCCGCTCTCGGTCCGCCGGGAGCTTATTTTTCCGAGGGGCGTTTCCGAGGAACCGTCAATAGAGGCGTGAGATCCACGCGAGAGCTGTGGCAGAGAAAACTCGTCATCGGTCGAAGAAAAGTGCGGCCGGCATGAGCCGGAAGACCAGAAAAACGTCCTCCCGCGTCAGTCGGAGGGCATCACAGTCCACGCGGAGCGTTCCCGGGAACCGGGCTCGCGTGGCCAAGCCCCCTCACCGGCAAAAGCCGGAGGCGGAAGGAGCAGCTTTGGGAATGAATGCGAAGAAAACTACGCAACGACAAGGCTTCAAGACCAACGAATTCATCGTCTATCCCGCCCACGGTGTCGGTCAGATCGTCTCAATCGAGGAGCAGGAGGTCGCCGGCGCGCGGCTCGAGCTGTTCGTCATCAACTTTGTCAAGGACAAGATGACGCTGCGGGTGCCGACGTCGAAGGTGACGTCGGTCGGTATGCGCAAGCTTGCCGAGACGCCGATGGTCAAGCGCGCGCTCGAGACGCTCAAGGGCCGTGCGCGTATCAAGCGGACCATGTGGTCGCGCCGGGCGCAGGAATACGAGGCCAAGATCAATTCCGGTGACATCGTTGCCATCGCCGAGGTCGTGCGCGACCTCTTTCGGTCGGACACGCAACCGGAGCAGTCCTATTCCGAGCGCCAGCTCTACGAGGCGGCGCTTGATCGGCTGTCGCGCGAAGTGTCGGCGGTGCAGCGCATCACCGAGACCGAGGCGATCAAGGAGATCGAGGCGGCGCTGGCCAAGGGCCCGCGGCGCGGTCCCAAGCCGGAAGACGAGGCCGTGGTCGAGGAAGAGGCGGCCTGAAACTCCATTCTAGCGGCGATCCTGAGAGAGCCTGGCACACTCACGCTGTGTGGAAACGAGAGGCTCCGGTAAATCCGGGGCCTCTTTTGCGTTTCAGGCGACTGCGGCTTTCCGTCCTGTGGCTTCGACTTTTGGTCCCGAAGCTTCCCCAGACATGCCCCGCCTTAGCCATAAATTAAGCTTCATTTGAAACGAGATAGGTGGTGGTGACGTGTGGGGAGAAGGGGGGCGCCGGGTATGCGGCGGAAGCAAGCGTTCAAGCGCGGTCGGGTGCTTTCAATCGTTGTCGCGGCATTTGCCGGTTACGTGATCGGCGGCTGGAACGGGTCGGTTCCGCGCAGCCCCGAGCTTTCGGCCGCTCAGGCCGTGGCATTGCGCTTCCCGCAAGATTTGGATGATGCGTCGCCGCTAACGATCGCATTCGCAACCTCAGCGAATGCCGCGGCGATGGGCAACACCCAGGTGGCGTTGTTCAGTCCGCATCCCATGGCGGCACCGGTTCCACAAGCCCCGGTTCAACAGGCTTCCGCTCCGCAACTGCCTGCTCCGCAAGCGACGATGCAGATGGCGTCCGCGGAGCAGACGTTGCCGCAACCGGCGCCGGCCGCGAAGCGGGGCAATGACATCAAAGCGGCTGCGGCCGCCGTGCATAACCGCAATGACCGGGCCGGCTTCATGCTCAATGACGCGCAGATCGCCAGCATCAAAACGCGGCTGCATCTGACGCCGGATCAGGAGCAGATGTGGCCGGCGGTCGAGGCCGCGCTGCGCAATATCGCCTATACGCGTTCGCGCGAAGCGCGCCGGCGCGGCGTGCCCGCGAACACGCAAGTTGCCTCGGCCGATGCCGTCGATGTGCGCGATCTCAAATCTGCCGCCATCCCGCTGATCATGAGCTTCAATTCCGAGCAAAAAGACGAGGTGCGCAATCTCGCCCACGTCATGGGCCTGGATCAGCTCGCCGCCCAGTTCTGATTTGCCGTCATTCCGGGCTCCTCGCGGAGCCTGTCATCGGGCCGGCCACTTCGGGCCGGACCCGTTGGCTCGGCTCCGCAATGACGCGGCAATTACTGCCGTTCGTAGCGCGACTTCGCCGCGGGGATTTTTTCCGAAGGTCGGAACAGTTCGCTGGCGCATTTGACGGTAATCAGGGCCAGCAGCGAAAAACACGTCAGATCGCCGAATTCCACCCGACTGGAAATGACGAACGAGTAGATCGGATCATAAAGGAAAAAATCGGCGCAGGCGGCGGCGACAAAAACCGCGAGCAGCGCCGGCAAGCTGCCGTAGAGAAGCATCACCGCGCCGATCGGCAGAAGATAGAAAAAGACCGGATGCTCCGGGCCGATGGTGGCGAGCTTGAAATACCACAGCACCGCCGTCACTGCGGACACGACCGCAAGCGTCACCGTGACGGAAACCGCCCCCTTCAAGACCGACATGCGCATTCCCCCCGAGCCGTTCGGCCCATTGTTGCCGGGCAGAATAGCAGACGCGCCGGCCATGGAACAGGCGGAACAGAGGGTTATTCGACGACGATCTTAACTTCGCTGCCCGGCCGCAACTTTTCGCCGGGTTCGAGGCCATTGAGCACGCGGAATCGCTCGACGGCACGGTCGGTTACCGCCATGCGGCTGGCCAGCTTCTCCACCGTGTCGCCAGGCGCCACCGTTGCCACCACAAGATGCAGCGGTTTTGCCTGCTCTATTTCCGCGAGACTCATGCGCCGGAACGTGCCGATCGACTCGCGAAACACGCGGTCGATCTCGGGCGTGCGATGCTTGGCGGCGAAGATGAAGCGATAGACGTCGCTGCCGTAGCGAATCGCATAGAGGCGGAAATCCCACTGGTCGCCTTTCGCCGCCGCGGTGGCGCCGGGGAAACCGTTGATGACGACGTCGTCGACGGTTGCGGGATCGATGTTCTCGATCCAGCCGGAGGTCAGGTAGGCGGCGAGCGTTTGCTCTGCTGGCACGCGCACGACGTCGAGGCGCAGCGCCTGGCCGCCGCCGTGCTTGACGCCGAGCACCGCCTGCGCGGTGTTGTCGAGCGCGAAACCGTCCGGTGCGGTGAAGGTGAAGCCGAGTTTCGGATGCAGGAAGCGCCGGCCGCGCACAAAACCTTCGCTCGGATCCTCGCCGAACACGATGCCGTCGATATTGCCGAAATAGGCGGCCTTGGCCTTGGCCAGATCCGCCGGCGTGTCGGCGGCCGGCGCCCGATATTGCCGGGCGTTGGAAAGCGCATTGGTGATGCGCTCCGGCGTCGCCGGATGCGACGACAGAAAGTCGGGCGCGGCCGGATTGATGGCGCCGCTCTGTTGCGCTTTGAGATCCGAATTGTGTTCCATCGATGTGAGGAAGCGCACCGCGCCGTAGGGATCGTAGCCGGCGCGCGCCGCGATGCCGATGCCAAGCGCGTCGGCTTCGAATTCCTGCGACCGCGAAAAGTTCACCAGCTTGAGCTTTGATTTCGCCAGCGCCAGCGCTCCGACTTCCGGGTCGCTGACGACGTCGGTGATGGTGCGGCTGGCGAGATCGGCGTTGCGCGCTTCCTCTTCGCGCTGCTCGGCGTGTCGCGCGATGACGTGGCCCATCTCATGGGCGAGCACGGAGGCAAGCTCGGATTCGTCGTTGGCGAGCGCGACCAGGCCGCGCGTCACATAAATCTGGCCGGTCGGCAGGGCGAAGGCATTGACCGACTGCGAATTGAGCATGGTGACCTTGTAGTGCTGGTCGGGCTTTTCCGAAGCCGCGACCAAGCGCTCCACGGTCTGCTCGATCATGGCCTGCAGGCGGGGATCGTTGTAGACGCCGCCATAGGCGGCGAGGATGCGCTGATGCTCGCGTTGCACCGCGGCCGGCAGTCCGGTCTCCGCCGGCTTGACCGGCGCCACCACAGCGGCCTGCGGTGCGACCGGCGGCGGCGAGGCGGTGCACGCCGCCAGCAGCAGCGCCGCGATTGCCGCGCCGGCATGCCAAAGCCGTAAACCTGCGATCCCCGAATGTCCCCGTTGCACCGTCACGTCACCCGCGTTCACCTCACGTCGGCGGTCTCGATCTGCTCCGGATTTTCCGCTTCGATCCAAGGTCCGCCGCGAGCCTCGATCCAACCGCGGACTCGAATGCGGCGGCCGGTGAGCCCCCTCAAATCGAGGCCCGCCGCCGTGAAATTGCGCTCATTTCGTTTCAGGACCGTAACGGTAAAATCCTCGGACCAGCGGCGCCCGAAATTCACGTAGATCGTGGCCCCGCTTTCACGCACGGAAACCACCCGGCCTTCGACCAGCGCAAATCGGCCTCGCCGCGCCAGCACGTCCGCAGGAACCTCGGCATCGAGGACGTCATAATGCGAATCGGCCCATAGGCCAAGCTTGGCCGACCGCGCGGCATTTTCGCCTTTGAGGAGCGCCAAGGCGCACGGCCGGCTGCCGACATGGTCGCCGACCGTGGCAAAACCCGAGGCGATCAGCTCGCCTTGGGCGAACAGCTCATCGCCGTCGCGCACCGCATAGGCATAGGCGACAAGGCGGCCATAGCGGTCGGTGGCGATGTCGGCGTGCCGCAGCACGATGTCGTCGCCGCCGACGAGCGCGTCGAGCGCGGCTTTGGCGGCGGCAGCGCCCGGCGCCGCGCCGCTTTCAACCGGCGGCACTTCGATCGCGGCCAAGCGAACCTCGCGGCCGTCGTCGAGCACGAATGTGCGGCCGTCGATGACATGTTTGGCAATGCCGCGCGCGATCACGTCGCCGCCGCACGGCGGCGCCGATTTCGGCTGCTCCTGCGCCATCGCGCCGGAACATCCAGCTGCAAGCTTGGCCGCCAGCGCAGCGGCCAAAAGATCCCCACGACGCCGTCCCACCATCGCCGCCCAGCCAACGGCCGGAATGCGGCGGCACTGCGGCGGCGCCAAACGCCCCGAGCCATGCAACTTGCGCGACAGAATCGGCTGGAAAGTTGCGAAGTTGCCTCCTACAATCTCCAATAATTGGCCGAGCAATCCCTGTTGAGTGGGCGAGGGGGTCTCATGCCTGATTTACAGAATGCCGATGACAAGAAATCGACGCTCGAAGTCTTCGTCAGCTACGCCAGGGAAGATTTGTCCTTGGTGCGCGAGATAGCCGACGAGCTTAAAAGGCCGTTTGGCTACCCGCTGCATTTTTTCATCGACGATCGGTCAATCGAGGACGGCGACGAGTGGCGGAACAAGATTAACGATGCGCTGGATCGGGCCGATATCTTGCTTATCGTTTCCACCGGGCAACGAAGAGAAAGCCATAGCTTTACCGGTTATGAGGTCGGCTGGTTCTCCAACTCGAAAAAAATCCGGCCCACCTCGGGGGTCGTCAAGCGCCAGATCATTCCACTCGTTATCGGAGACCGGCCGCCAATTGCGGTTGCCGAGATTCAAGGCATCATAATTCCCAAGGAGAACGTTTTTAACTTGCAAGTCAAACCGGGCGATCTGTCGACTGAAGGGAAATTCATGCAGATCGCCGCCGCAAGCAATCCATGCCAAAAAATATTGATTCATTTCCGCAACATTTTGCGCGATCTGTTGAATATTCCGAATAATGAACTGGACGACTTGAATGCGAACATCGAAGAGTGCGCGGGCCGGCTTTACAAGAAAATCTTCGCCTATCTGCGCGGCCGCGTTTATCGAGAGCTGTACCCCGAAAGAAAAATTATCATTCGCACGGCAGTGCCGCCGGGGTCGACGGACGAAGAGGCAATGCTGAACAATTCCACGATCGACCTTGTCGGCGATTCAATCGGAATGTTCGGATTTCTGGATCCCCCCGCGAACTTGCCGTGGCCATCGTTCGTATCGTTAATCAGTCCCAAGGATATTGCCACGCAGTGGCAGGACGCGATTCGAACGCTGGTTTCCGATGCGTTCAACGGCATACCGATCGAGAACTATTCTTTCGTGCGGTCTCCGCAGACCGGGCAGTCGTTTCGCTTGTTTGTGTCGCTGACGCGGACGTATTACAGCGAGCAACAGGAAGTTCATATCTACATCGTCGAAGTCGCTCCACCGAGCGAATACGGCGATACGCTCACGACTAAGCTCGCCAAAGCCGTGGATCTTGGCCTGAGATACCGGTCGTTGTTTTTGGAACAAAAAAGCCCATTTTCGCCGCCAATCGTCCGCATTATCTTCGACAAGGATAAGTTGCGTAAAACCGTCAAGGACATGTGGCGTGAGCTTCAACATTTGCTGACCGCAATGCGGCAATCGAAGCTCGACGACCCTGAATTGGTGATCGCCATTTATGGCAACGATCCGCACGAAGATCTGGATGCGCTGGCGCGCATCTGGACTCAGGCGGAGGCCGGTCTGAGCAAGCTCACCCATGACTTCATGGCGGCGCCCGATGATCAGATCATGGCGATGAAGGGCGCCGTCCTGACCGCCTTGAAGGAGTTTTGCGACAAGACCGAACAGATGAACCAGGAATATACCGCCAGGGCCTTGCGGGCGCTCGAAGAGCAAATAACCCTCGACAACAGGGCACCGCCGACTGCGCCACCGACACCTGCGCCCGCAAAAGCGGCGCCAGCATGAGCATGCCGCCGGACAAGATCGCCGATTTTCGCTACAACCAGCTGAGCATGGTGCAAGCCAATATCGCGCGCATGGGCAACTATGGCGCCACGATCAAGAACTGGTGCATCACACTGACCACTGCGGTGTGCGGCTTTGCCCTCGCGGTCAAATATCCCGGCCTGATTTGGCTCGCGCTGTTGCCTGTCGTCATTTTCGCCCTGATGGACGCCGAGTATTTGCGCGTGGAACGGCAGTTTCGCAAAACCTACGATCGGATCAGGAATGAAAATTGGGATGAGCCGCCAAACTTCGACGTCAGCCCCGATAGGTCTTCCGACAATGGGCTGATTGCCGTCGTGTGCAGCTGGTCGATCGTGGGCTTTTATCTGCCGCTGGCTGCAGGCGTAGCCGTTGTGAGCTTGGTCGTGCCGGAGGTCCGCGCCGTCGCCGGCGGGCCGTGAGGGGCTGCCGCATACGGCGGCTGGACTAAGGTTCGGGAAAATAGGATACATCCCCGCCGGCTCCGGCGGCCTGAACACCTGTTCCAAGCAGACACCAGCCGGAACCATCCGCATCGCGCATGGTCCCGTAGCTCAGCCGGATAGAGCAGCGGTTTCCTAAACCGAAGGTCAGAGGTTCGAGTCCTCTCGGGACCGCCCACTAACAAAATCAGTGACTTAGTGGACCTTTTGGCGGCAGTGGCGACAGTCATTGGCGACAGTTTGAACGAGCTGAAACCCGACGACAGCATCAACCCATCCTGGATGTTGCAGCGTCGCGCCCTTACTCGCCGATACATGCCAGGAGCATGGTCGCAGCACCTCCGATAGCAGACGCGCCGTCACGCGACCGGCGCGGCGGAGATCGGCCAACAGGAGACGAACGGCATCGCAACAAAATAAGGTTATAGTGGCATTGGTATGAGGGACCGATAAGAATCTCATCGGTTGGCGGCGCCCCGTTTAGACCGCCGGAGCTGTGACCATGCTATTTGCCCGTCGCGACTTCCTGCATCTTACCCTCGGGGCCGTCGCGTGTACGTCAGTCTTGTCCGCGGCGCTAGCCCTCGATTATCCGACGCGTCCGGTCACCATCATCGTTCCGTTTGCGGCCGGCGGGCCCGCTGACATTACCGGCCGAATCGTCGGCGAGCAGCTCGCCAAACGGCTCGGCCAACAGTTCGTAATTGAAAACGTCAACGGCGCTGGCGGCACGATCGGAGCGACGCGTGCCGCCCGCGCGACGCCTGATGGCTATACGCTGATCATCGGCCACATGGGCACGCATGCAGCGGCGCCAGCGCTTTATCCCGACCTCGCCTACGATCCCGCCGAGGACTTCGCGCCAATCGGCCTTGTCGCCGAGTTTCCCGAAGTGCTGGTGACGCGCAAGGACTTTCCGGCCCGGACACTGAAGGATTTCGTCGCCTATGCGAAGGCTAACCAGTCGAAGCTCAACATGGCCCATGCCGGCGTCGGCTCGGTGTCCTATGTCGGTTGTCTTCTCCTCAACACGGCGATCGGTATCAAGCCGACCCTCGTGCCGTTCACGGGCAGCGCGCCGGCGACGAATGCTTTGATGGCGGGCCAGGTCGACTACTTTTGCGATCCAATCATCGGCCAGTTAGCCCAGATCAACGCCGGCAATGTGCATGCACTCGCGATCGCCGCTGCAGCGCGCCATCCGCTCCTGGCAGACGTGCCGACCGCAGCTGAAGAGGGCCTGCCGCAGTTCAACATCGCGCCGTTCTTTGCATTGTTCGCCCCCAAAGGCACGCCGCAGTCAGTCGTCGACGTGCTTGCCGCGGCCCTCAACCAGACGCTGGACGATCCGGTGGCGAGCAAGCGGTTCGCCGAACTCGGCGCCGCGATCGCCGAGAAGGGCCGGCGTGGTCCTGCACCGCTCGACGCGCTGGTCAGAAGCGAGATTGCGCGGTTAACGCCGATCCTCAAGGCAGCGGCGCAGAAGTGAGGCCTCAGGGCGACGCGCTGGGAAACGCTGCCGCGTCTGGCATCCGCAGACGAACAGCGTTGACTAAATTTCTCGGCGTCAAATTGGTTGGCCTTGTTCTTGCCCCACGGCACGTCCGCGGCGCTCGTCCAAAACTCAACTCCGCCACTGTCGCGACCAGAGACACCCCAGTCGTTCAGGTGCGCATTCAAGAGATCGGCGCTAATCTGGTCGCGCCCGATTGTCGCTCGCCGAACTATCTGCAAAAATTCGTGCCGAGTGACACGACCGGCGTGTCGATGGACTAAATTACGATGCGGATCAGGCTCGCGGAAAACTTTCGTGCTTTGTTTTATGCGCCATTCTACGCCACGCACGCGCTTGGATACTATGCCGGCGAGGGTATCGCCGTAGATTTGTTCAATTCTCCGGCGCCGGCCTCCGCTGCCGCCGGTCTGCTCGACGGATCGATCGACATTTCGTGGGGCGGCCCGATGCGGGTGATGAAGGAGCGCGACCTCGATCCCGCCTCGCCGCTTGTCTGTTTCTGCGAG
>Ga0307476_10001827_pt1 | contig 12875 bp, 13 predicted proteins | sample atmos_gasesECM2C_2_FD_203314 | JGI IMG/M metagenome (GOLD analysis project Ga0307476, IMG submission 203314) | Hardwood forest soil microbial communities from Morgan-Monroe State Forest, Indiana, United States - atmos_gasesECM2C_05 | ecosystem: Environmental > Terrestrial > Soil > Temperate... | reverse complement strand
CCCAACATAGATGCTTCTCGACGAAAACATCGGACCGTGAAGCATACAAAAGAAACCAGAAAGAAAAAAATGGTGGTGGACCAGTTGAAAGCAGGGTGCACTCCTCCCGTCGGTGTCATCCTGAGCGTAGCCGCTTTTCAGGCGGAGCGAAGAGCCTGCCCCGAGCGAAGTCGAAGGGACCTCCCGCATGACCGGCCCGTCGCGTAAGCCAAATTGCACCACCACCGAAATTCAAAACCTTAGGAAATTCAAAACCTTAGGAAATTCAAAACCTTAGGAAACCCAACATAGAAGGCTTCTAGACGAAAACATCGGACCGTCAAGCATACAAAAGAAACCAGAAAGAAAAACAGTGGTGGCTCAGCTTGGCTTACGCGGTCTCTGGGTTCCCTTCCGCAGTTTCAAAATTAAAATATTAAATCTGTTAGAAAACTCACTAGCCAATGACTACCTTTGCTGTGCGGGGACCTGAACCCATATCGGCCGAAGAGGTGAGCCAGGATTCCCTGTACGAGCAGACAGCGGAGGACTACGGTCCCTCACTCGATCGGCTTGCACGGGCCTACGAGCTTGATCCGGAGGCACGCCGCGACCTGCTCCAGGAGATTCATCTACAGCTCTGGCGCAGCTTCGCGTATTTCGACCAGCGATGTTCGCTGCGAACCTGGGTGTACCGTGTCGCTCACAACGTAGCTACCGGGCATGTGATTCGGCAGCGCCGCATCAGGGACAGGCTGGTGAGCATCGAGAACATCGAGACCGTGCCTGCCAGCGATCAGGTTGAATTCGCTGTCGGCCAGACCGAAGCTCTCGAGCGTCTTTCCGCTCTGATCCAGCGCCTGAAGCCGCTAGATCGTCAGATCATTGTCTCCTATCTCGAGGGAATGGACGGCAATTCGATGAGCGAAATTACCGGGTTATCGCCGGCAAATGTCTCCATGAAAGTTCACCGGATTAAGAACATCCTGAGGCGTGCATTCCAAGAAAGAACGTTTGAGGAACGAAGGTTCGAGGAAGGAGGACATCATGCTAAATGAATTCCCCATGAACGAGCTTCCTGCCAACGACCCACGAAGTGTCTGGAAAAATCAAACTACGGAGGCATTCAAAATGTCAGCAGATCAACTACGCCGTAAGGCGCAACAGCGGCAGAGGAAATCCCGCATTGAAGCGGTGTACACGATAATCTTCGGGCTCATGGTTTTTGTATTCTTCGCGCGGACCTTCGTTCGGGTCCACGAAGTGGCTCCGCGCATGGGGTTGGGCCTGGTAAGTCTCTGGTGCATCAATCTTGCGTATCAGAGATCCAAACGGTTTTGGCCGGGGCGGAGGGTGCCGGATGCGGCACTGGATACTACGCTCCAGTCTTACAGAAGCGAACTCGAGAAGCGGCGCGACTATGCCCGCCACGTCTGGCGCAAGGCGGGCCTCGGGTTTCTTTTCCTGGGAATGGCGACGTTTGTCGTGCCGGGACTGATCAAGTCGCTCGACGCTCCGCGGCTCCTGCTGCTGAACTTCGGACCATTTTTCGTGTTGCTCGCCATATGGTGCGCGATTTTCTTTCCCATGATGAAGCGACAGCAGCAGAAGCTTCAGCAGGAGATTGAGGGGTTACGCGCGTTTGAGAGAGAGAACAGACCGTGACCCCTACGAGCGGGAAATCGCAGGAACTCCCTCACGCACACCCGGCAGCGAGTACCCCGACTTCACCGCGTCCCTGCGAAACATCTGGACAGTTTCCTGCGAAAACTCATGCAAATCTTTGCCAATGAGAGGAAGTTTTTTCAAAATATCAGTGGTCGCGGTGATGACGTGGCAGCCGATCTCATCCGCCTGGAAAACGTTGAGCAGTTCGCGCGGACTGGCCCACATGAGCTGCGCGTTTGCATCATTGACCATTGCTACAGCTTCACGCATCAACGGCACAGGATCGCGGCCCGTGTCGGCAATGCGACCGGCAAAGACTGAAACATAAGCAGCGGCGTTGCCCTGCAGCGCGCCACAAACCTTGCGTACTTGCTCAAGCGTGAGCAGCGCGGTTACGTTCAGCTGAATCCCATCAGTCGAGAGAGACCGCACAAGGTCGTAAGTCGGCTCGCCCTTCGTGTTCATTACCGGGACCTTGACGAACACGTTCTTCCCCCATGCCGCGATGTGATGTGCCTGCTCTTCCATCTCGTGCTCGTCATCGGCGAATACTTCGAAAGAAATTGGACGATCCTGAATGGTGGCCAGCAGATCGAGCGCGAAGCCTTGATAGTCCGCTACTCCTGAGGCTCGCATCAACGTTGGATTGGTGGTGAACCCCTTGATGTGCGGCTGGCGGTAGAGTTCCAGCATGCTGGCCTTGTCGGCTCCATCGGCAAAAATTTGAACGCGCAGGTCAGACACAGACTTCATGCGGACTTGCTCCTTTGGGCGTGGAACGGATAATCCAGTCAGCCGCTTCGCGAAGGGACCCAACGCGCACGTCCGGGTCACGGTCTGGAGATTTCTCCGAATAGCCGTAATCGATCAGAATCGTCTTACATCCTGCATTATACCCAGCTTCGATGTCGCGCCATCGGTCGCCGACCATGAAACTCGCGGTCAGGTCGATGTCGTGTTTTCGAGCGGCTTCGAGCAGCATCCCAGGTAGCGGTTTGCGGCAATCACACTTATCGTGATCGGTGTGGCCGCAAACGAGAATATCGTCGAGAGGAAGGCGCGCAGATAATGCTTGATGCATTTCGTCCAGGGTCTTCATGTGCAAGGTACCGCGCCCCACATCTGGCTGGTTCGTCACAACCAATAATCTGAAACCATGTTCTTTCAGGGCGCGCAACGCCTCGGGAACGCCCGGAAGGATTTCCAACTCCTGGAGCGTGGGCGGAGGAACTGGTTTGCCGTTCCTAACGAAAGCCCGGTTAATCACGCCGTCCCGGTCGAGGAATACGGCTCGGCGCTTGCCGCTGCTGTTGCCTGAAGTGATCGATTCCCATTTGGTTGACTGCATTTTTACTGACGGGTGCGACACCAGCAAGTGCCAAACCACCGCTTGGAAAGCCTCGGTATGGGGCGTGATGTGCGCAGAATTCACCGTGGGAATCAAAATGCAGGCATCGGCAACCGCGGCCGTATAACCGCCGTCGCGGCCGACCACGCCAATGATTTTCGTTCTGATCGACTTCGCGTACTTTAGAGCCGCAACCAGATTCGGGCTGACATTCTTTTCAACGTTTCCACCACCGACCGAGAAGACCATCAGCAGATCGTTCGACCGGAGCCGGCTGGTTCGCAGCCAGCTGTCGAAAATCGAACTCCAGCCTTCGTCGTTGGCACGCGCGGTAAGTTCGGAAACGTTATCTGTGGGCGCATAAGCCTCGATGCCTGCAATCTTGCGGAAGTCGTTAACCGCATGCGACGCATTGGCCGCGCTTCCGCCTACACCGAGAATAAACAGCCGCCCACCCGCGGCTCGAGTGCTGGCGAGAATGCTCGCAGCCTTTTCGATGCTCGCCACATCAAGCTTAGAAATTATCTGAACAGCCTCGGCGAGATAGTCTTTAGTAAATTCATTCCGATCAGATCCGGGGTCGCTCATCCCTGGGCATCTCCTCTCCGGCTTAAGAGGATCGACATCTCTTGCAATCCTGCGGGCGAGCCTATTTCGTAGAAACGCTCATGCACTTCCATGGCAGCCAATTCGCCTGACTGAAGCAGGCCCGCGTAAACATCTGCGAGATCCGGAGCCGATGTTCTCGTGAAAGCTTCGGCTCGAAAGACACCCAGGCCGTAATCGATATAGCGCATGCGCGGAGTTTTATTTTTCTTGCTGTAAGTCAGAATGCGTCCCTCTGCGAACTCGACGTTGCTCGCATCCCATTGTCCGTTATTGCGGAACACGGTCATCAGTCCCAGCTTTGCGCACGTCAAGAACTCGCGCTCAACTGCAGCGTAGTCGCAGGGAAGATAGGAGTCGCCGTACATGACGAAAAAACTCTTCCCCAGCTTGGGCAGCGCCCCGCGGATTGCTCCAGCTGTGCCGAGCAGCGTCGCACCATCGTAGGAGTACTCCACGGTCACTCCGTATGCGCGGCCATCACCAATCGCATTTTCAATCATCTCCCCCAGATGACCGATGCATAGTATGACATGTTGGATGCTGCTGTTCTTGAGAAGCCTCAGCTGATGAACCACGAATGGTTCCCCATCGATGGGAACCAGCGACTTAGGCATGGTCGCCGTCATCGGACCAAGGCGAGTTGCCAAACCGCCGGCAAGTATGGCCACAGGTAGCATGGGTTCTCTAAGAATGCGCCAGAACGGAAGTGCCACCGAAGTCGAACTGCAACCGCACTTCGCGCAGTTCAGCATTCCTCATCGCAGAGCGGAGACGAGTTTTATCCTCGGTGTATAGCAAAAGAAATCCTCCTCCGCCTGCGCCGATCAGTTTGCCTCCAATCGCTCCATTCGAGCGCGCAAGTTCATACATTTCGTCGATGAAGCCGCTGCTCATTCCAGGAGAACGCTTCTTCTTGTGCTCCCAATGAACGTGCATGATTTCGGCAAACTTGCGTAGATCACCGGCCAGAAGCGCATCCCGGCTCTCATGACCGAGACGCTTGGTGAGATGCAAATTTTCCAGCATCTCGCTGGCATTTTCGCGGGTGCGCGTATCCTGGTCGCGAAGAACTTCGGCCGCCGATCGCGATGCTCCTGTGAAAAAGAGCAATAGATTGTCTTCAAGATTTGCCAGCGCCTCTGGTGCAATCTTCAGTGGTTCGGCTACTACTTTATCGTCGGGCAAGAATTCGAAACAGGTGATGCCTCCAAACGCCGCGATGTACTGATCTTGTTTACCGACGGGCTCGTGCAGCAGATCGATTTCAATGTGGCAGGCCTGCTCGGCCAATTGGTGAGGAGGCACAAAATTTCGTTTCATCGTATGCAGCGCCCGCAATAACGCAGTTGTAAAGCTTCCGGACGAACCGAGCCCCGTACCAGCCGGAATATCGGAAAGGCTCACAATCTCGAGATACGGCCCCATCACACCGGTCAACCGCATCGCTTCGCGAAAGATCGGATGCTGAATCTCCTCCCAGCGCGCAACGTCTTCGAGCTTGGAATATTTGAGTATGATCCGGGGACGAAAAGCTTCATTGATGGTGATGTAAACGTATTGTTTGATGGCGGCCGATAGCACGAACCCGCCGTGATTTCGATAATACGAAGGAAGGTCGGTGCCCCCGCCACCTAACGAAATTCGCAGCGGGCTTCGAGTAATAATCAAAAGACAGTTTCCTTGGGGCAGGCGTGCATGAAGCGCATCAGTATAGCGTACTTAAATCTCAGACTTCACGGCGGCTGCATCGGCGCTGACGAACTTGATGGTCGCCAGAACCGCCTGCTTGATCGTAAGCCGCGGCCGCCATCCCAGGGAGCGGATCCGCGAACAGTCGAGCAGAATAAAAGGACTGTCGCCGACCCAGCCGCGCTCCCCGCCAGAGTATGTCAGCTTCGGATGCAGCCCTAGATAGTCACAGATCCAACCGATTGAATCGTTAACTTCGCAGTATTCGTCAGCCCCCAGGTTGAAAATATTTACCTTGGCATCAGCCTTCTCAACAGCAATCAGGATCGCGTCGATGCAATCCTGTACATACAAATAGGATTTTTTCTGATGGCCGTTGCCGAGCACATGGAGATGTTCGGGATGCTCGGCTAGCTGTTGGTAAAAGTCGAACACATGCCCGTGCGTATAGCGCTCCCCCAGAATCGATACGAAGCGAAAAATGTAGGCCTGCAGTCCGAAGCCTTCGCAATAGGCTTGAATCAAGGCTTCCGCAGCGAGTTTTGAGGCGCCGTACAGCGAAGTTTGAACGGGGAATGGGCAAGTCTCCGGCGTCGGGAAGATATCCGGCTCCCCATAAACTGAACCGGTGGAAGAGAACACCATATGGTTACAACTAGTTTCACGCATTGCCTCCAGCACGTTCCAGGTTGCGATGGTGTTCTGATCGAGATCCTTGCGCGGATGTTCGGTGCCGAAACGCACGTCAGCATTGGCCGCGAAGTGAATGACAAGTTCGGCGCCTTTCATGGCCTCCGTTAGACTTTGCCGGTCGAGCAGATCGGCTCCACAAAAAGTAAATTGAGGGTGCGCCAGCGCGCTTTCCAGAAACCGCCGCTGTCCGGTCGAAAAGTTGTCGAACCCGGCTACGCGATGTCCCGCGGCCAGAAGCCGGTCCACCATATTGCTGCCGATAAAACCAGCCGCACCGGTTATGAAAACTCGCAACAAAGCCTCCACAGGAGATCAAGTGTCAATGGCTCTCAGATCGGGAGCCGAAAAAGGAAAATGTTTTATCGACTATCCGAAGACGTCTGGCGCAGCGCGATGCGCGTTCCTTTTAATTCAAAGCGGCTATCGCGCCAGACATAGCGAAGTTTCAAATAGCTGGCGAACCAGACAGCGAAACCGAGCAAGTCGCGCAGCGGATAGAGCCATGGCGCGCGTCGTACGTTCGGATCACGAACCACAGTCCAGCCGACAAGCCACGCTTCAATCACTCGATTCAACACGGCCACCGCCAAGAAGGCAATGGCGATTGTCCAGTGTCCAAGCAGCGCGGCCGCAAGAAATCCGAGCAGACCGTATGGCATGGCGAAAATCAAGCCACTTCCGAAGTGGCCTTTGGGACGAGAGTAGCGCGTGGTTTGCGCCCAGCGCAACTGGTTTTGCCACATGTGCCGAAAGGATTTCTGATTTACCACATGGTTGATCGCGTGACACGAGAGCACGACTTTGTACCCTGCTTTCGCGGTCAAGTTACCGATGGCAAAGTCGTAAGCGATGTAGTCCCGCAGAGCGGTATACCCCCCGATGCTTGCCAGCGAATCTTTGCGGACCACGGTCGTCGGCCCCAAGCCAAATTTCATTCCTTCCAGCAGATTTGCAACCAGCACGCCTGCCGTCATCTCAACCGACATGCCGATGGCAGTAAGCCCGGAGAAAAATCCCGCCGCATTCTTGCCACGATAGACGCACGTGACCATTCCAACCTGCGGGTCGAGCAGGGGAGCGACAACTTCGCGAAGATAATTCGGGGTGACTTCGACATCACTGTCGGTGGTAACCAGAATCTCGTGGGCCGCGACTTCAGCCATGCTATGAAACGCATAGACCACTGGATTAGGCCAGGGTGTGCCGGTGACGAGAATGCGGCTGCGGATGTCCGGGTAGCGTGCGCACACCTCCCGCGCAACGTCCAGAGCTGCGTCATCCGCAGAGTCCGCGGCAAATAGAATTTCGTAGTCGGGATAATCCTGCCTGAAGAAACTTTCGATATTCTCTTTCAGCTGCGCTTCGAGGCCGTGTATCGGCTTTAGAACTGAGACTGGCGGCAAATGGGCATTATCAGGAATGGAGGCGAGTTGTTTGCGCGCATCCGCGCGAAAGCGAATCACTCCCACGACGACAAGGCCAAGAAAAACCGCGGAGGAAAGAGTGCCAACCACGGCCACGCCCAGCGCGAAATAGAGAACTAGACCCATCAATCAATTATCGATTTTACACTGAGAGGATCAGCAATCATGGTCGCGACGGGGCTAACTGCTGCATCTCTACTTAGAGAAAGCGGCTAAGTCCGCCGCGGCCGACTCGATTAGAGTCGCTTCCCCTTCGAGCACCTTCGCGACGCGAGCAATCTCTGCATCCGCCTCCTTCCAGCGTCGTTGTTCGATGGCTTCACGAATGCCCGGCATGGTCTTAGGCGCATAGCCGCTGTAAACGCCGGGAGCATAGATCATGTGTTTGTACCAGGGACGCCGCGGCAGGCCGACGGGGTCGGTAAGGCGGCGTTCGCTTTGCAGCAATTTCTCGTTCAGAGCCACTAACTGCTTGTCGCTGCCTTGGAATCCCGAAGCCCCGGCTTTGTTGAATGCGGATTTGTAATGGTCAGCACTTTTACTAAGGATGTCGAGAGCATTTTCCAAGGGCGCGAAATTCAGGTGCGGAGGAATGTCTTCCGGCAGTGGCGCGACCGTCGGCTTACGCGGATCAATCACCGCGCGATATGCACCTTCTTTCAGTTCCTGTTCCCGTTCATTAGCCTCGTCCTGCTTGCTCTGTAGAAGTTTTTGCAGGTCCTTGTCGTACTTTTGCACAGTGTCGGCGAAGTCGGTGAACTCGAAGGGAAGAATATCGGCGGCGGCCATGCGCATGACAGCGGTGCCAATGGTTTGCGAGAGCGCGACGCCATAGGCAAAATTTGTATCGGAGAAATGCGTGTACCAATAGAAATCGTCGTAAATGGAATGGTAGATCCCGCCGTCGTCTTCGCCTTCAAACGCCAGGTTTAGGGTTGCGATACCGAGGTGATCGACAAAGGCGGTGTAATCGGTGCCGGAGCCAAGGGCATCCATGCGCAGGTCAGGTCTCTGCCGAAATTCTTTTCTCTCTTCATCAGACTTCGCACCGTTGATGTTCTTCAAGCGGTCGCGTTCCAAAACATTGAGCTTGGTCTCCGGGTCTTCGATGTCTCGCGCCACTCCGTTCATGAAGTGTTCGAGTGAATGCGAACCTTCCATCGTGAGGTAGCCCCGATCGTTGACATCTGAGTTAATGTAGACAGCGGCGTGTTCCTGCAACTCGCGTCCGTGAGTCTCGGCCCAGGCGGTTGAACCGAGGAGCATCGGCTCTTCGCCATCCCACGCGCAGTAAATGATGGTGCGGCGCGGCTTCCAGCCCTGTTTCAGCAATTCTCCAAACGCGCGAGCTTCCTCCAGCAGCGTGACCTGACCAGCGATAGGATCTTCTGCACCATTGACCCAGCCATCGTGATGGTTGCCGCGCACGATCCACTGATCGGCCTCCGCCGTGCCGGGAATGCGGGCGATCACGTCGTTCACATCTTTCAAATCCCAATTGCTTTCGACGACGAGATGCACCTTCGCGGCGCCGGGACCAACGTGGTAAGGGATTGGCAACGCGCCGCGCCATTCTTCGGGAGCAAGTGGCCCGGTGAGGGCGGCAAGCAGAGGTTGGGCATCTCCGTAAGAAATGGGCAGGGTCGGAATTTTGGTGATGCTGGGAGCGTTGCTCGCAGTCATGTGCGGCGCGTTGGGGTCGCCACGGTCGGGCGTGAGCGGATCGCCGGGGTAGGACGACGCAAAATCCAGTACGCTGCCGCGCTGTACGCCTTGCTCTGGACGCATCGGCCCCTTCGGGAAAACGTCGCCGCCAAAGTAGCCATCATCTTTCGGATCGGAGTAGATAATGCACCCCACGGCACCGTGCTCAGCAGCGACCTTCGGTTTGATTCCCCGCCAGGAGTTGCCATAGCGTGCGATCACAATGGCTCCTTCCACCGAAACGCCGAGACGCTGAAGACGCTCGTAATCCTCGACCAAACCATAGTTCACATACACCAGCGGTGCGGTGACATCGCCATCGCGGGAGTAGGCGTTGTACGTGGGAAGCTGCTCGTCCTGCTGACCCGACGTTGGATCCTCGGCCAATTTCGGTTCCTGCAGTTTGGCAACGTAGTGAGTTGGTGCCAACAGCTCCACCAGGCGGCGCTTCGGCGTAGGGAATAGAACTTTGAATGTTTCGATGTGAGCGTCCAGTCCCCACTCTTTGAATTTCGATAGAATCCATTCGGCATTTTGCTTGTCATAAGCCGAGCCCACGTGATGCGGCCGGGCGCTCAACAATTGCATATAGTCGCGTTGCTGTTGGCCATTCGGCAGGGCGCGGAATTTCTTCTCCCAGTCGCGCTCGGTGCGGGCGTGCTGCGTTGAAAATCCGTCGAGGGCATCGCCCTCTTTTGTCTCGGGGGAATCTGCAATCGCGGAATGTAGAAACGAACCGATGACGAGCACTGCGAGGATTGAACGCCTCATGCGCCTCCTGAAATTTGCGAACCACGAGTATGCCACGGATGGTTGCCTGCGTCGGATTCGTATGAGAATTCTTATGCCGGGGAAACGAGAAATGTAGATCCCGAGCGCAGCCTGCCCGTATCCATCCGTGACCCTCAGCTAACCCAACGCCCTCTGATACAGTCTCATAGTAGGCTCCTGCAGAGCCTCGGGGGAGACGTCAAACTGTTCGGCCGGGTCTTCAAAGCATTCCAGTATCGTGACTTCCGCCTGATGTGGTTTGGCGCATGCACGTCCAGCATCGGCACCTGGATGCAGATTGTTGCCCAGGGCTGGCTGATTTATCGCCTCAGTCATTCGGCCTTTCTACTGGCGCTCGATCAGTTTCTGGGCGGCATTCCCATCTTTCTGTTCTCTCTGATTGGTGGCGTGGTCGCCGACCGCGTGGAGCGCAGACTTATTCTGCTCGGCTCTCAATACGTGCAGATGGCATCGGCCGGCCTGCTCACCATTCTCGTGGCGACAGGCTGGGTGCACGTGTGGCACATCTTGTGTTTGTCTTTCATTTCGGGCTTCGCGCAGGCGTTCGGCGGACCGGCCTATCAGGCGCTGATCCCTACGTTGGTTGAGAAAGAAGACATGCCGAACGCCATCGCCCTGAATTCGATTCAATTCAATATTGCGGTGATGGTCGGGCCGGCGTTGGCGGGCCAGGCACTCGCCAAGTTGGGGGAGAAGTGGTGCTTCGGGCTGAACGCGCTTTCATTTCTGGCGCCGATTGTGTCGTTGTCGATCATCAGCACGCGCTTTCTCCCGTTGAAGACGACGGAGACGATGTTTACCAGCCTAAAGCAGGGCATTGTGTTCGCCCGCAAGCAAACCTCGATGGAGGCGTTGATTATCCTGGCCTTTTGCATGACGGCATTAGGCATGCCCATGCGCACTTACATTCCTGTGTTCGTCAAAGACATCTTTCATCGCGGCCCGGAAACTTACGGCAACTTGCTCGCGCTCATGGGACTCGGTTCGATCTTCGGATCGCTAGCGATCGCAACGGCCGGAAACTTTAAGAGAAAAGGGTTGGTGGCCCTCGGTGCGCTGATCTGCCTGGGCGCAGGGATTCTCGGTTTTTCTCTCTCGAAAGCGGTGCCGCTCAGCGGCGTTATGCTGGTGCTGGTCGGCGCAGCCATGATGGCGGTTTTTGCAACCGTCAATTCGTTAGTGCAATTGATGACGACGAACGAAATGCGCGGCCGCGTGATGAGCGTCTACAACTTCGCCTTCCGCGGTGGCATGCCCATGGGAAACTTGTTGTCAGGATGGCTTGTTCCCTTGTTCACCGCGCCTGTAGTTCTGACCGTCAATGGAGCGCTGCTGATCGCCCTGGGTCTGTACTTCCTGCTGGTGCAGCGGCGCGTGGCCGCGCTTTAACTTGCTGCCGCCTTAGCCCACCAAAGATTCGATCGCGTCAACAGCATCGGGCGGAAGAATGATGTTGACGCTCGCCAGGTCCTGCTTCATGTGATCGGCGTTGGAAGTGCCAGTTAGCAGCAGCATGCCAATTGATCGCGCAAAGCTGAAAATAACCTGGGCTGGCGTAGCTTTGGAACCCGCGGCCAGTTCGACAACCAGCGGATGCTGCAGCACTTCGGGATTTGCGGTGAGGAGCGAGAAGCCCTGATAAGTGATTTTCCGCTCGCCGCAGAATGATCGCACTTCGCGGTCCCACCCCAGGCGAGCAAAGCAGCGGTTTTGCACGAAGGCGGGAAGCTCAGCATGGCTTTCCGACATTTGCTCAAGATGTCGCAAAGACACGTTGCTGACCCCGAGCAATCGGGTTCGGCCAGCATCGCGCTCCTGAATCATCGCCTCCCAGACCTCGACATCAGCACGGCTCCACCCGTGGCCTGACGCTGGTCCGTGCAGTACATAGCTGTCAACGTAATCGGTTCCGAGATGCTCCAAAGAACTGGCCATCGACTGCGCGACCTGCACTGGAAGACTGGCTGCGGGATCGTAGGGGAGGCGATGGTCCTGACCCGTTCGATAGGTAAATTTCGTTTGCAGGAAGAGATCCGCGCGGGACAGTCCCGCTGCATACGCGGCCGCCAATCCCTGGCCTACGCCGGCCTCGAAGTAATGCCGCCGCTGATTGGCGGTGTCGATGCCGCGAAAACCCATACGGAGCGCTAGTTCGACCAGAACCGGGGTGCGCTCCTCCTTCCAGGCGGTACCGTAGAGAAAGTCCGAAACCGGCGCAAGCGTGTGATTTGGCATGCGTTATTCTCCCATGAGAAGCGGCTAAGTTACCTCCGTGCCCCCCTCGTCGGTGCCTGTGTCTCGCCCGTCGGGGCCATTTTCGACTCACGAAGTTTCCTGCACACTGTTTCAAGACCGAAAATGCCATCAATCAAAGACAAGAAGAACCGGCGCACGAAAGACCGCTTTAAGGCTGTACTGCCCGTGAGGGTACGGGGAACAGACGCTTCTGGTACGTCGTTTGAAGTGCTGGCGCACACTCTGGACCTTACACCGACCGGGGCGCGCCTTGGGGCGATTCGCCTGGACGTTAAGGTTCCGGAAACGTTGACGATTTTCTATCACCAGCGCAAGAAAGAATTCACGGTTGTATGGACCAGGTTGTTGGCAGGGACTCACGAATACCAGGTCGGCCTGCTGGCGGTTGCGCAGGAGAAAGAACCTTGGGGGCTGAGTCTAGCTTGTTCCGGCAAAGACGCGCTCACTAAGGCGTCGGCAGTTTCGGGGGCTTAAGTAGAGGCCAAACAAAATTATGAAAAACTTGCTAAACAAACTCTGGTCGAACGAAGAAGGGCAGGATGTTGCGGAATATTCGGTGATGCTGGCCGTGATTCTCGTGATCGTTGTGGGCACGGTCCGGCTCATCGGGTCGAACGCCGGCAATGTGTTCTCGATGGTGGGCAGCTCGATTCAGTAGAGAGGTTTTATTTTCTTTGTTCCACTCGTTGAGCGGAGGAACTGCCGACTCTAAG